>Ga0209489_102690_pt1 | contig 35771 bp, 11 predicted proteins | sample SiratrowhiteBW_FD_187527 | JGI IMG/M metagenome (GOLD analysis project Ga0209489, IMG submission 187527) | Root nodule microbial communities of legume samples collected from California, USA - Siratro white BW (SPAdes) (version 2) | ecosystem: Host-associated > Plants > Roots > Nodule | place... | reverse complement strand
AAAAATAAAAAATATATATATATATATATATATATATATATATATATATATATATATATATATATATATTACAAATTTAAGTGTATTATGCGCATAAAAGTTTGGATCAGTATAATTCACTAATTGCACATTCAATTTATCTTTAATTTTTTTTCTTGAATTTTTTTATATTTTCTTACTTTCATATATAATATTTTACAGTTAACAAAATCACCAATTTACACTTTTCTTTTTTCATCTTATGCCACGATATGGCGTAGAAATGACGGAAAGTGCACAAGTAGCACACAAGTTTCTTAAAAAGTTAAGTTCTAATATATTCTCATTAAGTTTTATTAAAATGTGTGTTGATGTATATAAATAAAAATAGTTAAAGATTAGCGTACGAGTTTTGTATAAATTATGAATTCTTTTTTGAAAATTAAAAATATTTAATTATAATACTTAAATTAATATTACAACGCGTTTTAGCCTCTTTCTCCTCTTCTTCTTCCTGCGTGTATTTGTTTGTTGCATAAATTGAAATTGTATAAATACATTTTTTGTTTGTTTTAAAACACGCGGTTCAGGGCAGGAAGAATCAATTGTGAAGAGAGAAGATAGTAATCGTTTTGTTGTGAAGTTGAATTTGACATTGGATGGAATCTCAGAGAGATCGCAGGGGAGAAGCTCTTGGAGACCTTCGAGTCCTCTCCGACGAAATCCTCTGCGCTATTCTGGAACGTTTCACTCCCCGAGATGTTGCTCGCGTAGCTTGTGTTAGCAGGTAATGCTATCTCTGTTTTCTAGTTCTATATTTTTCTCGTTCATTTTCCCACAACTTTTGATTCTGATTTATTTGAAGTTTCTACCATAAGTCTCCTTTATCATTTCGCTATTTGTATGAATCAGGATTGAAATGGATTGTGCTTCGTCATTCATTTGTACTTTTGATGTTTTGTTTTCCGTGTGATTGTAATTCATTGACAATACTATTATGGTAAATAAACCGTATAGTTCATGAGTCATGTGGTATAATGTTTAGCTAAGTGTGGTAAATTAAATTTTGGCAGTGTGATGTACATACTGTGCAACGAAGAACCATTGTGGATGAGTCTGTGCCTAAAAGGAGCGTCTGGTTTGCTTCAGTACAAAGGCTCTTGGAAGAAAACTGCTCTGCATAAGTATGTCTCTCCTCATATGCAATTGCTCGTTCTGAAATCGAATTATTATCTTTTCGGGCTCTTACTTTTTGTTTCTGTTTAGCGTTTTTAACTTGTTTCGAATTGGGCATTTGAATGCAGTTTGAATCTGCCCGACAAATACAAAGAATACAATCGAAGACCTTTATATTTTGATGGTGAGAGTTCTAACACTAGTAGTCTCTTATCTATCTTGTATTTTCTGGGGAAATTTAGGTATATGCTCTTAGAAAATCATATGGAAGACTTTTCTATAGATCACTGATACTCACCTTTCTGCAGGGTTCAACTCTTTATTTTTGTACAGGAGATTATACCGCTGTCATACCACATTGGGTGAATTTCATGCGGATACTGGAAATGTGGAAAGAATAAAAGACATCTCATTGAAGGACTTCTATAATGAGTATGATGCAAAGAAACCGGTACTGGGATAAAATAATTTTAATAGTCCTTGAGAATTGAGATGGTTCTATTTTAATTTATAACTTTTTATCTTTGGACTCACTGATAGTCTTTCCAATGAAAAGGCTATCTTTGAGCTCTATCACTCGGCTGTTTCCTTATTTTTTTTTTTATTTTTTTTTTTTGGACGAATAGAAATGAACCTTTTTTTGACATCATATGTACATATGTATTTATTGGTCTTGGGTTTTAATATGGAAACAGACTCTTATCATATGCAAGCGTGAGTTTTGTGTACATTAGTTAGTTAGTTAGTTTATATCTATGTAAGTATTCACATTTGCTGTTAATCTCTGAAGTATTTGTGCAGTGGTATTGTTTTTCTCCAGTTTTTTTGTTCTTGTAAGATGGAAAGTGAGAGATGAGAACCCGTTATCTTTTTAAATAAGGGTCCTTTGCAGATGATAATATTCTGGTTGTAGGTCATGCTACGTGTTCTTGATATATTGAAACATCAATCTTGATTTTCCAATTATTTTTTCATTAAAGTTTAATTTTGATGAATTACGCGTCCAGGTTATGCTAAGTGGATTGGCTGATACATGGCCCGCCAGGCATAAATGGACAACTGATCAGCTGCTGCTAAACTATGGAGATGTAGCATTTAAAATTTCTCAGCGGGGTGCCAGAAAGATCTCCATGAAGTTCAACGATTATGTCTCTTACATGAAAGTTCAGCATGATGAAGATCCCTTGTATATTTTTGATGAAAAGGTGCTTGTTTTGAGATATTTATGTTTCATTATGCTCAGTTCCACCTCCCTGCATTATTTCCTTTCCTATTTCTTGTTCTGCAGTATTTGAGAGTTTGCAAGTTCTTTTAACTTTTTTTTACCGCTCATTCAGTTTGGTGAAGCTGCACCTAGCTTATTGAAGGATTATTGTGTGCCTCATCTTTTTGAAGAAGACTTCTTTGATATCTTAGATACAGATAAAAGACCATCCTATAGGTGGCTCATAATTGGACCAGAGAGATCTGGTGCCTCTTGGCATGTTGATCCAGCTCTTACCAGTGCATGGAATACCCTTCTTTGTGGGCGTAAAAGGTAAGATGTAAGCCTCTTGACATGTAAATTTTGCCTGTGTAGCTTGTAGCATAGTCTGTGACTGTTTACATGGCGTTTGAGGAAGCTATATGCAAGGTCCGTTTCTTAGTTTAATCCTTGAAAATAATAAATTGGTTCCTCCAGCTTATTAGAATTCTTTCTTTTTGGTTTTGGGAGTTACAGTGGAGGCTAGGAATGAGGAAACATGGATTAAATGAGAGTGGTGAGACTTGTTAGGGGTTAAACCTGGCATCTGTTTTTTCCTCAGGAAACTAGGTGCTATTAAGCTGATGAGCCATTGCTATAGCTTATAATATTACTTTATTAGCTACTAATGCATCCCTACTCAATGGTTGTGAGTGAAGATATTGTTTGGTTTACAAGTTCCACATTTGATTTTCAATCGTAGTAGTCAATAGCATGCTATAGCGGAGGGGATCATCCCCTAGCTGCTGTGGTAATGAAATAGCAAAGTGGTTTTCAATAGCCGCCTGTTCAGCTGCAACAGCAGAGATTTTTGCATCCTACAGCTAGCAATACCTTGATACCTGCTTTAAACACTACATCAAGGAACAATATTGTTTAGAGGTTGTTTGGGTAAAAATGACTTCTCTCCCTTTTTTAATGTTTTTTTTTTATTATTTTGGAAATATAATTGGATGTGAGTTCTTCTCTGACCATTCCATAAAAAGTTACTCCCAGTTTGACCTTTGTTTCTACACACTTTACAGGACACTTTTTCCCTTGTGTCTCCAATTCACATTCTACTAATTTTTATTTAATTTGTTAGGTTCTTTTTTGTATTAATTTCACCATCATTTTTTTTTTTTTGGGACTTTGTTACTTTGTTCTTATAGCTTTTAAATTGATAGTGATTGTGTGTGTAAACTAACTTATTATTGGTCATGAACTTATTTATATTTTTTAGTATTATGTGAAGTATAGATTATTTAGCTTGTATTATAATATTTAAAATAATGGTTACTCAATTTCCTGCATTATAAACTATAGTTCAATGTTTTTTGAACTAATGCTACATGGCAGAATTTACAAGATAGTAGCACTGAGATAGAATGTGAGAAGTAAGATTGTTATTTTTTAGACGTAGAGTTCTATTCCTATTATGTAAGCTAATATTTCACTAGTACTAGGTTCTTAAAATTTTATATAGACCAAGGTTGAACAAGAATCCTAAAAACCGGAAACTTATCTCCTCTAAAGATACTTCAGTTTTATGAATCTCCAGGGTCTTAGATGTAGTAGATAGGTGTCGAATAAACCAAAATTAAGCTTTGCGTCTTTTCTTTTTTTTATCTAATTCTCTCTGCCTCTCTCCCCCTCTCCACCCATGTGTGTGTGTGTGTTTGTTGGGAAAGGGGACTGTTGGTAGATATCCTTCCATGTTTGTTACAACTTAAATCTAGAAAAATAATTTCTTATTTTTCAAAACTTTTTGAGCAAGATGGCAAAAATAAGCAGTTATTTTTCTAAATAAACTGAACCAAGCATGCAGTAAGCAAATGTCATGGCAAAGCATAAGGAAAATGTTGATCTGGTATGGGCTTGATTATTTAACTTAAATTATAATTCTTGTTCTTTATTGATTCATTAACAGATAACACAAATTTTATGTGATTTGGTACGTAGATTTTCTGTGTTAGTTCTTGATTATGTTCTAGATAACTAATGCTAAAGTGGTAATGTTTCGCGTACGTTTGATAGGTGGGCATTATATCCTCCAGGAAAAGTGCCTTTGGGTGTGACAGTTCATGTTAATGAAGAAGACGGTGATGTCAATGTTGAGACTCCATCATCACTCCAGGTACTACAATATTGTAATTGTAGTGATATGTACCTTCTATTGATGTGTGTTGTAATTATTTAGTGAAAAGAAAATCAGAGTATTCTCAATACAACAAAACTTATATTTAAGAAGACTGAATTCAGTTTTTTTATTCTAGAAAGCATTACAATTTATAAAGCTTAAAGAATAACTACCCTCTAATAACATGGTCTTAAGAATAAACCATGAACTCACACTGGAATAACAAAACAGATTAAAATGAAGTTAACTTACTCCTGAAGCCTAGGACAACAACAACAAATAGAAGCAACATAAGCTGAATGTGGGCATGTTTCAATGAAGCATTTTCTTAACAATGTGGTTATTAATATTATCGTTAGTCACGTATGTTTTGTATGCAGTGGTGGCTAGATTTTTATCCTCTTCTTGCTGACGAAGACAAGCCAATAGAGTGTACACAGCTACCTGGAGAAACAATTTATGTTCCAAGTGGATGGTGGCACTGTGTGCTAAATTTGGAAACAACTATTGCTGTCACGCAGAATTTTGTGAATTCCAACAATTTCGAATTTGTATGTTTGGATATGGCACCTGGTTATCATCATAAAGGAGTTTGCCGTGTTGGGTTGCTTGCTCTTGATGAAGATGGTTATGAAAATGTCAGACAGAACATGCCATGTAATGAAAAAAACTCAAGTTTCAATGATTTGTCAAGGAAAGAAAAAAGAGCCAAAACTCAGAAAGATGCAGATGGTCTATATGATGAAAGAGCCATAAATGGTGTATCTAGAAACTACAGTTTATGGAAAGATGGATTTTCCTATGATATACACTTCTTATCCATGTTTTTGGACAAAGACAGAGACCACTACAATTCCCTGTGGAGCTCAGGGAACAGCATTGGTCAGCGAGAACTAAGAGAATGGCTATTCAAGCTCTGGATTCAAAAACCAAAATTAAGAGAGCTAATATGGAAGGTTATTTTCTTCCTACAGTTATGCATTCTTTAAGCTCACAATGTTACATTATCGGATTTTATGACCTTTTTCTATTTATATATGTCTAGGGAGCATGTATTGCACTAAATGCCAACAAGTGGTTAGAATGCCTATCTAAAATTTGTGCCTTCCATAATCTGCCCCCTCCCACTGACGATGAAAGGCTTCCAGTTGGTACGGGTAGCAATCCTGTGAGTTTTTTGTTTTCTGTTAATGATTTTAACTTGTATTTTCTTGAAGACTGAAAATACAATATATTTTCTTGGGCTTCAATAAAAATATTTGCTCCGTAGTGCAACAATAAAATTGATAAATTGAAAATAACCCACCTTGGCCTTGGAACTATTGTAGATTTTAGTGGAGTCATTAAAGGTTTTATTGGTTCTATCGTAATGATTGGGCTTTACTGAAATATTAAGCATATTATTTCATTTCTTTGTCACCCTTGTCCAAATCTTTGAAGTTAATACTCAATTGAAGCATATGGAACACAATCACATTTCAATATGCCTCCTCCACTATTGACTTGTCTTTCACTGCTCATGTACCTGAAAAATCTTTGATGAACTACTGTATTGATCCCATGTTCTGCTCTAGGCGTTTTGGGTTCTTTTCTTATTCTGTCTTAAAGTACTTAGTCTAGGTCTTTTTTTCTTCCATGATTGCCATCTGAGGAAAAAGCAAACAGATTTTTTAATCATCTTTTGGCTCCTCATGAGGTGCTCCACGAGGCACCGGAGAAGGTATCTTCAAGAGGCAAGGACCAGAACCTAGCCTCAGCAATATGTTAATAGCCTGACACTTTGACTGCAGGAAGAAACCAGTAAAAAACCTGATCAAATGAATTTTAGTTGTTGATCTTTTCACTATGTTTTTAAATTTGTGTCGTAGTTTTCCTCTTGTAATCATGAATATTGTCCTATGGTTGTTGAACTGCTATAAATATACAATATATTATTTAGCTGTGTTTATTAAGGCCCTATTTGGTATGGTTGTAAGTTGAGTTTTGGAAATTTTAAAATTTAAAAACACTCAGTTATATGTTTTTAGTTTCTAATTTTTGTGATTTTGTTTTCAAATTTTAATAGAAAATCATTCTCTAATTAGTAATTCAAGTTCTTTGGGTAATATAAATGATTGTGAGGCCAGTAGTGGGGTGGTGTTGTAGCAGTGGACTTTTGGTGATGAAATGGTGGTGGCAACGGGCATAGTGGTGGTGGCTACTATACCGGTTGTAGCAGAGCCAGTAGCAATGACAACAAAGATAATGGTGGTGGTGACAATACAATGATTGTGCTGGCTAGTAGTGCAATGATCATGATGGCCACAAGTGATGGTAGTACTAGTGACAATGACTATAATGATAGTAATGACAGTGGCTCTGATGGTCATTGTTTGGTGTTGTGGTGGGTGGTGGTAGTGATGTATATTGGGTCTTTTGGGAGAAATGGAAGAGTAACATCTATTTTAATGGCTAAAAGTAATTTCCTTTATTGTTTTAGAAATTGATATCAAAGTGTTTCGAAATTGAATTAAAAACCAATTCAACTTCGTTTTAGCCAAGCACATTTTGTTTTGTTTAAGAACTAAAAATTGAGAACTCACAAGCATCCTAGATAGATCCCAAGTTTCTGTACTTGAGTTATGGCATGAGAATGATTTCTGGTGTGATCATTCATTTTCTAACAGTAATTTTGGAGTATACAATAGCTCTCTGACTGGGAATATTTCCGTTATCTAACCAGGTTTATTTAGTGGGAAACTCTGTTGTTAAGATTTTTGTTGAAGAAGGACTGGAAGCTTCACTCTATGGTTTAGGCACAGAGGTACTTTATTGGCATTCTGTTTTCATTGCTTTTGTCGTACATATCTAATTTTAATAATATTTTGGTATATGTTACAGCTAGAGTTTCAGAGTCGGTTGCATGAAGCCAACTCCCCGCTTAGTAAACATATACCTGATATTTTGGCCAGTGGAATTATTTATCTTGAAAATGGATCTTATACCAATTTAAGTTGGGATGGAAAAGGAGTACCTGATGTCATTGTGAAAAACAATATCATCAGTGGGAAATGCAGTGTTGATGATTTCTCATTTGGGGTGTGGGGAAGGAAACAATTGGAGTATAGGAATGCTGGGATGCCTGTGGATGGATCAGGTAGCTTAGCTGGTCACTCAAACATATGGCCGTATATGATAACAAAACGATGTGAAGGGAATATATTTGCAGAATTGTAAGTCACATCATTGGGGTTTAGTATTAATTAATAGCAATTCATGTTTCTTATTTCTAGAAGTAACATAATTCTCCGTATCTTATGGATTTTGTTTTATGCAGAAGAGATAAACTGACATGGGAAGATGCAATAAACTTGGCCTCATTCTTGGGGGAGCAACTGCATTATCTTCATCTTTTGTCATATCCGCCTCCAAATATCTCATCTTTCTCTGATATTGATCATGAATTAAGCTTGGTTGAGGCTAATGGTTGCATTGCAACTGTTAACAGTAAATCAAATGTTACAGCAGAATGGTGGCTCTTCACCAGAACCTTAACAAAGATGAGGAAAGATGTGTCAAGCCGTTTGACCAAGTGGTACAATTTGTCCTTTTGGCCCCATGACTTCCTGTTAAACAGTATAGTTTAATTAGTTTAAATGTGAGAAATGCACGGAGGGGATTTTTTATGCATAGGAATGAAAATTTAATAACCTTCTAAACACTTTGAAGTTCAAAAGGAGTTCTTATAGATAGGAAAACTGCCAATTTTAGTAGCGGTGTTTAACAACTATTTAAAGCTTTCTTTTGACTCAATCCTTCTTACTTTGAACTTTATTCATGTGTTATTATGTTTTATCTTTTTGTTTTGCCTACCTATGTTCTCCTATAACATACTAGTCTCTATTTTGTAGGGGAGGTCCAATTCCTTGCAAACTGATAGAGAAGATTGATGAATATATCCCACCTGATTTTGCTGAGGTTTTTTCTAAACTCAAATTCACATTTTGATATCAACCTTTTTGTGTGGATATGCTAGAGTTTATTTGTTTCTATAATCTATATAACTTTTATTTGACTTCAGAATTTTGGAAACTATGCTTCTAAACGTTGCTCCTGGATACACACGGACATTATGGACGATAACATTTACATGAAACCATCATTGGTTTGCTCTACCACTGTTGGGAATAATGAAGACATCACCATGGTGGACAATGATTCGTCGAGTAATTATGAAGTAAAATCATGGTATCCTAGTCACATTCTTGACTTTAGTGATCTTTCCATAGGTCAGTACTTCTGCTTTCTTACTTCCAAGAAATTTGTATCCAACTTATATTGGAATTTTGTGATCGTATGGCATCATAGTTTTTCATGTACTTTCATAATCTACAAGAAACTTCTTTTTAATCTGTATGGTTGAACTGATGTGTTTTCTATGATACATGAACAAAGACATGATAGTAACACCCTCGTAGTCTTTATTTTTCATTTATTTATGACTTCATTTCTACATGCACTCTTTTTGCGGTTTTCAGGCAAATGCATGTTCTTCTGCAAGAAGTGATCATCATGATTTTGGCTTTGTCCACAAGAATTATTGTTCTAAAGTTGTTATTGTTGTAACAATTTCCCGAAATATTTTATTGTGTTTTCATACTTATGTTTCATTCTTCATCAAACTTCCAGTGGAATGCATCTTCCTTTTTGTCTGTTTTCACAATTTTCTGCCATTACCCAGTTAGGATGGTTTTTTGTTCTTATTTTACCTTCCTTTGATTTCTCTGTCTAATATATTTATAGTTAAGTCTACAATTATTTATGATTGACTCTCTTTAACTCCAGGCTGATGTGTTCAAAAGTAACACTGCGGTAAATATATTCTGATGTTATTTTTATTTGGTAGTTATTGCATTTTTTTTTTGTCATTTGCAGGTGATCCTCTTGTTGACTTGATACCAATTTATTTAGATGTGTTTAGAGGTGATTCACGTCTCCTTAAGCAGTTTTTAGAAAGTTACAAACTTCCCTTTGTTAGTAAGGTATCAAGGGGGGAGTCAACAGAGGGTGATCAAAAGTTTGGCCGACTTTCATATCTTGCCATGTAAGTAGCGGTCTCCATAAGTCTCTTGCATAATTAATTTCTAGAAATATGAAATAGTATAGTCAATGAAATCAGTCACGCTCCCTTACTCAGTCAAGATGGATTTTTTAAGTACTTATTATAGCGTGACTAATTATTGACATTGCATAATGAATTTTACGATATTTCATAAGAATATTTATATATTTAATTCCTTGGAAAGGCATTTTATATATTTAATTGAAACGGTTTAAAAAAAACACTTGATAAATTGGTTATTGTAAATTTGTCAGTCGCAAATAGAGTTGTGGAAGCAATAGATGAAGACTGTCCTACACGCTTTTCTCGTTATGTTTGGATTAATGGAATGGAAATGAAATGATTTTAGTTTTCGGTTTGGATTCTTTAATAGTGTAAACTGAAAAATATCATGGTAGAATCTATTCTGCCCCTTCAATCCCATGTCTCTATTTTTCTTCCCCCAATTTAACTTATATGGAATGTAACTACACTAGTAAAGCTATTAGTAGTTTCATTTTCTTTAAAACAATGGCGTAGAGACTTTACTTCTTTGCATCTTAAAATTCAAACAAAGATACGATTCTTTTAAGGATTTTTGTTAACAATTAATCTAGGGGCATTGAATTTTCTTAATTTTATTGAATTATTATCCCATATTTTATCTTTTAACCATTTTATTCTACCTATTGATTAAGGTTTATTGTTTCACAAATAAAGATGTTTTGCTTTGTGCGTGGATTTAATACATTTAGCACTTGTTGAGGTAGCTGATTGGGATTTATTGATTTTCTTGAAATTGTAGGTGTTATTGTATCTTGCATCATGACAATGTATTGGGAGCTCTTTTTAGCATATGGGAAGAACTGAGGTCGGCAAATTCATGGGAAGAAGTTGAACTGGCAGTGTGGGGGGAACTGAACAATTACAAAGGCTTTCCGTGACCATTTGCTGCTCTAAATATTTTTGGAACCCTAATGCAGGTGGTAATAAATATTCAACTTGTTCTGTACTATAGTCTGTAGCAGTAAATGAAAGAGGAGAGTTCAGCACATCAATTAGTTGTCATTAGCTTTTTTATTGATTACATTTTGTTTGATAGTTGATGCAGTTGCACAGTCATTACATTTTTATTGCTCTGGCATAAATTGAAACAGTAAAAGTACAAATTTTTCCAATAAATTCAAAAGTACATTATGTGAATATATTTGATCGATATCCTTTAATTTCTCCCAGAGACTATTATTAAAATACATTAGAACTTCTGCCAATGTAATATATACGTGACCTAAAAAAATTCACAATTCACTATGTATTGATATGTTTGATTTTTTTGGTGAATTAACTGTCCAAGATTTTAAAGCAATTTATAATCGACAATTTCTAATGGCAAGATATATTCTGGATAAGAAACTTGAAAGGCAACACAGTGTGGCTTGCATTTGAGGTAACTCCTTACAATTTTACAATTGAAAGCAGGTTTCAATGAATGATACTAAAAATTAGAGTGATTCTTCCTGCACCTCCATGACGACTTCCTGCATCTCTATAGTTTTTCAAAATTTCCATTTTAGACATAATGAAAAGACCAAAATGTCTTTCGTCTACAACCCATAGTGTAAAAATTTTGAAACACATTGCGGGTTCTACAACCCGCAATGTAAAAAACTTTTTATGTTGTACAACCCGCAATACATTGCGGGTTGTACAATCCGTAATACATTGCGGGTTGTACAATCCGCAATATATTTTAAAAAAAAATTGTATTTTTACATTGCGGGGTTGTATAACCCACAATACATTTTAAAAGAATTTTGTATTTTTACATTGTGGGTTGTACAACCCGCAATACATTTAAAAAAAAAATTGTAACCCGTAATGTATTTATAAATTGTTTTGTTTTGCGAGTTGTACAACCAGTAAAGGTTTCCAGTTCGATTCTGGTCAAGGCCACAAATTTTTGTAATATTTGTTTTTAACATAATTTTACTTTTTCTTATAATAAAAAGTAAAAACAAAATATTTTTATAAATAATTTTTAGTATTTATAAAAATAAATTAATTTTTTTTGCGGGTTGACAAAAAAAATTTTAAATGCATTGCGGGTTGTAGAACTCGCAATACAAATTTTTTTTAAATGCATTGCGGGTTATACAACCCACAATGTAAAAATTTGAAAAAACGCATTGCGGGTTCTACAACCTGCAATGTAAAAAATTTTGAAACACATTGCGGGTTGTACAACCCGCAATTCATTTTTGAAATTTTTTTGAATTGCGGGTTGTACAACCCGCAATGTGTTTCAAAAATTTTTACATTGCGGGTCGCAATGTGTTTCAAAATTTTTAGGGTTATAGAGGAAGGACATTTTGGTCTTTTCATTATATCCAAAATGGGAATTTTGAAAAACTATGGAGGTGCAGGAAGAATCACTCTAAAAATTATGACCGTAATTAGTATGTTGAACTAACCAACTTAAGAACTAGATGGGAAATTGAACCAAAAGCCACTTGTTTTGATAAGTTAGGACTCTTTGCTAGACCTTAAACAACTACGTAATGTTCAAGGAATATATTTGTAAATGGAATGAAGATCAATTAAAATAAGATTAAGTCTGATATGTTTTTGTAAACGGGGTAGGATAGGTTGTTAAGCATTAAGATCAACATACAAATGTATATTTAAAAAATCGTAATTCATATATCACGAATTCAAAAAGTTTTATTTAATTTATTTCAAAAATAAGTTCTATTTAATTAATTTCAAAACTAAGTTCTATTTAATTTATTTCAAAACATTTTAGATGAATAAAGGAACTTAAACTTAAATGTCTTTAAAAAAAAAAACCTTAAATTAAGTGTATTAAGATATGTTCCAGTATTATTATTGGTCTATTTTAAGGTATGGATAAGATAATTGTACAACAATCAATTATTATTTTTTTTAAAACACGATCATTTATGGTTAAAATGACTACATTTTTTTAACAACAATCACTCTTAATTATTATTTGAATATTCTTTGTTAAATAATCATTCCTAAAATAAATAAATTATCTGAATAATGATCCACACATTACGGAATTGTTCACAATAGTGGCATATTGTCTTTCAACTTATACAAGGTTTATGCAATCTCTTCTAGTCTTCTAAGTAAACAAGAATAATGTTCTCTATGAAGGTTTTTGGGCATAGAAGATTTGGGAAGTGTTTCAGTATTATATAATCTCTCTCTCACTCTTTTCCTTTTTCTTGATGAAATGAGTTAACTAGACCTTGAAGAATATGTCTCCTTGCAAATCTGTTTATGGCCCTTGAGCACATGTCACTTTAATGTCTTTGTTATATTGCAAAGGATGCATTAAATACACTTCTATGTAATATTAATTTTTTTTTCTTCTTTATGTAACATCTTAATAATTGAATGTATTTATCTTTTCTTAAACAAACAATGTGTCTTTGTATGAAGGATAAAATTATATGAAATAGATTGTCTTTCCAAATATGACAATAATAACCTCTTGACATGACTTTATCTGCTTATCCAATATGACTTGCCCTTGAACAAATCTTCTTGGTGACAAAAGTAATGACCATTTTTTGTAACATGAAATAAATAAATATATATATATATATATATATATATATATATATATATATATATTTGTATAGTAAGATGATAGTTTAAATATGTGTATATTATCTTAGTATATTCATGTTTTATCAGACATAAAAGAAGACAAATAAACACTTGCCTCTTACATATTCTGTTGTTAAACTAAAACTTTGATAAAGTGTAATCATGATTCACACTTAGCTATCCTCAACATTTAATCAAAATCATGAATCCTCAACATTTAATCAAAATCATGAATGTTGAATTTTTTCCTCAAATTTTATTGTTTGAGAGATATTTTCAACAACAACAAAAATATAACATATATTTAATACAAATTCAAAATACTCATTTCTTCTTAAATTTATACTATTATTCATCAATAATTATCATATTAACATATATTCATCTTACATTACACATATCCGATTTTATATCTAATTAAAACCTATACTTTAACTCCCTTTACCATGAGAAAATGCATTCACTAAAATAATTCATTATATATTTGTTGAAATCTTACTAAATTGTTTATGAACTCAAAATATCAAATTGTAACACTGAGATCATTTTGTCTTAACAAAACAACCAAGATAAAAAAAAAAAGATGAATCTTTAATAAGAGAAGAACTACTTAACCGAATAAAAAATTTAATCAATTTAACCATTATGTTAACTTCTTAGTGTATTACACTTAAGCACAACAATAGTTCAATTATCCTTTAATATTAGAGAAAATTAAAAAAATAGAAATATAAAATTTCTAATAAAAATAAAGAATAACATTAATAACCTTTTTATCAACTATCTATTATTTTCTATTTAAACTTGTTATCTCTACTAAAATTTTAGCTCTTGCAATATAAAGGTTATTGCTATAAAAAAAATCAACATTATCTCTGAATTATATTATATCATAAAAAATATATTTTTATTATCGCATCTTTCAGCTGATAAAAAAATTACATCTCTCAAAAAATATATTTTTATATTATTATATTTTAAAAAACCCTAATCAAACGTTTAAAACTAATATTATTATAATGCTATATTATTAAAAAAAAACTAGTTTACATCTGGTACACCAAAAGTACTACCAGGTGAAGGATAATTTATAAAAGAAAAAAATATATTTTGTTGCTCAGACCATAATATTTTTTAGGAAAGTTCCTCAAATACTTGTTAGAATAATTCTTGAAAGCAACAAACAATTTTCAAAGGATAATATGCTCGTGGTTTCTAAATATTACTTTTATTCTTGAATTTTACTGAAAAATTGCATTTTTCCTTAGTAGTTGAAATGGTTTAACAGAGAAAGTGACCAAAGAGGCCTGACAACAATTAAGAGAACATAGTCAAACTCTTCCACCCTCTCTCTCTCTTTCTTTGTTTTTGGTAAAGCACTTCCCTTTTGTTTTTAGCCTGAAACAATTTTTACTTCTCCATTATTATGGGTCAATTTCATTTTATCGGTAGTTTAAATAAATTACCAAATAATTTTTATTCTTTTTCATTTATTTATTAATTGATACGAATTTAAATAAATAATAATTGTTATGATTTTCTATAAATATGGTATATGCTGTATGAATAATTAAGATATTAAATTTCTCTTTTACCTAAATTTTCCTTTCGTTTCATATATTTGTTGTACTTTTCTTATGCTTAAAAGACCCATGATTCAACAAAAGATACTAATTAAAAGACAAACCAAAATCTATATGACGAATTTAAAAGTATTAACAATTTAAAAAAATTAATAAAATATCAGTTTGTCAGGGTTCATAAAATTAGTGATTTACACTATTAAAGGGAGAATTACTTTGTTATCATTTTTTTTGTTTCATTATAATTTTGGAGATCAAATTGTCCTTTTACTATATATTAAAAAATATATTGATTTTATATATTAAATAAATATTTAATGTATTCTAAAATATAAAAATTAGTGTAACTTAGAATTACATGACAGAAATACTAGTAAAAAAAATCAAAATTCTAATTACGTTAGCCTTTTATTTTTTTAATATTAATTAATTCAGTTAAGTGGACAAGAATTCTGGACGGTGACATCAAGAAAAACATTTAGTTTTTGTTAAATTGCTAGCTACACTCTTCTAAATGACAAGATAGTTATTTTAAATGGACATTCACACCGATTTAATACTTTGGATATATTTTAAAATATGCTTTCTTTTGTTTGATAAATTTTGTATGAGTCATGCTTAGAAATATTAAACTTGAGTTTTGAAGCAACCAACATAAAATTTATAATTAGTTTTAAAAATATTATTATTGCATTATTTCAATATGTAAAGCAAACTACAGACACATCTCAGCACGAAATGTTTGTGTACTTTGGTTAGGTGTCAAAATAAGTATACTTTAAGTCTTTTCATATTTATAAGTTCGTTCTTATGGACTTCTCCATTTGTGTCTCGTCCAGATAAAGACGCTGATAGATTAGTTTTGTGACATTCTTAATATTAAAAAGATACTTATTTATTTCAATAAAAATAAGAATAATTTTTATTTTAATCAAATTTCAAAAATAATAATAATAACTTTAACAATAAATAATGTCACAGATTTATCAAGCTGTGTTACAAATTACAAATAACAATAATAATTAAAGACAATTTAAATACATTTTATCCTATTATCTTTAGAGTATGATAATATTAGTAATAGAAATTAACGATATCATCTTAATAGAAGATTGGAAAAAGAAAATAAAATAATATATATATATATATATATATATATATATATATATAAAGTTTTTTTAACAACATTAATAACAATAGTAAAAATAAAGAATGCATGTCTTTCTTTCCCTCTTTCTTATTATCGCGTCTTTTATTTTTAACGAAATTCATATTATATTATTGAAAAGGTTTGTTGCCAAAATAATTTCACTCTTGGTTGCCAAATATGTCTTAGTCTATTGTAAATATTGTGACTAAAAAAATATATGTTTAATTTTTTATAACAATATAAGATTTACCTATTGTTTTAAAAGTTTATTTTTAAAACAATTTATTATTTATAAATAATTTGTTTTATTTTTAAAATAATTTATTTTTCATGTTACCCACTATACTGTCATAAATTTATTGATTAATTTACCAATATCCAAATATTACTCAAACAAAATATTAAAGCTCTAAAATATATATAACTTTATAATATAATTTTTAATTATAAAATAAAAATTGATATAATTATTTAAAAATAAGGATATTACAAGTTTCTTTTTTTTTTTTTTTAAAGTGAACGTTGTCCGTGAATTCGGCACTTGATTGAGTTCTTAAGGTCGAGTGTACATTTTGCCTTTCTCAAGAAACATGGAGGTTTGGGTACGTGAACACTTTTATTTATGAATGGGCCTCATTTCAGAAGTTTCACTGATTGGCCTTTGACAAGGTCCAACACCATAATTCTCCAAACATCAAGCTTAAAATATAAGGATCCTTTTTTACTCAACCACCCTTCAAAAGCTTTATTGGTCAACATCTGTTGGGTCCAAAGGTGTAAATAATTTTAGCAGTTGACTTTTCTGACTGTACTTATTCATTAACTTCTCATTGGGTCCAACAGTTCACAATCACTGATAAAATCAGAAAATCCTATAATATAATTCTCTTTTGATATTTTTATCATTGATTTGAAGGAGGTTACTGTAGTGTTTAAAGTAAAACTTATTATATTAACAAAAACTTGGGTGACATAATGTTTTATACGGAAATTGTGTAGCTTTTATGAAGTAAAGACCGGCGTAGCAGGTTGGGCAGACTAGTGCCTAGTGCCTATCAACCTACCACTTTGTTGATTCTTAATTAACGAGGACCAACGAAATAGAAAGAAGAAGAAAAGTTACAGTGAAAAGCACTTTTAAGGGCCTAGTCGAATCCAATATTGAAATGGGCCCATTACCAACCAACCCAGCCCATTCCTTTTCCTTTCCCTATTAGCCATAATTGAATTTTTGAACGGCAACCTTTTTTGGTTCAATTCATTCAAAGTTGAAACTTTTGAAACCAACGAAAACGAATATTATTCCTGGTCATAAATTAGATTAAAAGAACAGAGATTCGTAAATGCCAGAGTGTGAGAGAGAGGGACTCACCAACCTTTCCGCCACACAACAACAGCACAGAGTATCAAAACCCCGTGTCAATGACAGCTGTCTCTTTTTCTTATTTTGAATTTAAATTTTAAATTACAACAACAGCAGTTTCCAATTTTTCAGATATTAAAATTATTTCCAACTAAAAGTGCCCCATCCAACGGTCCATATTTGATCGCCAAAACAACCCACCCACGCTTCTCAAAACGCAATTATCGGACGCAATACCCTCAAAACCACCCTTTCCCTTTCGTCGATCTCCGTCTCCCTCATCGCTTCCTTCCTCTCTCTCTCTGTCTCTCTGTCTCTCTCTCTCTCTCTCTAATCCCTAACTAGATCTCGCTCTCTCTCAAGGATTCGACAATGGCGGCCGCTCCCACGCCTCGCGAAGAGAACGTGTACATGGCGAAGCTCGCTGAGCAGGCCGAGCGCTACGAAGAGATGGTGGAGTTCATGGAGAAGGTCTCCGCTGCCGCAGACAACGAGGAACTCACCGTTGAGGAGAGGAACCTCCTCTCCGTAGCCTACAAGAACGTGATCGGAGCGCGCCGCGCCTCGTGGCGCATCATCTCCTCGATCGAGCAGAAGGAGGAGAGCCGCGGCAACGAGGATCACGTCGCCGTCATCCGCGACTACCGATCCAAGATAGAGTCCGAGCTCTCCAATATCTGCGACGGTATTCTCAAGCTCCTGGACTCTCGCCTCATTCCCTCGGCTTCCTCCGGCGATTCTAAGGTCTTCTACCTTAAGATGAAGGGCGATTACCACAGGTACCTCGCCGAGTTCAAGACCGGCGCTGAGCGCAAGGAGGCTGCCGAGAGCACTCTCGCTGCATACAAATCCGCTCAGGTTCGCCTATTTTTTTCTCCTTTCCATTTTTTATTTTTCCGATTTCGTGATCCAGATCTGTTCAATTTATTTTCCAGATTTGCGATTGTGACTTGTAATTTTTCTATTTTTGTTATCCTGCCTGTGAAATCTGTATGATTAAGCCGGTGTGGTTCTGTAGAGCAGTTAGCTAATATGAATTTGAACTGCTAATATTGTCCAACTGCACATGAAATATCTGTGCGTTGATATTCTGTACAATTTCAATTGAACGGTTTTCGCTGTAGTGTTTTTTCATTCTATCTTTTCATTTATTGTTTGGAAGTATAAAAGTATTTCGTTGTTTTGCAGGACATTGCAAATGCCGAACTGCCTCCAACTCATCCAATTAGGCTCGGCCTTGCTCTTAACTTCTCTGTATTTTATTATGAAATCCTCAACTCTCCTGATCGTGCCTGCAACCTTGCAAAACAGGTTAGACTTAGAGAGAGTGTATATTGTAGCCTTTGTTTTGATATGTATATCTGTGGTTACTATATTTTGAGCAGACTTTTCGATGTTTTGCGGGGGAAAGGATGGAATTGGGCCCTCTGCAGTTAAATCTGTGGCTATTATTGTCCATTAATAACTTTATGTCAACTCCAAATTGCATCTAGTTAATGTCGAAGCAACAATGATGTTACTTGTTGGATTCTAGCGTCTAAATATGGAACATTACAGTGTTGATACTTTAACTGTAGCTAGAATGAGTTGTCAATTTTTTATTGGATTTCACAATGAAGTTTGGAAGTCTGATAATTATAGCTAGCATACAACAATCAATCAACATTTGACGACTTAATCTGGATTCTGTATAGAAGGGGCACCTCACCTGAGTATTACCGTGGACTATATTATTTTTAGTCTCTGACTTCAAAGTTTTCTGATACAAGTTGCAAGAGCATAACTTTAGTATGAAATGTTCTGTGTTGATGGCATATTTCGTACTCATGCAAGAATCTTTTTCCTTTTGATATGCACTAGGCTTTTGATGAAGCGATTGCTGAATTGGATACACTGGGAGAGGAGTCATACAAGGATAGCACTTTGATCATGCAACTGCTTCGTGATAACCTCACCCTTTGGACCTCTGACATGCAGGTATTGATTTTAGTTTGCCTAAGCTGGTCCAACACGATCTTTTCGTTTTCTTGTGATTAACTTATTGATGATATTCGTTTACTGTGGTTTCAGGATGATGGAGCAGATGAAATTAAAGAAGCAGCACCGAAACAGGATGATCAGTAAAGATGTTTTACTGCTAATTAGAATTGAACTTCTCCTCTTATATCTTTTTGAAGGGAGGTGTTTGTTGCTAATATCTTTGGTGCTGGGATTTTAGGCATTCATGTCTATTATGAATTGTGGATGTACTGGGCCGTTTTAGTTTGTCCTTCCATTTTCAAGTGTTTTCCAAATTGCCTATTTTATTAAGGACACTGAAGTTTCTATTTTATGGAATTGGAATTTTAAGATTCTCTTCTATCTAGTCAACTTGATGTCACCGTCTTTTTTATTGTGAGGATTAGTAAGATCTGTGTTCACTTTGAAACCTCTGAATTAGAATTTGGTTTTATTGGAATTGGTTTTCGGTTTTGTACGTTTAACTATTATAAGTATTGTACATTTAGTTGATAGAACGTTGCTGCTCGAGATCACTAAAGAATTTCTGCTCCTATTTTCTAGGCGAACTTCCGCTCCTATTTTCTAGGCGTAGCACCTTGACTGTTATGTTTTGGGCTTTGAATTTTTTATTTTCTAATTATGGCGTTGAAAGCATGATTGTTGATTTATTTATTTTTAACAATTCTAGCAATGTTTACTATACTATTTTAGTATATCATTTTTTAAATTTATGAAATATTACAAAATAGTAAGATTTATTGAATAAAAATTTTCGTAATTGTGACTTTTTATCAAAATTGAGTCATTTAATCTAGTCGGTGCCTCAAAGTAAACTAATAAAAATAATTAATAGCAATGGTTCCTACTGCTTTTTTTAACATTTTGCTTTAGAATTAGATTTGTAAATTTTATTCATATTAGTTCTTGTAACTTTTAATAAATTTTAATCGATAATTAGAAAGAGTGAGGTTTTGATTGACGAAAAGGAGAAAAGTATGATCGATAAAAAATAAAATGATCGAGAGAAATACAATTAAAGATAAAAATGTTTTGTTGAGAAATGAATGGAAATTATTTTAAATTTACTTTATTTTATTCATAATAAATATAAATTGTTTTCTTCTAAACCAAATAAAGCCTAGACATTCCTGTTAGAGTGCCATTTTTTCACGCGAAGGATTTTAGTACAAATAAAAGTCTTATCACCACTCGCAAATCAAATTAAAGATGGACAGAGGTTTAGAGTACCGCAGCAGTCTAATTGGCCGAAGACTGAAGAAAGGGATGATGCTAACTGATTCCACCAAAAAGGTTTCGTTTTGATTGATTTTCTTCCTTTAACTGCCCATCAATCCCTCCATCACTACCCATCAATCCCTCCATCACTATGGATCCCAAAATCTCGCCTAGCTCTAAACGTGCTGAACCAATCTCCAGTCCGTTACCTTTTTATTCTTCTAATTAAAACACAATCCCTCCTATCTCCATTCCCATTTTTCAGTAAAAAATAACACATCAATATAAAAATAGGACAAATTCTTTTTTCTTTTTTTTTTAAAGAAATGTGAAAGACATTAAATTTAAGGGAAGGTTAGAAAAGGTAAGAAAAAAAGAGAACGAAAGGTTCCATCCTATGGTATCTTACTTACCCACAGGCTACTATACTGCGATATTTCAAGGACATTCTTCTTGTACTAAATAAATTTTACATTTCTAATTTTTTATCCGAATCACACTATACAGAATTAAAAAATTATATTTTAAGTTATATAATTCAAAATATAAAAAATTAGAATCTAATATAAAAAAATTATATTTCAGATTATATGATTTAAAATATTTTTTTAATTTAAAAATATATTTTTGATATTTTAAAAGATGTGGATGCACAAAAAGGTCAGAAGGTGAGTGAAGAATGCGTCTATTTCACGTGAGTGACTAACTAATATATAGAGATAGGCAGTAAGAAAAACAAGAAACATGAATGGAATTGAATTTCTATTCTTTTAGAAATATTTTTCATTGTTGCTTTCATAACACTTTTAAAAGTAAATGAAAGATATTAAAGTAATCAAGTTCCATTAAAAAGAGTCATCATATTTTGAAACTCTTATTATTATTTTATACAACTATTATACGACTTAATATATTATTATTATTATTTATTTTAAATTTTATTTATATTATTATCATTTAATTAATATATTTTTATTAAAAAGAAATTATTTAGTTGTTAGTTTGAAATAAATGAGTTGTAAACAAATCATTTTTTCTTAAAACTATGAGCCACATGCAAAATACCCTTAATTTTTTTCACACTTAAAAGTCGAAAAAGTCTAAAAGGAAAGAGATATTGGGTAGTGGAATGTAGTCAAAATTGGCGGCCAAATCGGTACTCCTTATTCTTTTAAGGAAAATTTTACGTACTCACTTTCCATTTCTTCTACTCCTTCAAACATTTAATAAAAAACAAAATACTATTTCTAACATCTAATAAATTTTTTTCACTTCACCAGTTGATTCATCTTAAATTATTTTATATTAATAAAAATATTATTATTTTATTAGTGTTGTTTAGGTTTTTTGAGTAGAAAATTGAGCGTTTGCTTATCATCACCCTTCCTTTAATATTCTCCAGGATCAGGCTCCACTCCTACTACATAGGTATCTGTACAAGGCCATGCCAACCTTCTGTGACACTTCTTCTCTTCACCAATGAAGTACATGACTACCACTGTATTTGCTTGACCTACCAAGCCAATCCAGCATCTCAGTCTTCTGCGCTAATATGGAGTTGCTCTGTTAACAATGATGACAGTATCACTTTGCTTCAATATGGAGTTGTCACAGTCTTCTGGTTCACCTTGGTTATATACTTCCTTTGACCTTCTCTGCTGTCAATGGTTGTGTTCGCGGCTACTGTGTAGAAGATGCTGAATGCGTTTATGTGCCTGTGCTGTGGTTGGATGTAAAGGAGACAGGAAATAGTTATGTTTCTTTTTCTTCACGCATGAAATATGTTCACAGTGGTTCTCGACACCCCTTCCTATGCACATGTGACATAACTTCATCCAAGACTAAGACAAAGAAAGAAGAAACATAACATACACGTTAACACACTCAAATGGACCACAATCCAACCCTTATATTTCATGTTTGAAATACAGCAATGCAAATCATCACATAATAATAAAAACATTACTTAGTATCATATATCACTAGGTGAAATCGAATGAGATGGTGATTTGAGAGAATGAATATATTTTACCTTAAACTACCTAGGAAGAGATAAATATTTTCATTATTGTCTTTAAAGCTTTCCACTTTAATTCGTTTTCCTTTCTTGTTTTGAGACCTGTATTAGTATGTATTTTACACATTTGCTTTCATTTTATAATGATATTGTACACAAAGTTATGAGAAAAATGGTGGAAAGGAAAATGAGTTTCAGAACATACTTAGACAAATGTTTCAAAGGTGGATATATTAATTCATTACAATCAATAATCATTTTTATTCATTACTTTTATTTTGACACCGATTTTTATCAATAAAATATTATATATTAATAAAATAATATATATATTAAATGGACGTAGAAAATGAAAGTAGTATCAAAATATCACCAACCTACTACAAAATATTATGCATTTGAAGACTAAACTATATTTATGCATCAGACAGCAATATTATTTATATAATTTTCTTATTATTTTTTACATCTATGATACAATGAGATAAGATATGGATGCACGTAATGTAATTCATGAGTTTTCTATTTTTTTCACATGATGCAAACTTAATGCACTTATTATTGAAAATTCTTCCTTAGGAATTTGACGGAACTTATGCATACTTACAAAATGGTGAACGGGTTATGACTCACTTTACATTATTTCCCACAACAGGTGGGTGTAAAAGTTTAGGACCTATTGGCATAGCAGATTGATTGAAATGACCATATATCATTCGAGCGTTAGAATTAGAATCATCACTTTGTAAGATTGAATTGTACAGTACACTGAGTTTATTACAACTAAGCTATTTATTGCTACACAAGGCTGAAATAGCACAAAGAATTATCCTCCTTTATAATAAAAAGGAAACAACACCCGTTCGTCCACTTTATGTTCCAAAGTATAAATCAATTTATTAAATGAAAAAGATACTATCACTCTTTATTGTTCTAATACTGAGATTTGCAAAAATTCATTCCCTACAAAAGTATTCGTCCATCTCCAGCACAGAAGACCCACCATGTGTTTTTATCAGTAAAAGAATCAATCTATACACAGAAAAAGCAGTGTAAACAAATGTGATGTGTCCTTTGACAAATTGCAGAACAAACAACAACCTTCAGGTACTTGCCGGACTGCAAAAAGAAAATTAAAATTGACTTATTGAGTCCACACTCATTGCATAACATTATTTCTCTACTTGTCAACCTCTGTGTGACGAAACTTCAGTCATTAATCAGACCATGAATGCAAGAAACACACTAACACTAACTGTATCGAGACTCGTTGTGCCAAAAGCCATAGTTCAACTTAGCGAATCTGAACACAAATGAGAGGAACACTTCCAAAACTAAGGGAATCAATACGTACCACCAATCGCTTCAGAAAACTACCCGATATTTAGTGAATTTTGCCACAATCATGTATTGTTATTCAACAGAAAGCCATGCACTCTAGCTTCTTTATCCCAGCTGGAAGAACAAAATTCTGGGACCAAGCTATATAAGCCCAGTGAAATAGCAAACACATAAATTTACTCTCTTAGTTTAAATTAAAGACCCCTTCTTCCTAAGACTTTAGCTATAACTTGTTCCCCATTTCTTTATCTATTTTCCCCCTTAAATGCGAAAGATTTGAGACGAGGAAGGATATGAAACATGACTTCCTCTACTAGAGGGATTCATGATACAAACTACATAGTTAATTCTTGATCTTTCAACTTATAATAACATAATACCATTTTACACATGGTGCTACCTAAATTTAAAACCAGATATCTTCAATTCCACAGAAATCACACCAGAATGACATTAGTCTTGAATAATCAAATTCCTTATACTTTTACATAACATCTAGCTAAGAATGCTTCAACATAAAATTTTGACCAAAAAGACTATCTCTTAAGTTTAAAGTTTAAAGATTTCAATCCAGAATATAAATGATGAAAGAAATGAAAGAAACGCAATCAATATACTATGCCTATACTCATACTACGCGTATGAGGTCTCAACCAAGAGCACAAAAGCATTAACCAATAATAAAAATAGGCAGCAGAAAGCATTGAAAACATATTCAAAAGCCTAAACTAGATTTTATGACATTAAAAATCGAATGTGATCATTCCAGAGCAGATAAACTAATATAAAATTGCAGACTAAAAGAGAAAAATAATCAGGTATAAATGCAGGCAAAATTACTAGCTCGTTCCATAAAAGGTTGAGTAGAATAATTTCAACCTTTGTTTAACTGAATGGAATGTTGCCATTAGCAGAAACATGAAACCAAATGACAAGCTGTGTTACAGAACAAAATTCGTCCACCTAAACGTTATAATTCGAGCTGTCAATTAATTCCCCTTATAAGGCCTTGGAAGGCCTCAAAATGGAGGTGGTCAACCACAATCCCTCAGAAAAAGACGCAAGAGAAGCAAAGATATTTTGCCACAATCAGAAGAGAAATAAATGACAAAATCTACAGGGTAAGGACATATGCAATAATTAACCAAAGATAAAAACGATAGTGAAAGCAATAAAGATTTTAATTATATTAAAAAAACAGCATAATAATAATAATAATAATCCAACTATAATTGTATCCCATCTAACTTGATTTTGCATCCCCAAAACACCAATGCAAAATTGTCCCCTTTTGATGTCTTTGATATCCCATTTACAGAATAAACTATGCAGCAGCAGACCAGTTAAAGTCCAACAACCACAAATTGAATAAATCCCCATTCCCACCATCTAGCACCACCACCATGTACAGGTAACACAACAACCACCCACAAAACAATCCTAAAAGCTGAGCTAACTCAACATGGCTGTGACCAATCATACCTCACCCCCTCAAATCCCTCTCCATCGAGGGCTCGGAACCGGCACAGTGGGTGAGAGAGGAAGCGGCGGAAACGCCAACTGCCCGGAGGTTGGGGAAAACAGAAGCCCCGGCGAAAGCAGAGGGTATGAAGCCAGCTGCGAATTCAAGCACCCAAACGGCACAGGAGAAGAGGGCATCTGAAAGGAAGCAGCTTGCAAAGGAACCATGGCTTGGTGCTGCGATTGTTGCGGTGGTTGCTGCTGTTGTTGTTCTTGCTGAGGTGGAAGCTGGGCCGCCAAGGGGGAGAAGCCGGAGAAGTGCTTGGGGTTTGAACCGACGAGATTCTGCAGATCGCGCATGTAGGCGGAGATGGGAGACTCGGCGGGCGCGTGGACGGTGGGGAAGGGTGGGAGAGGGGATAACGGCGCGGAGGGTCTAGCGAAGACGGAAAAGTTGTTAAATGAAACGGCGTTAGAGTTAACGTTGGGAAGTTGAGGGCGGGGGAGGGTGGTGGGATTGAGAAGCGGCGGTGGGCGGTTAGTAATTTGCGGCAAGGGTGGAGGGCGAATCCGCTGGAGGCGCGAGCTGGGAGGCTTGGGCTGTTGAATGGGTGGCGGTGTTGAGATGCGGTCGTGCGCAGGTGAGCCCGTGAGGCGCTGAACCACATCCCTGAATTCGTTCTTGTTGATATTGTAGACCGGTGGCTGATGCTGCAAGCTCTGCTGGGCTTGTGGGTTTGGGTTTGGGTTTTGAGGTTGGGCCTGAGGCTGGGGATGATCAAAGGTGGGTTTCTTAATGATGGGTTTGGAGATCTTTTGGGAGAGCTTGTTGAGGTGCCTCAGGTATTGATCCCTGCTATTGTTGCTGTTGCTGTTTCCACCAGAGCTTGTGCTTATACTAGTATTACTAGACTCTGCAGAGGGATGACAGCTTTTATCCATTACACAACTCTTTCTTTCTCTCTCTCTCTCTCTCACACTCTCTCACTCACTCTCACTGTGTTTTGAGCAGAGCTGTGTTTGTGTGGTGCTAGACTTCTTCTTATCGCAGAAGGCGAGTAGGGACAGAGGAGGGACTATATACTATAACACCACTACACAGAATATTTTTTTTATTTTTTATTTTTTTTTTCTTCTAGGGCTTCAAACATGTGGTGACTGGTCACATTTCTCCCAACCTCCGCCAAAATAAATAGTCTCTATCTATTTTTTTCACTGCCAATGAGTAACCAATGACCAAGCCACTTTCAAGGGTCACCAACAAAAAATCAATATTCACAAAATATTTAAGAAAATAAAAAGAAAAATAAATTCTGTCTCTTCTTGATTCTTTTGTGCCCCTCTTTCTTCTTTCGCTGCTTTTTATATGTTTTATAGAACTTAAAAGAAGAGAACAGACAACAATCGTAAAAGAAGGGAAGTCATTTTATTAGCCAATTTCTAAACTTTTACTAATTGTATTATATTAAATAAATAAAACATGATCTTATGTGTTGATCTCATCTGTTAATTGGCATTAGTCACGTCAGTTCAGGTCGTATTGCTCACACGCAAGATGTAAGGAGAGGCTGGAAAACTCTTATTACAATAAATTTTAAAAAAAAAATTGAAACTCATATTTTTGGACTGACATGTTACTAGAACTAAATTCTGTGTTGATAACGGCTAAAATAATGGTTAGTTAATGGATTTTAATGGCATATGATTTGGGTGGGACAAATTTTTTAGAGAATCTAACTGGAGGTTTATTCAAAATGGTTCATTAATTCAAACCCTTAAAATGAAATTTAAGAAAATATTTAAACAATTTGTTTCATTATGGCACATGATTCATGATAAATTTTTTATTGGAATTAATTCAAGTATATTTTATAATTTTTTCTAACTATATGAATTTAATTATTCTAAATTAAAATTAAAAAAATAGTGAGGCATTCACGTGGTAAGTTTGAAACAGAGTCATCTGGCTTAGGGTGGTCAAAGCTGTTGTTACGGTTGCCTTGGCTGTTACCAAATTGGCCATGACACAGAATCTTAAGTCATGTATGTCCAAGGTGAATGATGGTCAAGCCAAAAATAGAAAAACCCAAAAAGAGTGGTACACACAACAAAACAAGAGTAGATGAATTTGAAATGTGCCCTTTTAAGATAAGTATTTCATCACCAGCTACTGTATACCCAATTGTGTGCTTAATCTTATCTTTAAATGCTTTGCATGTAAGATAATGATTAAAACTTGATAAATATAATTATTAAAACATTGATTAGCTTCTATGAATGAAAATTAATTTAGTGTCTTAAATTAATATTATTGTTATTATTTTAGAATAAAAATAATATTAATATTATTATTATATTGAAAGAAATTTCATTTATCATTATTATTATTATGAAAGAATTTTAATATTGTTGTTATTATTATTAAAGATAATAAATATTATTATCACCATTATAAACATGTTAACTTATTGTATACAATTAATAATATTAATTATTTTATCATTAAATTATCAAAAAAATAATAGTATTCAATTAATCTGATTGATAAAAATGATTTATAATTCAATTTGAATTCTCTTATTTGGTAATATACTGGCTAAGTTAGTGAATAATATTAATTTCAAGTAATAGATTTAATTTTTAATATACCCAAACATTAAATAAATAACTATCATTATTTTACTTTTATAAAAAATAATATTGAATTTAATACCAAATATATTCTTTACTTATTTAGAAAATCACTTTTTGTTTCCTACTAAAATTTTTATTAAAATTTTATGATTTAATTATCTTTTAATTAATTATCATACTTTCATTATATTAATTTATGTAATGATTAAAAAATAGGCTAATATAAAAAATCATTATATATTAATATTGATATTTTAAACTTTAAATTTTAAAATATAACACAAATTTTATAATCAGTATAACAGTTTAAATAAATATTATTTTAAAAAATTAAATTAATAAGGTTCTGCAAGTGAAATAATATATAGTAAAAAATTATCATATATTAAAATTATTCGAAGAAAAATATAAAAAATATTTTAGAAGTAAATAAATTTTAATATATAAAAAAAGTAAAATTAACACTTTAGAAAATATTAGGTTAGGTAATAGCTTAAAAAACATTATCATGTTACATACTAATTAAAAAAAAATAGTAAAAACTTTGTTTAATAATATTAAGACATAATTTGAAATAAAATGAAAATAATTTCTATGAATATTTTCATTTGAAAATGCGAAATGAGTTTACAAAAGAAAATAAATAAAAAAATAGCTAAAATAGAAAATTATTCTAAATATTGATTTTATTTTTATGATATGTTCTAATTATTATCTTACATAATACTCAGAGAATTATTAGTTTTTATAAAAATAATTAATATTTTATTATATTACTTTAAATGCATATGAGTATTTTTTATCTTAATATAATTCATTTTATGTAAACAATAACATCATTAAGATTCAAAACAGTAATTGAGGACATATATGACAGTTACATATATCAAGAAAGGTTAGTAATTATATTTTTTATTAATTGTTTGCTTAAGATATATAGATAATAATAAAAAAATATAAGAATAGTTTATTTGAAAAGTAGTCTCTTGGAGAAGGCCATATCCACCACAGGATTGATTATATTTTATTGATTTTGATGTGGTGGTTGTGGGCATTAGCATTTTAAGTATGTAATTAATGGGTTTACTATTTCCAAAAGCTTCTTCAATGCTTCCTATTCTGGTCAAAAGTCCGTTACTATGTACTGTGTCAGTCAGGGATTCTATGGAACCATTTTCCGAACTTCCAAAGGTCTTTTGACCATCTCCCATCATAATTACCTCTAATTCTCTTTTCTCACCAGTATTTAGAAGAGAACTGGACAGTTTTTTTTTTTTTTTTAAATAATAATAATAGTAAATAAAGCTGCAAAAAGCTGATATTATGTGTGTAACATGCTATGATTCGTTCAATACAACTTTTAAGAGAATCTTTGTATTTATCATGAGCCTAATCTTTCTTACACATGAAAAATGTAAAAAGAAAATATATATGCTGTTTAACTTCATCAAATTCTTAAATTTTACAGTTCTATAGACTTCAATATTTAATTTATGCATACTAAAACTATTCATTTTAATTTTATATATTAATTTAATATTTATTTATCATTTTTTCTCTTTACTAATAAAAGAAACACATGTTTATTGCTATAGTTGAATCACTTTTATTTTATATTTTGAAAAAGGAAAATATTAAAAAAAATAATAATAAACTATCTTTTTATTAGTGATGATATACTTGATAGTGTAAAAAATTGACGAAAGGTATAAAGTAAATTAAGAAGTAGAACAATATAAAAGAATAACAAATAATAATTATATTTATAACTGATTATATTTTTGTGTGTAAATAATTTGCATGTCTGTATTTGAGAGATCAATTATATATATAAAGAGTAAAAATAAAAATAATGATATGTTATGAACATAGTTAATTATGAAAAACATAAAAATACATTGTATGTTCACACGATAGACTAATTAATTTTATGGTAGGTTATAAAAATACAATGCACTATTATGAACAGTTGATTATTATTATTAGTGTTTTTCTATTCATTTGTACATAAATAAAAAAAGTTATTTTTATTTAGCTAAATAAAATAATATTTGTGTTTTTATAACGTAACACCTTATAAAATTATTATAAAATATTCACATAAAGATTAAAATATAAACTATTACATTTACAAATAATTTTTTTAATATATCATACATTACTATATATATTAAGTATCAAATATCACTCTATAATATTCATTAACAATTCAATTCAAGATCATACATTGTTATCCATATATTTAAAAAAAAATTAAAAAAATATCTAAATCAGAAAAGATATGAAATTAAAATATATAAGAAATCTTTTGTTCTACATTTAGTTCTCGAAATGACGTCAAACACTACTCAATCAAAGTTCATAAAATGACATCCAATACCACTCAACCAAAGAATAAGGTTATTGAATTGTATCTAATACACCTTACTTTACGTCTAACGCGCGCAAACCCAGTAACACTTGAAACTAGTTAAACCCAGTAACACTTAAAACTTGTTGAATCTGATATAACTTAACTCATTGCACACGTAAACATGAGAATAGCCTCTCCAACTCATGCCCCACATATCTGATATGACATCTAACATCAAACATGTACTTAATTACTAAAATTAATAAAAAGTATAAAGTAAATTAAGATGTTACTTAATTACTCAAACATTTAAATTTTTGGAGGACGGAACATATACATTAAATGGAACATATACATTAAATTAATAAGATCAAATCTGTATTTAGAATAAGTTGTTATTTGTAACAACCTAAAAAATCTGTCATCTGAGTAAAAGTGATAAAAATGGAATGAGCATATAATTATTATATTATTAAACTAAAAACACATATTTATAGGAAAATTTAGTAATTAAGTCTCATTCCCACTTAAGCCATCATCTCTCTAAAATCTTGACCTCCCTTTTCTCTGACTTCTCTTTAAGATTTTGCGTCTGTCTTCCATCAGTTTCTCGAGCGGAGCCCACCATTGAACTCATGGCAGAGAACAGAGCAAGTCTATCCGATCAGAATCTGCAATAGAGTAAGTTCGTTTTTTGTCCCTTTCCTTAGAGTCAATTTTAGGTTTTCGCTTTCCTCTGCTTATGTGGTCTCTGAGCCATCAGACGGTACCTCTGTGAGCTCAGCTTCATAGTCTGTTAGTCTGATCGTTGATCAGATGTCCTTTGATGCAGATTCAAGTTCCTGAGGACCTTAGGCTATTAGGATTGTTATAGAGAATTTCAACTGCAATTCAAGTAAGGGAAGCTAACCTTAGTGCTTGTTTGATTTAAAAATTTAAGTCTTGAATAGAGAAGTTAATGATTGTAGCAATTGTACAATTTGTATATGGTAAAGTTTTCTACATGTCTGAAATGTTGGATTAATATTGAATTGAATGTTGCACCTATGAGATAGTTGTGTGAAAATTGATGATATGTTGATCTATTGAATAGATAATCTATGCTAGGGTAGATCATTCATCGTGTATGTGGCTTGATTTTCACCCAATTTAGTCATCTGAGGCATGCATGGTAACTTTGATGTAGTGGATACTGCTGATTTTTCTGCATTTTTCGCTCAGGCTAGGCAATCTTGCCTAGGCGAAGTCACTTGAAACCTGAGAGGTGCTCTCGGGTCCAATTTTGCTCTGGCGAGAGGTTTTTCGCCTTGGCAAGAAAGTATTTTAGCCCAAGCAAGGGTATGTTCGCCAAGGCGAAAATGACCCTTGCTCTCTAGACCAATTTCGCTCAAGCGAGAGAGATTCTCGCTCAAGCTATAAATTTTCGCTCAAGCTAAATCCTAAAAAAAATTTATTTTTTTTGGCTTTCTGTTTTGATTGATTGATTCTTTGGTAATGCAATGTATGAATTTAACAAGATAGATTAATTGATAATTCAAATTTAATTGTATTGATAATTTAGGAATTTCTTTCATTTTTTTGAGATTGAGATTGAAAAGTGAATGCATGAATTAGTAGACATCTATGTTATGATGTGATATTGATAAAGTGTTGATGAAGTTGGTCAAGGCCTAGGCATAGTGTTTTCAGGAAAGAAAACACCCATGTCAGAGTTAGTTAGGAAGTGCATTGTCTAAGGATCGGGTGAACGATTGATATCCTGTCTCTACTAGTAGTATGAATCAAATAGACGATTATTACTAGGTGGTGAGAGTCGAAGGAGGTCTGAACTGGGTGACTGCAACTTGAAACATAGCTGGTCAGGAAAGTCTCATGGGGACTAACCCATACATGATTGATGATTTATTTGTGTGGAGGTTGTATGGGTTCACAGTGTAGAGATGTATGACAGGTGCATATCTCGAGGTCTATTCAATGCACGAGTTTTTCGGAAGTAGAGTCAAGTTTGTAGTGTGTCAGTGTCTTATATTGGTCTTATATTGTGATGGTGCATGTAACTGAATGAAAGACTTGAGTGGTGTTAATATTTGTGTTTGAATTGAAATATCAAGTATTATTAAAAATTTGGTTAGCTTACCCTTTGTTTTGTTGTACTTGTGTTTTGATATCTGTTTGCAATGATTATGTTTTTGACGAGCAGATGGTGTTGCAGATGAGTCTGTGGAGAATCATTTGGAATAAGTGGTGTTTTTAGGCATAAGTTAAATTTGAAAAACAATTTGAAGATATTTTGTAATTATGCTTTAGTAGAATTCTGAAGGTAGAAATTTTAAATACTTTAGTTTAAAGGATTACTGTATGTTCATGAATCTTAATAATGATTAGTAGAATATTTAGTTTTATGCATGTTATTTTTGGAGTGTTACATTACTTACTCATTTCTTTTGAGTTAGTTATGTATTTCATTTTTCATGTATAATGTGTGATTTTATGGGTAAAAAATATGAATAGAATTTTAGTGGTAATTCATATTTGATGATTATAAGATTTTATGTTATAGTAGATTTAAACTTCTTGGATCATAATTAGATGATTAAATCAAGACTTGTTGGATCTAAATGGCATGGATATCATTTGATCATAATAATATTTTTTTATCTGGGAATAATGTAATTATGTTAATTTGTTGAATTGTTGTATTTTGATATATAAAATTATATAAACATGAGAATTATGAGATTATGATGGTGATATCTGTCATTGTTATAGTTATTTTGACAACTAATACATCCTTCGTATTAAATGTTTAGACGGAGTGAAAATACGCAGTTGTGAACATGTATTAGTTTGGTGGAAATGATTAACAGTCTTAATAAAAAATAAAACTTAAAAATAAGAAATCTTATTTGAGATGTTTAGATTTAAGTTTACTATACATATAAATTCGGATGTAAAATATAGTAAAATTGAACCGATTTGATTCTTGTTGAGTTGAAAAACTATCAGACTTTACTTATTTTTTAGTGTTAGAATATTTGAGTTTTGATTGAATATTTTAACATAAGTCTTGCACATTATTAAGGCTTCTAGCTTCTGCATTTTTCAAGTAAATAACATTTTCGTCGTTTAAGAAAAAATTAACAATGAAGAAGATTTGATTTTCATTCAAGAAAAATATCTCAAAAATGAAAAATATTTAATACAACTTACTTTTATTCAAACATATTTTATTTTGCTTAAGTAAAGACAATTTTTACTAACATCTTGGTTATATGTTTGTTGACATGTAATTGGTGTAAATATTATAAGAAAATATGAAACGCGTAGACCAGGTAATATAACTTGTTATTATTTTATAATGTGAAAGTATTAAATTAATTTTGTGATTGTGATAATCATAATCCTACACGAAAACAATTATATTACATGTGAATATATTAATTATTACACATTTTATTATCTTATATTTAAATTTCTATGAAGAAAAAGCAAATTATTTAGAGTTTGAAGTATATATATATATATATATATATAACATTAAATTATAATTAGTCAATCTAAAAATCTTTATATTGATGTATATGAAAAATAAACTTTTCAATAACATTCTTGTGAATCATCTTACTAGTAAGTGTTATTGTGAGATAAAAATGTTTTTATAAACATTTTGCCTCAATAATATTTGATTGGCAGAGATAGCACAGCCAGCACTGTAATGTTTTAATCTTTATGGTTTCTGTGGTTGTGACCCACAACTTGGATTGATTTCATTTCACTAGGCAAATGATTAATAAACGAGGATCGAAAAATATCACTTGGTAACTTTTTCCAGCCTTATGTCATGGTAGTGTTTTTTCATCTTTTATGAACTTGGCTTCTGGAGACTTTTGACTGAGAACAAAAAAAGCAAAACTTTTGTATATATATATATATATATATAATTTATTTTTTTTCTGTTTGTTTGTGCTTGCTTGTTAGAGGGGTGGAGCATTGGAATCTCAAATATGTCACTGATTAATTAGCTTCTCCTCTCTCTTCCTTTTTATATTCATTGTTATATGTGACTATTTGTTTGAATGTTTTGACAATGACGTTAGGTTTGCTCGTCGCTTTCTAATAAATGTGTCATCACAAACTTCATTTCTTGTTGTTCATGCCATTCTTCGGTTTGTGTAGTCTTTTACTATGATGTGAATGGATCTATCTTTAAAAATAATGTGAATGTATCTGGATTTAAAAAAGACATTCCTAGAGCCATATTTAGAGATAATTCATTGTATTGTATTGATATATATATATATATATATATATATATATATATATATATATATATATATATATATATATTAAAGAATATCTGATAATGATATTGGGACATTTGATTAACAAAATCTAAGCTCATACGTGACCAATCTGTAAGAAAAGTTGTGTGAATTGTTTTTTTTTATAATTTTTTTATCGAGTAATAAATTTTCGGAAAGTTTTCCTTTTCACTCTATTAAGGAGTTAATAACATAAAAAATAATATTACATAGAGTAGAAAACATATAACGAAGTCAAAATAAAGAAAGTAAAAAAGAAAGACATAATTATTTTTTATGTTAATTTGATTCTATCCAAATTTGCAATAGTTTCAATTATCATAATTTTATTAAAGTTTTGAAATTAAAAATTGATTCAAACTTTATATGCAGAGTGATGTAATCATTCAAGGTAAACAAATTTTATGAAAACCTTAAAATAATTACACAATTATTTAGAAATTTACTATGCAAAAATTCTTAGGTGTACTAAAAGCCAATTGGAGATAGCAAAAGATATAAAAACATGAGAACTTGTAAAACTTTAAAAGTCTCATAAATTTTTGATATAAAATAATTTAACACAAATATAATTAATTATTTTTAATAATAATCAATTAAATTGTTTAGGATTGAATTTTAAAATATTTAATTTCTAATATTTTAATTATACTATCTAGTTTCAATTATTATATTTTTTATACTGTATATTTTACTATAAAATGTTAAAATCTTTTTAAGTAGGTTTAAGATAAAGGGTGCTTTGGTTGTGTTTATTTTTATTTTTATGAAAGTGCTTATTTAAACAAAATAAGTAAATTTTTATTTTTAATGTTTCTGTATAATTTGATCATTTAAAAATATGTATTTTCTACTTTTTTTAATAAGAGAGTCCTATAAATTTTCTAAAATACGTGATTATTTTAAAAATTACTTAATTAAAAAAATCTTTATTTTAAGTTTAAACAGATAGTCCAAAATAACACACTTAAATAAACATCATATTTTTACTGCGTTGATTTATTTAATAGTCAAAATATCTTAAAACAGGTTTTTTTAGAAAGATAAAAAGAAATTTCAAAAAAAAAAAAAAAA
>Ga0209489_102689_pt1 | contig 35774 bp, 15 predicted proteins | sample SiratrowhiteBW_FD_187527 | JGI IMG/M metagenome (GOLD analysis project Ga0209489, IMG submission 187527) | Root nodule microbial communities of legume samples collected from California, USA - Siratro white BW (SPAdes) (version 2) | ecosystem: Host-associated > Plants > Roots > Nodule | place... | reverse complement strand
TTTTTAATTTTTTTTTTTATTTCACTCTATCTTATCTTGTTTTTTTTTTTTTTTAAATTTAACTAAATTTATAGAAAAATACTAAACATGCATCTTTTTTTATGTTACTTATATTTCGTTTTTATTTCCATCTCTCTATTTTTCATCTCATAATTTTTTATACTTGCTAATTTCTTAATTTTTCTGTTATTAATATGTTTCTTCTATCCATACACATCAAAAAATAATAACAAAAAAAAAATAATTGTAGACTACCATTACTCATTTTTCTTATACCAACACAATTTCTCCAATTACATTTCATTTATTGTTCGGGAAGGGTCCTCTCATGTGTTTTACATAAAATTTATTTAGGTCATTAATTGAATGGAAAAGTTAATTTTTTTTTTTTTTTGTCACTGTCAGCCATCTGTGTCATGTGATGAACTTAAGAACCACCTTAGAATTCTTCTTATTTGAATAAAACAACATGGGGTCCATTATGCATGCTGATCACTGCTAAAGACAATAAAATGGTGGTTAATCATCTCCCCTTTATTTATTCATTACAATAACATTATGCTAACCCTGGTATTTATTTCCTGTAGGAAAAAAGAGATAATTAATTTATTTCAGACGTTAAAAATTGAAAAGAAAATTAGAGGGAGTAATTTTAAAAAGAGCCTGGTTTGTGTTGGTTTACCAGGTACACCAACTGCTCTACTTTTCTTACTTTTTGGAGTGAATTTTTTCTTTTTGTTTCTTTTGTAGGTTTGAGAAAAAGAATAATTTACTAAGCAGTAGTAAGAAAGAAAAGTTGAAAAAAGACAAGAAAAGGAGGGGGACAAGAGAACAAGAAGCATGTAAGGTGCATGTCATGGATTCAAAGAGTTCCAACTTTATCAACATTCCAATCTATGTTTCTCTCTCTTTCTTTTCTAAGATTTTCCTTTTGGCTTCCAGCTAAGATCAAATGAACTTATATCCATTAAATGTCTACAAAATTTATGTGATTAATAAAAAAAAACTACTACTTAATTAGGTCTAACCTTTCAATATATATATACGCGTGAAGTGGGTCCAGAATCATATATAGCATGGGCATGGATGTTCAAAACAAAAACGGTATGTCACCTATTTCACTCTATCCATGATTGTTTATGCAATAAAATCAATTAAGAAACTTGTTTCAATGTTTTTGTCCCCTTTCATGTCTTCTTAATTAAAAATTAACAATTCACCAAACTAATCAAAATTAAATGAATTAAAGTGGTTAATCCCTCCTACAATGACGACCATTTTAATTTTTACAAAGAAATTTTAATTTAACTAATGTTTTCACTTTTCAATGAGGCATTACTTTCTTCTTTTAATTTGTTTTGAATTAATTACTTTTTTTTCCATCATCAAATTAATATATTTATTAAAAAAAGCACGACTGTCCTGAAAGTAATGCACAATTCCCAGAAGAAATAAATTTGTTTCAAAATTGAAACTGTTATTTTTATTCTTAAATATATATATATATATATATATATATATATATATATATATATATATGAAGTAATTTTAAATTGTAATAATTATGGAATGCTTAAGGACTCTAATTCAAATTTAAAATTAAACCAATTAACAAAATATGTTATTTATATCCTTTAATAACATGTTTATATATGTCTTTTTTTTGTAAAATAATATTTTTTTCTTAAAATAGAATTTTTTTTCTTGATAAAAAAAACTATTAATCTTCAACTATGTAAGAACCTATTTCAATCTTATATGTGTAAAAAAGTATTATTGTTTTGTTTTCTATGATGTTGAAGATCTCCATATCCAGTCCATATGGTGGACTCTCTATTCTCTTCACATGCCTCACGAAATGTTGTCCACATGTAACATCCATTGAATTCAAACTAGGAAAATAACAAAGGTCAGACAAATATAACATGGGACTTTCTATCTAGTGACAAATTAAGCCCTTCGGTCTTTTTCTCCTTCTTTTGTTTGGGTCCTAACCCTATTAATACACACACATGACACATGCCTGCATCCACACAAATACATATTTCCCTGCTTTCTTTTCTCTAATTTGTTTTCATCTTCTTTCCTTATTATTAAATGAATGTGAATTTGATAAATAAATGTGACCATTATTATGATGGTATTATTTCCTATTATATTTTTCACATTAGAGCTTTCAAAGTGAATATAATTACTTAATCCATTTTTCTCACCACAAGTTATTTCACTCTTGAAAAAAAAATTTGACTTAATTCACCATGTTTTGATCCATTAAATTGGTTGTTTCACCTAAAATAAAAATAGAAATTAAAATTCAACATTGTTTTATTTTGTTGACAAAATATTAAAGTAATTGCATTTAGTTTAAAGTTTTAAAATAATGCTACCGTATTTGTAATATAGTATATTCAAAATACTTTTATGTAGTAATAAGATAATTTTTTTTATCTGAATCCCAATTGTATTAGTTAACTTGACTTATCATAAATTTTACTTTTTTATTAGTAATAAAAATTAATAAATATAGAAACAATTGAGGTGTTCTAATCCTTGTAAACGTTTGTTTATATCTTAGTGTAGGTTTGAATTGCCGACTTCAAAAAACAAAAGACTAAGAGGTCATCAACATTACTTAAAAAAAAAATAAAAGTGTTCCTAAGGACTCATATTATCCTTACAAAAAACAGATTCCTTCTTTCTGTAACAAAAGCTAAAACATTTTATGAATACAATGTCTTCAACGTTTCTTTTTCAAAGCATATACAACCATTCCTCCATTGTTTTTCAAGATGCAATGGTGTGTTTTGAATTCAACCTTTGGTTTACCAGTATTTGACAACCATCATTATGCAAAAAAATAAAATAAAATAAAATCTGAACCTGTATATATTTCAACACAGCCGGTGCTAGTTACTGGGCAATTCAGTTGGTTGGTGGCTCATATGAGGTTGTGCAAAGAATCCAAAATTTACTTTAGTAATATTAAGCCCACAAACATATAAAATTATAGTTCATCAACAGAATTCATACAACATATTAAATTAGCTATTAGAATAAATCACACAATGCACACCCTATAGCTAAGTTACACACTTCGTATAATTTCCTTCTATGACATGTTCTCCATTTCCTATGTGTCCACCAGTATGTATGTATTACTTCTCTCCTCACAGGATTTGCACTTAGATTAGTATATAGCCTCGAGCATGACTATGCCATTATAGTTCATCAACATAATATATACAACGTCAAATTAGCTATCAAAATACTTTTGATTATAAATCAAACTTGGTAACCACATTACAACATTTTTTCACTTTAGGTATGAGGTTAAACATGTGGCCTAAGATGAAAAAATCGTGGCCTTAACTTTAGGTCACAGTTTGGCCACGGTTTTGAAACTGTGGTGTATTCAACCGTGGACATAGCTCAAAGCCACAATTTTTTCAAAAAGTATGGCCTTAGCCTAATACAATAAGTAATGTATTTTGTCAGTATTTAAGCCACATTTTTTCACCTGTGGTCTTTTCGTCAATGTTTAGGCCATATTTTTCTCATATTGTTGTCTTTTCTGTTAACATTTAAGTCACACTTTTTTAGCTATTGCGTTTTTGTTTAATCCTTCATACCAAATTTGTAGTATTTCTAAATAGATTATGAATACATTAAGTCATTAATTCATTTTTAACATTATTATTATTATATAAAAATACTTCAATAAAACTATAGAAGACAATTACATTATTTTTGGTAAATTGTAGTTTGAAGATAACATTAATAATACAAAACATTTAGAAAAATTCAATATGCATAATGTATTTTAAAGCATAATTGTAACAACTGAAAATATTAAAAACTATACTCCAATGTTGCCTAGCACACTTTGAAAATTACACAAAATTATAAGGTATATAATAAAAATATTTTATTTATTTCTTCATTTTATGTTTTTTTTCTCCAAATGAACTTGAACTTCACCCTGCAAAAAGGTAAAAAAAATAAAATAATAAACAAACTTAGTATATGATCTTCTTCAAATTTATGAAAGTTTGTATAAAATATTGCACAATCTTAGATGGTTCCAAGGTATACCTCATCATCATTATCAAAAACATGAGTTGCAGCTGAAGAATGTGGAGCAGCTACACTACTTTCATTGCCTAATGCTCGTACCATAATTTCTTCTATATCATTCTCATCCAGATCAGTATTGCTTAAGTACGAATTTCATCACTGACTCCAAACCTTCAAACTTTATTGATTATATCATTTCTTTCAATGACATGTTCTCTTTTTAGAGCATCAATTTTTTTTATTTTTCTTCAATGTTGTGGGTGTCGTAGTCCTTTTATAACAACGAACTCGACCAGACTTTTCTTTCCCAAACAATGACTCAAATGTTTTTTCCCCATATGCACTTGAATTTTTAATGGAACTGTGAAGCTTAGACTATCAGAAACTATCAAAGTTATGAACAAGTAAAATGTATCGAGCTTTCAAACATATTTCATAAGTACAAATAAACTTACAATTGCATCTAGTGTTTCTTCATCAATTGCTTTTTCCTTTTTACCGAGACGACCTTGTCGAGTTTTAATAAACATTTCAGCTTTAGTAACTTCTTCTCCATCAGATTTGTTAGCAGTCTATTAATAAAAAATTGAAAATTAATAGTAAAATATATATTAATGATATATTATAAATTGAGACATAACCTAATAATATCAATACCAATTCGGCTTGAATTTTGGAAAAGTTAATCGTTCTCATATGATGCATATACTTTTTCTTAGTCCTATTCATCACGTTCCTTTCACTAATGTTCTATATTTTGTAGATTAGAACATACATCAATATAAATGTAGTTAACAAAAATGTAGAATGAGACATTGTTGATCTTTCTTCACCTCTAAATCTTAACAAAATAAAAAATGAAATAAAAATGTCAAGTAGTTATTTAGAAACCGTGCATAAAAATAGGTATAAAAAAAATGTGGGATACATAGTAATGTTGAACAGACCATTATCTAAAAAACGTTTGTTTCATGCTCAACTACCAATTGCAGGACCTTTGTGTGCTTGAATCTAGAATCATAATTTCTAATATTGACTAGAGAATCATGTTATTATTAACCAGAATATTATTATGAACTAGAATGATCATACCTTGATAGTATTATTTGTCCAATACTCTATCAATTTCTTGAAATGATCCTCAGGAATAGACTTTGGACAATGTTTCAGTTGTTCCTTCAACATGGAATATTTCTCAAAATACGTTCTCTTTGCATAGTACTTATATCGTCTTCAGGCATCATTCACACGACTAAAAACTGTTATCTGTCATCTCTCAAAAATAATGAATTTATCCTAAACAAAGCCACAAATAAACACGTCATAAATATTTTATAATTTAATTAAGGATAAGAATTTTATTTAATTACCCTAACATATTTACATATTGGTTCCTTGTAATATTTGAGTAAAGCCTTGAAGTTTGTGTATATTAGAGGACAAAAATCCGAATTCATTGCTAAGGTCCCAAGGAAATAACTCAAATCAGATACAACTCTATCATTGTGTACATACCTTTGGAATGATTAATTTACACTCAACAAATTCAGCTATACCAACTACTCTTGAGATCATCACTCTGCAACTGAAAACAACAAAAAATAATATCAATAGTTTGAGCTAAGTATCTTTCTAAAACAAAACAATCAGGGTCATCAGTTACTACATATATTGGATTTTAAAAATGAAAATGATCAACCTTGGTCAATATATAAAATTTAAAATATTTCTTAACAGAGTCTATAGAGCCATGATTTTGTTGAACATTGCAAGTCCTCTTGTAATTTATTTGAAAACAAATACTGGAGTGATCATTAGTTTGCAATTATTTCTTGATTCCAAAATCTTAAACATTATGCCCTTATCTATATAAACATTCGAAATTCAAAATAGAAACCCTAAATTTGGTGGATGAAATAACAGAATGAACTCCGCGTTTACGTTCATCTAGATTACAAGCTATATCCTATATGGTATTAATTAATTAAAAGTATGGTAATAGAGTTCATAAAATCAAAATAAAAAATTGATTGAAGAGATATATTATTAACATCTATGCTTTATTTATTTAAATTAGAGACATGACATGAAATTGAGGAAATGCATAACCACCTATTTATATTTTAGACTCTATGAAAATAAATATAATGTTAAGAACAATTACGATAAATGAAAAAAAACATATTATATTAAATAAATAGATATATTAATAAATAGAAATTGAATAAATTTACAGATAATATCATACAACATTTAAAAGTTGACAATTATTTTGATGCTTAAAGTTATAGTTTTATCACATTTACTTAAAAAATTTATAATTTTAAAAAATATTAATTTAATTTATGGGATGTCTAATATATGCCCTTATATGCACATCTCTGTTGATCAGGTATATAATAAGTATTTGAATGTGACTCTTAAAGACAGAAGTGAGTCATCACAAACATTACCTAATATGCAATTAGGAGACATTATGCAAAGAGCAATTAAATAAGTACACTGTTATGATTGAATATAGGTTTTGGGGATGAACTGCAATGTTAACCTTTATTCATAGCATATACAGAGCACATAAAGGACTAACATGGAATGAAATTAAACCAAAATCAAATGTTTTGCATAAAAGAATAGACGGGACTATATAAAATTCAGGACTTGTACATACCTTTGGAATGATTAATTTGTACTCAGCAAATTCAGCTATACCCAACTACTCCTGAGATCCTCATTACAACTAAAAACAACAAAAAAATAGTATCAATAATTTGAGCTAAGTATCTTTCTAAAACAAAAGAATTTGGGCCATACATTTACTGCATATATTGGATTTTAAAAATAAAAATGATCAACCTCGATCAATATATAAAATTTAAAATATTTCTTAAGAGACCATTTAGAGTCATGATTTTGTTGAACATCCAAGTCCTCTTGTCACTTATTTCAAAACGAATATTACAGTCATCTTTACTTTGTAATTATTGCTTGATTCCAAAATGTTAAACATTATGCACTCATCTATATAAAAATTTTGCACTTATTTATATGTAGTTATACCTTTAACAAGAAAAAGTCGTATTTATCTTTTAAGTTGGAACAAATATACCTCTATAAATTTCTTGACTCGTGAAGATATTAAATTAATAGACTATGGATTTCTTTCAATAATTTTTAAGTTCTAAACAATGCTGGTTTAGAGGTTAATTTATGCTCCACAAAAGGCTTCTATGGCCAAATCAGAGACCATAAATGTCATCATATGATGTCAATATTCAACATTAATAATGAACAAATTTCTAACAAACATAATAACTAACCCCGAAACACAAATTTTGATAAACAAACACAAACTCTAAATTATACAAAAAAATTCAAACCAAAATCGAAACAGAAACCCTAAATTAGGTGAATGAAAGAACAAAAATTGAGAAGGTGGCTAAAACAGTGAGAAAAATCGAGATTGAGAGACTCACTAGAGACAACAGAGAACACAAGGATGACGGTAGGGAGAAGATGCCAGATAACAAACAATGACGGCGACAAGGAGAGGATGGTCGACCAGAGAATGGGGAGATGAGATGAAAATGTTGAAGGAGTGAGGTAGGGGATGAGGTAGTGTAGACAGAGGATTTGTGAGAATAAGGTAGGGTAGACAGAGGGTTTGGCATAAGCGGGAAATTCTAATTTTTGTAAGAGGGAGAAGCTTAAAATTTTACCTTTAATGTTTTGGTTTTACGAGGGTGAGTAATAAGTTACATTCAGAACATGTGATTTATACTATAATTTGTATAGACCACAATTTTTTTAATTTTAGGGCGCACTTTTTTAATGTAGCCAATGTTTTTTTGCTGGGGTACAGGGGAAAACTGTAGCTTAAAATGTCCACAACTCAAAAAGTGTGGCCTATAATGAAAATAAACCACACTTGTAAAAGTGTGACTTTTTCTACTTTTAGGCCACATTTATTTGTCTGTGACAAACAAAAGTGTTGTCTAAAGTGATAAATATTGTAGTGCATGTAAAGAGATAAGTAGTAATACAGAGTTGTATGCAAAAGAAAATCGCCAAAAGGTAACACTAAGCAATGAAGAAGATGGAACATGACCGAGGTAGGTAAAGAGAAATATGGCTAGTAGAAATAGAGAGCTGAGCATTACACCCACCTTCATTACAAGACATAATACAACAGGGGAAAGACAAGGGTATGCTTTGTTAGTCTATGAAAACGAGAAGCACCAAAGTCATAATTGTCAAAGATATGGAATAGGTGCAATATTCTATCATTTTTACATTGTAGTTTCTTAATAACATGTTATGTAATGTATAATTTAAAAATGAGGACTATTGAGTTGTAGCTCGACCATCTTTTGTAAGTTTAAAGAATTATGTATAGAAGGGTTGAAACATCCCAAAATATTTTTCAATTAAATATATTTTTTTATTGATGATAAAAAAAATTGTAATTGGAATGATAACTCTACTCACACTCAATACATTTATTGTGTGAAAAATATAATAGATGACTTATAATGAATATGACATATTTTGAATAACATTTTAAATTTACATGTGTTTAACTCAATCTAGAAAATAGTTTGTAATGTTTTGTTTGGATATAAATTAAGAAAAAAAGAGTTTGTCCAATCCCTTTTTACTAGACTCTCTATGCAACTATTTTTCATATTTTTAGTTAAGTAAAAACATGTACAAGTTTTTTATCTTGAGTGTATCATATTTTGAGTTGTGAGTCACTCATTCCTAATTTATCCTAAAGTGACATTTCTTAATTTATCTTTTGTAGTGTGTCACTAGTTAACTTGACTTACAAGAAATTATACTTATGTGTTGAGTTTTAAGTAATCTATTTTACTTATAATTGTGGTGAGTTTATTTTTATTAACCTAACACCACTCAAATGTGTGGTTACCAAATTTGATTTGTAATCAGAATGATAACTCTAATCAGACTCTATTGTTGGGTGAAAAATATGATAGGTCACTTATTAATGAAAATGATATTCTTTGAATAACATTTTAATGTTAGATATGGGTTTAACTCAATCTAGAAAATAGTTTGTAATGTTTTGTCTAATCTTTTCTCATTAGACTATCTATATAAGGAAAACTCATGTATTCTATTTTTGATAATTTTGGTTAAACAAAAAATATGTAGTCTATCTCTTATATGATGCATTAATAATATCAAAATTTGGAGAGTAAAGAATTTTCTTTCTTAATTATAATCTTATGAGTTAGGTTACATTAAGTAGTGATTTTTCATACTTGCTACCTCATGGAGTTGAGTAGTTTAGTATTCTTTTCAATTCCTGACATTCTCTATTATTATTTTACAATTCAAGTCATAAGTGTTCAATTACCATCTTGCTTTATCTTATGGAATTTTAGTAACACAATGAGTTTTTTCAATTCTTAAAACTATTTTGATTTTTTTTTATTTTTTAATATTTTTATATAGCTTCTATAAAACAAGATAAAAATCAACTATCTTGTTGTACATTGTATTTCTTTTTTCTTTTAATATTAAACTTTATACTTTTAAAAGTAATATATAATATTTTTTAGTATAAACAAGTTGTAATCTTTTTGAATTTTTAATTAGGTAAAAAATGACCAGTTAACCCTGGCTTACATAAAACCCATTTTAAATATAGATTAGGTTAGACAATCAATTTTTCTTTTTTTTATCTTAAACAGGAGGATCATACTAGGTGGTCTGCTTTGATAATCCTAATTACCTCCTTAATAACTACTAACTTTTCATATCATACCATAACAACTAGCTTCAATCAAGCACATCTCATCATATAATCACATTTCCACATAAATGAGCAAGTATAATTTATTGAAACTTTTAATACATTAAATATCCTACCAAAAGTCATTTAAAAAATTTAAATTAAGTTCTTTGTTGCTAAAAATATCATATAAACAGGAGATCTTTACTTGAACCCTATTATTTAATAGGAGAAATATTTCATATTGATTTGTCCTCACTCAAATGATGTGTTCACCACTTGAACAACATACTCATTGTTTGAACAACTCCAATGCATGAACACACTATTATAAGATCAGAGAGAATTGATATTATTTATTCTTCTTTCAACAATGAACTATCACTAGATAGACTTATAACAATAATTTATCACTTAAAAAAGAAAGTATTAGAACATGACTTAATAACTTAATTATGATCACTATCATATAATGCTAGAAAAATCAACCTATTGTTTAAATGACCAACTTGTCACTCAAAATACTTACATCCTCTTGATTTCTCCTAAAAAATCAAACTAAAGAAACAAATGCACTACTATAAATATATACCAATAACGATTCATATTTTCTCAACTAATCATACATGCAAAGACTCATATATTACTGCATGAATACAAGATTAAAAATAAAAAATAAAATAAAAAAATCAAACTCGAAAATCAAAACATAATATTTCTAAATCTTAGAACAATTCGGGAAAAAAAAATCTTGAATTTACAAAAATGGCAAATGATTAAGGACTAGACTTTAAAAAAAATGTTTTCCACCTTTTCATTTTACAAATACTGTTTTTGTGTGGATCTTCGTGAACTCTGCGAGGAATAACAAGCAATTGTTACAATGACATGTGCGTCACATTTGAAAGCTCACTGTCCCACATTGGAAGAAAACATCAATTCCAAAATTAACAATGGAAGCTACGTGGATGTTACCTTAAGGGTTGATGTGAAAAATACTTCTCAAGAACAAAAGCATAGTTCAATGTTAGCACTCTCACATTGAATTCCATACCTAATGTTGGGAACTCTGTGTACCATGCATGACATGTTCAAATATTTTAGCATCAACATTGAATGCCTAATTCAAGCAACCAATGTTGGTAAGAAAATATTATGATAGGTTACTACATTATGCAAGTCAAATCATTGCAAGGTTCATTAACAATGTATATTTAGAGATTCTTAAACTCAATAACTTTAATCATTGCTTGTCACAACTATTTGAAATATGTTGTTGGACCTGGAGAGGACAATTAATCCATATTTGTCCAGACAGAATACATTTTGATGAAATAATTTATTAGATAGATCCCAAAAAATTAGGTTTCAATTTAACCAAACTAACCCATTAATTATTTATAACAAATAATTCATATTGAACTATAAGTTAAAAATGAATCGCATGTTTTACAAATTTAAATTATAATTTTCGTTTCTCTGAAAGAAATACAGTTTTCATATTTAAACATATAATTACATTTAGTAATAGATTAAATTATAAATTTGAGGGCCATTAAACACAACATGCTATTGTTTCAAATTTCTTCTTACAACAACTAGTGTAGTTCAAAATACATTAAAGGATGGTGAGATTTAATATTACATATTTATCCAGAAAAGTCATTTTTCACTACAAGAAAAAAATTATTTAAAGACCAATTTTTAACTATCAAATGAAATGGTTGCTAATTGTAACCAAAATAGTTACCAAATTAGATTTTGGTTGCTAAATAACTATAAAATAGAGGTAATGATTAAATTTAGTGACCAATTAGGTCAAGATAATTGGTATCTACCATTAGCTATCAAGATTTTAGTAAGCAATACCATTAGATTCTAAATTAGTTTCTAACTTAATTAGATACCAATTTAGAATCTAATAGCATAGGTCACTAATACCTTGGTAGCGAATGTTAGATACCAATTATTTTAACCTAATTGGTCACTAAACTCAATCATTACTTCTATTTTGTAGTTATATAACTACCAAAATTTAATTTAATGATTATTTTGGTCACAATTAACAACCATTTCATTTGGTAATTAAAAATTGATCTCTAAATAATTATTTTCTTGTAGTATTCTATGAGCAGGAGCATATTGCTCCCAACCTTGTCTGGCCAGTTAATTTTTGAATTATAGGCTATCTAATAAATACTATTGACTATCCAAACAAGGTTCTTGTAACCCTACCCTCATCTCTTTGTAAGTTTTGTTTCTCACGAAATAGTTTAAAATTTTCCTGATTCAGTGTATATTAGATTGTTTTTCATTTTCACTTTTATGATAAACGCATCGTAGACTTGTTGTGGATGGATGATTTTTTTTTTGGGACAAACAAACTAATTCTATAAGTTGTATAATAACATATAAACAAACTTATATACCCAATTAAAAAATATATCATATATAATATTAAGAAGTTTTTTTTATTAATAATGAGTGTTTATGTTAAAAATGGGTGTTTTGTGTTATTTTTTAAAATTGAATAAGGGATGTGACTAGTGAATGCAACTTTATTACAAATTCAAGAGAAATTAGTATTTATTGAAAAAAAAGAGTTGAATGTGATTTATTACGGGAGATAACTGTATTTTTCTTATATATTAAAATGTCATACCGATACTAAACATGATAATGTTATTAAATTATTTATATCAACAAGTTTACAGTTTATTTTTTATTTTTTTTTATGTTTAGTTGCTGTAAAAAGTAAGATAATAACATGACCAAGGTGTTCATAAACTACAAAAGGAAGAAATATTAGTAAAATTTTAAAGAGAGAGTTGATAACTTGGTTATGATCGAGTTGAAAATTCATTTCTCAGAATCGAGGAATATATTTTAAAGAACTGGTGAAATAATCTTCATCAATAAAAGAAAAAAAAAAAAGATCAAGGGTTGAGTTTTTGATAGAAATGCCAGGTTGTCTAATCTCAACACTTAATTCTATCATAAATGAGTTGTTAAACAAATTAAGCAAAACCAAATCTTGAGAAAAAGGCATAATGTGTGAGTTGTGCATGGATAAATACAATACGCGTCTTTTGTGCCAACTTTTCAAATTCCAGTCAAATTGTCAGATATAATCATAATGGACATTGAATATGAATTCAAATTTGAGCATTGAATATCATGAACAGTGTTGTCTTTTTTTCTATAATAATTTTTTCATATCAAATATTTATCTGTTTATCGATAACTTAATATTGGTAAAAGCATCTTATTTTGAAATTCTAGTACGATATTTTTCTTAATTATATTTTATTATTTAAATTATTCAAACCTATAATTTTATTTAAAGCTACATTTCAAGGGTTTTTCTCTTTAATGTATCGTGTAAATGCAAACCTAACTTGTCTTTTAGTGTTGGAATTTGGACGAGGTGTGAGAAATACTATTAGTGGGATTCAGAATACGAAGAAAGCACGTTGTATTAAGAGAAAGACCAAAATATTACGATCTAGGAATGACAAAGTGGAATATATAATTTGGAGAGTTAGAATCTTTAATATTTCAATAAGACAATTTTAATATTACTGATTTTGTCATTTTTATATGTGCATTTCTCACACTACCTACTAACTAAGAAAACCAAATCATCTTTCAAAATATTATTTTTATCTTCATACCCGAATTTTCAATTAAAATAATAGACCATCATTTTATAATATTTAAAAGTGTATGATGTTTTCAACCATAATTATAACTATTAAGAAATTTTTAAATATATATTTAAAAGTATATTCGTGAATTACGTTATTTCATTATTAAAAATTTATGAAACCTCGTTTTTGTTAAACTGATTTTATAAATAAAATAAAATTAAATTAAATATATAATTATTTTAAAATGATCTCAATGTACGTAAGCGGTTATCTAAATTTGTAAACTGTCACTTATTAATGGGTCGTCTTCTATTTATATATATAGAAAAAAAAACTTTATCTGATTAAATAAGTTTTATAGAATTAAATTAAATTTAAATTTCACTTTTTTAATATTTAATGATAATATTAGTTTATATATTAGTTTAAATTATTAATAATAGTAATAACTAAGTTTAAAGATTTCAACGTAACAATATACTTATTTTCAAACTTGATCAGTTTCATATAGTAAAGATGTAACATTCTATTAACTAAAACAATAATTTACTCTTTTTAATTAACTATGTTTTTTTTTCTTTGACAAATAGGTCCCCACCATGTATAGCCCCAAATGACAATAGGTCAACCCTTCTCAACTTGTTTTATTCGTAAGAATACAAATCAAAATCAACCTTTACATAAGGACCAAAACTCCTTATCTATATGGTCAAACTCAATTGGTATTGGTCTCTTTCAATCAACTATATTTTATTCCTATTTCTAAACTCAATCTTAATAATTTTTAAAGTGTAAAAATTTATCTTATATCACAATATAAATTATTCATTACAAATAAAAACATACAAATTTTATATGTAAAATATTTATTTTATATAAATCTTAATTATAAGAAAACGAGCATGAATTATTCTGTATTAGTATAAACTAAATTATTTGCTTTAATATAAAGATGTACTCGTGACATAAAAGGAAAATTTAGAGATATTTAATATTTAAAATTCAAAAACGAACTATATAACTTAAAGTCAAATATAAAAATGATAAAATAATATAATATTTTTTTTCTTTAAGACTAAGGGTCTATAATAAAACTATCATTTTAGTTCGTGTATTCAATAAAAAAAATTTCTATTCATATAATTCAAAAACATATTAAATTAATATTTTAAATGTTAAAATATGTTTTAAATTTACAAAGGATAATTTAAATTGCGATGTAAGATTATTTTAATTATGGATAATTTAAAAGATAATAAAAATCAATTTTAGATAGGGACAGATGCGAGTACATTGAGATAGTTTGAGTGATTTTTTATTAGTAGGAAGCTTGTAAAATAAACGTCTAAAAAAGTAGAAGTGAAAGTAATATTAAAATGTTTGACAGAGATGACTACTAGAATAAAAGTACCGCTTTTCGAATTATGTATTATAAATTTTAAGAAAAATTACACTTATATATGTTTTCTGTAACTTTAAAATAAATATTTACTTTCTTTTCTATTTTTAATAAAATAATATTTATATTTTCCATCATTTTTTAATTAAATATTCACTATATTTTTAATAGAATATCACCTTCTTTATATTGTTAATAAAGATACTCATCTTTTCTTATTTTCTTTATAATTTTTTGTTTATAAAAGAATATTTAATTTTATATTTAAATTTTTAATTTTTATAATTTTTTATTTAAATTTTAATCAATATGATATTTAAAAATAAAATAAAGGAAGTAAATGATATTTTTTAAAAATAATAAAAGTGAATGTGTATTCAAATGATAGTTTTAGTCTTTTATGTTATTTATAACGTTCAATTTGACTTTAAAAATATTTAAACTATAATTTTATTTTTTAAAAATCATTTTAGTCATTTGTCTTTTAAATATGTGGCATTTTTATCATTTTAAAACAATTATCGTTTTTCATTTTAGAATAAAATTTTGAACTATTATTTATTGATTAAAATCATGAAAGTGGTATGTGTTATCAAATTTATATACCAGAGAAACCAACTAGCAATCACAATAATTTTAGTAATTTTAGTTTATTTATCTATGAGTCTTAAATTAATTCTAAGTTTATTCATGTTGTAATGTTAAAAGTGATCGAGACAATTGAATAGAATATATATTTTTTTAAAAGCGAAAAATTAAATTAATGGGAGTACTTAAGAGTGTCCCAACCCTAATACAAAAAGAAAAGAAAATGATTCTAAAGTTCCCTACCTGGTTACAAATTCGAAACTTCATCGTACCTGCTTAGTTCTAATAAATATAATGGACTAATAATTGCAAAGCTGTTCAAAATTGCTACTTCTTGAACAAAGTGTTGCCTTTGCTTGTCACTAGCATGTTATAATTATGATATGATTTCATCATCAAGAAAGCCACGCATAACACCAATACAATGCCATTGAGAGCTTCATAGAATGAGATCTCAGTAAATTAGGATAAGCTACATTTTCCAATCCCTGGCCGAGCCTGGACCCTTGTATATTCTACAGAGTATTGACTTGGACAAAAAGACCAGCAAGTGTACTGAGCCCTCAAGTAATATAGAAAATAAGTAGAGTATCGTCTCCACATGGAACAGAATTTATAATTGAAAATTAAATATGTATCAATGTATTATGAATGAAACACGTAACATAATTTGGATTTGAGTGAATTAATGACGTAAAACAAAACAATTAATAGTAAAATGTGTGAAGTCAATATTAATAAAGATCTTGGGATTGAATTGCAACACTCTCCTTCTCATACACTCTTAATCGTATATTAATATCATCTTTTCCAATATTACCAATCTGTGCAAATAAAAGTCATTCAACCTGATTCCTCTAGATTTGAAATCCATAAATTGAAATACCTAGCTTTGTTCCCAGTTACTAGAACAGATTAATCAGCATTAAAAATAGTTGTTATAAACAGTCATTACACTATAATTCATCCATGAACTTATATATGCAATGCGTTAAACGTTTGGTTCCAAATTCAAAGAGTATTTTCCAGTCACAATAAGAATTCTAAGATAGATTAAAAGATGAGTAAAACGTAAAACAAAGGTAATTGAAATTAATGATATCAAACAACGTTACGAGTGCATTCAAAGTTGAGAAATTACATCCAATCCTAAGAATAAGAGAGTTTAGCTACGCATGTAGCCATAAAATACAAGAGAAAAGAAAAAGAACGAATCTTGATCACAAGCGGTCGTCCAAAGAGTCTCTTAATGAGTGATAAGTGATGAGTTTGACCTAGTTTTAGCCTTTTATATCTTTCGCTCCTTGCATTAGGCTAAATTGCGGCCGTTATCTCTCAATTTACGCTCCAGCAGCGTTGACGCATTCAATTAGGGATTCTTTCTGAAAAAAATCTTTAAGTGAGTTTTAGCCCAGGCTGTATCCTTCGCTTAAGCAAAAAGCCACTTATGCCATTTCTCTGCTTCTTCCCGCTTCTGTTTTCTCTCTCTTCAGATTTAACATAATTCTCAACAAAAATCACTCTTTACACAATAAAACTTATTAAATAACAAAAATGAATCAAAACAGATAAATAAATTCAAATTTAAACCAAATTAATAACAGAATCAATGTAATTATGCATGGAATTAAACTAACAATTAAAGTTTATCAGGCTACGTCTTCCAATCTCTGGCCGAGCCTTGATCCTTGTATATTCTACAGAGTATTGACCTGCACAAAAAAGACCAATAGCCAGACATCCACCAATATCCACCTTACCCTTGAGGTTTGTTGTACAGAACATTGAACATTGACTTACACAGAAAAACCACAGCCAAACCTACCTACCCCTCTACACAGGAATGCTTTTTGACATCCAATAGCTACTACACATAAATAAAACCTAATCCTAATACGCAACAAAACACCTAGAGACTAGGTAGACATTGGACAAGGCACAAACACCAATCTGAGAAAGAGCAGTTGACCTTGTTGCTCCTAAACTTAGCCTAAGACCAAGCTCTAAGTTGTGCCATGACAAAAATTTCAGTAGGCCCCATTATTAAAAATCACATTATTCATATGTTTCCAAATCTCCCATATTGTTGCTACCCACATACCTCGCCACACAGTGTTAACCTTGTTGTTACACCATACTAGATGAAAACTCGCAAAGTTGTTTGCTGCATTCTTGTGCCTAACAGAGTGTGAGCCTATCCAGCTATCGTAGACATCACAAACCTTTTGTGCAACAACACATTTAAAGAAAATGTGTTGAGAAGTTTCTTTTGTATTATTACAAAGAGGACAAACATTACTAGACAACATAATCTGCCTCCTCACCAAGTTATCCCTAGTAGGAAGCTTGCCTAATAATACCCTTAACGCACAGACAAGAGCAGGACCAGTCGCTTTAACATTTTAGAGTAACTTAAACCAAAGGTCCCCAATAAGTGGTTCATGTACATTTAGGGCCTTGCAGCCTGCCGCAACTATATAACACTTAAGGTCATTATCCTTCCATATCTATCCATCACGTTGATCACTCTTCCACAAGACACTAGAGAGTAAAGCTAGTAAATAAACCTCTGATTCCTTTTCCATACAAATAACTCTCTTCTCCAGTGAAAAATCCACCTTATTTGAACTTCATTACCACAATTCACCAGCTCTGCTAACTCACTAACAGGACTATCAGGGTTTAAAGAGAGAGTGCAGTCTAGGAAATTTCTATTTCAGCAAAATGTTACCAACCCACTTATCCTCCCAAAAGTGTATAGATCTCCCATTACCTATATTCCAACGAATCCTTTCGTCAAACTAGTTAAAGTCATTTTGATCATCACAAATTGTACATAAATCTTTCCACCAAGTAGAGCTTTTTCTATCAGTCGCAGTTATCTTCATTTCTCTCCAAGACCCATACCTAGAGTCTAGTATGTCTCTCCACACACTATCCTCTTCTATTCCAATTCTCCACTTCTATTTAGCTAAAAGGGTCATATTTATAACCATCTATATGAGTTTATTGAACCTAAGGAAGTCAAAACATGGGCTCACTCAGCGCCCCACGTGAAAATACATAATATCCCTTTAAATTTGACCTTTTACATTTGTTGATTATCTAATCAGCTCTTTGTAGACCGCCTAACATTCTTGTATCATAGATTGTCTAGTATATTATATTGTAGATTGTCTAATATCTCTAAGTCCAAAATTTCATTTTTTTTTCATGCTTTCCATGTCTTTACCAAATCTTTTCAACGGTTAATCATCTACAACAAAAATCAAACTTATAAAAACAATATATTAGACAGTCTACTCAAATTTTAACATAGAAATACAGAAAAAAAAAATCTGTTTAAAAATGAAAAATTAATATATTTTACACTAAAGTACCTATTTCCTATAAAAAAAAATGCAAATCTCTATTAAAAACTAAGAATAAAAATAAAAGAAACACTTAGAAGATATAATTAACTTGAGAAAATGTTATCATCTTTCTTTCTAGTGTTTTAGGATTTGGTGGTTACATGATTACTATTTTTATTTTGTATGTATATATATAGTCATAAATGCTATTGGTGTTCTTTGATAGTGTTACATAATAATATGTGTTTCCGCTTTGTTTTGTTGTCTTCTTTTTAATGCGTCTTATATATTTCAGTTACCTTTCATTTTTCAATCTTATTTGATATAAAGTTTTTTTTTCAGATTATTTTGCAACAAAAACAAAGTTTAAAGAGCAACATGCTAAAGTTTTGAGTGACTCATAGCTTTATGAGAGTAGGCAAACGTATTAACTCAGAAGTTTTATGCAATTCAACCTATCCTAATCCATCTGTGACAAGCTAAATGGTGAGCAATCAAAAGAAACTCAAGTTAACTTGAATTGTCATCCCTATTAGAATTTAAATAAAATTTTAACTCCTAAAAATAAATAATATATTTTTTTCAAAATCATCTTTCTACCCGCTATCAAATAAACCATTAATTAAAATATAAATTTAAAAATAATTTATCATGCTTAAAAAAAATTCTTGCGATAGAAATACCGTGACTAGTTTTTGTCAAAAAAAACAAAAAACAAAACCATCAAAAATGTTTAAATGCCACATCAAGCGGAAATTACTTGCTCATAAAGGTCCCTCATAGTGTGAAGGTGTTTTAGTACTGGTCCATAGAAGAGACTAAAAAGTTATGTACCTTTACAAGTTAAAATTCAAATTTGTATAAATAAGATTTTCTTACTTCTTCTATTCCTTTTTCGTTTAAAGTTTTTTTTTTTAAATAGAAAGATATAATATACTTTTTTTACTTTAATAAATATTTATCATATTCTTTATTTCACTTTTCTCATTTTTACCTCACAATAAATACATATATATAAGATAACTAAAAATTAGGTGAAAGTTAAAGTATAATGACAAAAATTATTTCATTTTTAATCGTCCGCTTATTACTAAAACATGTATTTACTTTTCTCTAAATTTTTTAAATTTTAAGATAACATCATTTATTTGATAATTTTTAATTTAATTAAATATGAATAGAGAAAAAAAATAGGTAGAGGATATATATATATATATATATATATATATATGTGAAATAATAAACTAGAAGGGTTACAATACATAACTCACTTAAAATTATATTAAAAATACAAAAATTCAATATTTTCCTTATATTATATGAAAAAAAACCTTAAATTACTATTATAAAATAATAGAGAACTTTCTTAACTAAGAATAAAATAAATATATATGAGTATTTTGAAGATACTCTAACTCTTATAAAAAAAAAATTGCAAAAATACAATAATCTTTGAAAATGTATAGATATTTAAACCTCTTCCTTAAAAAAAATAAATACACTTTGCGACAATAATCAGCAGCTATCATTATTTTTTCCAGTTTGCAAAATAAGTTCTATGGTTGGTTCACATTTTTTTCTCCAAAATAAATTCTCCTACTCCTATTTTGTACCTTTGTCACATTAGTATTATATTCTTTGTATGCAGTCTTATCCTAACATTCTAATATCCATGCATTTAACTATAGAAGTAGATTTATCAATGATATCATTAACTCCCATCATGAATAGCTTTTCATATAACTCATAGTTTTTCTATCAGCCTTTTCATAAGGAATTTGTTGTTGTGTTATGTCTTGTTGTTACTGCATCTCGGATAAAATATTCTTGCTCTTTTTTGTCTCGTGCACCACCAAAATAACCTTATAACAGGAAAGTATTACATAATTGGTTCTTAGTATTATGGATGTGGTACCCTTACCGTTGGAATCTTCTTTATTGGTCATCTCTCTTGCAGTCATCTCCACCCACTATGAATTATCGAGAACTTATTTATTGCACCAGTACCACCATGAACCTTTCCAAGCTACACAAACAACATAGGTTCCTTCTGTGAGGAAGCAATATTGGCAAAAGTAAATTTTGTATTGCATTAAGGTAAAATATATAATAGTTACAAAGGATATAAAAGTAATTATATAAAGAATAATACAATAATAGCCTATATAAATATATACGGCTAACACCCCCCACCCCTCAAACTTTAGGTGTCAAAAGACAACAGTTGAAGTTTGTCACGTAATGTACAGAACCGCTGGATGGTGTGAGCTTTAGTAAGAAGATTGGCCAGTTGCTCCTGACTGGTCAAGTAAGGTAATGAGATTGTTTCCTCCTGTTAATGGTGACAAGTAATGTGACAGTCCAACTCAATATGTTTGGTGCTTTCATGGAACACATCATTATGTGCAATTTGGATAACAGCCACAATGAATGGGAGTAGAATGAGGTTGTTGGTATCCAAAATCAGCCAGAAGTCGACGGAGCCAAATAACTTGTAGTATCTGCAAGGGCACGATATTCAGACTCAGCGTTGGAGCGGGAGGCAATGACCTGCTTCTTACTCTTCTAAGAAACAAGTGATGAGACAAAAAACACCAAGTAGCCCGTTGTGGATTTTCGATCATTGACATCCCCTGCCCAATCTGCATTCGAATAAGCATACAAAGTATAATCCGAATTAACAGAGAAGAATAGGCCACGATACAAAGTCTCGCGAAGATAATGAATAATCCGAATGACTGCTGCATAATGTTTCGAACGGGGAGCAGACATGAATTGAGAGACCTTATGCACAGCATGTGCAAGATCAGGTCTAGTAATCGTCAAATACGTCAACATCCCCACCAACTGACGATATAAGGTGGGATTAGTAAGAGGCTCTCCATCATAGGCATAAAGTTTGCAGTTCGGCTCCAATGGTGAATACTCAACTTTGCTATCAGTAAAATGAGGCAAATTCACAATGTCGGAAGCATACTTAAGCTGTGATAGAGAAATATCATTAGAACGCTAATGAACTTCAATGCCCAGAAAATAACTCAATTGCCCCATGTCAGTCATCTCGAAGACAGTGTAAATATATTTCTTAGTTGTCTGAATACCTTTAATGTCGTCACCTGTAATGACCATATCATCAACATATAATAATAAGAAGACATAGCCTGAAGAACAGTGTCGAATAAAGAGGGCGGAATCATTGGGACTCTGAACGAAGCTGATCTTGGTAATAGTGGTGTGAAATTTTTCAAACCATGCTCTGGAAGACTGCTTCAACCCATATAAAGCTTTAAGCAGCCGTAAAACCATTCCTAGGGACAACTCCATGTCGGAAGGGGGACGCATATAAACTTCCTCCTGAAGTTCACCATTAAGAAACACATTCTTAACATCCATTTGATGTAGACGCCAAGATTTAGCAGCAGCAATGGCAAGTAGGAGCCGAACAGACGTCATTCGAGCAACTAGAGCAAATGTTTCCTGGTAGTCAATACCATACTCCTATGTAAAGCCCTGGGCAACCAAACGAGCTTTATAACCATCAGCTCTCGTCTTGACCCTATACACCCACCTACACCCAACTAATGTCTTTCCCGGATGAAGAGTAGTAACTTGTCATGTATTAGTTTTCTGTAATGCAGTAATCTCAAAATGCATAGCATCGACCCATTCAGAATGCGCACTGGCTTCCCTATGGGATCTAGGCTCATGTGCATCAAAAACAAACAAAGCATGTCAGTTAAAATTATTAAGGTATGATGGTGGGTGACATATCCTGGAAAGGTAACGAGCTGGATCAAGGTTAACAGTATCTGAAGCAGAAGTAGAAGACACAAGAGGACTAACTAAAGATAGTGATGGGGTGGGAGAGGCCGAGACCGTGGAGCTAAGGGAGAGGGTCGAGGCCAAGGGTGAATGAGGCGTAGGTGAGGTCCGATGTGGGGGATGTTCACTTGGAAAGAGAGAATGGTAGTCGGAAAAAGGATCGCTTAGAACATAGGTAGGATTGTTGTTCTTTGGAAGGCTCATGAATGGAATATCTTCCCAGAAAGTGACATTACGACTAATGCGAACTCGTTGAACAGCTGAATCCCCACACCTATAGCACTTTTGTTCTACCGCATAACCAACAAAAGTGCATAAGACTAAACGAGTGGAGAATTTTGAGGATCATTCATTTGAGGGTAAAAGCACAAAGCCTGTAGAGCCAAAAGTGCGTAGATGTGTATAGTCTGGAGGAGTCCCATATAGTAGCTCATAAGGTGATTTGTTTTGGAGAACTCGACTGGGAATACGGTTTATAAGATATGAAGATGTAAGAGCAGCTTCCCCCCAAAATTTGGCATGCAATTTGGACGAAAAGAGGAGGGTACAGACAATTTCAATTATGTGGCGATGTTTTCTTTCAAATACACCATTTTGTTGAGGTGTATGAGGACATGAAAGCTGAGGTAAAGTGTCATGTGATTTGAGAAGATCAAGAAACTTTTTGGAATGATATTCTCCACTAGAGTCTGACCTGAAAACTTTGATTCGGTTGGAGAAATGAGTATAAACCATGGTGGAAAATTGAACATACACATCATGCACTTCAGACTTATGGCGCATAAAGTAAAGCCAACAAAATCGAGAGTAATCATCAAAAAAACCACATAATATTTTGCACCACTTAAACTTGGCTCAGAAGATGTCCAAACATCACTATGAACTAAATCAAAGGCTACAAGACTCTTAGATTCACTAACTGAAAAAGGAATAGGTGATTGTTTAGCAAGAGTACAATGCTGACAATGAATAGAAAAATTTTCAGACACTGATCCTAAACTACCCCGAGATGCAAGAGTCTTTATTCTTGAGATGGAGGCATGACTCAATCGAGCATGCCAAAGCAAAGGAGGAGTGATGGAGACACTGGCGGCAGTATGAGTTGAGGGAATGTGGAGAGGCAAAATATGATAGAGACTACCAATCTAAGCCCCGTCCCACAGATCGTCCCTGTAATCGAATCCTAAATAAAACACTTGGAGTCAGTAAACGACACTTTTAAACCATGATCACACAACTGAGAAATAGAAATCAAGTTCATCTTTAACCCTAGAACAAGGAGGACATTTGACAGGTGTAATAAAGGGGACTTGATATCGCCTAAGCAAGTGGCTTTAAGGGTAGTATTATCAGTTGTACGGACTGTGGATGATGATGTGTCAATTGTTTTGGTAATGTGAAAATAGGGTGATGTAAATGTCATGTGATTCGATGCACCTGAGTCTAAATACCATAGAGAAGCAGATTGTAGACCTGAGACAGTCATTGTAGTAGCAGCCATATTGGTTTCTTTGCCAACTATCTGAGATACGACATCATGAACCATCTCCTGCATCATGGCTCGCATATGAGACATGTCAAAACTATGTCAAAATTGCCAGAATGCGAATTTGGCCCCCTGGAAGACGGTCCAACTCAACAGCCAGTTGACTCGACCCAACGAGCTGGTCCAATCTGATAGCAGTAGCGACGCGCGATCCAGCAACCTTGGACAACGCAACAACAAGTCTGGATCCTCCATTTTTGCACTGTAAGCGAATGCAATCATCCTTCCAATGCCTGGGTTTCCTGCAATAACTACAATACGGATTCTTTTTGCCAGAAACCCCATTAGCACCCGAATTGGACCAAAAAGCTTGTTCGGTATTAGAATCAGTCAGGGGACGTTGTTTACGGGTTTGTTCAGCCAATTACTCAGGAATAACGGCAGCAACAGTTGGAAGAGGTGTGCGATTCCAAATATTGCAACGGATATACTCAAAATCATCATGTAATCCATGCAAAAAATAGAACAACTTATTTTCTTCAATGTATTTCTTGAAATCGGCACTAGCAATCAAAGCTTCAGGCAACATAAGGTAATATTGTTCCCACTTAACCTCTAATTGGGAAAAGAAATCAGAGATACCTTGATTTGCAAATTGCTTAAGATTGCAGATCTCATCCTCGAGCTGAAAATGGTGTGTGGTATTTTTCTGAAGATACATTGTCGCCAAAGAATCCCAAACCTCCTTCGCGGACTCGGAATTACCAATACACATGGCAACCCCACGTGCACAATTGAGGCGTATGAGCAAAATTAGATAATAGTTCCGCTTTTCCCATAGCTCGGCATCATCGAAAGAAGATTTTTCTCCCGGTTTCTTGGATTCACCAGTGATGATCTTTCAAAGCCCCATACCCTTGATGACTGCAGTCATGGTCTTGCACCAATACATATAATTGGAGCCATCAAGATCAACGTTAATGGATTTGAGAACCAACGCTGAATCGTTAAAGGTCATGAGAAAAAAAAAGGCGAAGAGTAAAAGAGAGCGGAAATTGTTTGTTTAATGGTGGTAGGCCATAGGGAGGAGCTCTAGGGTTGACGTGTAGTTTTCTTATTGATGAGAGAAAACTAAGCCTACTAATACCATGTGAGGAAGCGATATTGGCAAAAGTAAATTTTGTATTGCATTAAGGTAAAATATATAATAGTTACAAAGGATATAAAAGTAATTATATAAAGAATAATACAATAATAACCTATATAAATATATACGGCTAACACCTTCTAATTTGTGTCTTTCTTATCTTCATAAATGTTGTATCCTAGGACTAACAGCCACTAATGGTCTGATATTATCGGCTTTTTTCCCATTTTGATGTACTTTTTAATAATAATGCTCAAATTGGACAGAAAAATATTTATTTACCAAAATGGGCAAATTCTGCTAGCTATAGATAGGATTTTACATTTAGAAATTCTTCAATCGAGCCATGATTGGTCAAATACAAGTGACATGGCAATTTCAATTAAAGACATTAATTAAAATATCTCATTTCTTCCTAAACTCATCTCTCTACAACCATTTTTCATTTATTTAACACTATATTTGTTAACAATTAAAAAATAATTAAATAATAATAATTAACAAAATTGTAACAGAATAATTAAGACAAACAAATTTATTTTAATTTAAAACAAAATAATATAATGATAGTAAGAAGAAGAATTATTTTAATTAAATTCATATGAATTTAATCTATATAATAATAATAATAATAATAATAATAATTTAATGATTATTTTCGAAGAAATAATAATAGTAGTAATAATATTCTAACAAATTTAATTAAAATAATAACAATAATAGTGATTATAATAATAATAATATAATAACTTTTATAAATAAATAAAATAATATGTAATAGTATAGTATTTATCATTAATGTTTTACCTATCAGGGAGAGATCATGATAAGACATTCTAAACATTATAGTATGAACTATTTATCAAATTATAATAAACCACCATCATTAATTGATAAATAGTTGATATTATATTATTATATTTTATTTTCTTTTTTTATAAAAATTATTATATTATAATTATAATAATCATTATTATTGTTATTATTTTAATTAAATTTGTTAGAATATTATTACTATTATTATTATTTCTTCGAAAATAATCATTAAATTATTATTATTATTATATAAATTAAATTCATATGAATTTAATTAAAATAATTCTTCTTCTTATTATCATTATATTATTTTGTTTTAAATTAAAATAAATTTGTTTGTCTTAATTATTCTGTTACAATTTTGTTAATTATTATTATTTAATTATTTTTTTAATTGTTAACAAATATAGTGTTAAATAAATGAAAAATGGTCCTAGAGAGATGAGTTTAGGAAAGAATGAAATTTTAATTAATGTCTTTAATTGAAATGACCAACATGACACTTGTATTTGACTAGCCTGGATTGAAGGATTTATTAATATAAAATCCCTTTTAGCTGGTAGAATTTGCCCAATTTGTTAAATAAATATTTTTCTGCTAATTTTGGGAATTATTATAAAAAAATACACTAAAATGGGAAAAAATTCGATATTATCATTTGTAGAAAACTTGTTTATAATACAGAAAACTTATAAGCCAACAGGGAGACGACTTCTTCTGTGGGCAGTCAGTCAAACATGAATATTAGTACAAGAATACAATACTCTACTAACACATCTTTCCTCCTTTCGTATTACAGATATTTAAGACATTGTATTGGGCACTAATACCATTCAGCATATGATAACACTATTCTTGGTATTTTATATTTCATCCATAACCATATTTCAAGTCGAGCACAACACCAAATCTCTTCTACATTTATCTTTCCTTGCCTAAAGACTACTATATTCTTATGGTTCCATATACCCCACATAATTGCATGCTAACCACAACCACATGTCTTTCCAAGCTATATTTTGTTTTTGTGTTTAGTTGTAAACTATGAAAATTCTAAAAATTGTTTAGTGGATGGTAATGGCTGGCAGAACAAACTCCTACCCATTTATCACATAGATTTCATACCTTCTAAGTTACTTCACTAAAGAACGGGTGTGAGGTTGTCTCCTCTTTTTCCTTACACATTACACACTTTAAGTATTCTACCGAGACTCATCTTTTACATAGATTTCGATTGAATCTTCAACCTCCAAAGATATATGAATACTCTAATGTTTTCACTTACCGAATCCTGTTTCAAAACATTATATGCAATTAATGGTGAAAATTTTGTCCTTATCTCCCTTCTATAGCCACTCATCAATACTATTAGTTTTGGAATTAATAATTGCTATAATCTGCAATAATTGTTGTTCTTATGTTGTTTCCCAAACTAATATATCTCTCTTATAAGGTATCTTGTCCTCTATTCATTCACCAATATCTCCTATGGTTTTATTCCTAGTAGATTTTGATATCATATACCATCTTGAAAATGACTTTACATGTGATGTTCCTCCTACCCATTCATCTTTCTAAAACTTAATTTTTTCTCCTACACCAAAACTTCATTGTATAATATCATCTAACCATTGTCTAAGCTAGCCATTCTCAGATGCTTTGCATTCATCTCTCCACCACAAAATCCATTGTTAAATATATTTGACTTATTTAGATTCCTCCAACTTTCATATTTAGATTCCATAACATCCTTTCATAAACTCTATTTTTCCATTCTTAACTTCCACACGTTTGCCGATAAGATTACATTAAACTTCTCTCGATCCCTAATACTTAACCCCCTCCAAATAACAGAGGAAGTGAATAATGTTTTTTTGAATTTTAAAAAGGCAGCTAAATAGAAATAAAAAATATAAAATACCACACTCAAAAAAGGAAAAAAAGAAACGAAAAGAAAAGCATTATTTTGTCATGAATGCACAAAATGGTCTTGCAACCTGTGATTAAACGACTAAGGGGAAGAAAGTTTGAAATTAGGACTAAGTTGCTGTACAAATTAAGCAAAACCAAATAGTGAGGAAAAACCATAATGTTGTGAGTTGTGCATGGATAAATACAATACGCGTCTTTTGTGCCAACTTTTCAAATGCCAGTCAAATTGTCAGATATAATCATAATGGACATTGAATATGAATTCAAATTTGAGCATTGAATATCATGAACAGTGTTGTCTTTTTTTTCTATAATAATTTTTTCATATCAAATATTTATCTGTTTATCGATAACTTAATATTGGTAAAAGCATCTTATTTTGAAATTCTAGTACGATATTTTTCTTAATTATATTTTATTATTTAAATTATTCAAACCTATAATTTTATTTAAAGCTAAACTTCAAGGGTTTTCTCTTTAATGTATCGTGTAAAATGCAAAACAAGATTGTCTTTTTTTTTTTTTTTTTTTTTTTTTACTTTTGGAATTTGGACGAAGTGCGAGGAATAATATGAGTTGGCTTTGAGAATATGAAGAAAACACGTTGTATTGAGAGAAAATGCAGTGTGGCTCTTGGTTAGCATGAGCCACAAACAAACACCCAAAATTTAGAAATGGGAAAGCAGTATACATTACCATATCATCTCTTTCTCTTACAATTTGTTAGGTTGGTTGATATTTCTAGTTTTTCAATTTGTTTATCTTGTCTGATCTGCCAACTCGATAGATTAAAGGTGAGTTGAAGCGAATTAATTTGTATATTTTTTTAATTAAAATAAAAAATAATTTAAAAGATATTTTGTATATTATATTATTTAAAAAATGTAAATATATAATAGTATTGTAATTTAAATTATTATTACTTACAAATTATGTTTTAATTATTAATCAACATGTTTTTTTAATCATGATGGGTCAATTTCTCTCATCTTATTTTTAGAAAATCATAACACTTCGATCCAGAGTCAAAATAGATTAAATTCACTCATTTTTTATAATAATAATAATAATAATAATAATATAATGTGTTAATTTGTAATTCTTGTGTTTCTAATGAAGAAGTAATAATGAAAGGATTAAACACCAATAAATCACTAGAAAACTCATAAAATATTATGACATCATTTTCTTTTAATGTTTTTGGTTTTTTTCTTATATATTTTTTATTTAATATAAAATTCAGACTTATTCTTTGATTCATAACATTTTATCACGTTTTCTAATTATACTAGACTCAAAAAATTGGAAAATTATTCATCATAACAACTATTTGTAATGATTTTAATGAAAAATTGAGACATTGTGAATTTTTTTTTCCCATCTATACTACATGCATTCGACTCTTAATTTAGTAGACTTGGCAAAGTGGTCATTTATCACAATTTAACGGGTCAAATTGATGTTTTTAACCTATCACCACATTCTAGCTAGCCAACCTACTTCTTTTAAAAAATAAAGCTTAAAATAAAAAATAGTTTAAAATATTAATTTTTATGTAAACATATAAAAATATTATAACTTAAATTATTAACATTTACAATTTAATTTTTAATTATAATAGAATAATTTAATATGAAAAGAAAATAATATTTTAATTTATCTTATTAAAAACATTACATAATTAATTATAAATTCAACAAACATTTATATAATTAAGTGTGATTTTAAAATATATATTAAGATAAAATAAGAATTTTTAAAAACAAAATTTAAAAAATATAAAAAAAAAATTGATAGGTTGACTAGTCAACACTCTCATGAGTTTGGAACAGTGAGTTTGGGAAGTGGGTCACCTAGCCACGATTTAATGGATTAAGTTGGTATTTTTAACCCATCAATACCCTCTAACTTGTTCTTTTTTAAAATTAAAAATAAAAATAAAGGATAATTTCAAAAATTAATTTTTTATACAAATATAAAATAATATTATAACTTAAATTATTAATATTTACAAATTAAATTATAATTATTAATTATAATAAAGTAATTTAAAAATAATAATTATTTTAATTTGTTAAATTAAAAATTCAATTAATTAATTAAAAAATTTTAAAAATATTTATATAATTGAATGTATTTTTAATATATAATATATATTAAAATAAAATAAAAAATTATAAACATAAAAAAGAAACTGACATACTGACACCAACTCGCTAACCGTAATTGACCAGTTTGTCTCATCCATTTTTTCGCAAACGTATTACGGACAGAACCTGACTCCGACAGTAACCTTATATTCAGTGTCTTACAATAATGGAATTCCAATCACTTTTAAATGAGGTGTCCAAAATCATTTAGAAAAAAAAAAAAAAAAATCATCAAAAGTTAGAGCTAAAAGTATCAATAGGTGACTAATTTTAACAATTAAAGCTGCATTATGACATATAATTTTGTTTTTATTTTCTTAAAATGATTGAAATCGTATTTCTCAATGACTATAGTGTATTTTATAATTTAATTTTAATTTTTTTATTTTGAAAGTTCTATTTTTTAATTTTTAAAAATATAGCAATTTCAATTTTGTTATGATTATAACGGTGTTTTTAATTTTTTAATGATGTTAACTAAAGCAAAAAGAAAATTGAAGAAGGAATTTACTTAATTAAAATAAATACAAATTAAAATGTAAGTAATTATTAGCTATAATATGTAAATAATAATTTAATTGTGCTAACCAAAGTCACCAACAATCTCGAAAGATTTGTTATGAACTCCATGAATAAACCAAGATCCATAGACTAAATCGTGTAACTTTTTCCAATTAGTTTCTATGATGAGATCATCACTCGCTTTAATTCAATTATGACAAAAGAAAATTATACATAAACCTCTCTCGTGATTACCACTAGTTTGTTTCACTGTATGCAAATATTTTGTATTTCTTTTTGTTAGAATTATTTTGTGGTTGAGTTTATAATTTCTTTCGTACACTACATATTTTATCAATTTTTTATATAGGGAATGCACACCTCTAATATTAAATGCAAACATGTTTCCGTAGTTTTTTTCTTAATCCATGGAAATGCATCTTCATGTACTTTTGGGAAAAAATAAACTAACAAACAGGGTATAAAAGTTGATGGGCTTAATAATACCCTCGATTAAAACACTTACACTTATCTGACTGCTGCTTTCCTGCACCTCCATATCATCTTCTTGCACCTCCATAGTCTAGGCAAATTTACCGTTTAACCTTTTTTAAAAAATTTCATACTCCATAATACCCTCCACCACCCTTCATATCCTTTCTTCCTTCACTTTGCCTGCAATCTATTGGAACTCCACTGCATCCCATTCAAACTCAACTCCACCGACGGCGGTTGCACCTCCACCTCTACTGTCAGTGCTCGTATCCCACTTTGCCACGGCAGATCTACACTGAATGCACCTTGGTTGCTGGTTGCTAGTGTTGGTTCTCCATTCACAGTTTTCACGAACCGCAACCCACAAACCTCCACTTGCATCATTCTGGCACCTGTTCAAGCAATTGAAAGGAAGGTAAGCATCATTGTAAGTTTAATTTTAGATTGTAAAGGTAGTTGTGGTGGATTGGTGGCAGAGGACGGTGGTGGTGGACTCTTTTTTTTTTACTGTTAAATTGTTCTACGGTTTGTAGAAAATGTAAGTAATTCAAATTTTCTATTTTTCTACGGTTTGTACATACCGCAGAAGAGAAAAAAATTTCTAGTGTTCTACGGTTTGTACAAACCGCAAAAGAGAAAAAAAATTTCTACTGTTCTACGGTTTGTACAAACCGTAGAAGAGAAAAAAATTTGATATGCGGTTTCTACAATCCGTAGACTTCTGTCATACACCTATGCACCTATGGGTTGTATAAACCGTAAGCTCTTATAAATGTGATTTAACTACGGTTTCTACAATCCATTAGTGTCTAATATCCTGATTTTAAACTTACGACTTATAGAAATCGTAAATATAAAATTCTTACGGTTTCTACAATCCGTGAAAAATCGAAAACTGGGTACCAAATACCTCGACGACGACTACTATCGTTGCTTTTTCAGCCACCCACTCCGATTGACGGTCGCCCAAAGCGCCTTCAATCCGCCACTCCAACACCGTCGGAACCTCCCACCACTGCCACACTTTCTACCTCCGTTCAGAACTGCACTGCTCCTCTCCTGTTCAAAACCTTAGTTTATAGTAACAAGGATAATTTTGTAATTTACTCATGTCTATTATTGGAATTTTAAAAATTATGGAGGTGTAGGAAGATGATATGAAGGTGCAGGAAGAAGCATTTCACTTATCTCCACTCTTCCATTCTTTAAGGCTTCTTCTTGTACACCCCTATAATTTTCCCATACAACCAATGGTTTAGAAAAATGAAAATGCTCCTTAGAGAAAAAAAAAACTAAAAATAATTTACTTTTACTCCCGTCTAACTTTTACTTTATTGATATGATTGTTGTTATTGGACTAGAGTGATGTAACCAATTAATATTTTTTAATTATCATATAATTATCTTATTAATAATAATAAAATTTTAATCTATTTTAGAATCATTATTAATAGATATTGGACGGATTAATTTATGACGATCCACCTCAAGTAGTATAAACTCATTATTGAAACAATTAATAATTCAATTTTAAAGAACTTCAACTTATCTTGAGCGTCAGTATCTTTATCATTTAAGACTAAAACCTAAACTAAAAGTCGACGTCAATTATGAAAAAGAAATATATTTTATAAGTATAATAACTACCTGAGCTTACATTATTTCTCAATGTTGAGGAGATAAACTTTTGTTAAGAAAATATATTCCGAATTGATTAATGTAAAATAAATAAAATTATTATTAAGGTTTTAAATAGGATTTCCAAAATACTGTTATGAGTTACATAATCTAGAAGCATATTTGGAGTAGAGAAATTGTGGAATTCATTTTTGGATTAATAATGTATTTTCAAATTGATGAATCCGAAATGTATTTTTGGATTGAGGAATATCAAATATTTCTATAGTGGTTACTATTTTTATGTTTAGGGTCATTGTATTCACTTTATATATTTTGAGTCTCGTACATTCGAAACCTTGTGTTTACTACGTTCATGTTTGAGATCGTCACACCCACTTTATACACTTGGAGTCCCTAATGGTTTTTAAGTGCTCCTACCCACTTCTCGTGTTTAAGGCCTTTATGATTATTGTTTTTGGGTTTTGGATCACTAGGCTCACTCTTTATATACTTTCAGACCGACGGCCACTTCCTGCACCTCGGTACCATCTTCCTGTAGTAAATATTAAAATATAATTTTATTTTTAAAAATATATTTAAAACTAATCATATCCTTCACCCTCTTTTTACTTGTGGATTATAAAATCTACAAGTTATTTAATTTTTTTAATGAATTGTAGATTGTGTAATTAGCAAACCATTCGAAGTTTTTATAATATGTAAGTGTTAAAATTGTGGGTTTTCAATGAAAATATTATTTTTTATTTTTCTAGTAAAAATTGTATAATCCATAATCATAAAATGACTTACGGATTATGCTATATGTAAGTTATTGAAAAAATTTAATACTTACAGGTAATGTATGACAAATTTTTATAATTCATAATTCATTAACACTTATAAATGTTATAATCTGCAATGTTTTTTATACACCTTTACCATTTCAAATTATATAATCCATAAATTTTTACAATTTTTAAATTACTTATGGATTACACAATCCATAACTCATGATAACCTCATTTTGAACTTACGTACGGTATAATTCGTAAGTCTTTTGAAAAAATTATTCCTTATGATTTATATATTCCATGACTTAGTATTCATTAATGAGAAACTTACTACTCGAGAAATCTAAATATATATCACTTATGAATTCTATAATATGTTGAAAAAAAATCGTAAATATATAAACAAATAACATTTTTGTCTTTTACTTATGTCTAAAATTAAAATAGTAAAAATTACGGTGGTGTAGGAAGATCCTACAAAGGTGCAGAAAGAGGCAAATTTCCCATTCTGGTGCAATTTTGTTTGGAAATTCCTAAAATGAATAATTTTTTTTAATTACCACTCTGGATAAATCGTGTCATGTCACAACGATATTATTACAAAGAAATCGTGCTATAGTGGCACAATTTTGTTTAGCAGTCAGTCAAATCGTGCCAACATGACACGATTTTACGGAATTAAATGTGGCACGATTTTAGTGTAATTTAGTTGAACTGAAATTGTGCTGAGGTGGCACGATTTCAGTTCAGAAAAAATACACTAAAATCGTGCCACATCAGCACGATTTCAGTACATTTATAATTTTGCAAAATATTTGTGAATGGCGTATATAAGTGATGTAATGTGGAGTTAGGTTTCATATAGTTGGTCTTCCAGCTTTGCTTCTTCTCATGTGTGGGTCAGGTATCATATATTAGACCCGTGTAAGGAGATCAATAGTCTTGGTTTTGAACTGGATGGAATTGAAGTTCATAGGCCTTTAAAATGTTGTTGAGGCTGTAAAGGGGAGAAACAAATATGGCTAACTATAGATGAGAAAATGGACAAACAATTATGACATGTGGACAAGGCAACTTCAAGGCTTGAAATTGTCTGCAATCACACCACCATTTTTTTTTTTAATTTGACTTTGTATGCATAGGTCGACGACGAAGTTGGGGAGTGGGTATTTCCTGGACTTCAAACTCTGAGTTATGTCAGTCATAGCGCTGCACAATGCACATAGCTGATTGTTGTTCATTTTTTCGTAGATGTGTGGTAATGTCTTTCGTATATATATATATATATATATATATATATATATATATATATATGTAATAATTTTTATTTTTAAATATTCTAATAACTTTAACCGCATCCATTACTCTAAATTTCTAACAGTATTGATAGAATGAAATGAAAAACTCTTTTTAAATAAATAATTAAATATTAGTTTAAAAATATATATATATATATATATATATATATATATATATATATATATATATATAAGACTCTTACAATAATAAAAAAAATATCCTTTTGCATTTTATTAAGGCTTCCACGAGTTTATATAAATTGTACACTACATTACTTATATACACCAATCACAAATATTTCACAAAATTATAAATGTACTGAAATCGTGCTGATGTGACACGATTTTAGTGTAATTTAGTTGAACTGAAATCGTGCTGAGGTGGCACAATTTCAGTTCATAAAAAATACACTGAAATCGTGTCACATCAGTACGATTCCAGTTTAGAAAAAATACATTAAAATTGTATCACATCAACACGATTTTAATTAACTTATAAAATCGTGTCATGTTGGTGACGGCTAAACAAAATTATGCCACTGTGACACGATTTCTTAATAATGATATTGCGATGACATGACACGATTTACCTAAAATGGTAATTAAAAAAATTTTACCCATTCTAAGAATTTCCAAATAAAACTGCACCAGAATGGAAAATTTTCCGTAGAAATAACCGGCTTACGTTTAAAATCTTGTTTGTAATACCACTTCTTTTACACTTTTAGGCTTTGAACAAAATTGATATTCATGTTTTATTATGATAGTATAAAAATTTTAGTTGTTTATATTACCTGTTAAAATTTAATTAAGGAGTGATAACTATTTATATATATATATATATATATATATATATATATATATATATATATATAAATTAAAAATATAATATATTTT
>Ga0209489_102686_pt1 | contig 35789 bp, 23 predicted proteins | sample SiratrowhiteBW_FD_187527 | JGI IMG/M metagenome (GOLD analysis project Ga0209489, IMG submission 187527) | Root nodule microbial communities of legume samples collected from California, USA - Siratro white BW (SPAdes) (version 2) | ecosystem: Host-associated > Plants > Roots > Nodule | place... | reverse complement strand
TATATATATATATATATATATATATATGAATGGTTTAAAAAAGTTAAAGCTCTCTTTTACAACTTGAAGAATGGAAGTTCATTAAGTATGTTCATCCATACCAGCATTAAGAGAAAAAAATTTGAAGAATTCTTAAGAATATATATATTGATACGGATACGTAAAAAGGTGTAATTTTTAAAATGTAAAACACAAATTTATATATTATATCACTATAACTTATATAAATAAATAATTAAAATTTATGCATTAAAAAATTATCTATAAAACAAGGTTAGTCATATATAATAAAAAATAATATAATTCATTTATCTAAAGTTTAAAAAATAAAAAAAAACATATATAATCTAAATATTTTTTATTATATATAAGATTTGTTTTTTATTTACATAATAAGTTTTTAGAAAATTATTGTATTAGTCTCTTTTAAAATTAGATTAAAATTATATTAAAATTGTCAAATAACTAAAAAATATCTTTTGAATTAGATATTTCACAGATACCTGTTATATGAGTGTTATGAGTATCAATAGCAACTTCCTTAAGATTTTAAAAACTTTTTTCAGGTTTCAAATTTTTAGAATGGTGTTCAGAGGAAGATAAGGATACTATTTCTTTTCACTTAAACTTAACGATGTTATCAATTTGATTATAAGATTAAGACCATTTTAGTCTAGAGTTTATGATTAAAAAGTTTAATAAACTTCTCTGCACAATACATCTCTTCTTCCAAAAATATTTTTTTTACAAAACACAATTCCAATATAATATTACAAGTGCTTAGGTTGTGTACAAGGTATGCAAGGGAAGGTAGCTGAAACTTAATATGGGTGGAGGTGTCCACAATTTCAACCGATTACTGCAAGCAAACTTTGTCTGACTGCAGGAATTGAGCAAAGTATAGATCCAAATATCCCATTGAGAGCATAAGCAATGGCACAAAATGGAAGAGCCTCAGGTTCCTTGGCAGATAAAGCTGCTGTTCCAAGCCCATGACAACTGCATATATTGATCCAAGACCAAGAAATATAAGCATATTATGCTTCAAGAAGAAAATAATTTACCTACCTTAATGGCTTTTTTCTAAAGTAACCATATTTTTCCATGTCCAAACTACTACTCAGCTAAATTAGACACAGTGCACATTTAGAAGCACTGTCTAATGACTATTGCTTATGATGGTATTGAAGAATCATGGTTTCTTAGTCAAATGAATTATCTATGAATTGCAAAAGATACCTTGACGCTGTTGCTATGCCACGAGCAATTGGGTCACGAAGACGGAGTTTATCAAGTGTTGATTGCACAAAATTTGCACCAACTAAACCAGTCACTACAACTGCAGCTGCTGTGACTGATGCATTGGCACCTGCAGGCATGGTAACAAACTAGGATTTCAGAATAAGTAACCTTTACATTTATTGCATTAAAAAACTCCAATTTAGACTCACTCTATACATAATGCTTGTGAAAAGTGACCATGCATGACATGATGTTTACCTTCAAAGAAAGACACAATGCTGAGAGCCAACGCCACTGTTATACATCTGGGTAGAATGGATACGGTTAGTGATGGTTCTAAAGCAACTAGACGTCCAACAAGGGCAGTTGAGTACAATGAGAATATGGTAGAGATTATGACAGAGGTGAAAATCTCAGCTGCATGCCTCTTCATAAGCTGAACACAGTAGATAAATCATTAGCCAATGCTTTAATGGATTTTAGCCATTGCTAATTATATGGATGGAGAGGGCAATGAAGACTTTGGCTACATGAGCTTATGAACGACAATTGACATATTTGGGGCACAGAAAAACATAATTTTTTTTTTATTTTTTGTTTTTTCTATTATTATCTTATTTTCTACTATCTTTCAATTCATTAAAACAACCTTATTTTCCACTTATTCTTGTCCTTTCTATCATTTTCTAGTCCTTCACTTTCACACCATCCAAGCAGTAGTGATCATTAGAAATCTAGATGGTTACCTTTCTTTGTTTGAACATAGAGAAGGCAAATGAGAGAATAACAGATCCCAAAAATCCCATTAGAATGTCACCGGCACCAGGATTGGATGATGAGTTTGTAAGGTAATATCCTGTGAATGTCAAAAGAAGAATCAGAAAAATTATAACAAAGCTATGTCTATAGATAAATTAGCACTACACTTAGTGCTACACTTTTATATTAATGTTGTTACGAGACCATACATCAAACCAAATAATGTGATCTTAGCTCAAGATTAACTATTAAGTTATTTTCTTACAACTCATTGTCATACTAAAATTCCTTTGAACTTAACTTGGAGTGTGAAATGGCTTTAAATGCTTATAGTAACTCATAAGATGTCTGTAGTCAGAATAGAAATTTCTATTTCCTAGTTAAAGTAGGCAATCAAAGAACAACTTAGTGCTCATTTGGTTTACCAGTGCAAGTGCTCCAAACTATGTTTGAGCAAAAAGAATATTTTTTCTTCGAGAAAACTTGCCTCATATAACTCAAGTTTAACTTTTGCAGTAATTTGCATCTAAAACAAAAAAAGGCCCTCAAACAATATAAAGTTGAATATTAACTTTAACTATAATTTACACCTAAAATAGCATCAAGCCCTGACTTAGAAAAAAAACCCAAAGCAATTGCTGCTAGCTCTGCAGATGCTGCACAGAAAATTATTGGGTGGAAGACCTTCTTCAAGCTTGATGGCAATCTGAAAACAAAGGGAGGGGATAAGAAAAGGCATAACTATAGTTAGTTCTAATAAAATGCAAATACAATGTTCCATGACAGTATCACATTTTTGCTCCCTCTAAATCATAAACAAAGAAAGAAAAAGTAACTGCCCCCAGAACCAGCAGTGTAAAGAGTTCAATGTATATGCAGTGATGAAAAGGAAACTTTACCCTGAACCAATCATGTAGCCTAAAACTGTGGATGCAAGCAAGAATGGAAGATATGTTGTGGTTCTTGTCCCCAATGCTGTTGGAAAAACCAATGAAACAGCAAAGGATATAAGGAGAACCCCAGTCCATGCCCACACTTCAATGGAAGAAAATGGAGAGGGCTTCTCCATAGGCTCAGCATCTATCAATTCTGTCTTCACAGCTTTCCTCACACCTATAGCTGTGAAACCAGTTACACAAACTGTAGCTAGCCATCCTCCAACTGCACAAGTTCAACAAGTCTCAACTCTCATAATGAAATTCTAGCATTTAGAGTCTATTTACATAAACTTCTCCATGAACACTTATAGGTGAAAACACTAAGAAGACAAAATGAATTGTGTTTAAAATCAACTTCTGCAATTAACTTATTTTCCATCTATCCTCAGTACTAGTGGGAAATTTATTCAAATAAGATCTTAAATACACATACAACAGACACCGTCATCGTTACAAGAATACTTGAAACATCATCATCACTATTCACCATCATGATCATACGAATAAGAGCTTGTCCAGTAATCTATACCTATAATAAGGCATATTTTGATTGCAGAAGAAGTGGGAATATCTTTAAGAGAAAGCGGAAGCACAACCAAATAGGGAACATAGAACAAAGGGAGCCATCTGTGAATGAAAAAAATTCCCGGTTCAAAGAACTTCTCCAAGGCCACAGCAGCAGAGGGCACGGTATAATCAAGAATAATCAGAACAGAAAAAATACAGAACATCCCAAACAAGGCGCTAGGGAACTCGATTGAAGCTGCTGCAAAGGCTTTCTTCAAGAGAAAGTCAATGGCCAGAATGAGACCAAGGGAAACAACCCAATGCAGCACCCCAAACACTTTAAGACGCAAAGTTTGGGTGAAAGATTCAGTAGAAGTGGAAGTGCCCCCAGTTTGGGATTGGAGTAGCTCTGTGCAAAGTTCTTCACTTTTCCAACTTTCTGGGGTACCCATTAGCTAACAACCATAAATTGAACCCAATACCTCGGACTGAGTATGCAAACTGCAAAAGAATCCTTATCTTATTATGTTTCGGAGGGCAATATGTGGTGACCGATTACAGAAAAAAGACAAAATACAGAGTGTTCAAACTCCACACGTTGTTTTAGAAATTACAAGACCTGCGTTTTCACCTCCATAATAAATTTCTTTATTTAACTTACTATATTGATATGATATTATTCTTTTCCAAAAAATACATTTAGTTTTATATATTTTTATTTGTATATGATGTTAAAATTAATATTCTGAGTTTTAACACCATAAATTACTCCAATTAATTTTCAACACATATATCCAAGGGATCGACAATAGTACGAGATATTTTCCTTTTGTTATAAAAATACTTGTTAATCTCATCCTATCTCATGCCACACGATGTAGGTCCCTCTATTTTTGTCAAAAAGCAATGTAATCATTCCATTATTCTCTCATGAGTCTGACTATTGGTTGAACATAGAATACAACGGTTAAGACAAAAAAAATCAGTATGCAAGTATCATTTTATTAGGAGATATGCATGGTTGAAATTGTGATATCATGACAAAATGTTCTTCAATACTTTACTAGCCCTCATGAATGGTTATACATGTATGAATTACATTCACTCAACAAATTAATGTTAAGATTATCCACTTTCCAAAATTTTCCTCGGTACTTTTTTAATGTAACACTTGACGCGAGTCCTGAGAAATTGCATTATAGTTTCGAAGTCAAGCCGTTCCTCAGTTGCTTTCTCAGGATCTTCCCAGTCGCAGACCTTGGTATGTTGTTGGTGAAGAACACTTTCCTAATCTTCTTATACGGAGCAACCTGCCACAAAAGAGTTACAAATGGCACAAAGTCTTAGTAGCTAACAATAACGTAACATAGCGTAACATTATTCAAATAGTAGAAAGTAGGCTGTGCATAATTTTATATTGTAGTCAAATCACAAACCAAAATGTATAGTAAGTTTGGTGATCCTTACGATTACAATCTTAAAATTTTTTGACAATGTAAAACCATTTTACATTATCAGTGCATGACCATTAAACTCTTAAAATAGTGGCTAGCTGATGTAAGACCTTGAACATGATCATAAATGTGAAAACATTCCTATAGACACTATGGTATTGATTGAAGAGAAAATGTGAATTGAAATATCATAGATAGCACTCTAAAGTCTGCCTTATCAAGACGAACCTGCTCAGCAACATAATCCATAACATGCTTCGGAGACAGCACACTTCCAACCTTCCTTACCACAAATGCCACTGGTATCTCACCAATTTCTTCATCCATAGCACTGGAGTGGAAAATGATGCAACACTTTAGGGTATATTTTAAGGGCCAGAGAAGAGCTTTTAGAGTATGATGACTAATATGTACATGCAGTAACATACGTAGATATTTTGATCTTCTAAAAAACACGTGCATGGGGAAGAAGTGAGCTATGAAACAAGGATACTACTCTTGCTTAAGGTGCTGGAATGTCAGACATGTTTCCACACTGACACGTTCCAGAAGCTTATCCAACACGTCTGACATTCCTCATTTGGTATCTACTTAAAAAATCATTTTCGTGCTGGCAATTCTATTTCAGACTTCACACACTTGAGTCAAAATGAACAGTTGGACACTAATATTAAAAAAAAAAAAAAATACTTTTATCCAATATATTCAGAAAATTGAGTTTAAATGTAATACAAAATATTAAAAAAAATGTTTAGGCTCATTATTGTAAGATGAATATACAAGAATATGTACATATATAAGTCTTAATTATCATTTTAGACCTTTTGCTATATCCAGTGTTTGTGTTTCATGGAGTTCATACTTACCCTATAACAGCAACATCAACTATTTCAGGATGCAAAATTAACACAGCTTCTAAATCGGCAGGAGCAATCTGTAACAGATCATAAGCCATATGTAAGAATATACACGTACAACACAAATATTGTAATTAAGAAACTAAAAAAACATATCCTCCCTGCTATTGAAAATTGTGCAATATATGGGGAAAATACAATCCTACCTCCCAAAAAGTAATCTTTTCTAAAACTGGCATCTCAAAACTCTACAACAAGGTTTGTTTGCAGTTTCTTCTGAGAATATATATCAAAATCCACAATTTCTCAGTCAATCTTTTTATTTTTATTTTTTTACTACATAGTTTATGTCATTCTAAACTGATCTAGATTATATTTTAAAAACCCAATAAGCATTTCATGTGTTCCTCTGAACAACAGGTGTACTATATCAACTTCTGAATGTATTGCATTTATTTATTGTCCAAGGGAGAATCTAACCCATCAGGAAGGGGCAGGGGTGGGTTTTGAACATACAGACGCAAAATCTGCATGTCCTACAATCCAACCAACTAAGCTGTGTCAAGGGAAAAGTTACATATTTGTATGGAAGCATGAGAAAAGGCTGTTATTTATTAAGGAAATAATTTTTTTTTCTGTTAAAATTTAAAATTAGATACCTGAAAGCCCTTGTATTTGATGATATCTTTCAATCGGTCAGCTATGTATAAGTACCCATCATTATCAAAATAAACAACATCTCCAGTATGTAGCCAACCATCTCTATCAATTGTTGACATTGTAGCTGTCTCGTTATTCAAGTACCCTGAGAAATTAAGAAAATTTCAAATTAATGTATTTCAATTGAAATATCAATAAAATAGGCAAAGAAAAAAGTATTAGCAGGTAGGCTTTAGGAACAACAAAGGAACACACAAGAAAACACCTCTAACATTGGAAAATCACAAACAAAAAGTCACAGCGACAAACTTTACCAGATGCCTTGAAGTGAAATTTTAATTCACTTTTAACTAATCTAAACAAACAGAAAATTTTAGGTAACATTTTACTGGCAAAGACATGACAACATCTTCAACTGAAAAAGCGACAATGGCAGCAAATTCTGATTGTAAAAATTAAAACAAGCGATTAAAAATATGTTTGGGTCAAGTTATTTTGAAGAAATAACCACCTATTTTCATAATTTTTCAATAAATCTCATTGAAAAATAAGCAATTATTTCAGAGTTATAAGTTGTTCCCAAACACACCAATAAATATAGAGCTTATTTATCCTCCATGACGATATAGAGCTATTCCTGTTTCAAAAGTAGATACTTTTGTATCTAATTGTTAAAGGTAGGCACATATTTATGACCTAAATTATCAATTGGCTTGAAAAATTCGTCTGAGTTGCTCCACCTACTGGAACACTTAGGGGAGTTCCTATATCAATCACTTCCATTCCTCTCATTACACCATATGTAGCACTCATAGTTACTGCTCTAACTCAATTATTGCCTTGTACTTAGACAAGTCATGTTAATTTGTTGACCAACAGCATCTCAACCCTTAACTACCAAACTGTTAATTTGTTACAAACAATCTAACAGATAAGCTTATAATATCACTCACTGGAAGAATAATAAACATAAACAGAGCTTCTGAGCAGAATTTTGGCGTATATGAAATATAATAAACCGTGATATTCAACAAGTCTGGCCAGATATAATATACATGGTAAAAACGGAATTTTTTCTATTTCATATCAATTAAGGAAAACAGAGTTTTACCTGTCATAATTGAAGGCCCTCTCAACCAAAGCTCACCACTGCTGCCAGGAGGCAAAAATGCACCAGTATTCCAGTCTACCACTTTTGCCTCCATGTTTGGAGCTAATAACCCTATTGAAGAATAATTTCGAAACTTTTCAGTATTGAAGCCACGTGTTCCTACGGCAGTTGACTCAGTCATTCCATAACCCTAAAAAGAAACATTCTTACAACTGCACATTCTTAAAAATCTAGCGAAACAACATTACCATAAACAAATAAAAGCCCAGTTATCAGCTATAGTTGATGTGAACATTACCAGAACTACCAGGGTATTTACTATTTATTATTACACAAAAGTCAAAAGCTCATAAGCAGAAAGAAGGGGAACTTCACATTTTACATGGCTTCTTGCGTGTATCTCTTTCAAAATAAACTGCACAAGTTTTTCAAAGAATTTCTAGTGTTCCATTTCATTTGTCACAATTCATCATAACAATATGAACTGAACTGGAATCAACATTCAGCTTATTACAACACACATATTTGGTATTGAATCAAGCAATTAGATGAATGCTAGCATATGACTTGCATTCTTTGAATAAGATTATCTTGTTCAGAGGTTCTTTACCTGTATAAAATCAACATTGGGGAAAGTTCGGAGGAAGTCATTAACAACTCCTGAGCTCAAAGGCGCTGCACCACTAGAGACCTGTATCAAACTCTGCAACTTACTGTCCTTAACACCGTTTGCCCTCATTATCAATGCTGTCAACATCGGTGGAACAACAGGAAAGTGTGTGACTTTATATTCATCAATCATCCTGACAACCTCATCTATATCAAATTTCCTCATCACAACAACAGTAGAACCCAATGACAACAATCCTATAGCAAACAGCGACAAGCCATACACATGGAACATTGGCAAAACATCCAGATACACATTCCTCAAGCAAGAGCTTTCATATTGAGAAGCTTCAAACCTCACAAAAAGCTCAACCATAGCAATAAGATTTTTATGTGACAGAACAACCCCTTTGCTCACCCCAGTAGTCCCTGAAGAATACAATATCCCAGCAGTGTCATCCTGCTTGATAACAGGCCTCTGAGGCAAATCAAATTCACAAGAAATCAAGTCACAAAAGCATGAAAAACAACCATCTCTCAAACCCTTCTCATTTTCTGGCACAGCAACAACAGAAATTCCCAATGTCTCTAGTTTCTCAACATTTTCAGGCACAGTAAAAGCCACGCTCACACCACACTCCGCAACCTGCTTGCGTATTTCATAGACACTACTAAGAGGGTTCAAGGGTGTGACAATAGCTCCTAGATAGAGAACACCCAAAAGCACAATTGGATAGTAAATGGAATTGGGGAGAAGAATCAGAACCACGTCACCTTGCAAAACGCCCATTTTGTGAAGACCAGAGGCAACGGATTTGACCAAAGGTAGCAACTTTGGGTAGGAAATGGAACACCCTGAAGAGGAATCAACGAGGGCCGAAACCCCATCATGGCGGTGGGAAAAAATAAAGGAGACAACGTCGAGAAAAGGGTCGCTTGGAAGGTCCACTGGGGCGTGCTTGCTATGGTAAATGCCAGATTTTGGTGAGAACCAGTGAGAGTGAGCAAGAGGCATGCCGAAGTCTACGTTTGCAGACATTGATTCAGAGAAGAAGCAGCTTAAGCTTGAGAGTAAAGTGGAGTGTGCTTGAGAGTTAAGCTAGTTACTGTGGCTGCATGTGCATTATATGAAGATGGCAGCTAAGGAAGATGAAGATGATGATCAAAAATGGGCACAATGGAATAAAAGAATGAATCGATGAATGTGAAAAATAAAAATAAGAAAGAATGATCGAATCTGGGGTTCCCGCGGGAACCACTCCACACTGAGTTTGGTTGGGCTTGTTTCACTGCTGCAAACAAACTTCATAGTAAGCTTTTTGAAGAAATGCTTACCTAGGAACTTGAATCAATGGAAGGTCTTAACTAGCATTAATGGCGTGCTGATTATCACTTGATTTAATTTAATTTCTATTGTTTCTGTTATATCACACATGTTTTAGGTTTTTGAAATTTTTGTTCAAATATAAGAGTTTTACCAAACTTAAACTCTTCCTAATGTTTTATTTCCTTATTTATATATAAATACATGTTTTCAAGAGAATTCCTTTTATTCTTATAAATTAATTTTTTATATAAGGTAACTAATCCATCAAATATAATAAGTATTGATATATTTTATTTTTGATATAATAAAGAAAATAAAACTGTCTTGATATAAAAACTTTAATTTGATTAGTATTGTTTCATCAATAATTAAAATAATTTAGCATGAATTTTATCTTTTAATAATTATAACTTGTGTTTATTAAGAAAAATAAAATATTAATATGTAATTAAGTTTGAAAGAAAAAATAAAAAATTTAAATTTATAAAGAAAAAGTAAATATTAATATGCTGTATGAATTTTTATTTTGAAAAGGAAAGAGAAAGGATAAAAGACTTCTAATTGTATATTATTTGTTTTAATAGACACATTTGATAATTATTAAAGATCAATAAAAAGTGTAAATACTTCTAACTGTTTGATAAATAAGTGTTTAGAAGCTTGAATTAATTTATTTTTCTGTAAAATAATATTGTGTATCAACATTTTTTATTTTTGTAATTAATTATAGTATATCATAAAAATATATAAATTTTATATAATAATAAGAGTTTTATATAGAATAAATAATTATTTATATATTTAATATTTTTTTATAATATTAAAATTACATTTTTCATAAGTCGATATCTTAAAAAAGAAAAATTTAAATTTTCTCAAACAACTCTTCCTTTCTCATCATATAAAAAAATATGAGTAAGAGCAAGAATAAGATTTTTTAAATGTTAATTTAATAAATTAAATTTTAATAAATAATATAAACAATGGAATTTAGAATTTATATACCATCACAATACTTAATCTCACTTTATCAAAATATATCAATTAACTCTTACTCGTGAATTCATTAAATAGAATGAATATTTTATTTATTAAAAATATTGATATAATTATAATTATTTTTTCAAAACTAAAGTTAAAACGTTTTTTTTATATTACTACTTTTTAATAATATTAATAAATATTTATTTTATATTGAAGTTGAGTATCATTGTTTTTTTTATATCGTTATGATTAATTAAATTTGTATTTTTTTTCAACTAATATTAGTTAGAGTACTTTTGTTAACAATATTCTATGGAGGATAGAGGATATTAAACTTAACTTTTTTAATTAATTTGTTGATTAGGTGTATTTTTCAATCAATGTCAAATAGGACTTTTTTAATCGATACCACCCAAATTACTTTTTGAATGTTTTAAGTTAGAGATTCTTTTAGCAATTATTGATTTTAATTATTTTTTTAGTTGATATTATTTGGATTGTTTATACATCATATAGGTTAGAATTATTTTTATTGATTAATGTGATTATTTTTCAATAGACATCAACCAATTTTTCTCTCAAATGTTTACAATATTGAAGTAATAAGCTAACAATAATTGGAATATTTTATATAAATAAGAAAATAAATTTAATAAATTTGAATTATTTTATCAAAACAAAATATTTGAAAAACTAACCTATAAAGCGAAAGCAAAATTGTAAAATTCTTGATTCACCAATTGAGCACCAAATCTTTTATGCAATAAAGAATGTGAGAGAACTAAATCATAATTGTGATTATCAAATCTATTAAAATAAATTAAAAATGTTATATTTGTATTTTTAAAACAAATATTAAAGTTAAAATTATGATAACTTGTAAACTTGTGAAATTATGATGGTAATATAATTTCAAATTTATCAAACTAAACCTAATAAAATATATTATAATTTCAAGATAAGTTGTAAATTTTTAACATTTTTTATTAAATAGAACTTGGATTGGCCAATAAATTAAATATCACTCATATGCGTAACACATTACACTTTAGTAAAATACTAAAATTAAAATAGTTCGGTCCTTAAATAAATAAGGATTTGAATGATTTGTGAGCTTTGTGTTTTAGAATTAGGGATTAGTATATTTATTATACTTAATTTAGGACTTGATAGTAGTTATATTCTTTTGTCTAGAGGGTAACTAATCCTAAAAGAAGTGTGTCACTTATGAAAAAATCCTTACCTACACGATCTTTTTTTAGAACACAAATCTTCAATGTGTCAAGTCAGCTTAAGTTTCTTCATTCGAATAAAAGAAAAAAAATGTGTGAACATAAACCACCTAATTTATGAATAGCGAAAGGGATCATCTAGTCAAGAGATAAGGATTATCATATATTTTGACTTAGTGGAAAAAGAAAATTCCTATCAGAACATTTTTTACTTTACACCTACTGAAAAATTCGATAAAATTTTAGATTTATCTTTCAAAATAGGGTTTAACAACGTTTGAATTCGCATCATGTGATACTCTAGTTCACAACCCATTGAAAAAAAAAATATATATCAACTAATTGAAAAGACAAACTAAAGTTACACAATACGTAAAAAAAAGAACTATGAAAAATTATAAAAAGTACGATGATAATCTATCTACAATAGGTCAGGCTCTGTCAGGCGTGGGACATGACTTCCAACCTTTCTTAAGAAAAATATGAACGACGTAATTCATCATCCCTAAAACAACTCAATTCATAGGTTTGCAAGATTTCAAATTACATGTTAAAATTTTTCAGGTTCGAATGTGTGTTACCATTATATTTAATTGGTTAATGGATTATACAATAAATAAATAAAAAAAATCTTTTGATGACTTCGTATATCTTTTCAGCATGTATAATATTTTATTTATATATATTTATAAATAAAAATTCAAACATACAAGGATTATAATAAATATAAAAACAAACTTATTAATAGGTCACATTCTATAGAACACGATAAAAATACAAATTGTAGTTTCAAAATATTTAAATGCATTATATTATTTATTTGAATTTAAGTACTTATATATTTAATTTAAATAAAACATTAAATTTAAAATATATAATAATCATTTATAAGCAAATTATACTGGCATAAATGTCCTCTAAACTCATTTTTTAAAGAAAAAACTAACCATTGCAAAAAATAATCTAAAATATTTTTAATATTGATATTTCATTAAAATTATGTAAAAATGAAAATTAAATGCAGATGAAAATAAATCAAAATAAGATAAGATATACACAGATAAAAAAAATTGAATTTATATAAGTTAAATTTTATACTTGTAAATATTTATATCATTATATAAAGGAAAATATACATTTTTAATTATTTGTGGTATAATTTTCAATTAAATAAAAATATATTTTTATTGATAAAATAAATAACTACACACATCTCTTAAAAAATAACTACATGATTTATTTACTCAAAATAGTACTGAATAATTTGTTTTAATACAATAAAATTACGGATACAAACATGATAACACCTATGACTCCCCTACTTTATTTTATATATATATATACATATATATATTAAATTTGTAATAATATAAAGTTAAAAATTTTGTACGGGTAAAATATACATGTTACTACACTAGTATTAATTAAGAAAAATATAATTAATGATTAAATAACTACTAAAATAATATATTATTGTTATTTTAAATCAATGTAAGCATAGTGTGCATGTATGTACGTGATTTTATTAAAATAATATGATTTTAAAAAATAAAAAATAACTAAAGTAGTTAAATAAAAGTATTCTTTTGTATAAATTATAAATAAGTTTATTTTGAACTTAAATCTTATAATATATTCACTAATACTGTTTTTGAGAACATATTTACATGTTGGATGAGAGGTATTTGCAACAAACTTACAAAAAAACTCAATTATTATCATATAAGGTTAATTCTCTAGTTTACAGTAATTTTATTCTTAAGTTTTTTGTAAACAGTATTTCTTATTATTTAAAATAGCATTTGAGATAATCCATATTATTTTTTCTAATTATCTTATCGCAATTATGTACATATATTATTTTCAATCATTCATGCAAAAAGCGAGTTCTTACTTCAAACATGTTTTCACCAATCACATACCAAGCAGCAATTTACAAAAGCTACATAAATTTAAAAAAATTATTTTTTTAACATTTCTAATCATTAATTACAAGAAGTTATTAGATCTATAATTAACATAATTAATTCTCATAATGTATTTCTGATTAGTTAATTAATTCAAATTTGATCTATTATTTAAAAAAAAAACACTGTCTAGAAGCTCCATCTTCTTGAAACAAACAATACCTAAAACGAGAAACACTGCAATTTAGGACAAAATTCGTGAAAAAAAAGTCAAATTTATTTGGTACACATGTAAATGTTGGATCCCTTGGAAGCAGATACTTGTATACGCTGCATGCAAAGCAACAATGGCAGATAAATAACACCCATCCGTATCACAAACAGTGACATTGTTGATAATAAACATTTTTTTTTGCAAATTGAAGAGGAATTCAGCCACCGATTACCACCACAATCACGGGCCTCTGCCACCATTTTCCTTTTCTATCCGGCAATTATAAGTTTCACCGTCTCTTATATTATTGTCATTTTCGTATAGTTGTGAAGTATTGAAGGTTGTAAGTTTGTTTATGTGTGAAAAATACACTTTTAAATTATAAATTGATTTAATTGATAAAATATGAATTTTCAGCATGATTATATTTGATTACATAATATTTTCTTTTGGATAATAGGTGAGATGGTATAAAACTATTACATATGTTATTTGTTTGTTAATTTTGAAATATCGTACATTTTTTAAATGTGGGTATATATAGAGTACCATTGATTACACTAGCTTATATAAATTTATAAGTTTTGAATTCATAAATTAATTTATTGAATTAAAAATGTTTGATATAAGTTAGTTGATAAATACAAATTGATATAGATACTTAAGTTTTATTATACAAATAACAGTTTACGTATTTTAGATACATTATATTATTATGTTTGTATAGTTCTAGAAATTCAACAATTAATTAATTTCTTAAATAGTATTGGAGATAATTCATATTATTTTCTCTAATTATTTTATCCTACGTATATAAATTATTACACTTAAGCCTATTTTAATTCTACATGCAAAAGTTGAGTTCTTATTTCAAACATATTTTCACCAATCATCCTATCAAGCAGCAATTTACAAAAACTAAATAAATTTAAAAAAAATATTTAGTTAAGATTTCTAATCATTAATTAACAAGAAGTTATTAAGATTTATAATCAACATAATTAATTCTCAAAATGTATGTTATTATTTGTTCATCAAGAAACAGTACTAGAAGCTTCATTTTCTTGAAGCAATTAATATTAGGACCAAACAATATCCAATGGAACAACATAGCCAATCGAAAACCCTGCAATTATCGCCGGACAAAATTGATAGAAAAGCAGCAGCTACTTGTGTTTGGTGCATGCAAAGCAACAATGTCAGATGAATAAGACTCATCCTTCAATAGTATCACGGGTAGCACAAACAGTGTCATTGTGGTTTAAGAAAGACCTTATGTTTGTAAATGGGAGAGAATTCTGTGAGCCATTGCCACCTGAAAGTTGCAGGTTTGTTTTTGAGTGTGAAAAATACACTTTTACATTAATAATTAATTTAATTCATAAAATATACAACATGATTATACTTAAATATTGGATAGTTGAATATTTTCTAATTAAAAATATTGATCTAATTATAATTATTTTTCTAAAAAATATTGGTCATTGGCCTACCAAATATATATATATATATATATATATATATATATATATATATATATATATATATATATACTCATAACATAATTTTGGTGTTGCTGAACAGATATCCATTAGTGTTAAATTTAACTTATAAATATCCTAGTTCTCATTGTAAATTATTCAAATATTCTCCTATTTGGTTAATATTTTCTTAAACTCGTACGACAATTATTCAAATATTCTCGTATTTGATTAATATTTTCTTAAACTCGTATGACTGCTAAAGAGATATCTTTAGTCTTGTATCTAGATAAGAATTTTTTTTAAAAATAATTTATTTTTTAAATATTTTGAAATGTTTGGAAGAGAACTCCTGTTACTACCAAAGAGATATCTTAATCTTGTATCTAAATGAGAATTTTTTTCAAAATAATTTATTTTTCAAATATTTTGAAATGTCTGGAAGAGAAGACTTTAAAATAAACTGAAATTATAAGAATTCATGAGAACAATTTAATGATTTTAAATTTCACCTCTTTAATCCATATTAATTCTCTTATTGGCTTTGGTCATTTAATTGGAAAATTGTTTGTTCTAGCAAAGTTAAGACCATTTTAGTTAGACACAAACCTTTTTAGTAATATTAACAAATATTTCTTCTAGATGGAAGTTGAGTATGTTATTTTTTTTTTCTTATATCGTCAAGGTTAATTAAGTTTGTATTTTTTTTCAACTAATATTAATTAGAGTACTTTTGTTAACAGTATTATATGTATGATATTAAACATGATTTTTTCTATTAACAACAAATATTAATGTTGATTAAGTGTGTTTTTCAATCAATGTCAACTAGGATTATTTTAATCGACACTGCCAAAATTATTTTTTGAATGTTTTAAGTTAGAGATTAGCTATTGTTGATATTAATTATTTTTTAGTTGATATTATTTGGATTATTTATACATCAATATAGGTTAGAATTATTTTTATTGATTAATGTGATTATTTTTTCATAGATATCAACCAATTATTCTCTCAAATGTTTACAATATTAAAGTAATAATCTACTAATAATTGGAACAATTTAGCTAAATAAAAAATAAAATTTAATAAATTTAAATTATTTTATCAGAACGAAATATTTGAAAAAGAAATCTATCTAAAAGCGAAAGCAAATTTGTAAAATTCTTGATCCAACAGGGTAAATTTTTACCAGCTCCTTGGCAAAAATTAAATGTTTCGTTACTACCTTTATTCCCTTCCTTCCAAGTTCAAACCTAATATAAAATCCCTTCTCATTCAATCAAATTCGTGGTGTATGAACCTAAATAGTAAATTTAAGAAACAAGATTCATTTCTATATTGTCACTTACTTTAGTGTCATGGAGATTATTCTATTAAAAACATTCTGAATGTTGTTCTTTTTTCTCTTCACATCATTCTATAATACTTCTAAAGCGACACAAATTGACTCCAAAGATGGCATAAATTGAATAACTTTCATAAAAGCAAAATTCAAGGTAATGATAATAATAACCCTTTGATCAGAATAAATTGATTTGACAAACATTCAAATATTCCTAGGAGTTTGATCAAAGTAAAATCCTGCTACCCCACATTTGGGTGAAACCAAACCATTTACAAGTAAGAAGAAAAATCATTTACACTTGAAATGGATAGAGAAAAACCCAAAACAGATCTAAGTCCAATGAAATACTAAATTTTGGGCAAGTCTCAAGCAACCTAGTTTATTTGGTATGCAGGAGTTGAGTTGAAGGCTAAACTTAGTACTGATGAACATAATAGGGAGGGAGGGGAGGATGGTATTGGTAGTAATAACCTGGTGGATACTCATTATAGTGAGGTGGTGGTAGTGAGAGTTCTTGGATTTGATGGGGTGGGGATGGTTCATCCAAATGATGGGGTGGTGACAGTTCAGGCAAATGATGATGGGGTGGGAATTGTTCAGGCAAATGATGAGGTAGGGTTGGTAGATGCAAATGATGGGGTGGGAATGATTGGTGAAGATGATGGGGTGGGAATGATTGGTGCAGATGATGGGGTGGGGAGGGTGAACTAGGCTCAGTGGATGGAGAACTAGCAGCAGCATTAGTTTCAAGTTTATCTACTGTGACTTCAACCACTTCCTCTTCAACCTCAAATGACGTGAAGATTGGATGCAAGTAAGCATCAGCCAAATAAGCCTTTATGTTCAAGTCAGGTTCTGTGCTCTTCTCCAATAAATCCTTTGACATTGCTTCCTGAATAGATTAAGAGAAATCAGTTTTCCATACTATCATCAACTACATAATATGTAGCCAACTTCAAAGAAGAACAAAAGGAAGTTCAGTGTAGAGAATGCTACACTGTTCCAAAGGTTTTGTACCCCTTCCTAGTTGGCAATTTGGAATATTGGCTTATTGCATGGTGCATATCTTACCTCAATAGGGTACTTCCGAAATGCCGGCTCAAAGCGTCTCTGGCAGTACTTGTGGAATGCAAATGTCAGTATTGGTAATATAACAAGCAAAGGTGTGGATTTAGCTGCCTTTTTGGTGCTAAGCAATCCCAATAGAAGAAACTGGGATATTAGCAAGCTTGCAATGATGCGGCTGTGAACAAGTGGCCAAAATGCAGCAGCACTTTCATACCGTTGGTTGTAGACATTGATTATCTGCATAATTAAACATCATGTAAAGTTATATTTAGGCTATACATCACCACATCCTGTTTCATTGAATTGGCAGACAAAAATGTTACAAGCTCATGAGCAATATGCCCTCATACAGATTACATGCAACATGCTTGTTCTAAAAATTATGCCAAGTTTACATACTAATTATTTTAATGGACATAATAACGATTACTTTTATGTAATTGTTTGGCAATGTCTAACAATTCCAAAGGACCAAAATCTAAGAAACCTTCAAGCTACTTTAGTCCAACTAGCAAAAAGAGGCATGTTTTAAGATCACACTAGCGGAGACACTGACCTGATGACGATAAACCAAATATGCAAAGGCAAAGAAGACTAGTATGAAGGGAAGAAGGATCGGTGTCACAACAGCGTACACAATTCCAAGAAGGAAGTATAGTTGAAGACTTGGAATAGTCTCTGTAAAGTCCACACCCCCAGGGTCCATGGCCTTTTCTCTATCTCTTTCTGTTTTAACTATGAACATGTTCTTGAGATGGTATATAACCAATGGCTTTAATCTGAGAATCTCACCAGCAATTCCAGCCCATCCATCAACCATTATGTATGTTATAAAGAAGGTAGCCTTCATTGGAATGGAAACTCCAATTGTTCTAGGAATCCTATAGACAATGATAAGATTCACAAGATGAATGCATATGTACGAGTACTCTTTAGCAACAGAAAAGAAAAATCATCAAAAAAATGAAAAGAAAGTAAAAGATATTTATCAGATACAGTGTAAGATTCAATAATGTTATGAAAAGGTTATGGCATTTATTGTATTAAATATATGAAACTGGAATGTTGGTGCAAGATTAGAGCAGATCTAAACACAATATATTTCCAATCAGACATTGCTTTAACTCAAAACTGCTTAATTAAAGACATACTGTGTAGGTGACTGGTGAAGGAAAGAATGCAGTTGTTGAAATGCAGTCCCAGTCACTATGCTTCCCAAGAAAACATTGACCAGCATAAAGTAATAATATTTTGCAGCTGTCTTACGCTCAAGAGTTGACAATGCAATATATCCCTCAACTTTTGACATGATCATCAGAACTGATGGTAGAAAGTGCAAAAATAATTTAAGAGCCAAACCAGGAAGAAAACCTTGTAGAAAGGACTTGATGAAATTCCTGTCAAAAAGCCAAAAGATCTTTGTTAGACTAACTATAAGACATTTGAACCAGTAATGTATACAGTATACCATATATTTTAATTTTACTACTGAAAATTAATCAAAATAGAAAAAATGAAGAAAATAGTGTATAGAAAAGATAGATGAATTAACAAAACCAAATAAGATAAATCAACCTATTTAGTAATTTCTGAAATTGAAGATAACGAATATCTGCTTTGCACTAAGATAAAATAGTAAATTCCAATGCCTTCAAGACATATACATCATTTATTACTGGAGTGCTGATAAATTTCAAAAAACTAAACTTAACAACTCAAGCTTGAGCATTACATATTCTGCCATATAAGCTAAAACAGTTAATGATGAAATTCTAGAACAACATATATCAACTTCTAGATTAATTACCTTCTCTACTTATATCCAAAATGAAATTTAAGTTCACTTACAATTCTATAACTGGTCTGAGGAAGGGAGCAACTTTTTCAATACCCTCCAAATTGGCAAGGGATTGCACAAAAGCAATGGGAATCATGTAGAAGAATACCAAGGCAAACACAGACAATGAGATTACAAGCCTCCGGATGCTTAAAGAAACAAATGGTATGGCTAAGTTCGGCCAATATACATCACGTGGCTCAGGAGCCCAATCAGTTAGCCAGAGTGTTGGATTCTTGCTTTGTTGGGTTTGAGCACAAACTGAAGCTCCCCAACGGGAACTGAATGAAAGAAAAGCAACTGGCAAAATAGCTTTGGACTCTCTTATAATTTTCTGGCGTTCCAATGTCATCTGCACATGGTATTCAGTATAGCTATATTAAAGTACCTTGATTTCAATAATGGAATCATGTGTATTAGCATAAGGACACAAAATTACCATACAGAGGTAACATGCAACAGAAAAGAGAAACAAACCAAACTTACCAGGTTATCAAGTTTCTTAATTACATTTGTGTAGTACTCAATACCATCAACTTTCCCACCCCAAAGGCCTAAAAATCCCGTCTACAGGGAAAAATAACAATGTCAGATTCAGGTTCCAGACAGATTATTAGTCTCACTGTACCTCTTACATTCTCACAATTACATACCCTGACGGTGGCCCTCTTGCTGGGATTTCTCTCAAACTTAAGCTGGTAATAGTCCAGCCAATTTTGGAGCCTATCTCTTCTTTTTGCAAGTTTAGCAAATTTGTTTGCATTGTAGACAGCCTGAATAAAATTTAATGCAAAACAATATGAATCATTTAATGTAAAGAAATATTCTGCCGAGTTAAAATAAATCAACATTAACGCAATGTATAAATGCCCTGATCAGTTTATCTTTAATAAACCTCCCCAATCAAGAATGTAATAAAATTATTACCTGGTGTCCAATATAATGTTCTGGGTGGTTTGTTTGAAAGAAGCCATCCACAGAATCTGATACTGTGTGACCAGGCATATGAGGGATATTCCTGACAACTACCTGCAACAAGAATGTAAAGTGTGAAGATTTGAAAAGATGGTTAAAGAAAATTAGAGGGGGAAAGCATTCATAGGAGTGACTGTCCAAGCTGAAAACTATTCTATTCTAAACCATAGCATCTTTGCTATGGTTTCTTTTGAGCAGCATTCATAATATGAGAATGGGCCCAATGATTTCTTTGCTAACTAGTGAAAAATAAACTGATGAAATGAACAATCCAAGCCTTACCATAACACACACAAAAAAAAAAGGAACAGACACTTCACTGCAATTGAAAAATGGTGAGGACTGAAGAGCTCCAACAAATGCTTTCTAACAATAAGAAACAATCTTGATTTTATTCTACCCTATTGAAAATGAATTAAGATTTTTAACTTACTGTGAATTGCTCCACACGCCTGCCTTGCGATGCCAAGAAATGCAATCTCATTGATGCGATATTATCATATTCTTTGTACAGCAGAAAACAAATCCAAAATGTGAACAGGTATTCCAATGCTATGTGAACAAAAAATCTGAAATTTATAATACCAGCTGTTAGGTAATTGATAACACAAAAGTACTATCATGAAAATGTAATGTAGGTTTAGGGTTTAAAAATAAACAATACAAGATTTCACCAAAACAAGAGAGTAATGAATACGATTCTTTTTCAATGGAACATCTATGGGTGAGGTGTCATTACAATATTTAACCACATATTGCAAAAAATATTTTGTTTCACTAGTATATGATTAAAAAAGTGAACCCTTTGATGAGACAATATAATACATGCTTCAATTATATTTTTCCTAATAAAACTTTAATCCATGGGTGATACGAGTAGTTAAACTCAAGAGAACAAACCACAAAACTTGGACCTGAAGCGAAGCATTACTTCATAAAGAACGTTCTGAATTATTTGTTCAATTTTTTGGGGGAGTTAAAGGAAAACATACCTTAGAGATTCAGGTGGAACATTTGATATTGAGAGTTTATCAATATCACTCACTACCAATTCCTTTTTCAGAAAAAATAATGTCCCACTTGATACATTGACTGGTATAAGAATGAGAAGTGCCACAACTGTGATTGGAACAAAAATCTTTAAGCTGAAAAGAAAGAGATAAAAATGCGTCAGATTAGTAGTAACCCAGCACAGTAATTTAAAAAATTAAGAAGTTGAAAAGGAGAATCGTATCTCTCTTTTCACGATCTCAAAGTCATGCCTCCCAAAGTTCACATCAGAAGATTATATTAATAAATAAGATAGACAGAAAAAGGTGCATCCCTCACATGCAACACATAAAAGTTGACAGAAAACAGAATCAGAGAGAGGAGCACAAGGAAAAGTGGAAAACGTAGAAAATTGGAGTACACTCCATAAGGTGAAGCTTCCACGGAAGAGATTTATCAAAAGTGGCAAAACCAAAAAGAAAGTAGAAAACCACACGGCAATACTCTAGAATCTATTTGATAATCAAACGCATGTAAATACAAATACAACCAACACCCGAATGCTATTTGAGAAGTCGAACAATTTTCCAAACATAGCGGCCGCACAACAACAAATGCATCACAACAATTCCACAGAAAACAAAATCACAATTCCATGAAAAAACTCTACTGCATGTCACTTTTCTGTCATTTTTTATTTCAGATGATACAATTAAATGTAAAAAAAAGCAGTCATGACTCGATGTGACTAAAGATTAAACCTTTTGCATTAAAATTATAAAAAAAAAAGGAATAATTCTGCAAGCATGGTCGCCGCATGATAATGCATCACATCAATCACCCAATTCACAGAATTTAGTACATTAAATTAAAAAAATTCAGAACAAGCCTAAAAATAAAATCTTCTACAATGGATAAGAAAAAAATGGTAATTTTATTAGGAATTAAGCGGAAAGCAGCAAGTGCTTGCTGAAAACAAACAACACAACAATGGAGTGAACCATAGAGAGTGGAGAGATGTGATTAATGCTTAAGGAAAATTGAAAGTTGGTGTGAAAGGATAGAGGGGTACCCCAGAATGTAGATTCTAATGAAAACAGCAGAGTCAAGGCCAGCATGGCTAATGATCTCAGACTCACTCATTCTGAGAGCCTGTGGCATCCAATTCAGGAAGGTAAGGTAAGTCCTGAAATTGAGGTTCACAAACTTGCCCACAAAATTCCCAGTACTCCTTGGACTACTTCTCCCTTCGCTGAGATACCACTTTGGAAAGTAGACCCTATCATTGATGGGTTGGATTCTCAGCAGAGCAAAAGCCAGCAAGAAAGCAAAGGCTGAGAGAATGTTGATGGTAGCTGAGACAGCAATGTCTGCAAGGGTTGCCATTGCAGAAACCAAAAGAGTGGAGAGAGAGAGAGAGGGGATGGGGATGTAAAGGATGAAGAGAATTGAATAGAAGAATGAGAAGGGAAAGAATAACTGATTCTTGGTAACTCCAATTCTTTATTGCAGGGTGGAAATAAAAAAAGCTGGGTTCTTTGCTGTTGTTTGACTTTATTGAGCATGAATAAATAAACTTCAATTAAAAAATATAAATTTTTGAGTTGGGTTTTGTTTGATTGTGATGAGTAAGAGAGCACTTTGCAAGAGGCCGTTTCATGTGATAATGGGAAAGGATTAGCTCTAAACAGAGTGGCATGTTTTTTTTTTTTTTTTTATGTGTTTTCTTGTTAAGGATGTAATGTTTCATGGTTTAGCTCTGTCTGTGTCTCTACCATCACAAGCATCTGATAAGTAAATTGAAAAGGCACAAGAAAGAAAATTTAATTAAAGGGACTAATCTTTTTGCTTAGATTTTTTTTGTTCTTACTTTAATTCGCTTTTTCTTGCGGCGGGAAAGTTCGCTGTAATGACGTGAATCGCTACGTTCCCGGCAATAAATCGGCTTACGTTGTTCCAATACGCAAATAATACTATACATACATGTCTCTGTATAGTAGTTTTGCTTAAAAACCAAATAATGTTTTTCAAATAATTTCTTATATTTTGTTTCGATTCAGATCTTTTATTCAGTAATATATATTTGACTATGGATGATAATATTTATTTAATGATGTGAATATTAGATTGAGATAGGTAGCATGAAAATATGGGAATGCAAGTAATATTATGTTACTTTTTAAAATAAATTGGCAAAGGATTGTAAAATTTTGAGTTTCATTTTTTATGTAGTGGACCTCCCTCCCTCGCATTTTGTTATTAGTTTTAATAACTTTTAATTAATAATAAGAGTATTTAAAAAAAATAATGAAAACGCCTTGTTAACCTTCTTTCAAATTTATTAAACCAGGTAAATTTATAACAACGGTTAAATTTATAACAACGGTTGGATTTTGACCTAGTGGGGCATGATCAGAAAAGAAGAAAAATATAATATAATTTAGGTTTAATTAATATTTTGTTGTTATCTTTGTAAATAAGTATGCGTTACTTTTTAGTTTTTGTAATTTTTTTAATCTCTTTAAAATTGATATTTGTTGTGTGATCTTTAAAAAATATATATATGTGTCAAACATTAAATGATACTTAATATTTTTATTTAATGATATAATTAATCTCATTTATGTAATTACCTGTAATGTTAAATTTTGTTTATCACGAATTATATGAAAAATGATACATTTTTTATCTTACAATAATATTTTTTATTTTTAGTATGAGTTTGACAGTCCACACGAGTTTAAGCATTAAATTAATCACAGAGGTTAAATCATCTTTGATATTTTTTAAAATGATAAAAAACAACAATAGACATATAGATAATTAATTATTAGAATAACATTTCTTTAGTAAATTCAATCCTTTAGTTTATTAACAATATATCATGTATATATAAATTTGTGTTTAGTAAGATCAGAGTAGCCAATTTGATTTGTTTAGCCTTTTATTTATAAGTTAAATACTACTTTAACTAATTTTTAATTTATTTAATTCTTATTATCGTTTCTTATATTTTAATATATTTTTTCTTATTTTTATTAATTATTATATAAACTATCTTTTTATTTACAAGTTATATACTACTTTAACTAACTTTTAATTTCTTTATTTTTATTATAATTTCTTATATTTTAATATTTTTTTCTTATTTTTAATTTATTTTTACTAATTATTGTATAACTTTTAATATTTACTTGATTACATTTTAATATTTTTATATAGTTTAAATTAAAAGGAATTAACATTAGAAATAAAATAACTAACGTTTCACTCCATGATGTATATAAAAATTATACATAATAAAAAAATTTGTAAGAAATAAATTTAATTTAGTTTATTAAAAATATATCATGTATATATAAATTTGTGTTTAGTAAGGTTAGAATAGCTGATTTGATTTGTAAATAGGTTAATATTAAACTTTTAATTTGTAAATTACAAATCTTTTTAACTAGTGTTTTATTTATAAGTCATATACTATTTTAACTCATTTTTAATTTATTTAATTTCTATTATCACTTCTCATATTTTAGTATATGTTTTATTATTTTTAATTCTTTTTAATAATTATTATATATTTTTAATTTTATATATGCATTAATTATAAAATAATTTTTAATATTACTTAATTAAATTTTATTTTTTTAAAATAATTTAAATTAAAAAGAATTAACACTACAAATAAAATAACTAACGTTTCATTGCATAACCTTATGTACAAATTACACACACAATAAAATTATAAGAAATAAATTTAATTTAATTTATATATATCAACTTATTATATGTCTATATATATAACATTTAAGAAAAACAAAAAAGTTAATTAATTATTGAATGTTTAAAACTATAATTACATGATAATATAATTTATCTAAAATATATCAACATTATTTGTATAATAAAACTTAAAGTATTTATATCAATTTATATTTATCAACTAACTTATATCGAACACTTTTAATTCAATAAATTAATTGATGAATTAAATTTATATAAGCTAGTGTTGCGAAACATATATATCTACACACATTTAAAATGTACGATATTACAAAATTAAGAAATAAATAATACATACAATAGTTTTTTATCGTCTCACTGAAAATATCATAATTAATCATAATCCTATTGAAAATGTATATTTTATAAATTAAATCAATTTATAATTTAGAACTGTATTTTTCACACACAAAAACAAACCTCCAACCTTCAATACTTTACAAGTTATCTAAAATTACGGAATGGTAGGAAAGTGATAATAATATGAAAGATGGTGAGACCTTGAATTGCGGCATAGAAAAGGAAAGTGGTGGCAGAGCAACCGTGTTACTGGTGGTGGTAATCGGTCACATAATCCTCTCCTCTATTTCCAAACATAAGATCAAAAAATGTTTATCAACAACAATGGCAGTGTCTGTGTTACCCGTAATACCATATTTCTTCCACAAATTTTGTCGGTAATTGCAGGTTCTGCAATTGGCTATGTCCTTCCATTGGATATTGCTTGGTGGTCCTAATATTGATTGATTCAAGAAGAAGGTTTACAAGATATACTTTTAGCACTGTATTTTCATTTGTATTTAATTTTCATTTTTACATAATTTTAGTGAAATATCAATATTAAAAATATTTTAAATTAGTTTTTGCAATGGTTAGTTTCTTCTTTAAAAATGAGTTTAGAGGACATTTATGCCAGTAATATGGGAATGCAAGTAATATTATGTTATTTTTTAAAATAAATTCGCAAAGGATCGTAAAATTTTGAGTTTCATTTTTTATTTAGTGAACCTCCCTCGCTCGTATTTTGTGTTAGTTTTAATAATTTTAAACTAATAATAAGGTTATTTAAAAGATAATGAAAACGCATTGTTAACCTTCTTTCAAAATTATTAAACCAGGTAAATTTATGATAATGGTTGGATTTTGACCTAGTGGGGCATGATAAAAAAAATGTAATATAATTTAGGTTTAATTAATATTTTTGTTGTCTTTATAAATAAGTATGCGTTACTTTTAATTTTTGTAATTTTTTTAATCTCTTTAAAATTGATATTTGTTGTGTGATCTTTAAAAAATATATGAATTTTTGTTTTAATTTCTTTAAAGTATTTACTATTTTTATTTTTTAAAATTTGAATCATTAATATCGATTCAATAAACAAATAACATATCTTAAAATTATTTATTGACATTATCTCAATATATATATATATATATATATATAAACTTATTATATGTCTATATATATACATTTAAGAAAAAAATTAATTAATTACTGAATGTTTAAAACTATAATTACATAATAATATAATCTGAAAGATATAAATATTATTTGTATAATAAAATTTAAGTATTTATATAAATTTATATTTATCAACTGACTTATATCGAACACTTTTAATTCAATAAATTAATTAATGAATTAAAATTAAATTTATATAAGCTAGTGTTCCAAAACATACTGTATATCTACACACATATTTAAAATGTAAGATGTACGGTATTATAAAATTAAAAATTAAATAATACATGCAATAGTTTTTTTTATAGTCTCACTTGAGATATTATGTAATTAAGTATAATCATGTTAAAAATGTATATCTTATAAATTAAATTAATTATTAATTTAAAAGTGTATTTTTCACACACAAAAACAAACCTGCAACCTTCAAAACTTCTCACAAGTTATCTAAAATTATTTGAATGATAGGAAAATGACAATAATACAAGAGATCTCGTGAAACCTAAAATTGTGGAATAAAAAAGGAGAGTGGTAACAGAGACATGGTGGTGGCAATCGGTCACAGAATTTCCTTCTCCATTTACAAACATAACGTCTTTTTTTACCAGTGATACTATTGAAAGATGAGTTTTATTCATATGCCATGGTTGCTTTGTATGCAGCGTATACAAGTAGCGGTTTCCAGTGGATCAAACATACAAACAACCCTAACGACAAACTTACACGTGTACCAAAGAAATTTGATATTTTTTCCACGAATTTTGTCCGGGTGATTGGTGGTAGCAATCGGTCACAAATTCCCTCTCCTATTCGCAAATATAAGGTCAACAAATATTTATCACCAACAATGATACCACATGGGTCTTATTCATTCTGCCATTGTTGCTTTGCATGCACCATACACAAGTAGCTGTTGCAGAAAATTGACACTCTTTTCTATCAATTTTGTCCGGTAATTACAGAGTTTTTATTGGATATACTATTTTTTGAATGATGTTTATAACATACGTAAAAGTAAAATTACTGTAAACTCGAGGTGTAAACTCGAGGACTAACCTTATATGATAAATATTTTGTTGTCCGATTGTTGTAAAGACCTTCTATTCAAGATGTAACTATCTTGTTCTCAAACAACAGTAGTTTTTATTTAGTAAATATAGTATAAGATTTAAGTTTTAAATAAGCTTATTTATTTATAATTTATATAAAGGAATACTTTTTTTTAACTACTTTAGCTATTTTTTATTTTTTAAAATCATAATATTTTAATAAAATCACGTACATACATGCACACAATGCTTACATTAATTTAAATAAATAATATATTACTATTTCATCGTTGTAGTATTTAAGTAGTTATTTAATCATTAATTATATTTTTCTTAATTATATACTAGTGTAGCAACATGTATATTTTACCTGTACAAATTTTTTTTATTTTATATTATTACAATTTTAATATATATATATATATATATATATATATAGGGGAATAGTAGGTGTAAAAATTGTAATAATATAAAATTAAAAATTATTTGCATAACGTTACGTAAAAATTACACACACAATACAAATTATAAAAAATAAATTTAATTTAATAATATTTTAAATTAAAGTAATAAATTTAAATTTTTTAAAAAAAAAAAGTAAATTTAATTAATATTTATATCAACTTATTTAAATAAAATATTTTTCTTAAAATATATATAACATTCAAGAAAAACAAAAAATTAATTAATTGTTGAAGGTCTAGAACTGTACGTACATAATAATATAATGTATCTAAAATATGTAAACTTATTTGTATAATAAAACTCAAGTATCTATATCAATTTGTATTTATCAACTAACTTAAGAAACACATGACATATGTAATAGTTTTATACATCTCACTTAAAATATCCTGAAAATTCATATTTTATCAATTAAATCAGTTTATAATTTAAAAGTGTATTTTTCACACATAAACAAACCTACAACCTTCAATATTTCACAACTTAGAATTGCGGGATAGAAATGTTTGTGGTGGCAATGGGTGGCTGAATTCCTCTTCAATTTGAAAAAAAATGTTTATCAACAACAATGTCACTGTTTGTGATACAAATGAAGGATCTGCTGCTTTGCATGCACCACACACAGCAGAAAATTAATTCTCTTTTCCACCAATTTTGTCCGATAATTGCAGGTTTCCCATTTACTATTTTGTTTTTCCGCAGGTTTCCAATTTACTATTTTGTTTCATTGGGTATTGCTTGGTCCTAATATTGATTTCTTCAAGAAGATGAACTTCTAGATACTGCTTCTTGGTGATCAGATTTGAAATTAATTTAAGTGACAAAAATTTAGAATTAATTATCTGATCTTGATAACTGTCTGTGTTACCCGTTATACCGTTGAAGGATGGGTTTTACTCTGTGTATCCAATTACAAACAACCCTAACCCTAACGACAGACTTAGATGTGTACAAAGAAAATTGACTCTTTTTTTACTGGTTTTGTCAGTAATTGCAGGTTTACGGATTCTATGTTGTTTCATTGGTTTGATTGCTTCAAGGAGATGAAGCTTTTAGATAAAATGTGACCACATTTGAATTAAAGAAGTGACCATAAAATTTATTTTATTTATACACATTTAAAAAGATGTACCATATCACAAAATTAAGAAACAAATAACATATGTAATAGTTTTTTACCATCTCACTTAAAATATCCAAAGAAAATATTATGTAATCAAATATAATCATGCTGAAAATGTATATTTTATCGATTAAATCAGTTTATAATTTAAAAGTATATTTTTCACCAAGAAAAAGAAACCTACAACTTTCACAATTTGAATTACACGAAAAGGAGAATAATATAAGAGATGGTGAAGCCTAGAATTTCAGGATAAAACAGGAGAATGTGGTGGAGGCACCATGATTGGTGGTGGCAATCGGTGGCTGAATTCCTTTTCCATTTGCAAGGAGGTCTTATTCATCTGCGTTGCTTTGTATGCAGCAAACACAATCCAACCACAAACAACCCCGGACGACAAACTTAGATGTGTACAAAGAAATTTAACTTCTTTTCTTTTCTCTAATTTTAACACATACTCATTAACTATTTAAATGAAAGAAATAAATAAATATATTTCATTAAGTGACTCATGTGAAATATAATTATAATCTAGAATGTGAGTTAATAAAATAGAAAAATTTATGGGTAATTATAGAAAATTATTTACTTTATAAATAACTTATGTAATCAACTTTGGATGTCGGTTACATAAAAAAATAATTATTGTCCAAATATTTACTGGACCTGTAGAGAATATGAATATTATATGTACTAGTCAATGTTAGATGATATATGATGTTATTAATGCATATTTGTTTTCTGTCCTATGAATGTGCAAGCAAAATATAAGTACATGTAAAATAGATTATGTATAATTGTTGATTAAAGATGGCATTATGTTTAAGCCCTTATGTATTTCTCACTATCAAGCATCATCAAGTCACATTAAGGAGAAGAATGATACAGTAGTAATATATGAAACCAATTTATTGAAAGTCCTTTAATACGCATTATGATTATGTAATTTATTAAATCAAATCATAAAATATTACAGCTCGAGTCAAGATGCCAGAATGTGAGAAATAAATAAATATATTATTTAAATGTGAAATACAATTATGAGTCTGAATGTGATTTAAAAAAATAAAAGAATATATTGGTAATTATGAGAGATTATTTACTTTGTATGCTTATGGTAATCAACTTGATGGATTTTAGTCACATAAAAAAAATTAAGTTTTTGTCTCTATAAGGATTCTCCGCAATTGACTATCAAAAAATTAAAAAAGTGATTGAAAAAGAAAAAAGGAGATTGAAGTTCTTTTGAGTAAGTTTCTCATGTATATTACATGAGATTAGAAAAAGTGATAGATTGAAAAAATGAGATTGAAATTCTTTTGACTAGGTTTCTCATGTATATTACATGAGATTAGAAAAAGGAGATTGAAGTTTTTTTGAATAGGTCTCTCATGTATATTATGTGAGAATCATAAATTCTAAAATATTATTACAATTGATTTGTAAAATATGATTGAACTTACATCAAATCTTTATTTATCTAATGACAAAAATATTTTACTAAAGTGTTACTTGTTACCTATACGATAGGCATATGAGTGATATTTAATTTACTAGACAACCCAAGTCCTATCTATTACAAGTTATCTTGAAATTACAAATATTTTTCATTAAGTTTAGTTTGATAAATTTTTAATTATATTACCATCATAATTTTACAAGTTATCATACTTTTAACTTTAATATTTGTTTTAAAAATATAAATATAACATCTTTAGTTTATTTTGATAAATTTGATAATCAAAATTATGACTTAATTCTCTCACATCCTTTAATGCATAAAAGATTTGGTGCTCAATTGGACTATTAGCATTTCTTGTTTGTCATGTGCAAAATCTTAGCCAAACTAAAGGTGTAATTTGAGGGAAGCCATGAATTTTCATCACTAAACTCTTCATTATACATTTAAAAATAAAAATTTATCTAATATTAAAAAAATGAGTTTTTTTATTTATTTTGGTTATTGTTAAATATCATTTTGCTTTTAATAATATGTCATTTGAATTAGGATTTTACATCTTATATCTCATGAATTTTAAACATTCTGGAACATATAATTCAAAATATAAAATATTTGTTTTCATATAGAATTCGGAATGTACATATGTATTTTAGATTTTAAGTTAATATTTGTATTTTAAATTCTAATTGTATTCTAAATTATATTATGTAATTTAGAATTTACAATACATGTATATGTAGACATAGAATGTCGTTTAGATTTTATGCTTTGAAATACATATTTCTACTAAATTCCAACGGTGGAACAAAATATTGAACGAAGTTGACATACATGGAAAAGTCCAATATAATAAAGTTAATGACATATAATATAAATATAATTTCATTAATTATAGTTAAAAACATGTAACATCCGATATTCTAAAAAGAAAGTGTTGTAGATTATATATTTTAAAATATATTTTTATCTAAAAATATTTATGAAATATACAATCCGAAATGTAATAATGCATTGCATATCTATCTTGTAAAATGTATTTCTAAATCCAAAGTACATATTATGCAATCTGATATGTATTATATGTAATACCATCACAGGAGGGCACATTGAAATTTATGGAGTGCAGAATGCAACATCTTGAGAAACAAGTATTTATATCAGAAACAAGTATTTGGGTCATTTTGTGAAAAAGAATTAACAGTAGAAACAAGTTTAATTTGTTTAACCCTAAACTTATAAGATGTCATTGACTTGACATATTTTTTATTAATGTTAATGGATGTTTTTAGGTCAAAATTTATCGTGATTATATTTATATTGTTATATATAGACTAGCGTTATTTTTTTTTTTGATAAAAATTAGTTAGGATTTTTTTGTAATTATAACAGTATATTCTTAAATAATGTTAAATATGTTTTTTTTAATTGATTTTTTCGTCAATATAAGGTTAAAATAGTATTTTTCATATTTAGTGACAATTTATATACTCCATTCAATCAGAAAATCCATTAATTATATATATTACACACAATACAAATTATAAGAAATACATTTAATGTATAATAATTTAAATTAAAAATAATAAATTTAAATTTTAAAAACAAATAAAAAGTAAATTTAATTAATATTTATATCAACTTATTTAAAAAATAAATTTTTTAAATATATTTAACATTCAAGAAAAACAAAAAAGTTAATTAGTTATTGAATGTTTAAAACTATAATTACATAATAATATAATTTGTCTGAAATATACAAAAAATTATTTGTATAATAAAACTTAAGTATTTGTATCAACCTATATTTATCAACTAACTTATATCAAACGCTTTTAATTCAATAAATTAATTTATGAATTCAAAAACTTATAAATTTATATAAACTAGTGTTATTAATATACTCTACCTTTACACACATTTAAGATATACAATATTACATATTTAAAATGTACGATATTACTTAATTAAGAAACAAATAATATATGTAACAGTTTTTTATAGTCTCACTTAAAATATGCTAAGAAAATATTATGTAATTAAGTATAATCATGTTGGAAATGTATATTTTATTAATTAAATCAATTATTAATCTAAAAGTGTATTTTTCACACCAAAAACAAACCTGTAACCTTCAAAACTTCACAGGTTATCTAAAATTATTGGAATGATAGAAAAATGATAATAATATGAGAAATCGTGAAACTTAGAATTGTGGATAGAAAAGGAGAGTGGTGGCAGAGGCACTGTGATTGGTGGTGGCAATCGGTTACAGAATTTCCTCTTCAATTTGCAAACACAAAAGGTAAAAAAAATGTTTATCAACAACAATGGCACTGTGTTACCCGTGATACCGTATGGGTCTTATTCTTTCCGCCATTGTTGCTTTGCAGGGACCAAACAGCTGCTGCAGAAAATTGACACTCTTTTCTATCAATTTTGTCTCGTAATTGCATGTTTTCGATTGGTTACGTTGTTTTATTGGGTATTGCTTGGTCCTAATATTGATTGTTTCAAGAAGACGAAGCTTCTAGGTACTGTTTCTAGGTGAAAAAACGTTAACATCATGTGATCACAATTGAATTAATTAACTGAGTTTGAGAAATAATTATATTAATTGTAGATCTTAGTAACTTCTTGTTAATTAATGGTTAGAAATCTTAACAAAAATAAAATTTATTAAATCTATGTAGTTTTTCTTTTCTTGGTATGTGATTGGTGAAAATATGTTTGAAGTAAGAACTATGTTTGCAGTAAGAACTCGATTTTTGCATATAGAGCTAAAAAAGGGTTAAGTGTAATAATTATATACGTACATAATTGTGATCAAATAATTAGAAAAATAATATGGATTATCTCCAATATTATTTTGAATAATAAGAAATAATGTTAATAAAAGACTTAAAAATAAAATTACTGGAGACTAGAAGATTAACCTTATATGATGACAATAATTATGATTTTTTGTCCGATTTGTATCCAACACAGAGAGTATAGATATGCTTTCAGCAATGTTTGTTTAGTGAATATAGTATAAAATTTAAGTTCAGAATAAGCTTATCTATAATTTATACAAAAGAATATTTAACTACTTTAATTAGATTTTATTTTTTTAAAATCATATTATTATAATAAAATCGCGTACATGCTTACATTGATTTAAATAACAATAATATATTATTGTATTGTTTTAGTATTTAAATAGTTATTTAATCATTAACTATATTTTCTTAAATAATACCAGTGTAATAACATAAACATGTATGTTTTACCCGTACAAAATTTATAATTTTATATTATTACAATTTTAATAATATATATATATATATATATATATATATATATATATATATATATATATATATAAAGTGGGGGGATAGTAGGTGTTATCATGTTTGTATCAGCAATTTTCTTGTATTAAAACAATATAATTTTATTTTAAAAAGAATGTATTCAGTACTACTTTTAAGTAAAGAAATTATGTAGTTATTTTTTAAGAGAGGTGTGTAGTTATTTATCTTGTTAATAAAAAAATATTTTTATTCAGTAAAATATATTTTTTAATTAAAATTATGCCACAAATAATTAAAAATGTATATTTTCCTTTATATAATGGTATAAATATTTACAAGTATAAAATTTAACGAATTAGTAGGTAAATCATTATTATTTGATTAAATATAGTTTTAAATTTATATAAAATTAATAAATTTTGAAAAAAAAAAACATAAAGTAATCATTTAGATCTTCCATATATGATTATAGGCATTTGGTTGGGCATCTAATGGTTACTTCACAAAAACGTTTTTTAAAAAATTTTGTACGATGTTGTGCACCGCCTGATTAACCGTGAATTGAGTGGTAAAAATATATATATAAAGTCATTTCAACCCATCTAACCAATTAAATATAATGGTAACACTTTCAAGTCTGAAAAGTTTTAATATGTAATTTTGAATCTTACACATCTATGAACTCAACTTTTAGGGATGATAAAGTGCGTCAATATGGTTTTGTCCATAATTTTCTGAAGAAAGTTTGGAAGTCATGTGTGATCCTAGCACAGCCTAAATAGAATATCAAAATGATTTAATTCTTTCACATCCTGTCTGTCATGTGCAAAATCTTAGCCAAATTAAAGGTGTAATTTGAGGGAAGCCATGAATTTTCATCACTAAACTCTTCATTGTACATTCGTATGTTCTTTTTTCAAATATTTATGATTCTTTTTTTTTTTTACTATAATGAGAAATAAAAATTTATCTAATATTAAAAAAAGAGTTTTTTTTCCTTTTTTTACTTTAGTTATTGTTAAATATCATTTTACTTTTTAATAATTAGACTGGTGAAATTATTTGAATTAGGGTTTTGTATTTAATATCTCATCAATTTCAAACATTCTTAAACATATAATTCAGCATATAAAATATTTATTTTCACATAGAATTCGGAATGCATATAGATTATAAGTTAATATTTGTATTCTAAATTCTAATTGTATTCTAAATTCTATTATGTAATATAGAATTTGGAATATTTGTAGACATAGAATGTAGTCTAGATTTTATGTTTTGAAATACATATTTGTACTAAATAAGGGTGGAGCAAAATATTAAACGAAGTTGACAAACTATTTGATATCAACAAGTCAAACATAATGAAATTAGTAACATATAAAGTTTAATTGATTGATTAGAAGAGACTACGTTGATAATTTATAACAGATAATGTAATTATATAATTTTCAAATATTTACAATTTTCAAATATTTACAATTTTCAAATATTTATGATTCTTTTCGTTTACCATAATAAAAAATAAAAATTTACCTAATATTAAAAAAAGAGAGAATATTTGAATTAGGGTCTTACATTCTATATCTCATGAATGTCAATCATTCTGGAAATTTAAACCATATAGAATTCAGAATGCATATATATATATATATATA
>Ga0209489_102685_pt1 | contig 35797 bp, 18 predicted proteins | sample SiratrowhiteBW_FD_187527 | JGI IMG/M metagenome (GOLD analysis project Ga0209489, IMG submission 187527) | Root nodule microbial communities of legume samples collected from California, USA - Siratro white BW (SPAdes) (version 2) | ecosystem: Host-associated > Plants > Roots > Nodule | place... | reverse complement strand
CACAATTCTAGATCCTAGATTCAATTCTTCAAACTTCAAGAGGTCTTCATCCATTCATCACATGATCTAGAGCATCTTCACTTGGTTGAATTCATCAAATCACTGCAGCAGTCCACTGGTGCTAACATCTTCTTCTTTCACTATTAATCTTATAAGTTTAGGGTTCTCATGTCTATGAATAACAAAATCCATTGTTGTTAGGGTTAGATATAACTTACCAAACTCTTATAATCAATATTGTGTTATATATAGTCTTTTCCTTTCAATATTAGTATTTCAATTATGCGCTTAATGTCTATTGTATTTATTCATGGCTTGACACCTTGATTTTAAAAGTATTGAGAAATATTGTTAGTAATTAAGATCTGAATTGGAATACCTAATGAAAGTATGCATCTAGACATAGAGCATGATTCATTTGTTGTTTTAAACCCTTGCAATAACTAAAGCAAGTATTTTCTATATAATTGATCAAGAGATTGACAGTTAATAGGGAAGCTTACAGTCATTCACCTAAGACATTAGGATTTGGGTATTATTGTGGGTTGACAAAGCACTTATGCATTTGTTATGTTATAGAAACAATTCATACAAGAGTTCCACGTATGGTAATTAATCACAATTAAATGTAAACATATAGATTTGTTTGCTTCCTTAATTGCATGATTATTTGACCGTTTTTCATAAATCATTTCCAAACATAGATAATATAGACATTGAATAAAATGTTTCAAACACTTTTAATTTATCTAGAAAATATTTGATTGCTACACCTTGATTATCATTTAAATTCATATTACTATTTTTTATTGATTCAATACAATAGGGGAAAATATCGTAAAAGTTTCCTATCTGTTGTAAGACTTGGTAAACCCACTTGACGGTCTATAGAAACTGTCACTTTTTTCCTTCTAAAGCAAGTTCAAAACAGAAAAAATGTATCAATTGTTGTTATCAGAAGTAATCATGGGAGAGAATTTGAAAATGAAAACTTTCAGTCCTTTGCAAAACTATGGTAATCAACCATAATTTTTCTACTTCTAGAACACCATAATGAAATGATGTTGTTGAGAGGAAGAACATATCTTTACAAGAAATAACTTGAACAATGTGTAATACAAACATAAATCCCAAGGGCCAGAAGCAATTAATATTGCTTGCTATTTAAAGACCATTGATAGAAAAGATTTCCTATGAATTGTGGAAAACAAGAAACCTAATATTTCTTATCTCTCCCCCTTTGGAATTCAATGTTTCATATTGAACAACACGGAGAATTTAGAAAAGCTTGACTCTAAAAGTGATGAAGGCATCTTCCTTGGATATTCTAAAACGTCTAAGGCATATAGGGTGTACAACTTTTGAACTTCTCTTGTGGAGGAATAAATATCCATTTAAGATTCGATGACTTCAATCTTGATAAGAAATTATCAGAGCAAGACAATTCTCACTAGTAGAAAAAACGCTTTCTACATTGGTTCGATGTAGATGCAGAAGAGACTTTCTACATCGGTTCCAGAACTGATATAAACACAGGTGATATAGAAAGTCTTCGACTTTCTACATCGGTTCTATAACTAATATAGTATGTGCATATACACCGGTTGATAAATAAATTACTGACGTAAAATACCAATCCTAAGAACGCTAAGGAGGACATACTACGTCGGTTGTGGCTCTCAACCGATGTAATAGCCGATGTAGTATCTACCCTATTACATTGATTGAGAGCCTACAACCGATGTAATATCTCTATTTAAAAAAAATTCTAAAATTTTCCAGAATTCTTTGATAAATCTCTAATCCATACAAGGAAACACCACAACAATTTCCAGAAAATTTTGATAAGTATAGATAGGTGAAATAGAAAAAAAAATATGAAAAATACTAAAACAATAAAAAAAATTGTAAACAATGAAATTTTGGAAAAATTTTGGATTTTTAATTCCCTTTAGGGATTGCCGACGACCTTCATTCCGCCGTTTCTAGAAACTTTCATTTTTGGAGCGTCTTAATCTGAGCTCTCTATCAAAAGTTATTGTCATTTGAAGTTTATCGGCCCTAAATTTTTGAAACCTAAATCTATTATAAATCTATACAATGTAAGAAATTTACTATCAAATATATACTAAATCAAGTTGCTGATGAAAAATTAAGTTAAAAATAAATTTCTAACTATTTTTAATGAATTTTACAAAATTGTTAACTTCTTGCAAAGAGAAGCAGCAACGGGTATCAAACCAAGCATTTACGACGACAGAGAAAGGCATGTCAAACGTGTGTGAAAGATGTCGAAAATGGAGTCAAATGAACCCTAGAAAAATCAGTGAACACAAAGATGCAAATAAAAACCAGCGAAAAGAGAAAGCGACACCACAAATAAGGCAAATAAAAACTAATGAGAAGAAAAAGTGGTACCACGTGAAATCGTGAATGCAATGGAGGAGGAAATAAAGTTAATGAAGGGACACGAAACAACTTCGAGCACAAAAATGGAGTCAATGAAGGCACAAAAGCTTAAGGGAGGAAATGCGAACACAAACTAGTGAAAGGGGAAAGTGAAATGGAGAGGGTTAACATAGGAGATATTACATCGATTATTTCAATAACCGTTGTAATATTCCCTAAAGTTTCCCCAATTTTCACCAAGCACGCCTTGTCTAACATACTACATCGGTTGTGAGACTCAATTGATGTAGTATATACCCTCTATTACATCGGTTAAGCCTCTTAAACAATGTAATATTTGCAGCGCCAAATTTAATTTTTAATAATTTTCTTTTTGGTCTTTTCTACACCGGTTACTAGTGTGAACCGATGTAGTATGGTGTATAGTACATCGGTTGAGGGAGAACTGATGTAATATCTCTTTCAATATTTATAAAAATGCCATCGTGTTTTTGTTTATATTAGTTCCGTTTTAACCGACATCTTATCATGTTGTAGAATGTGTTTTTTGTACTAGTGTCTCTTGGATTTGATTTGCAGAAATTGTAGGAAAGTCCCCCAACATCTGGCAGTCAAGCACTAGACTATCCATCAAGCCCACTAGATGGTCCAAAAAAAGAAAGAAGAGAGCCAATAAGAAGGAATTCTACTTTGCTAATGGATCATCCAGATGCTATAATAGGTGACCTAAATGAGAGAGTTCTTACACTTCCCATAGTAAGAGATAGAATGGCAATGATCTCACAATTAGAGCCAAAGAATGTAAATGAAGCCCTTGAAGACAAATGTTGGGTCAAAGTTATGCATGACGAGTTGGATTAGATTGAGAAAAATGAAGTTTGGATGCTAGTGGAACCATCCAATGATAAAGTTGTGATAGGAGCAAAGTGGGTTTTCAGGAACAAGTTAGATGAACAAGGTAAGGTTGTGAGAAATGAGGATAGGCTTGTGCCCAAAGTCTACTCACAATAATAAGATATTTATTTCACTTAACCTTATGCACTAGTTGCTCATCTGGAAGTTATACATGTTCGTCTTGCCTTTGCTACTTTCAATAATATCAAGTTATATCAAATGGATGTTAAGAGTGTGTTTCATAATGATTTCATTAAAGAAGAAGTCCATGTGGAACAACTCCCTAGGCTTGAAAGTGATGATTCTCCAAAGCATGTTCATAAATTAAATAAAGTTTTGTATAGTCTAAAACAAGCTCCTAGAACTTGGTATGAGTGTCTCAACTCTTTTCTTTCGGAAAATGATTTTGATAGAGGAAAATTTGACACTACCTTGTTCCGCAAATGATTTCATTATGGTTCAAATATACTAGATGATATTACATTTGGTGCGATTGGTGAACTTCTTTGTCAAGATTTCTATAGTATTATGCAAAAGGAATTTGAGAGGAGTATGACGGAGAATGCAAGTTCTTCCTTGGTCTCCAAATCAAACAAGTAGACGGTCAAACTTTCATCCATCAAACAAAATATGTAAAAGGGCGGTTAAAGAGATTCAAGCTAGACGATGCCAACCCTATGAGTACACCAACGCATCCTACAACATATCTTGGTTTGGACAAAAAGTTTAATTCATTAGGCATCACTGAATATAGACAAATGATAGGATCTCTGTTGTACCTTACAACATCTAAACCAGACATCATGTTTAACGTTTGCTTATGTGCAAGATTTCAGGATGACCCAAAGGAAGTTCATTTTTTAGTAATAAAAAGAATTTTAGATATTTAAAAGGTACTGCTAATCTTGGTCTTTCCTATAAGTGAAGAGAAAATTTTCAATTGCAGGGATATAGTGATGCTAACTGATAGATTTAAATTATATTATGTTTTTGGGCTTATTTTCATAGTGAAGTCAAATCTTTCTAAGCTTGGAACCTGTTAAATATTTTTTCATCAAATATTACTCTATATCCAATTTGTTTTGTCAAATAAATGATGAGTAAGCATTCGAGTCAAGAAGAGCAAGATTGGAGTCCTTGAGGAGCATATAAGGACAAAATTGAAATGTTGATGATGAAAGTTGGGTCGCGCTCACAGAAAGTGGGTCGGGCATCACTTTGCTGAAAGTTGGGCGAAATTATAGAAATTGTAACAAAATCTAATTACGGCCGACACAATTGACATGTCGGGCACAAGTATCGAATTTCAAATCTTATTTAATAATTGCTCTTGCATTAGGGTTATCATCTTTGACTAGAGATCATAAAAAGTCATACTTGGAGGCAACTTAGGAATTTATGGGTGTAATCCACCCTCTTTCATTTTGTTTATTGGTTGTTTGGTGTTCTCATATCTGTAAAGAGTTAAACCCATTATTATTGCTAGATATAATGAGATGGAATTCTCATGTAATCATATTTAGGCTTATTTTATGTCTTATCATAAATCTTTTCTTTCAATACATTAGTATATGAATTCTATGCTTATGCTGGTTGTGTGAATCCATAACTCGATCATTAATTCTTAAGACTTATTAGAAAATATCTTTTGAATCTAGAATGGAATTAATTTATCATATGAAATTTTGTGTCCATGAATAAAGCCTGATTTGTTTGTTTTCATTAAGAGACTGACAGTTAATGGATAATCCTCAGACTCATTTGTTGAGGAATCAAGTTTGAGTAATTTTGTGGATTGGTATTGATTATTGATAGAAAACAAGAAAATTGTTTTATACACGAGAGTGATGTTTGGTGAAATCTAACCCTCACAATTTCATTCCATTCATCTTTTACCTTTTTTCTTTGTTCTAAGTGTTGATACAAAAATCCTAAAAATATTTACTTATTTTAATTTTATTTTTCTTCACAGCATTTGAATTATGGTTATTTCATGAGCTCAATTTATTATAATTATATAAATTGTTTGTGTTATATGGGAAAAAATGATATATTTATTACTTGTTACATTTGTGACTGGTGTACTTGCCATCATTACAAAAATTTTTGCGTACAAGTTTTTGGTGTAGTTGTCAAGACTTGTGTTCCAATACATACAATTTTTACCTTTATAATTCTTTTAGACTCAATTTTTAGTTTTTCATTTTTTTTCCTTTATTTTTGTTTTTGCATATCGAATTTATTTTGACTAATTTGTTTTTTTTTAGTTTTTAGTATATTTTTGTATATATAGTACAATTTTCTTCTACTCCAATTGATACTCAAAATTTGAATTTCCTTGTTGTTCTAGTTGTTGAGGTTTTTGGTCACTCTAAGCTAGTTTTAATAGAAGTTGTCTCATTTACTGAGATCCATCTTGTTTTATAAAATTATTATTTTTTTAAACAACTACATTTAAATACTAAATATTAATTAATGGATGAGTAGCCCAATCGAATATTCTAATGCTAGTTATTTAACTTGATCTCCAAGTTATTGTTTATAATGCTTGATAAATATAGAGTTAGTTTTAATAATTTTAACAAATTAATCTTAACAAATTATCATTATTATTGTTGCACGTGTTATTGGGTTAACAATTATTGTAAGAAAAGGTTAACCCTTAAATAAAAGATTAATAAATCCATATTGCTTAATCCATTATAAAAAGAATTATATTTTGCACATCTTTTTTACTAAGCACACTCCTAAAATCAGAAGATAATATATTTTAAAATGGATGACGGATGAGAATTAGAATATTAAACCAAACACCATATTCCAAGCATTGAAAGGTCAAAGTCAATTGAAGGACTTTTATTTACAATTTATTATCTTGTATATACAATTTATTTCGGACTAATTTTTTTTCTAGTTTTTAGTATATTTTTATATATAATACAATAAATTTAAATTTCTTTTTTAAAAAGAGATGGCTGATGAGAATAGAATATTAAACGAAATAGCGTATTCCAAACGGTGGAAGGTCAAACGAAGGACCGTCTAATTCAAGTTCCCTATACAAAGGGGAAGACGACGTGTCCACTTCAGAAATGGAGACGCGAAAGGTAGACGAGGCCCGTCTTCACACCAAAAACAAAACAAAGATGAAATGATGATCAGAGACCAAACTCAACGAAACGCACCACGAACGTCCAACAAAGAGACACGAAACTGGTTAGATTTCACACATCATAGCACAATTATAAGAGGACAATTTTTAATTGTATATAAGAAAAATAAATGTGATCCCTGGACTTCGTAACAAATACTTTCCAGTTTTCTAGTCTTCCAAATCTGTTTGCTATTTCCACTAAGTACCAAAATTCTATGTTCCTCAGCAATTGTGGGAAAGACACAACTGACCAAGTCCAACTATTTGATTAACAAAACTGAAAGATCCTTTTTGTTTTTTCTTTTCCAACGAATATGGATGATGACCTAATTTCTAAATAAAATGGAACTTCTCAGTATCTGACGAAAATTTTGCGATGAATATAGATTGCATGTAAGCAAAGTAAATTTTGTAACCTTCTCAGTGCTGTATAACTTATATTTGCCATGTCTTTACATTGTAAGATATCAAATATATAATGTGATTGTAGTTTATTGCAATAAAGATAAATGGAAGGTAAAAAATATTTTATTTCAACTTTGACTACCGATGTTTTTATTTAAACTTATTTAAATTTGTAATATATTGCTTTTAGTCTTAATTTTTTTTGTCAAACAAATATTTAATAATAAGTTATCATAATTTTGAAACAAAAATTTAGACGACTTGGAATATGAAAAAGATATATTTTTTTTATTTTTTTTCTCTTCTATGACCGCTAACAAAATATATGTCATAGAAAGACTTCCATTCCTTCAAAGTAGGAATAATTCAAAAATGTCACTCAATCATCTTATATCAACTTATGTTTGAAGAATTCAACACTTTCGACCTTCAATTCTCCTAACCCTAGATAACTAGGTAGTAAAACATATTGACAAACCCATTTCCTTTAAAAAAATTAATTATTAATAAATATAAAAACTTAAATTTATAATTGATTACAACCTTCTATGACATATTTTTTATTAAATAATTAACGAAAATATTCGAAAGAAAGAAAATAAAACTTTTTTTTATCATAGAAAAATTTAAATATTTTTTAAGATAATAATATAACTATTTATACTAGTGTATAATATGGGTTAGAAAAATGGATACCTACTCAATACTTTGATAGTAGTGGCTGCTAGACTTGGGAGACTGGTACATGATTAATGATACAAGTATAGTCTATAAAATGAGAAAGATACATGTCTCGAAAGAGAATGTGTCTTTACCATATTTTTTTACAAACACACACCATCTTCTCAAAGTTTACTATGAGGATACACACTTTCTTGTGGCTTTTCTTATACCATCTCAAAGTTTACTATGAGGATACACACTTTCTTGTGGCTTTTCTTATACCACATTCTACTTAGTAAACTATAGTGTCAAGATTTTTTCAGCAAATGGTTATTTTCTTGGCCATTAAAAATAACCTATTTAGAAGATGAATATGATAAGGAGGGAAGGATGGAGAGAAAGGAGTTAATGGCAGAACTTAGATTAATTACTTATCAAATTGATGTCTTAGCCAGACAAAAATCAACAACCAAATAGCTGGTAAAAGGAGATTTAAATACGAAGTATTTTTACATAACAATCAAATAGAAAGGGCTTAAGAACAACATAAAGGGGATATATATTGACAATTTGTTCAAGGTTAAATTCAGTGAGCATATGAGGACTAAATTAGCCTTGACAATATAGAATTTTATAGAATTAGTGTAGCAATGAGCGAAGAACTTGTAAAAGATTTTTCAGAGGTTAAGGTAAAGGTTGCGGTTTGGGAATGTGATGGGTCTAAAAGCCTAGGTCCAGACTAATTTAATTTCAATTTCATTAAACAATCATGGCAAACCCTTAAGGACGAGATCATGAGAAATTTCCACCAGTTCGGATCTCGGCCTAAAGGAATCAATGGTTCGTTTATTACTTTAATCCCTAAGTAACACCTAGATGAGTACATGCCCATTTCTCTTGGAGGTTGCATTTATAAAATCATCTCAAAAGTCTTAGCTAATAGATTGAAAATTGCTCAAGTAGGTCATAGATGCTTAGCAAACAACTTTTTTTTAGAATAGAGGGTTGTTGGAAAGTTTAATTTTGGCTAATGAGGTCACAGAGGAATCTAGGCGAAAAAAGAAACCAAGTATTGTGTTTAAAGCAAATTTTGAGAAAGCATATTGTTGCGACCTAGATCAGGATGACGGACGACGATCTAAAAAATGTTAAAAATATGGGATAAGAGTGAAATGAAAGAGATGGAGTCGCCACCATAGTTTATTAAGGAAAACTATGGAAAACCAAGAAAAAGGAAAAGGATGATCTGCGTAATAGAGATGAGCTCCGGAGTCAGTCACATTTGGAGAAGGTATTAACACCCAACAACGCCTATCCCAAGACAATAACTTTAACCGAATGAATAAAACTAAATATGGTTCATTAAAGGTTTATTTTTTCCCAAAAATAGAAATAAAAAACTGTAGATAAGAATAAAAATAATTTTTAAATTAAAGGACCCGACAAGGATTGACCTTACTCTTATGTATTTCTATTCCTGATGCAAAATTAAGGCATAGGTAGTTCCGAAAATGTCTGTTTGTTTAAGAAATTTGATATTTTTTGTATTTTTTTATTATTCTTTTGATTTACATGAGAATTTAAATTTGCATAGCAGACACGGTGCCGTATCCAGATACAGTTCTGCCTTGGTTGATATCATACGGTGCTACTTCACGATACGACAATCAGAATGCATGTTGAGTTACAACAGTAAGAAAGCACATGTGATGCGGCATTCGATGTTGAATAAGGCATACAGTGTTTCATTAGCATATGGTTTTGTGTTGAGATAGAACAACAATTTGCATTGAGATACAACAATAGGAACGTGCATTTGATGTGACATTTGGCGTTTAATTTGAGATATGACAATGTCTAAGAACGATTTTGTGGGTAGGATGACGTCATTTGATTTTGGGTTGAGGGAGATGCGGTTCTATATTGAAATAGAGGTGGTCTTGAATTCAAGATGACGTTATTTGATTATGGGTTGAGGTATTGTGTTGGAGGATTTAGGTGACATCATTCGGCTTCGAGATGCCATCATACAGGCTGGGCAAAAGTATTATGGTGGAAGTTTTGGATGACGTCGTACGATTGGCGTGTGACGTTATATGCTTTGAGGTACTCGACAAAGGTTGCGATAAGGTTCAAGGTACTCGATAAAGGTTGAGATAAGATTCAATGTTATGGTGATACGAATTTGGAAGAGTGCTACGGGTTTAAGGTTAATGGATGATGTCACACAACGGTAAGTGATTTCATACAATGAGGGTTTAAATATGCAGTTTTGGAAAATTGATATGGATGAAAATTAAAAGACTGCAATATGAATTTATCAAAAGGCAGGGATAGGTATTGTTCTCCATATCAGGATTGTGCCCATGGTAGCAATCATTCCCCATAATGCCCAAAGCAACTCGTGATGACTCGGTAGCAAGACTATAGCTTGTCGAGGAGTTTGTCACTCAGAATGATGAGAATCTGAAGAGCTCGTCCACGCCGAGGATCTGCTCAGCAAAACAAAACGACAAAGTGCTTAGTGAAGATAGTAACACTGAGGAGCTCGGCCATGACAACCAATGCTCGACAAGACTTGGTGAAAATGTGCTAACGAGGGTGTGCTCGACAAGCCCCATAGTTATACTTAGCAATGCACGACAAATGACGAGCAATACTCAAATTGAGTACTTACAGCAAAGTGATACACAATTGGAATGAAAATGTTGTGCACTCTCACAACATTAACATCGTCACTCTCTTTTCTTTCGCTTTCCTTTTGTTCTAGTTACTTCTATCATATTTTTGAGTTCTTAGGTTTCTCTAGGTTTATGGATTTTTTTATATTCGAAGGATATAGGTTACACAAATTTCTATACAAAGGTGAAAAATAATTTACATAATAAAATTGTGCCTGCAATAGCAATTATTTTTTAATAATAGAGGGAACTTAAGATTAACATTATGCATTTAAGTTCTAGAGAGAGAAACTCTATTGTTGATTGTCCACATAATTCAAGAATAGAAAATGAAGAAACATAATTATTTGACATATACAAATAGAAACACACAGATTGAAATTGAGACCAAGAAGACGAATAGAGACCACATTCATACTCTCCTAACATTGGGATTTTAGCATACCTCTTGAAGCTCCCCGAAGTCTTGCACTTACTCTTTTCTCGTTCTTTCTTCGCTTTTGTAATCGCTCTTCGGTTCGCCTTTGCCTCTGAAATCAAGACGCTCTCGATGTATAATCCAAAATGCAAATTATAGTTCTTCATTCGATTCTCTAAGCTTCGCTTCTCTCTCCCAAAGTCTAACTATTTTCTCTCATGTAGTTCTCTCGTTCTGTAATCAATTGTTTTGTGTAGCCCCCCTCCTTTCTTATGAATTTTCACCTTTTTTACGCTCTTGAAGAGTTAATGATTCACTATCTCTTCCTTTCTGATTCAACATTTTTGTTTCAGTTTTCGATTTATAGTTAAAACCAATCATTCTCTCCAATGAATATGCTAAACCGTGTAACCACCAACTGCCTCACATCCCTTGCCCTTCCATGAACGATCAACGACTTTGTGAATAGTAAATGTATACCAAAAATAACCTTGGGGCCAAAGAAAAATATTGGGCCAAGCCTATAAAACGGAAATGGGTGAATGAGACAAAAATTATGTGGATGCAAACAGTAAAATAAAAAAAATTGAAAATTAGCCCAAACCAAAACTATGTATAATAAAAAAACAAAAGGGTGGATTGTAAAAATAACTTTTATTTATTTCTTATTTCACTAGACGAAATTGGGTATTGACACATATGACACAGTTAATTGGGACTACCTAGCTTACATGATGGATAGGTTAGGATTCAAATAAAAATGGATTAAGGGATGCCTAATATTCTCAACTGTATCAGTATTCATAAATGGCAGTCCCACATCTGAGTTTAATCATGATAAAGGTTTGAGACAAGGGGATCCCCTAGCCTCATTCTTATTTTTGATTGTGGCGGAAGGATTGGCAGGAGCAGTGAGGGAAGCTAGTAAGAGAGGATTTTTAGATGGACTAAAAATACGAAACAATGAAGTTGAAGTTAGTATGTTCCAATTCACTGACGATACAATCTTCATATGCAAAGATAATGTTAAACATTGTAACTATTAAGGTATTTTCAGTTAGCTTCAGGGCTTAGAGTTAAGCTTCATAAGAGTTCTATAGGTGGGATAGGGGTTGATTTGGTAAATATGTAGAGGTATGTGGTTGTGTTTAATTGTAATATTATAAACTTAACGTTTAAGTATCTTAGTGTTCCTATTAGAGGAAATCATAATAGAATTGTGTTTTGGAATGGACTGCTAGATAAGATTAGAAAGAAACTTTCCAAATGGAAAGGAGAACTCATTTCCATGGCTGGGAGAGCCATCTTGATTAGATTTGTTATTTCAACCAAGCCTCTGTACCTTTTATCATTATTTAAAGTTCCAAAAATTGTTTGTAGCGAGTTAATTACAATTCAGCGACAATTTTTGAGGGGCTGGGGCTGTGATAAGAAAAAATTAGCTCGGATTAAGTGGAGAACAGTTTGCAACACTAGAGAGTGTGGAGGATTAAGTATTAAGGATATTGAGAAATTTAATAAAGCTCTCCTTGGCAAGTGAAAATGGAGGTTGGGCACAAAGGAAGAAGGTTTATAAAGTGAGATTATTAAATCAAAGTATGGGTCTTGGAGAAGTTTAGATAATGTAGGCAACAATATTGGTGAATCTAGATGGTGAAGGGACTTAAGAAGCATTTGTGGAAAGAATGAGGAAGGAATCTGGTTTAATAAGAACCTGAGTTGGAGAGTTGAAAAAGGAAATAACATCTATTTTCGAGACAATGTCTGGATAGGTAAAGTAATGCTCAAGGAAGATTTCCCTAGAATTTTTTCAAATTCAACACAAAAAAACCTTAAACTAGAAGAGTTTAGGGGTCGGGCATGGTTAGGAGTGGGTATGGAAATTATGTTGGAGAAGGGTATGGGAAAAAACCAATGGCAGAGGAAATTTTGTCAACCATTCATAATTGTGAATTAAATAAGGTAAATGATGACAAGTGGGTATGTAAGGGCAAATTAGAAAACGTTTATTCTGTGAAGGATGCATATAGTAAGATTCTAGATGGAATTGAAGGAGGTGTTCCATAGACTTTGGAAAGTGAAGGGACAACCATTATCCCAAATTTGCAGTTGAAGAGTATTTCATAATAAGTTGTCAACTAGAGATAGGCTTCTTGGAATAGGAATTCCTATTACGAATCCACTATGTGCATTGCATAATTCAGTGATGAAAGTGTTTTTCATTTGTTCTTTTCATGTAAAACTACTTGTAGCATTTGGAATTTGCGTGATAAATGGTTTGGAGGTGCAAATTGTGCACCATAACTTAGCTAGGAAACATTTTCTCAGTTTTCACCTGGGTAGGGCCACTAGGAAAGGCAAATGAGTGTCCAACACGATTTTAATGATCATAATTTGGCTAAGAAATGATATCATCTTTAAAAATAGGGTGTGTGACATCCACGAGGTTTTTTTTTCTCTTATACAAGTTAAATCATAGACTGTGTTGAAAGATAAATATAAGAATGCCAATTTTACATACTCAGACTAGTGCATTGATATGTTATCCTGTATACTTATGATATCATAATGAATGTGGGAAATTGTATAGGATTTGATTTTTCACTAGTGCCGGAGACATATTGGTAGGGAACTTTTAAGGGTAAAATTGTTAGGAAGGGACCTTGTTGATACAACAACTGTGCTTCCTCTGAATGTGGTTTTATTTTTCCAATTATGATACGATTGCAAACATGGATCCCTTTTTGTGCAAGCTGCATTTTGCATTATTCTATCTATATGTTTTTCGGAGGGGCAAATACTCTGTTTTGATCAGAGACTAAGGGCACATACTGGGTTTTTGAAAGGGGATGGTGTGCTTTCTTGTACTTGAATAGTTGTAATGCCAATTTGTTTAGTAGAAATTACTCCAATTCTATTTTTTGAGGACTCATGTGTAAATAAATTGGGCTAACCTTATTATCCTTGTTATTTAAATTCTTTATTGCTGACAAAAAAGAAAATAAAAAATAACTTGTTATTTAACCATACAGTATCCGAAAAGTTTAGTCATTAGAACCAAAGTGAAATTGTTATCAATGTCATGGAGTAACATGCAACGAGGGCCGTGTTATAACATCTATCTCGAGAATGTATCTCAGAAGGAATTGTTAATTCAAGTATTCTTTTCAACCTTCAATATCTACGAAGCTTGAATTTGGCTTTTAATTGCTTGAGTTTGGTGATTCATTCCGAAATGTACAAGTTAAATGATCCGAGGTATTTGAACTTGTCTAATGCTGGATTTGAGGGGCAGATTCAACATGAGATTTGTCACCTCATAAGGTTAGTTACTCTTGATTTCCTCATTTACCTCACGCCACATGTTAAAACTTGGGAAGCCAAATCTAGGAATTTTTTTTAGTACCAAACCTTACAAATATCACATAATTATATCTAGATGTTGTAGCAATATCTTCCAAAGGTCAAGAATGGTGCCATGCTTTATCTTCATTGCACAAGCTACGTGTTTTGAGCATGCCATCATGCAATCTCTTTGGACCTATTGATTCTTCATTTGCTAAGCTTCAGTCACTCACTGCTCTAAACTAGAGCCACAATAATATGTCAATTATAGTGCCAGAATCTTTTGCAAAATTGGCTAAGCTAGTCAAATTACAAGTCAGAAAATGCGGTTTGAATGGCTCATTTCCAAAAGATATCCTTCAGATTCCAACATTGGCGATCCTTGACGTAGAAGACAATCAAGGTCTTCGGTGTTCTTTACCAAACTTCAAATGGCATTGTTCTCTTTATGACATCAATCTTAGCAATACAAATTTCTCAAGAATGCTTCTAGGTGTAATTTCTAATTTGAAGCAGTTGTCTAGAATTGATTTATCTTACTGCCAATTTAATGGAACACTTTCTAGTTCAATCTATGAACTCAACCAACTTGTTTATCAAGACTTTTCATATAATAATTTCACAGGTTCACTCCCTCCTTTTAATATGTCCAAGAATCTCACATATTTATCCCTCTTTCAATTATTCATTTTTCTGGTGTGTCAATTTGGATCACACCAATGAAATCGATTATGAGCTCATTTGCCTTCTTCTTTTCCCATTTTCCTCAGGCTTTTGGGGGGTCTGATATGTGGAAAATCTTTAGAATGTGGGGGACAGTCCTGAACATGTTTATTTTTAGGAGATTAAACCAAATAGGTAGAGATTTGGTAACGCACAAGATCTGGCCAAGCAACTCGACAACATATGGATCGAATATCAAAAGCTTCACGTTAATATGCCAAGATATAGAAGACAAAAGGGGTATATTGGTCAAGAAATATTATGCAAGCGAAACTAGGCATCAACAAAAACAACAAGGTCTAAACCCTACAACAAAATAGAGTTGTGGATAGGAAAAATAGATCTTTGGAAGAGATTGCACGAACTTTATAAAACGACTCAAAGCTTCCAAAGTATTTTGGGGCAAACCCTATTAATACTGCTTGTTATGTTTTAAACTACGCTTTGATCATACCCATTTTGAAAAAAAAAACTCCCTATAAGCTTTATAAAGGAAGAAAACCAAATATTAGTCATTTTAAAGTGTTTGGCTGCGAATGTTTTATTTTAAATAATAGTAAAGGTAATCTTGGCAAGTTTGATGCTAAGGTTGATAAAGGCATATTTCTTGTTAACTCTTCTCATAATCATGCATACAGATTTTATAACAAAAGAACTGACTGTAAAAGAATTTGTGCATATAGTATTTGATGAGTCTAACCTTGAATTGTGAGATGTTTGTAAGAACAGTGCAGATGAGGAAGATAGTAGTGAGCTGTTACAAAGAAACAGTCAATTGATTCAAAAATTCAACCAACTGAATTTATCAGATGAGGAGCCAACTGTTGATGTAGCTGGACAACAAGCTCCAACTCATGAAGAAGTACCGCTTACACCTATGAACAATATAGATCTACCAAGAGAGTGGAGAATTCCTCATGACTTATCTCTTGATAACATCATTTGTCAGATAGAACATGGAGTTTCTACTAGACACACTCTTAATCATTTTGGTGAAAGTATGGCTTTTGTTTCTCAAATTGAACCTAGTTCTATACATGATGCTTTGAAGGATGAAAAATGGATTGAAGCAATGCATGGTGAATTGAATCAGTTCTCTAGGAATAATGTATGGGTTTTGGTTCCTAAAACACCAAATATGCATGTAATTGGAACTAAGTGGGTGTTTAGGAATAAGCTAGATGAATAAGGCATAATAGTTAAACAAAGCTAGGCTGGTAGCTAAGGGATATAACTAAGAAGAAGGAATAGACTTTGGTGAAACTTATGCTCCTTTGCTAGATTAGTTGAGCAACTTCCTCACTTATCAAGGATAAGAAAGAGGCAAAGTTGACAAAACACTTTTCATTAGAAAGCTTCATAGTGATATCATTTTAGTAGAGGTGTATGTTGATGATATTATCTTTGTCAAGATTTTGTATCAGCTATGTAGGGGGACTTCGAGATGTCCATGATGGGAGAATGAAATTTCTTTGTTAGATTGTAGGTGAAGCAAATGAAGCATGGGACATTCCTTTGTCAATCCAAATACTGTAAAGAGCTCTTGAAGAAGTTAAAGATGGATAAGTGCAAAGAAGCGACTACACCTATATCTACCAGTTTCTACTTAGACTTGGATGAAAAGGGGGTTTCTGTAGACCAAACTAAATATAGAAGTCTTATTGGATCATTATTGTATACAATTACTAGTAGACATGATATAATTATTGGACCATCTGTCAGAGAAAAAAGAACGAGTGGCTCTTGCAGGATTCCCAAGAAATTCTTCGATTTCTTCCGGAAGTAGATGATTATTCATCTGCTTCTCACGTTCCATGAATAGTCGGCACATTGAGGAATATCCAGAAAGGATTTTAAGGAATCGCTCTGATTCTATCTCTGTTCGTTCTGTTTGAAGAAAGGAAGGATCCCAACAAAGAATCGATCTTTCTTTTAGTTGTTGAATCTCTCTTGTATATGTGAGCCAGGATTTAGCAAATCCCAAGGAATCACATTTCAAGGTTGGCAAGAGGATACTAAAATACTTGAAGTTAACTATCAATGTGGGCTTATGGTACCCTAGAGGAGCTTTATTGAGTTTGACAAGCTACCTAGATTCAGACTTTGTTGGGTGCAAGCTAGATAGGAAGAACACAAGTGGAATGTATCATCTACTTGTTGAAAAGCAAGTTTTGGCCGAGTTCAAGAGGGGGGTGAATTGAACTTTCAAAACTTTTTGTCAAGATGGTTTTTATAAAATGTAGAATGAAAATTATTTATTGAAACTATTGAAAAATGATATGAAGAAGTGCACAACAAAAGTTCAATAGATTCCATATCAGAAACAATCAATTGAAATAATACTCAGAACTAAAAATAGCAATCAACAGTTAACTGGAATCATAGAAGCAATCAACTTAATTCAGTGCACTCATTCAATTTGTTCAGAAATAATCAAATTACACCTAGAAGCAGTAAACAATAAAAGCACTTAACTGAAAACAGAGTGTAAATAAAATCAGTCAAGAAACAATTAATCAAGATGATAATAAGAACACAAATTAGTCAACTAGTAAAAACACCTAAATAAGTAGCGGAAGCAATATATTGATTATAAAATGTATTTCAGAATTACACAAGACAATCAGATAAACTATAAACACAGTAAACTGCTGATCAATCACTCAGCATTACAATCGATATTAGTGGACAGAATAAGAAACAACAATTGATTCAGGAAGAACAGGTTTTCAGAAATTCAATCTATTAAACAGTAATATCTGAAAACTATAAGCACTCTAATATTATCAGGAAGAGATTTAGTCAATTATTCAGATAAGATAACAATTCCACAGAAACACAAAATAACACCAGAAGAACGAACAATCAATTATACCCAAAGAAAAATTAATTGCACGAGCAATAGAAACTATGATAAGTGTTCAAGAAGAGAGAAAGAGAGATTAAGAACACAAAGATTTATATTGGTTCACCCTTCCTCAAGGGCTACTTCCAGTCCTTTGCCCACCAGCAAAAAATTCCACTAACAAAGATCTCAAAGATGTTTACAACAATACAAACTCCTTGCAACCCGTAAGAAACTAATGCTCCCAACAGCAAACAAGCCACTGCACTAAACTAGTTACAATTACAAACCTTATGTTATTGGTAACAATACGCTCATAGTACAAAGATGATCAATAATAGAACAATCACAACAGTAATTCTACTTAACAGATTACAAATTGAATTAAGAACAAAGTAGAACACTTAGCTCTGGATCAAAACCATAGTTACACGAATTCACTCTCAAAGCAAGGCTCCAAGATTAGTGTAGGATTTTCTTGATGGAAATCGATTGTCAAAGTTTTCAAGGTGTTCACACGTTTTCTCTCTTAGAAAATTCACAAGTATTCTCTCAAAATGTCTTAGATGTCTTTGAAATCACGTGCTTTCCCTTTATATAAAAATTGGTTAAATTTTCTGTGACATAGTAAAAAATCTAACAAGTTTAGATTTTGAAAACAATTTACTAAATTTCTTTCTAAAATATGTTTTTCAAAATCTAATTTAACCTCATTTAGAACTTCTTAATAATTTGTTTAAACAAAATCAATTTTGGAGCTTACTTTGAATGATATCCCATGCAACTCATGATTTTAAACAAAAACCACACTCTCACACACACCCAACCTAAGTCATAGTCCAAAACTCCATCAAGCTCCATGATGGCTTCAAGTAATCTACATTAATAGCTTTGATCCATTGTAGACTTCATTCTTTTGTTGGCTTCATCAAATCACTTAGCAAGCTTTGGTGCTAACAATCTCCCCCAATTTGATGAAAGCAAACAAGTGTGTGTTGAGTTGCATTAAATCTGACATGCACAAACTATATAAGGTATAGAGCACTACTTTGAATATATATGAAACATTTTCAAAGAAATTCATAGCATCAAAATGTAGGCCCGACGTGAACTATTCTGTGAAGTGGTGTTATCTCCATGCACAAAAATTCAAAAGCAAAACTGGGACGATGGGTGGGTCCCGTAAAAGCCAACATTGAAGAAAGACTTTCCCATGGAAGTTGCGAGCTTTTAGACATAACAAACAAGCTTTTGGAAATAGGACCAACTATTTTTATTTCATTTTTCCACAATAAAAGCTTCTGTTTGTGGCCGTAGGTATCACTATCATAATTATCATCCACAATGAGAACTGAGTTAATATGCCATTGTTTTGGTTGTGCCTCTGTAACAACTTCTTGGTTGTTTCTGGCCTTTGTACTGATGATCAGAGGTCCTTGCTGATTCAACGAAGAACAACCTCACATTCGAGCCTGAAAAATCCAGCAAACTTAAGTTGTGGAATCAAAGCATTGATTGCTGCAATTGGAATGGTGTAACATGTGACAATGAGGGACTTGTCATAGGCCTTAACCTGAGTGGAGAATTGATTGGTGGTGGATTTGATGATTCGAGTGTTGTTTTCAGTCTTCAACATCTCCGCAAATTGAATTTGGCTGGTAACAATTTCAGTTCTGTCATTCCATCTGCATTCAAAAGGTTGGAGAATTTGACTTATCTGAATTTGTCATGTGCGGGCTTTGTGGGTCAGATTCCCATAGAGATTTCTCAAATGACGAGGTTGGTTACCTATGAAGCCTGGATACGGACCCGGGTACGGGTACGACACGGACACGGACATGTGGATACGGCTAAATTAAAAATCATAGGACACGGGGACACGGATATATATATATATATATATATATATATATATATATATATATATATATATATATATATATATATTAAGATCTTTGAATTTAATTATATTATTTCCACTCTTAAAATTTTTTCTTAATTTTAAAACATATTTTTAAAAAATGTTTTGTTTCATCTTTTTTAGAAACTTAATTCATCTTAATTTCTTATATAATAAATAAATTAAATATAATTTAATTATATATTATATAAAAAGTTATATTTAAATATTAAATTAAGAAAATGTAAATTAAAAAATACTATTCAAATTTTAAATTTAAAAAAAATATATATTATAAAATTATAGAAATATAATTATTAATATAATTTAATATAATTAGTAATATATTTTTTAATATAATTATTAATATAATTTAATATAAATTATTATAAAAATAATTAAGACATATATGATATTAATATCTTAATATAATATTATTTAATTATATAATAAACATTTAGTTCTTCCTCCTGCAGCTTCTTCCTCTATAACCCCTTCATTCCCACTGTCGCTTCTTCCTTCGAGAACCAGTTCATTTTTCCCAGATCTCCATATGTGCCTTCTTCTTTCTTTCTCTCTTTTCAGTTTTTCTTCCACGTTCTTAACATCTTATTTTTCTTTCTTTCCACCGCCGTGTCCTTTTCGGCGTGTCTGACCAGTGGACCGCGTCCGGCCCAACATACTGTGTCCGACGCGGTGTCGCACGCGCTTCCGGCGAGTGTCGTGTCCGCGGCGCGTCGGAAGCGGCAGTAAGTTGCCATGTCCGAGCTTCATAAATTGTATCCTCTTGGTCAAAATCAGGTAGAGACAATTGCTCATACGTATTAACTCTAATGTAGTCAAATGTAATAGTTGGGTAGAGGTGAGCACTAGTTTTTATATTATTGGACTTAACAAACATCAAAATTGGGTGTAGAAAGGAATGTGGGTGGTAGTTATATGGGAGATATGGAATCATAAAAATAAAATTGTTTTTAAAAAAGAGAAAGTGGATGTAAAAGAATGTTTTGTATGACACAACTTAAAAGATGAATATGAATAAAGTATAAAGGTAAACATCACGTATTCTGATTTGTGTTATTGTCTATTACATTGCCTTTTTAAGTCTTTAGCTTAATTGGTAGCTATATGTTAAAACATAGTTGTTATGTGTGAAGGATGAGTTTATTCATAACCGTTTTAGCAAGTATACTGAGTTCTCAAGTAATATAGAAAATAAGTAGAGTATCGTCTCCACAGGGAACGAAATTTATAATTGAAAATTGATTATGTATCAATGTATTATGTTTAAAACAAGTAATACAAATGATTTGAATTTGAGTGAATTAACAACGTAAAACAAAATAATTAATAATAAATGTGTGAAATCAATATTAATAAAGATCTTGGATTGAATTGTAATACTCTCCTTCTCATACACTCTCAAACATATATTAATATTATCTTTTCCAATTAACAATCTATGCAAATAAAAGTCATTCAACCTGATTCCTCTAGTATTGAAATTCTTAAATTAAAATACCTAGCTCTATTCCCCGTTACTAGAATAGATTAACCAGCATTAAGCGTTGTTGCTAAAAATAGTCACTACACTATAATTCATCCTTGAACTTATACATGCAATGCGTTAAACATTTGGTTTCAATTTCAAAAAGTGCTTTCCAGTCACAATAAAAAATCTAAGATAGATCAAAACATGAATAAAACGTAAAACAAAGGTAATTGCAATTAATGATATTAAACGATGTTAAGAGTGCATTTGAAGTTGAGAAATTACATCCAATCCAAAAAATAAGAGAGTTTAGCTATGCATGGTAGCCATCGAATACAAGAGAAAAGAAAAAGAATGGATCTTGATCACAAGCGTTCGTCCAATGAGTGATAGATGATACGTTTGACCTAGCCTTAGCCTTTTATATCTTTCGCTCCTTGCATTAGGTCAAATTGCGACCATTATCTCATAATTCACGCTCCAGTAACATTGATGTCTTCAATTTAGGTTTTCGTTGTGATAGACTTTAAGCGAATTTTAGCTCGAGCTGTATCTTTAGCTTAAGCAAGAAGTCACTTATGCCCTTTCTCTGCTCCTTCCCTCAAATTCAACATCTTTATTCCCTCTCTCTCTTCAGATTTAACCTAATCCTCAACAAAAATAGCTCTTTGCATAATAAAAAGCATTAAATAACAAAATAAATAATAAAAGGCAATAAATTCAAAATTTAAACAGAAGTAATAACAAAATCAGCACCAAATCTGCATAAAATCAACTAATAATTAATGCTTAGAATTTATTGACTTGTACAGTATACAATTTAACTGCTACTGTGCATTGTGTAATTAATCTGGGGAGTGTAGTGAGAATGTTACAGTACGAAGTATGTTTAAGTATAGAAGGAATTGGCCACAGTCAGCAATCGGAAGGCATGATTATAAGTGTAGTTCCATCTAATTTGTGGTACTCAGTAATATATGTAGGGGGCAAAGAAAGGTATGTAATGGTTTGTAAGATGTATATAGATAGCATATTGTTATTGTCTTAACAACTTGGGTCAGATAACCAAACTGAGTCATATGGAGCATACAAGAAACACGATTCAAGGAGGAAATTTCAAATATTAAGCTTCCAAAGGGAGTTATCAGTGCAAAAAGAACCAGAACAGGGATAAAGGATAGTTGGTGTCTCAAACACAACTGTATAGAGACATGCACTATAAAACATAATTGATATGGAACTCTAGTGCAATACCTGTAAGGCAATATGATGGACCACTTGGCCAGTATACATGTTTACTGTCTTAGAAACTCGTGACAAAAGCTATACTATCTGGATCATAGATATTTCGAACTACATGAGGAAAGTACTTCACAGATAAAAGATGGCAAATGATTGCACATTGATGGAGGCTGTGAGGATTATAAAGGCTACCACATGAGTAACAATCCAAAGAGTATTACATTTTGTATAAGTGTGGGGTTGAGTATGGTAATTTGTAAATTTTGAACACAGATGTGGGGAGATTGATAACTTTACTATCAAACCTTATTTAAGGTTGAGTAATTTTTCGTTGTAGTTGTCTTGAAATTCTAATTTCTTGGATGGTCACTTATATGTATGGAAATCGAAAATTTTGGAACACTAAAACTTACTTTGAGCATAGCTATATCATATATGTTGACTTTCACAACCATTGGAGTAGTTTCTCATATTTTTCACTTAAAAAATATGATTATGTCCCTTATGTGATGTTTATAGATAAATGTTTTACTTTGTCTAAATATATTGTCACAAGGTTTGATTGGAAAGGCTTTAGTATGTGTTTGGATGGAAATTAAGTTGACTTGAAAGCAAGTGTTCGAAAGAAAAAAAGATTTACTGTAGTTTTCAGTCAGCTAGAGCTTGAAATGAATTTTGTTTATAACTAAATTTAGAAAGAAGTCTTCAACATATTGACTCAGTATTCAGAAGAAACTGAAAGTTGGTTTAAGTGAAATCTAAACATAGTTAAATGATAGTATTTACTATTTGCACTGAAAACTCGACAATGTGGATAAATCTTTTTCTTACGGGGACTCTTTCAATTTTGACCACGTTATGGGCCTATGTCTATTCATGGCTATTTTGAAATGTTTCTACGACTCAGAAGTAGTAAACTAGGATTCCTTAACATAATGTTTCAGTTTCCATTTTTAATTAAGTGCTTATTTAATAAACTTTTATCATATGGGGACTTAATTGTGTGTTTGTTAAACTAGCTAAAGCTTATAAATTGTGAGGCAGGTGGTCAAAAGCTGAAAGTTTATAAACTAAGTGACCTACGAAACACATATATCTATGATAAATTTGACCATGAGACTCCTTGTCAACTGTGTTAGTTCATCCAAACCATCTTTCTCTCTGCATTCCTTCTTTCATTTTTTCTTTTCCCTTTTGATCTCTTGTTTTGATTTTTCTGCTTATTTTAAAAATAAATAAACACCGCCAATACTAAATGAACCCATCACTTTATCCCCTTTGAAAATAAGTTTTCAGGTCAAATTCCTCTAGAACTGTCCAAACTTCCTTGCCTTCAGGGACTAATTTGGGAATCATTATGCTAAATAGCTTGCTAATTTGAGAGCAGAAAATAAATTTGATTTTAGGTGGTATTAAATTTTGCATCCTGCATTTTGTATAGATATTTTTCACAATAGTTTTATCTTCTTATTTTTTGTTTTGTTTAGTTGGAAGAGTTTTTTTTCAACCTAGTTGGGATACTAAAGTTTATAGTGATGTCTAACATGAGTTTTTATTTAAAATAAGTATTTAGGTAAGGTTTCAAATTGCATATGTTATAATTCACACAAACTTAAGAAATAATGTTTAATAATTTGTTAAAACAAACTAGAAAATACTTAAATCAAGTGATTCAGTTAAGTTATTATCCTACGTTTAATAACATATATTAGAGAAAAGACTTACATTTTGATCACTTGATGAAATAAATTATCGTCTAAGTATTTCCAATCATATATAATATAATGTTTTTAAATTTGATAAAAATACAATTCAATCCTCCATTCTCGTGTGTTTTATGTTTTACATTCTTTTACACAAATATAAAATCTGAAGGTGCTATTTTTAAATCTCAAGTGAAAAGAGTAGATATTGAGGTCACTCCACATGTATGAAAACAACTTAGTTGCCTAAAGTATAAAGGTTTTCAAGTTTGCAAAGGCAATATAAGTGATATAAGTGATACTGAAAATGATAAAGTTGATTTATAGATATTTTTAGACTATTTTTTATGACAAAATCAACTCTCTCTAAGCTTAAAATCTTCTTAATTCTCAATTTTATGTAATTTTTTGTTAATTTTTGGTTATAAGAGTAAAAAAGTGAATTTGATCATTAATTTTTATAATATTACCTAAAAATGAACAGAAAAGCATTGGATTAAGAGAAGAATGATTGAAGTCCTGAAGATAAGTGATTAAAGAATAATTTGACACAAAAAAATAGGTCAAGCCCAAGACCAAGGAATTACTATCAATGCCATCAAACCCAAGAGTCATAGGAAAGAAATGTGTCCAACTCATGAAACTTGAACCTGGCACCAGTTGGGCCTGGGAGTCTGAAAATCTAGTTGTAGCAACAGAATCCAGTTGTGCTTAACGCCAGTGAACCTGAGCTGGGCGCGAGCATCGATTTTCAAATTTTATTTAATAGTTTCTCTATATTAGGGTTAGGCATTTTGAGCTATTATATAGAGAAAAAAAATCACCTTTTAAGGCAGATTTAGGTTTATCTTAAATTAGTATTCTTATTTTCATTGTTCTTATGCAATGTTTAGCCTTCTCGAAATCATGAGGAACTAAATTCATTATTGGGGTTGGATTTAACATTTCTAAATTCTCATGTAATCATTTTGATTTTTATATTTATGTATGTCCTTTCAATATATCATTATTTTAATTCTACACATATTATTTATCGTGTTGATTTATGACTTGATCTTTATTCTTTAGGTATTGGGATATCTTTTGTAATCAGGAACTAAATTAAAATACCAAATGAAAGCTTTTATCTAAGAATAAAGCATGATTCATTTGTTGTCTTAAGACCTTTGTGACGATAGCAAGTTTTATTTATATAATTGATCAAGTAATTGATGATTAATATATAATCTTAGACTCTTCGTCTAAGGAATTAATTTTGGTATATTTATAGGTTGATATTGATTATTGTTTGGAAAGAAAGTAAACATTTTTATGCATAAGAGTGAGGATTGATGAAGTCTAACTCTAACAATCTCATAATGTTAATCTTTTTTGCATTTCAATTGTTGATAAAAAAATTAAATATTATTTTATTTTTCTACACATCAAACTAAATTATGGAATTATTCTTGAATCTAATTTTATTATAATTGTAAGTATTATTGTATATTGCACAAATACTTTGAAAAAGAAAGTTATGTTTATTACTTGCTACATTTACAACTCGACTACTTGCTATAATAACAAAAAAAAAAGTGTATGCTAATTCAACTAAGTCCTATACTTTAGAAATACTTTAGAATTTACTTAATGAAACAAAATGAATTTATCAAGGGCTTCAACATTGGTGAGCTAAAACTTGAAGAACAACTACTTCCTTTCATTATAACATGACAACTAACTTTCAAGAAAAGTAATCATATACTTCACTAAATATGAAGGGAATTTTGTTCTAATGTATGACATTCATCATAGAATTAAGGAGCTAATAGAAAAAATAACATAATTAAGGTTAATTAGATCCTTATGATTAAAGATCACATGTTAAAGTCCAAAAATTTATCTGATTATTGATTTTCTTATGTTGTCCTTGGTTTTAAGATTTTGCATCACTTTTTTGATTACGTGTAGATGGTGAACTTTCATAAGTGATCAGAGATACAAATGAAATCATCAATGCTACACTTTATAAAATGGAATTTATGAAGGTTGATGATCAGTATACTGCAAAGAATAATGATGAAGATGTTATTTCTATTGACAGTGATAACCACTATCGTGTATATCAAATAAACTAAGTCCTCTTTAAGTACAATATAGAGTCAGATCTAGGTCAATCCAAGAAACATAAACACTTTGAACCAATCAGATATTATAATCTGTATGAGTTAAGAACATTCAGAAGTTGAATCTATGATCAAGAGTTAAGGGAACAGATATTGAAAATTAAATAAACCAGAAACTAATGGATTGAACTAAAGAAACTAAAAAAAATTGTGTTTAACTGTAACAACTGAAAAACCGGTAAAACCTAATTAACTAGAAAATTGAATTTGGAAATTAAAATTGGAATTGATTATACCAGTAGCGAATTAGTAAAAACTGTAAAACCTAATAAAACAGAAAAAAAAAACTAATTATAAAAGAACTTAAATCGGACCGGAAAAGAAGAAGAGAGGAACTGATAATTCTAAAAGACAGAAAATGAGAGGAATTGAAAACTATATTAACTAAGAAAACTAAAAGTTGTACTGAATTGCAACTCTAAAATCTATTAAGCTGTTTTTCATGTTTGATTCTTTTATTTTAAAAATGTCTAAATTGAATATGACCGACCATGGTTCTAGTGATGAGTTTTTTCTTTTTTTTTTCGAGATCTACCTCTATCAAAAGAGGTGACCGGAGGTTTGTAATTGTAAAATTTTCTAACCATCAATTTCTTGAAATTATAAGTAGTGTGCCTCACGTAATGTAAATAAATTGTTGGTAGATTTTGGGAGAAAATATATTTATTAATATGATTTAATTAATCAAATAAATAATATTGTATTTGATAGAAAATTTCATAAATTTAACAACCTAGAAAATCTGTCATCTGAGTAGAAGTGGTAAAAGTGGAATGAGCATCTGATTATTATATTATTAAACTGAAAACACGTATTTATAGGAGAAGTTAGTAATCAAGTCTCATTCACACTTGAGCTACCATCTCTCTAAAACCTCTAACCTTCCTTTTCTCTAACTTCTCTCTAAGACTTCGCGTCTGTCTTCTATCAGTTTCTCGAGCAGAGCCCACCATTGGACTCGTGGCGGAGAACAAAGCAAGTATATCCAATCAGAATCTCCAATAGAGTAAGTTTGTTTTATGCCCCTTCCCTTAGAGTCAGTTTTATGTTTTCGCTTTCCTCTGCTGCTTACTGAGCTTGCATGTGGCTTTTGAGCCATACGGTGCCTCTGTGTGCTCGGCTTCCTAGTCTGTTAGTCTGATTGTTGATTAGAGGTCCTTTGATGTAGATTCGAGTTCCTAAGGACCTTAGGCTATTAGGATTGTTATAGAGAATTTCAACTACAATTCAGGTAAGGGAAGCTAACCTTAGTGCTTGTTTGGTTTACAAATTTAAGTCTTGAATAGAGAAGTTAATGATTGTAGTAGTTGTACAATTTGTATCTGGTAAACTTTCCTAAGGTATGAAATGTTGAATTAATGTTGAATTGGATGTTGCATGTGATATAGTTGTGTGAAATATTGTATTTGATAGAAAATTTCATGAATGGTAAGATATTGATATAAATTCAATATAAATTGATTTCACTTTAAATTGTTTTATTTTAGAAATATTTTTTGTGAATAAGATAATTTAAATTTAATAAATTTTAATTTTTTATTTAAACATAATATTTCAATATCATAAAATAAAACAAAAAGTTATTTATATATCAAATATAATTATTAATAATTCAAAAATACTAATATTGTTTAGTCGATCTTGTTATGTTATTTTTCTTACAAAAAATTGTTGAGATTTATTCGATTATAATATTTGTTAAACAATTATTTGGATTGAGGTCAACTTAAATTATTTTTAATTGATGTTGATTGCAATTATTTACGATTTCGTTAGTTGGAGTTTTTTTATCAACTTTCTTAATCAATTTTAGTTGAAAAATTCTTTCTATTGAAATTGGTAGAAAAAAGTCCAGTTAATGCTGATATAAAATTTTCCCAGTTATAATTAAAAATAAAAAATCTCCAAACAAACTTTTAGATAAAGAACTACAATTGTTATAATGATAAAAAAATAATTACGGCAGACCTCGAATAAAAAAAATCATAACAAACATCGATTCAAAAAATCTAATTTATATATCTAAAAGAATAGTCTCCCAAACATTTGAATAATAATTGATATTAATTAAAAATAATAATAATGTACAGAGCAATTCTCACAATTTAAATATAACTCTAATCAAGATTAATAAAAGGATCTTAGTAAATAACAACCGAAACAAAAAATAGTAATCTAAAAAATGTCTAGTTTTAATTAAGTCAAAGATGTACCAAACCTTAAGTAAAGCATTGTGAATATGAAAATTTTCAAAATATTACTTTTTAAATTGAATTTGAAATTTTCTAATTTCAAATAATTTAATTATTGTAATGAATTCCTAAAATTTCATTTTCTTATCTAAATAATATATTTTATTATAAAATATTTCAAATTCTCTATAATTACTCTTTTAAAATTTTCTATTTAAACACAATAGGAATGAATCCTGTTTTTGTCAGGATCTGAGTATGAATTTTTTCAAGATGATATCGACTTGAATTGACCTAAATCTGAATTGTGTATGATCCGAGCTCGATGATACGAGGATAGAGGAGGTCCACCTAAATAATAAGTGAATGATTAAAGGATCAAATAAGTGTGGGTGAATGGGTGATATGTAGTGTAAGTAAGTAAAAAGCTAAGTAAAGAGTGAGTACTTATTGAAAAGTGAAATGGTATTTACAAAACGCATTGGGCCTAGGTTGGATAATTGGTTGCATGACCCAGAATCAGGATAACTAATTTGGTTACAGTAGTTACCAAGTTATAATAGGCAGGAGGAAGCTAAGATACACAGTTTGTTGAGTTGGTTACCCGTGTATCTCGGGCACGGGTGTAACCACCCTGAATATGTCATGTGCGGGTAGTACACAAACCCCCAAAGCTCTGAGTTAGGTACTGACAGGTGAGCTTAAGTTGATGTTTGAAGGATAGGCCATGTATATATAACTAAGATTGTGACCAACGGTTCCTCCAACCGAGTTTAGGCAAAACTATTAGGAGTTAAGGTTCCATCGACATGATTGACCTTGAGATTGCAGCTTGTAGTCGAGCTCGAGGGTATAGCTCATGTAGCCAAGCTTAAGAGTATAGCTCGTGTTGTCGAGTTTGAGAGTATAGCTTGTGTGGCTGAGCTTACTACTCTGGATAACTCATGGTTGAGCTTATCCTAGTGTAGCTTATGGAGCCGAGCTTTATATATTCTTGAAAGTTAACCCCCTTGGACATAATGAGGATTCTATGTAATGATGAGTTTATGACTTTCTGTATTTCGAGGCATCGTATGGGTGAGGTAATGTGCCCCTAACTGTCGTCAAGTTGTCATATTGATATGATTATTGGGTATGGGGTCCACATGTCAATGCTTTATTGGGTGTCACAATGCACACGTGGCCCTAATTTGGGGAGACGAAACGTTGCGTTTCAAATGCTCTCAACTCTTCGTCTTCTCCAAGCTACTTTCATTCCTATATAAGGTTTTGATGCATGTATTTCACTTTTACTTGCATGACTTGAGGATTTTTGCTCTTGCTCTTAGTGCTAAAAAATAAGATGACCAATGTTCAAGAGAGGGGTGAATTGAACAATTTATAATTTTTGAAAACTTGAAAGTTTGAATGAGATATTTTATGAATCTTTGATTACAATGGTAATGCCACAAAAAATAGCAAGTTGAATTCACAAACAGCTTGTTAAAAGATACGACCAAGTATGTAAAATCAGCAAAAACAACTTGTTAAAAACAGAAACAGCTTGTTAAAACTCTATTCAGTACTTAGTATATTTTCACCCAGTATCAGAAAAACAACATGTTAAAACAAATTTTAACAGGTTAAAATTTTAGGTCTACAGTAGTGAATTTAATGGCAGAAAACAGAATGTTCAAACGAATTTTACACAAGTCAAGAATTCTTCAAATTAAATCAATATAATCAACCAATTATATCTCACACCAGTATCAGAATATCACCAATTTCACAAGATCAAAACTGCCTAGAAAAGCAAAAGCAGATTCACTATAGGTGTTAAAAGAAATTTAGAATTATGAGAACTGTTGTAGCAGGAAGTCTATTACTCAAAAGGTTATTCACAATAGGTGCTCTATTCAAATTAAAATTGATTCCACTTCCTTATTGATTTAATATTTTTATAGTTGTTCAGTTAACTCCAGCAAAAAGGCAAATGAATGATATTAAGTAGATAAAGTATGCACCATCAATTTTTCAGCAATTCAAATTAAGTTTGTGTAAAATAGAAACCACAATAAATCCAATCTAGATGATTTACTAAGATAAAATGCAAGATACAAATTTTAGACCTATGAGAACAGATTAAGAATTCACAAACTGAATTAGCAGTTTAATTTTCAGAACAAACCAGAATTAAAACCAATAACCAGATTAAGAAAACGTTACTGATATGAGTATTGAAATCTGCTAAAAATTTAACAGATTGTTCTTCAATTTTAACAGGTTGTTCTTGACTGCAGAATTGAATAATGCACAAATCCAATTCGAAAAATTAAAAGAGAAAGGTAAAAGAAGATTGCACAGATGTTTTTATACTGTTTCACCCAACCACTTGGGCTACATCCAGTCCTTTACAACCACTTGCAAGGATTTCCACTAATTCAATCAAAGTTTACAAACAAATCACTCAAAAACCCTTCTTGAACCCCACAAGAAGAGCTTCTACCCCTTGTGCAGCCCCCACCGCACAAGATGAACACCCACTGTGTCAATGTAGTACACCACTGCAAATTTGAATGCAAACACACCAACACAACAATTCAATTTTACAATTCTCATTAACAATGCTTAAAATTGCCTATTAAGCACAAATCAACCAAGAAACTATTCAAGAATTCAATACAACTCAAAAATTCAATTAGGCAGCAACCAAGCACGATCAAAAGCTCAAGGAAGAACACTTATCTTCACAAGTAAGTTGCTACAATGCTAATTGAATCAAATCCAAGCAAAGCTCTTCTTCAAGTATTAGAGATTATGATGAATTTCGAAATCAAAAGCAATTTTTTTCTCACTATTGGTTTTCCCTCCAAGAAACTCTCTTGAAAACTCTTTGAAAACCTTTTTGAAATTGAATTCTGTTTACAAAACGCGCGCAATACCCTTTTGAACACGTGACAGCTTAAACTGTCAGAAATTTAACATGTTGATTTTGAAATTTAACATGTTAAATTTGGGTCTGCAACACTAACTTTTCTAAAATGTTTTTGAAATGCTATTTTCACTTAACTATGAGTAAGAGCAATGCTAGTACTTGATAGATTGACATAAACTAATGCATGAAAGTCCTAATCCAAGTAAGAACTACCCCAAACCTAAAATCTAGTGTCTCCAAGTGATTTCTTCATCAAATTAACACTTTAGGATAACCTTCACTAGCTCTAACACTCTCGAGTCTTCCAATTCTTCACTGTCTTCTAGAATTTCTTGGTAAGTCCTTTCATCATTTCAATCATCTCTTCGTTCTCTTCTTTTGGGTTTGGTTATGATGGCGGTAACCCCTTAACTAGGAGAGAGGTTATCCCCATTGTAGTGGATTCTTCTTTTTCTTTCTCTAGTCGAACAAAATCTTTCTCCGTCGAGGGAGATGTTGTAGAGGAAATCTTCGCTCCTCTTGTTTTATTCATGGTAATCGTCGCACCAGAATCTACTCCTGCAGTGGAAACAACCATTTAGGCTGTCACCGAGATGGTGAGAAAGGAAAAGGCGGTGGTCGTTCCCTTAAAGCGTAAGGCTTTGCCAAATGCGACGGCAGAGCCCTCAAAGAGGATGAGGACAGGCTGGTATCTTCCCATTACAAATTGAAGAAGGTCAAAGCAGAATCAAGGCATTGGAGGTCGAGCTAGGTTTGACCAAGGAGAAAGGGTGGAAGGCACTGAGAAGAGGATGAAGGACGTCGAGGCTGAGGTTGGAAAGGAGGTCATGGAGGCCAAATTGAAGGAAATAGAGGACCAACACTCCTCGCTCAAGAATAAAAATGAGAATTTGTTGAAGAGTGAGGCAGAACCAAAGTCCACGACCTTCCTAAGATCGAGTTAGAGGAGTACTCGGACAATACATTCATATTCAATTCCAACCAGTGGAGAAACTGTTATAAGTAAAACTCCTATATCAACTAGACAGCTAATAACTAACATGGTAGAAAATACACAACAATTTTACTTTAAAATTCTATAAAAGAAATACATGAAATTAGGATATATGTTAAAAGACTTCATGGGTCGGTTAGACAGTCACCGTTAATAATTGAAGATGTGACAGATAATTATGTTGGTCTGTAAATACTCTCTATAGATATGTTGATGTGAGAGGTAAGAATAATTTTATAATAAACAACAACATGAAAAATAAATAATAATGAAAAATAATAAATATTTGAAATAAAGAATTTTAATGACTCTTACAAAGTATTTGAAAAACTTGAGCCGATCTTTCAAGGTTTTAAAGAAAACTTATATTTTATTTGAAAAAACTTTACAATAATTAGAACTTTTAATACATTGCACAGACATTCTTAAATTTGAATCAAACATATAAAAGTATTAAAAATACAGTATTAAAAGCATTGTTAAATATATTAATATTACTCAATAAATGTTACACTTTGTAGGATCATAATATTTTTAATATAATTACTTATGTTAGTAATGTTATTAATTTTTAATGTTTATATTATAATAAAATTAATAGAAAAAGTTATTTAATTTCTGGTTATTAAAAATAGAACCTACAAAATTAAGTGAAGTGCAAGAGAGTTAATAAGCCGCATCTGATGAATAACAATTGATCACATATATTCAGTTAGTTTTTTTTCTAAGGTCAAGATGAGGATGGGGAGGTAGAAATGAATTAATGTCAACACTGTAAAAGACACAAAATGATATAAGTATGTTATCCTTTCAATAAAAAACCTGTGTACATCACACTTAAATAATTAATAAAAAAATAATGTTATGACCAAAATGTTACCTGTAATACTTTAATGGTGTCAATTAAATAAGAATAAATAAAAAAAGTATTATTTGTTTATTTTATAAAATGATGTGTAATTACTTGTTTAATAACGTAGAAAATTTTAAGATTAAAATTATAGTATTTTATAATATATTTTTTATCTAGTTTTAGAAAAAAATATATATGAAATTATTGAAGGGAGTCTTTAACCACAACGCCACACAATCTATATGATATTATTATTATTATTATTATTATTATTATTATTATTATTATATTTATGATTATGATTGTTAATACTATTAATAACATTATTATTATTATTAATACTATTATTATTATTATCATTTTTATTAAAAGCGACAATAATAATATTAACAATAATACAAATAATATCAATAATAATATTAATAATATTGATAAAAACAATATTAATAAGATTCATAATAACAATAATAAATTAATAAAATTTAAAATATTAATATTATTATTAATAATAATAATAATACGGGTAATAAAAACAATAATAATAATAATAATAATAATATTAAAAATAAGAATATTAATGTTAACATTAATAGTAATAACATTATTGATAATATTATTATTAACTATTATAATAATAATAATAATAATAATAATATCACAAATATTTTTAATATAATTGAAAATAATATAAAAAAATATTAATAATATTAAAACTATTTTTCATGTAAATATAAATAATGTGATAATAATATAGTAATATTAAAAATATTATTAATGTAAATATAAATAATATGAAAAGAAGTATTAATAATATTTCATATATTAAAAAACATATAATAATAATGTTAATATAAATAGTAATAATAATAATAATAATGTTATCAATAACATTAATAATATTTTGTGTATAAATATTAATAATATTAAAAACTTTAAAATTATTAAAAACAACATTAATAATTTGAAAAAAAAATATAATACTGCTAATAATAATAATTATAATTTTAATAATATTATAACCAACAATATTAGAAATAATAATAAAAATAATAATATTAGCAATAATATGAATAATATTAATATTAATAATAATAACGATAAATATAATATTAATGATAATATTATTAATAATATCAATGATAATAATAATATTAATAAAACTAATAATAATATTAATAATAGTAATACAAATTTAATAATAATAATTATAATAATAATAGTAATAAAAGTGTTAAAAATACCAATAATATTAGTTATAATATTAATAATATCAATATTGTTAATAATATTCACTTTTATTAATGTTATTATTAATAAATAAATATAAAAATTATTAATAAGAGATAATAGTAATTTTATCCATAAATATAAGTTTCTAAGTATTACTCACGGACGGAGGTCCGTAGGTATTACCCACGGACGGAGGTCCATAAGTATTACCCACGAACGGGGGTTTGTGGGTATTACCCACAGACATAGGTATGTAGGTATTACCTACAGAAATAGTTCGTGGGTAATACTTAGAGACCAATATCCGTGGGTAATACCTACGGATCTGTGTCCGTGGATAATATCTACGAACTTATGTCCGTGAGTAATACGTATGGACTTAAATCCGTAGGTAATACCTACAGATAGAGATCCGTAGGTAATAATCTGTGGGTAATGCTGAATTTACCTACAGATACAGATCCGTAAGTAATAATCCATGGGTAAATTGAGTTTTCCTTGTAGTGATAATTTTCACATTATCATGATTATTTATTATTTATGTAATTTTTTAAAATTCTAACTATAATTTGTAAATGATATATTTCATAAATATTATTTAATCTTTAATAACACCAAATAGCATAAACTTTTGTTTAGTTGAGTGTGCTTTAAGTTGATACAACAAGACAAATGCTTCAAAAGACGAGCATATACTAAACTAAACAGAGGTTGTACCATTTTGAAATTCTGATGGCTTTTACTCTCATGCACCACCTACAAATGTGTTATATAAATAGCTTAATGTAAACTTTTTTTTTTATGGAATGATGAATTTAAGAATGAATTTAAATGGAAAAGAGTCTACTTGTTCCATGCATATAAAATCTTGTTCAATTTATAGGCTAGCATAAAGTGTAGTATAAGTTTAAGTATACGGTATCCCCATATAAGAATATCTAATGGGGAGGATGTGATAAATAAAATTAAAGTTGTGTGTCATAGTAAAATATCTCTTAAACTTCGTCTTAGTTAAGAATGATGTATTATTGTATAAAAATAATGAGAAAATAATTATTTAGAATATTAATAGATAATTATTTATAATTTAACTTTATATATTTATATTTTTATTTATATTTGTGAAATTAATTTTTAAATAAATTAATTTTATTTAAACTTATATTTAAATTTAACTTATTTAAAATTATCTTTTAGAAAAACTAATTTTACTTATTGATATCTTTATCATATAATTTTATTATATTATACTTTAATATATAAAATAAATTATTCATAAACTTTATAAATATAAAATAATATGTGAATATTTATGTGCAAGTGAACAAATATTGGAATGAGACAAGAGGTAACTATTGTGTGGCACACACACTAGTAGAAAAATAGGCTTTAACGTCTACTTTTTATGACGGTTAAAGAGATAAACGACGTAGTCAAAAACGCGGTGGCATTTTTGTAAATAAATGAACAATCCCACGTCGGTTGGAACAAAAAACCGTCATTGACCTATTTATAAAAAAGAAAAATTCAAATTTTTAAAAGATGTAAGGGGCGCGTGAATCCCACGTCGGTTAA
>Ga0209489_102684_pt1 | contig 35799 bp, 30 predicted proteins | sample SiratrowhiteBW_FD_187527 | JGI IMG/M metagenome (GOLD analysis project Ga0209489, IMG submission 187527) | Root nodule microbial communities of legume samples collected from California, USA - Siratro white BW (SPAdes) (version 2) | ecosystem: Host-associated > Plants > Roots > Nodule | place... | reverse complement strand
CCTCGTCTACTACAACAACCACAGACCCCATCAGGCCTTGGCAGGACAAACTCCCAAGGCTTTCGCCGCTTCCAAGACCACCGCGATCCAATCAGCGAATTATTGAACATCGACAGCAATGACGGAGCGTGTGGAGACACCTTGCATGTCGCTCAAACTGTTCGAACTCGTCGGTACCGACCCCGCGCGCCCGTTCAGCCCGTATTGCTGGCGCACGCGGATGGCGCTGGCGCACAAGGGTTTATCGGCGGAATCCCTGCCCTGGCGCTTCACCGAGAAGAGCGCGCTTGCCCCGCACGGCTCCGAGAAGGTCCCGGTGCTGTTGCACGACGACAAGCCCGTGGTCGATTCCTGGACCATCGCGACCTATCTCGAAGACAATTTCCCGGATCGCCCGTCGCTGTTCGGCGGCGAGGGCGGCCGCGCGATGGCGCGCATGATCAACGCATGGGGCGACATCGCCATCGTCGGCGGCATCTTTCCGCTGATTATCGCCGACATCCCGGCGAACCTTGCCGACGTCGACGCCGCCTATTTCCGCAAGTCGCGCGAGGCGCGCTTCGGCGGCAAGACCCTCGAGGAGATCATGGCGAGCCGCGATGCCGGCGTGGTCGCGTTCCGCAAATCTCTGGAGGTGATGCGGCAGACATTCAAGACGCAGCCCTTCATCGGCGGCAACGCGCCGAACTATGCCGATTACATCGTGTTCGGCGGATTCCAATGGGCACGCGTGGTCAGCCCGTTCAAGCTGCTGGAGGCGGATGATCCAGTCTACGCCTGGCGTGAAAAGCTGCTGGATGCGTTCGATGGCATGGCGCGCAAATCGCCCGGACATCAGGTGTCGGTTTCGTAGCCGGATGGCAGCGAAATCCGGGGATTGTGCCTGCAGAACGTTTCCGGATTACGCTTGCGCTCCGTCCGGGCTAGGCGCCTCGGCCGCCTTGCGCAGACACTCCCGGCAGAGGCAGTCCTCGCCCTCGACCGGCATCGGCAGTCGCGCGGTTTCCTCCGCGCACCAGCAGTTGCCCGAGAGATCGCAGCCGAACTCGCTGCCGCAGCGGGAGCAGGCGAGGCGGCGTGGTTCCTGCAATGCGGGTTCTTTCGGATTTGTCATGATTTACGTCGAAGCTTCGCCGTCATTTTTCATGTCGGGTTCATCTGTCGCTCCGGTATATTAGAGCATGATCCGGAAAAGTGTGGAGCGGTTTTCCGAAAGGATCATGCTCGAACAATAACCTGGAGCGCGATGGTGATTCATCCTGATCCCATCGCGCTTCAGGCGCCGCGAACGTATCAGGAAAGCGGCTCCCAACGCGCGAAGGACAGATCGATGGCTCGCGATTCGCAAGCCGCCCTCATCGCACTCAACCGCTTCGGCTTCGGCGCCCGCGGCGGCGCATCGGGCGATCTCATCAACGCAGCATCCGACCCGCGCGGCTTCGTGAAGGCCGAGCTTGCGCGTCCCAATGGCGTGCTGCTGGAAGCGCCCGGACTGCAATCGACGCCGCAACTCGGTCAGGCCGTGTTCGCCTATCAGGACCAGGTCAAACAGGCGCGCGAGGCCGCCAAGGAAACTGCCAAAGCCGGGGGGCCCGCCGAAACGCCGGCACAAGCGCCTGCCGATCAGACGCCGGGGCTGCGCCGCAATCTCTCGCTGAACGCTGCGGCGGAGATCACCGGGCAGATGGCGGAGGCGAAGCCGACCGAGAACACCGCCAAGTCCGAGACCATGCAGCCCAACGCGGCCACGCCGCCTGCGGCAAAGCCGGCACCGCAGCCGCTCAACGTGATTCAAAAGACCTTTCGCGCCGAGGCGCTGGCACGCCTGCAGCGCGCGACGCTCGTCGATTGCGGCTTCACCGAGCGTCTCGTCGTGTTCTGGTCCAACCATTTCTGCATCTCCGCCAGCAAGGGCGAGCTGGCGCGGATCTGGGCCGGTTCCTTCGAGCGCGAGGCGATCAGGCCGCATGTGCTCGGGCGCTTCGCCGACATGCTGAGGGCGGTCGAGCAGCATCCGGCCATGCTGTTCTTCCTCGACAACCAGCAATCGCTCGGACCGGACTCGCGCGCGGGCCAAAACCGCAAGCGCGGGCTGAATGAAAATCTCGCGCGCGAGATCATGGAGCTGCATACGCTCGGCGTCGGCGGCGGCTACACGCAGGGCGACGTCACCTCGCTCGCCCGCATCATCACCGGCTGGACCTTTGCCGGACGGCAGGGGCAGTTGGGGGCACCCGGCTCCTTCGTCTTCAACGTCAATGCGCATCAGCCCGGGCCGCAAGTCCTGCTCGGCAAGACCTACGACGCCGCCGGGCTCGCACAGGGCGAAGCCGCGCTCGCCGACCTCGCGCGACATCCGTCGACCGCGAACTTCATCGCCACCAAATTCGCTCGGCACTTCGTCGCCGACGATGCGCCGCCGGTGCTCGTCGCGCGGCTGCGCGATGTCTTCGTCAAGACCGACGGCGATCTCAAGGCGCTCGCGACGGCGCTGGTCGATTCCGATGAGGCCTGGAAAGCGCCGCTGACCAAGATGCGCAGCCCTTACGATTTCCTGGTCGCGAGCGGCCGGCTGCTGGCGCGCGTGCCCGAGGATCCCGGGGTGTATCTCAACGGTCTCAACCTGCTCGGCCAGCCGCTGTGGTCGCCGGCAGGACCCAACGGTTTCCCCGATACCAGCGCCGCCTGGGCTGCGCCCGAAGGCATGAAGCTCAGGCTCGACATCGCCGCGCAGATCGGCGCGCGGCTCGGCAACAACATCGATCCGCTCGACCTGCTGGAGTTCGCAGCGGCGGACGCGGCCTCGACCGAAACGCGCCGCACCATCGAGCGTGCGGAGTCGCGGCAGCAGGCGCTGGCGCTGCTCTTGATGTCGCCGGAAATGCAGAGGAGATGATGATGACCGATTGCCTCGAGAACCGGCTCCTCACCACGCGCCGTGGCCTGCTGCTCGGCAGCGCCTCCTTTGCAGCCTGGGCTTACTTGCCGAAATTCGCCCGCGCGGCCGACGGGCGCGATCCGCGATTGATCGTGGTGATCCTGCGCGGCGCGCTGGACGGGCTCTCGACCGTCGCGCCGATCGGCGATCCCGATTATGCCGGCCTGCACGGATCGATCGCGCTCACGGCCGATGGAGCCCATCCCGCGATCATGCTCGACTCGTTCTTCGCCTTGCATCCGGCGATGCCGGAGTTCGCGCGCATGTATAGGGATCGGCATGCCGCGGTGATTCATGCGGTGGCGACGCCCTATCGCGACCGCTCGCATTTCGACGGTCAGGACGTGCTCGAAAGCGGCTATGCCGGCCCCGGCCGGGTGCAGTCCGGCTGGCTCAACCGCGCGCTGGAGGCGCTGCCGCGCGGCGAGCGCGTGTCGAGCGGCCTCGCGGTCGGGCCGACCACGCCGCTGGTGTTGCGCGGCAACGCGCCGACCGTCGGCTGGGCGCCGGTGGCGCTGCCGCAGGCCGACGACGACACCGCGATGCGGCTCGTCGAGCTTTATCGCCACCGCGATCCCGTTCTGGCCTCGGCGCTGTCGCAAGGCCTTCAGCTCGATAAGGTCGCGAGCGGCGACGACATGAAAGCGACGCGCGGCAACGCCGTCGCACAGATGCGCCAAGTGGCGCGCGGCGCTGCCAAACTGATGGCGGCCGGTGACGGCCCGCGCATCGCCGCACTCGCCTTCGACGGTTGGGACACGCATGCCAATGAAGGCGGCCCGGTGGGGCGTCTCGCCTTCCTGCTCGGTGGGCTCGACGGCGCGCTCGCCGAATTCGAAAGCGGCTTGGGCAATCGCTGGCGCGACACCATCGTGGTCGTTGCCACCGAGTTCGGCCGCACTGCGCGCATCAACGGCACCGACGGCACCGATCACGGCACCGGCACGATCGCGCTGCTCGCCGGCGGCGCCGTGAAAGGCGGCCGCGTCATCTCGGACTGGCCGGGCCTCAAGCTCGCGAACCTGTATGAGAGTCGCGACCTCAAGCCAACGACGGATCTGCGCTCCGTGATCAAGGGCGTGCTGCAGGACCAGTTCGGCCTGTCGGATCGTGTGCTGGCGGAGACGGTGTTTCCGGACAGCGCAAGCGCAAGGCCGATGAAGGGGCTTGCGGCTTAGCTGTCATTCCGGGCCGTGCGAAGCGCGAACCCGGAATCCATCTCTCCACACTTTCTGCAGAAAAATGGATTCCGGGCCCGCGCCTTGCGGCGCATCCCGGAATGACGAAATATCGGCGGAGCATCAGGAGAACCACCCCATGTACATCGCCATGAACCGCTTCCGTGTCGCCAAAGGCTCCGAGGCCGCCTTCGAGCAGGTCTGGCTCACGCGCGATACCCATCTCGACAAGGTGCCAGGCTTCATCGAATTCCATCTGCTGCGCGGGCCGGAAGCCGAGGATCACACGCTGTACGCTTCGCACACGGTCTGGGCGAACCACGCAGCCTTCGAGGCCTGGACCAAGTCGGAGGCGTTTCGCGCGGCGCATCACCGGGCCGGCGACAACAAGCCGCTTTATCTCGGCCATCCTCAGTTCGAGGGCTTCGAGGTCATGCAGACGGTGGGGCGCGGCGCGAAGTGACGCTGTCGCAAAAAAATGCGGCCCCTGTCAGACGCGGCGACTGACGGGGACCGCTTGGGCGCTTGATCGGAGACGGGGGGCCTGACCAGACGCAGGGGCAGCCTAACCTTGCTATGTTACGCGCGGGTGACAGGCGGAGTTATCCACAGGACTCCACGGCACAGGACTCAGAAGATCTTGCGATAGACGATGAAGCCGGAGCGCTCTGCGACCTTGTCGTACAGGCGCTGCGCCGTGAGATTGGTCTCATGTGTCTGCCAGTAGACGCGCGGCGATCCCGCAAGTTTTGCCCGCTCATAGACGCCTAGGATCAGCGCCGAGGCGACACCCTTGCCGCGCGCCGCCTCGAGCGTGAACAGGTCCTGCAGATAGCAGGACGGCTCGATCGCGGTGGTGCTGCGATGAAACAGATAATGCGTCAGCCCGAGCAGGCGGCCGCCGTCCTCGGCAACCAGCGCGTGCATCGGCTCGTAGGCATCGAAGAAGCGCTGCCAGGTCATGCGCGTGATCTCGGGCGCGAGCGCGGTCGGACCGGAGCGGCCGTAGAAGGCGTTGTAGCCGTCCCACAGCGGCAGCCATTGATCGTAATCCTGCCTGGTGACGGCGCGAATGGTGAGGGGCATGTGAATTTCCGCGATCAATCAAGTGCCCTTCATACGTGATGATCGGCGCAGCAATCAATCGCGCTGTCAGTTGGGCACGAAGAGGATTGGCTAGCTCAGGATTCGGTTCACCTCTGCCCGTCGGGGAGAGGTGAACCCCGAGCGCCGCCAGTGCTTGCGTTCGACCCTGTTCTACTCCGCGAAGCGCAGATACCGGATCAGCTTGCGGCTCGCGGGGTCGCGCAGCGAGCGGTAGTAGTCGGCGCGCGACGGCGCGTCGGTGTGGCGCACGAGGTCGGTCACCGGGGTGTAGCTCAGCATCCGTCCGCCGTCGGGCAGCGCGGTGCAGACGAAGCGCAGCACCTCGCCGCTGCGCAATTTGATGTTGATCGGCGTGGCATCGCCGACCCGCACCATCTCCATGCGCTGCGCGATGAAGGTGCCGAGCTCGTCCGCGGGCAGCTCGAACGCGCCGGTGTCGCGGCCGTGATACATCAGCGCGATGAAGGGCGGCTTGCCGTCGGCGATCTCGTCCGGCACCGCAAAATAATCGCGGAACGCGCGGTTGATGAATTCGGCCCGGGTCTCGGCATCGAGCAGCACGATGCCGATATCGATCTGGTCGAGCGCGGCCGACAGCCGCGCGGCCGTGGCGTGGCTCCGGCGTTCGGCCGCGAATGTGCGGAGCTGCCGCTCGCGCATCAGGCCGGTGATGCCGGCCGTGCCGGCAGCCGTGATGGCCAGGAGCCCGAGCCGGATCAGATCGGCGGACCCATAGCCGGACACGCCCTGGCGGCTGAGGAAGAACAGCGCCGTGCCGATCACCGCAACGACCGCGGTCGTCATCGCGGCGGTGAGACCCGCGAGCGCGCCGGCGAGAGCCACGATGCAGACGAACAGCGGCGCGGGCGAAGGCGTGGGGATGAAGCGGTCGAAAAGCAGTGCCAGCAGCAGGGCTGTTGCCGTCAACGCCGGACCGCAGATCGCGCGCCATCCGAACCGCATGGACCAGTCTCGCTCCTTCCGAAGGAGGTAAGGCTGCAACACTGAATGATTGTTGCGCGAGCGCGATGCGATTTCGTGCGGTGTGCTTAAGGCGCGCTTGCGTGCAAGCGCAGGGTTTTCGGATGATTTTAGACCATATGCGCGTGCTTGACGCGCTGTTGCAGCGTCGGCGCATTCAGCGTCGATGTCCCCGCGCCCTTGCGCGTGCCGACGATGATCAGCAGCGATGCCGCGACCAGGATGGCCGCAGTCAGGGTGATTGCAACGACTACCACAGGTGATTTCATCGACGTCCTGTCGCAATGCCGGTCGGCGCGGGCCCCCGTGGCGCCCTGAAGGCTGGTCCAGGATGAAACGGGAATCAGACCGGCAGGCCCATCGCCATGGTCGCCTTGGTCGACAGCACCGTCAGGGTGACGATCAGGCACAGCGAGAGCGCGGCGACGGCGAGCGAGGCCGCGACCGCATGGGTGAGCCGGGAAGACGCGACGGTAGCGGATGGGCTTTGAAAGCCTGCCGTGCCGGACGCCCGCATCATTGGTCTAAATCCTTCAACACGCGAGCGAATCACCCGCGATTTTCCGGAAATTCCCAGTTTCAACCGGCAATATTGCGGCGGCGATCGCGCTGAAAGTGGCGGGATTGCGGCAAAGACGTCCTTATGCCCGCTATTCGCCGGAGCCGGTCGCGCCGTCAGGCGCCCGCCGCGATGCTGGCGGGGTCGTCGATGTCGGCCGGGCGCCAGTCCATCGTCACGAATCCGGGCGTGGCTTCGACGCGTTTCAGCCAGTCCCGGATCGCCGGGAAGGTCGAAAGATCGAAGTCGCAGCGGTCGGCGAGGTGGGTGTAGCCGTACAGCGCGATGTCGGCCACCGTGAGCTGGCGCGCGGCGAAATAGGCGTTGGTCTTGAGATGGTTCTCCATCACCTGGAGCGCGCCATAGCCGCGCTCCATCCAGTCCTCCAGCGAATGGGTCTGGAGATCGCGGCCGCCCTTGACCAGCGACAGCCAGAAATAGGCCGCGCCGATGTTCGGCTCGAGCGCGTGCTGCTCGAAGAACATCCATTGCAGCGCCTCGGCGCGGTCGATGCGGTTCTCCGGTGCGAGCGGCGTGCCGACGGCGACGTACCAGAGGATGGCGTTGGACTCGGCGAGATAGCGGTTCTCGCCGACCTCGAGCAGCGGCACCTGCCCCGAGGGGTTCTTGCTCAGAAAATCCGGCGTGCGGCTCTCGCCGCGCAGAATGTCCACCTCCACCGCTTCGTAAGGCAGGTTGAGCAGCGCCAGCGCAAGGCGGACCTTGTAGCTGTTGCCCGAGCGTTGCATCGAATAGAGCTTGTACATTCTGGGGTTCGAATCCGAGGACGGGAAGACGCGGCGCTCGTTGCCCCGCGAGGCGGCTAAACAATGATGCCGATGCGAATCCGCCGCAAGAGCCAGCCAATAGAAAAACTCGAAAACCCTACCGCACTGCAATGCTGCGGAAGATCATTTCCGCGCGACGATGCAATTCAGTTCACGCTTGCGTCAACGCAGGCAGGCATTGCGCCGCGCATGAGCGAGAGACGGTTGAGCGATTGAGTTAGATCGCTGCCATAGAATCAGCACGCCGTCATGCCCGGGGTTGTCCCGGGCATCCACATTCTTCGCGCCGTTTGGCAGGACGTGGATGGCCGGGACGAGCCCGGCCATGACGGTGCAGAAACAGCGCCACGCGCAAGCAAAATTGCTCCGAGGACAGGCCTTGCCGGATATGAGGGATTTGGCCGGCAAAGTTGCGCAATATTGCGGAAAATCGCAGCTCGAGACGGTCGAAAATCATAAACTTTTCCGAGATCGGGCCGAAGTTTCTTGCGGCGCAGCGGCACACGTTTTAGGGTAGCTCATTCCCACAATCAGAGTCGTGAGGCGAAAGGCTTCACGACGCTTGTCAGGAGATGACGATGTCCTTCCTTGCCGCTGCGCTCGACCGTGTGAAGCCGTCCGCGACCATCGCGGTCACGGACAAAGCACGCGCGCTGAAAGCGGCGGGGCGCAACGTCATCGGCCTCGGTGCCGGCGAGCCCGATTTCGATACGCCCGCCAACATCAAGCTGGCAGCGATCCGCGCCATCGAGGCCGGCAAGACCAAGTACACCGCGGTCGACGGCATCCCCGAGCTGAAGGAAGCCATCATCGCCAAGTTTCAGCGCGAGAATGGCGTGGCCTACAAGCCGAACCAGATCATCGTAGGCACCGGCGGCAAGCAGGTGCTCTACAACGCGCTGATGGCGACCATCAATCCGGGCGACGAGGTGATCATTCCCGCACCGTACTGGGTCAGCTACCCTGAAATGGTCGCGCTCGCCGGCGGCGAGCCGGTGCCGGTGGTCTGCCCTGCCGGAACTGGTTTCAAGCTGCAGGCGGAGGCGCTCGAGCGCGCGATCACGCCGAAGACCAAATGGGTCATCCTGTGCTCGCCGTCGAACCCGACGGGGGCCGCCTACACCAAGTCGGAGCTGAAGGCGCTCACCGATGTGCTGATGAAGCATCCCCATGTCTGGGTGATGACCGACGACATGTACGAGCATCTCGTCTATGACGACTTCCAGTTCACCACCGTCGCACAGGTCGAGCCCGGCCTCTACGACCGCACGCTCACCGTGAACGGCGTCTCCAAGGCGTATTGCATGACCGGCTGGCGCATTGGCTATGCCGGCGGTCCGGCGCATCTCATCAAGGCGATGGCGACCATTCAGTCGCAATCGACCTCGAACCCGTGCTCGATCGCGCAGTGGGCCTCGGTCGAGGCGCTGAACGGTCCGCAGGAGTTCATCCCCGCCAACAACAAGGTGTTCAAGGAGCGCCGCGACCTCGTCGTCTCCATGCTCAACCAGGCGAACGGCATCGAGTGCCCGCGTCCCGAGGGTGCGTTCTACGTCTATCCCTCCTGCGCCGGTACCATCGGCAAGAAGGCGCCGTCGGGCAACGTGATCGGCAATGACGAGCAGTTCGTCACCGAGCTCTTGGAGACCGAAGGCGTCGCCGTGGTGCAGGGTTCGGCCTTCGGCCTCGGCCCGGCCTTCCGCATCTCTTACGCGACCAAGACCTCGGACCTCGAAGACGCCTGCAAGCGCATCCAGCGCTTCTGCGGCAATCTGCGCTGAGCCGAGGACAGTGTGCGAATTGAAAAGGCCCGCTTCGGCGGGCCTTTCTTGTTGTGTTTCGATAAGCGGAGTCGGATGGACTTTTGCTCTGGTCGGCGTTGTGCCCGGCCCCTCACCCGGATCACATCTGCGATGACTGTAAGGGACGCACGTCTCTCTCGCTCCCTCGCCCGTTCTTACGGGGAGAGGGTGGGGCGAGGGGCCTCTCTCCGCGACTTCGATTCTAAACGCGTCCGATCTGGCAGCCACAACGCTCTTGTGGCATAGACGATCGCGCGGCGTGTGCCGCGTCCTTCCTGCTTGCATCCCATTCATCGCCGGAGACATTCATGCGCCGTTCGTTCGTCCTTGCCGGGCTCGCCGCCGTCAGCCTCCTTGCCTCCGTCGGGAGCAGCGGCGCGCAGCAGCAGCGGATGGTCCGGGTCGGCGTGCTCGAATGCCGCGGCGGCGCCAGCGTCGGCTTCATCGTGGGATCGGTGACCAATCTCGGCTGCGTGCTGCGCGCCGACGGCTTGCCTGAGGACCGCTACGTCGCGACCATCCGTAAAGTGGGCCTCGACATCGGCATCACCCAGGAGACCTCGCTCGCCTGGGGCGTGTTCGCGCCGGTCGACCGGCTCGGCCCGGGCGATCTCTCCGGCAATTACGCAGGCGCGCAGGGCAGCGCCTCGGTCGGCGTCGGCCTCGGCGGCAACGTGCTGGTCGGCGGCTCCAACAATTCGATCGCGCTCCAGCCGCTCAGCGTGCAGGGTCAGGTCGGCCTCAACATCGCCGCCGGCCTCGAAAGCCTGGAACTCCGTCCGGGGCGTTAAGCGCCGTCAATTCTAATTGACTGAAGAGGCTCTCGTTCACCTCTCCCGAAGGGAGAGGTCGGATCGCATCGAGGGATGCGATCCGGGTGAGGGGTTACGGTCTCACCAAAAGCTGCCGCCCCTCACCCGGATTGCTGCGCAATCCGACCTCTCCCCGTCGGGGAGAGGCAGAACGCCGGACTCGAAGCCACATCTGGTCTCAACCGTCATCAAGACTTACTGACGACGCACCGCAGCGACGTTTGATGCTTGCCAAACCTCGGGGACGGGCAGAGCATCAATGCTTGCCGACCCAATCATGGGCCGAGCTCCACACAAAGGAGGCGGCGAATGGGACAAGACGTCAGAAGTCCCCGAGGTCCACGGTGCATTGCGCTGGTGGGCCCTTTCCAAAGCGGTAAAACCACACTTCTCGAAGCAATCCTGGCGCGAACGGGCGCAATCCCGCGCGCCGGCAGCGTCGACGCCGGAACTTCCGTTGGCGACGCCACGCCAGAGGCCCGTCAACACAAGATGACCGTCGGGCTGACTGCCGCGACCACGAGTTTCATGGGCGACAGCTACACCTTCCTCGATTGTCCCGGTTCCGTCGAGTTTGCTCACGACATGCGCGCCGCGCTTCCCGCGGTCGACGCCGCCATCGTGGTCTGTGAGGCCGACGAGAAGAAGCTGCCGCAGCTTCAGATCATCCTGCGCGAGCTGGAGGAGCTGAAGATCCCGCGTTTCCTGTTCCTCAACAAGATCGATCGCGCCAGCCAGCGCATCCGCGAGACCCTCGCGATGCTGCAGCCCGCCTCGCGCGTACCGCTGGTGCTGCGCCAGATCCCGATCTGGAAGGGCGAGCTGATCGAGGGCTTCGTCGATCTCGCGCTGGAGCGCGCCTTCGTCTATCGCGAGCACAAGGCCTCCGAGGTGATCGCGCTCGAAGGCGGCGATCTCGACCGCGAGAAGGAAGCCCGCTTCTCGATGCTGGAGAAGCTCGCCGATCACGACGATGCGCTGATGGAGCAGCTGCTCGAGGACATCCAGCCGCCGCGCGATGCCGTGTTCGACGATCTCGCCCGCGAATTGCGCGAGGGACTGATTTGCCCGGTGCTGTTAGGGTCTGCGTTGCGCGAGAACGGCGTGTTGCGCCTGATGAAGGCGCTGCGCCACGAGGCGCCCGGTGTCGCGGAGACCGCAAAACGTCTCGGCGTTCCCGAAACCAAGGATGCACTCGGCTACGTCTTCAAGACACTGCATTCGCAGCATGGCGGAAAGCTGTCGCTGACGCGGCTGCTCGCCGGCCATCTCGACGACGGCGCCACGCTGCAATCGTCCTCCGGCGGTGCAGGGCGCATCTCCGGCATCCTCGCCGTCAACGGCGCCTACGACACCAAGCGTGCCTCCGCCGATCTGGGCGACACCGTGGCGCTCGCCAAGCTCGATCCCGTGAAGACCGGCGACACGGTCTCAAATGGCAAGACGCCGCCCGCGGCATTGATCGCAATCGAGCCGACGCCGCCGGTGCTCGCGATCTCGATCGCGGCGACCGATCGCAAGGATGACGTCAAGCTCGGCCAGGCGATGATGCGGCTGCACGAGGAGGATCCGTCGCTTGTCGTCGTGCAGAACGCCAAGACCCACGACACCGTGCTGTGGGGGCAGGGCGAGATGCATCTGCGCGTCGCCGGCGAGCGGCTGCGCGACCGCTTCGGCGTCAAGGTCACCTCGCATCCTCCCGCGATCGGCTATCAGGAGACCATCCGCAAGCCGATCACCCAGCGCGGACGCCACAAGAAGCAGTCCGGTGGCCATGGCCAGTTCGGCGACGTCGTGCTCGACATCCGGCCGTTGCCCCGCGGCGACGGCTTCAAGTTCGCCGAGACGGTGGTGGGTGGCGCGGTGCCGCGCAACTACATCCCGGCGGTGGAGGAAGGCGTCATTGATGGGCTGGCGCGCGGACCGCTCGGTTTCCCCGTCACCGACGTGCAGGTGACGCTGACCGACGGCTCCTATCACAGCGTCGATAGTTCCGACCTCGCCTTCCGCACGGCGGCGCGGATCGGCCTCAACGAGGGCCTGCCGCAATGTCAGCCGGTGTTGCTGGAGCCGATCCACGTGGTCGAGATCGTCTGCCCGACCGACGCCACGGCCAAGATCAACGCGATCCTGTCGGCGCGGCGCGGACAGATCCTCGGCTTCGATACGCGCGACGGCTGGAGCGGCTGGGACTGCGTCCGCGCCATGATGCCGGAAGCCGAGATCGGCGAACTGATCGTGGAGCTGCGCTCGGCCACCGCCGGCGCCGGCAGCTTCACCCGCCAGTTCGACCACATGGCCGAGGTCACCGGCCGCGCCGCCGACCAGATCATCGCCGCGCATCAGCACGCGGCGTGATACGTAAGTCTCCGCTCTCTCACTCTCTCTCCTCGTCCTTATGGGGAGAGGGTGGAGGGCTGTCTCTTCGCGTGCGGCGTCTCGTGTAGGTCGCGCCCCATCCACACGTCATTGCGAGCGCAGCGAAGCAAATCCAGAGTCGTTCCGCGGAGGGATTCTGGATCGCTTCGCAGAGCCTGTCATCGGGCCGCGCTTCGCGCGGACCCGTTGGCAATGACGGAGGACGCGCGAGCTCCTTGCGCTTATCCAAGAATGATGTATTTTAAATCATTGTATATGTTCTGAACGTCATTTATAAGTTCTAATACGTGAGGCCAAGGTGATCACGTCGTTCCAGATGCGGGCGGCCCGCGCGCTGCTCGGCATTGACCAGAAAACCCTGGCCGAGCTTGCCGGCGTTTCGCTGCCGACCATCCAGCGGATGGAGGCCTCTACCGGCAATGTTCGTGGCGTGGTCGAGACCCTGATCAAGGTGGTCGAGGCGTTCGACCGGGCCGGCGTCGAACTGATCGGCGAGCAGGCCCGCAGCGACAGCGGCGGGCGTGGCGTTCGCCTCAAGGAGCCGGGGCCGCCGCGCCGCATCGGAGCATGATCGCCACGGTGATCGTGCCCGGGCAGAATGAACTAGCGCATCGTCGTCGCAGGCGCGCGGCACGATGCACCGGAGCATTGTGGGGCAATGACCATCACAAGTGATCAGGCGAGCCGGCTGCACCAGCTGCATCAGCCGACCTTTGCCGAACTGTATCTGCCGAAGCTCGTCACCGTCTGGCGTGAAGGCTACGGTCTCGCCGATTTCCGCGCCGACGTCTTTGCCGGCCTGACGGTTGCGATCGTTGCGCTGCCACTGTCGATGGCGATTGCGATCGCTTCGGGCGTGACGCCGGACCGCGGCCTCTACACGGCTGTGGCCGGCGGCTTCATCGCTTCCCTGCTCGGCGGCAGCCGGTTCCAGATCGGCGGACCTGCCGGTGCGTTCATCGTCTTGGTCGCAGCGACCGCAGAGCGTCACGGCGTCGACGGTGTCATCCTCGCGACCACGATGGCGGGCCTGTTTCTGATCGCCGCGGGCCTGTTGCGGGTCGGCACCTACATCAAGTTCATTCCCTATCCGGTGACGGTCGGCTTCACCGCCGGCATCGCCGTGATCATCTTCGCCAGCCAGCTCCGCGATCTCTCAGGAATCGCGCTCGCGGGAAGGGAGCCCAGCGAGTTCGTGCCGAAACTCGTCGCGCTCGCCCGCGGCCTCGACACCATCAATCCGTCCGCCGTCGCAGTCGCCATCGTCAGCATCGCCATCATCGCCGGCTTGCGCCGCTGGCGGCCGTCCTGGCCCGGCATTCTGATCGCGGTCGTGTTTGCGGCGGTCGCAAGCGGCATGCTGTCGCTCCCGGTCGAGACCATCGGCTCGCGCTTCGGCGGCATTCCGCGCGAGCTGCCCTCCCCAGTGCTGCCGGCGTTCTCGTTGGAGAAGGCACGGGCCGTGCTGCCGGATGCGATCGCCTTCGCGCTGCTGGCGGCCATCGAATCGCTGCTGTCGGCGGTGGTGGCTGACGGCATGACCGGCCGCCGTCACCGGTCCAATTGCGAGCTGGTGGCGCAAGGCGCGGCCAATATCGGCTCGGCGCTGTTCGGCGGCATCTGCGTCACCGGCCTGATCGCACGTACCGCCACCAACATCCGCGCCGGCGCGCGCGGGCCGCTCGCGGGCATGCTGCATTCGGTGTTCCTGCTGCTGTTCATGCTGATCGCGGCGCCGCTGGCGAGCTACATTCCGCTGGCCGCGCTCGCCTCGGTGCTGGTCGTGGTGGCCTGGACCATGGCGGAGAAGCAGGAGTTCGCCACGCTCTTGCGCTCGTCGTGGGGCGATGCCGTGGTGCTGCTCGCGACCTTCCTGCTCACGATCTTCCGCGATCTCACCGAAGGCATCCTGGTCGGCTTCGCGCTCGGCGCGGTGCTGTTCATCCACCGCATGGCCGAGATGACGGGCATCGAGGAGCGCACGCCGCTGGTGGCCGCCGATCGGGCCGATGACAGCAACGGTGCGCGCGTGCCCTACGACCCCGCGCTTGCGCTCGACCGCGACGTGCTGGTCTATCGCATCACCGGCGCGTTCTTCTTCGGCGCGGCCTCGGCGATCGGTGGCGTGCTCGACGACATCGCCGACCGGCGCAAGGCCTTCGTGGTCGACTTCGCCGCGGTGCCGTTCCTGGATTCGACCGCGGCCAACGTGCTCGGCCGGGTCGCGGCCAAGGCGCACCGCCAGGGCATCAGGCTGTTCATCACGGGGGCCTCGCCCGCGGTCCGGCGCGCGCTGCTCACCCATGGCGTGAGCCCGCCGCGCGCGCGCTATCGCCAGAGCCTCGAGCGTGCCATCGCCGACATCAAGGGCCGAGCCGCCGATGAGGCCGCTGCGAGCTGACGGCGCGCGCTTGACAGCGCGGGCGCGACGCGAAATGGATCGCCTCGGAAACGACCCGAGGGAAAGATGACCGCGCCAAGAACTCCCGCAGCCTGTCTGATCGGATGGCCGGCGGCGCATTCGCGCTCGCCGCTGATTCATCATTACTGGCTGCGCACGCTCGAAATCGAGGGCGGCTATGTCATCGAAGCGGTTCCGCCCGAGGATCTGCGCGATTTCGTGCTGCGGCTGTTGCTGCGCGGCTTCGTCGGTGCCAACGTCACCATCCCGCACAAGGAAGCCGTGCTGGCGCTGTCGACGCCCGATGCGCGCGCCAAGGCGGTCGGCGCCGCCAACACGCTGTGGTTCGCGGATGGCGAGCTGCGCGCGACCAACACCGACGTTGAAGGCTTCGTCAACAATCTCGACGCCAGCGCCTCCGGCTGGGATGCGGCTGAGCAAGCGCTGGTGCTGGGTGCCGGCGGCTCCGCGCGCGCGGTCGTGTTCGGCCTGCTCGAACGCGGCGTCAAGTGCGTGCATGTCGCCAATCGCACCATCGCGCGGGCCGAGACGCTGGCAAGGCAGTTCGGACCGAACGTGCATCCCGTGACGTGGGACACGATCGGCGACGTGCTGCCGCAGGCAAAACTTCTCGTGAACACGACATCGCTCGGCATGCACGGGCAGCCTTCACTCGATGTCGATGTCGCACGGCTGCCGCAAGCGGCGGTCGTCGCCGACCTCGTCTATGTTCCCCTGGTGACGCCGCTGCTCGCCGCAGCGAGGGCGCGAGGCCTGAAAACCGCCGACGGGCTCGGCATGCTGCTGCATCAGGCGGTGCGCGGCTTCGAACTGTGGTTCGGCCGCCGGCCTGAGGTCACGGCCGAGCTGCGCGCGTTGGTCGAGGCCGATCTCACGAAGTCTTGAGAGAATAGGGCGCGGCTCTTCGGAGTTCTCCATCCGTGGGGACAATCGGAGACCATCATGCCTGTTCAACGTGCAACTTTCACACGTCCGCTGATCGCCGTCGCGATGGTGGCCGTCTCGACCTACTGCGCCTTCGCCCAGAAGGCGCCGGTGCCGACGCGCGTGCGCGGCACCATCGAAAGCGTCAATGGCGACACCATGCAGGTCAAGTCGCGCAGCGGCGAGGAGGTCAAGCTTCACCTCGCCTCCGACGTGAACGTGTCGGGGATCACCAGGATTTCACTCGCCGACATCAAGCCGGGTTCGTTCATCGGGGCGACCACCGTGCCGGGACCGGACGGCAGCCAGAACGCCGTCGAGGTGCACGTGTTTCCGGAAAGCATGCGCGGCACCGGCGAGGGCTCTCGGCCATGGGACCTCAAGCCCAACTCCAGCATGACCAATGCGACGGTGGCCGAGAGCGTCGTCGGCAATGACGGTCACACGCTGCTGGTCAAGTACAAGGACGGCGAGAAGAAGGTGTTCGTCGCCGACGACACGACGGTGGTGACATTCGTGCCCGGCGACAAATCCGACCTGAAGGCCGGCGCCAAGGTCATCGCCTTCATGAAGCAATTGCCGGACGGCTCGTTCGAGACCAACCGCGTCAGCGTCGGCCGCGACGGCCTGACGCCGCCGATGTGAGGGCGGGTGGTGTAGCGCGCAGTTGCCTCCACAATTTCCGCCGTCGTCCCGGATCAGCGCTCCGCTCCAGCTAACGCTGCGCGTTATCTGAAGCTGCGCTTGTCCGGGACGACAGTTATCAATGTGGCAGCGTCTCGCCAGGCGTCTCACACCGCAATGACATGATCGTCGATCTCGTCGATCCGGTTGACGCCGCACAGGCCCATCGTCGTGAGCAACTCCTTCTGGATGATCTCGATCGCCTTGGCGACGCCGGCCTGGCCACCGGCACCTAAGCCATAGGCATAGGCGCGGCCGATCATGCAGGACTTTGCGCCGAGCGCCAGCGCGCGCATCACGTCCTGGCCGGAGCGAATGCCGCCGTCGAACATGATCTCCATCTTGTCACCGACCGCGTCGGCGATCTCGGGCAGCACCTCGATCGAGGACGGGGCGCCATCGAGCTGGCGGCCGCCATGATTGGAGACGACGAGCGCCTGCGCGCCGGTCTTGGCGGCTTCCTCGGCATCCTCGACGTCCAATATGCCCTTGATGATGAGCTTGCCTGGCCAGATGCTGCGGACCCACTCGACGTCCTTCCAGTTCAAGGAGGTATCGAACTGCGAGGCGGTCCACTCGGCGAGGCGGTTGAGATCCTCGGTGTTCTTCACGTGACCTGCGATGTTGCCGAAGGTGCGGCGCTTGCCCCGCAGCACGCCGGAGACCCAGGCCGGCTTGCTGGCGAAGTCCAGGAGCTTCGACAGCGACCACTCGGGCGGCACCGTCATGCCGTTCTTGATGTCGGCATGGCGCTGGCCGATCACCTGCAGGTCGACGGTGAGCACCAGCGCGCTGCACTTGGCGGCCATCGCGCGCTGGATCAGCTCCTTGATGAAGCCGCGGTCCTTCATCACGTAGAGCTGGAACCAGAACGGCTTCTCGACATTGGCGGCGATGTCCTCGATCGAGCAGATCGACATCGTCGATTGCGTGAACGGGATACCGGCGGCCTGGGCGGCACGGCAGGCATGGATCTCGCCGTCGCCGTGCTGCATGCCGAGCAGGCCGACCGGCGCGAGAATCAGCGGCATGGTCGAGGGCTCGCCGAGGATCGTGGTCGAGGTGTCGCGCTTGGAGACGTCGACGAGGATGCGCTGGCGGAACTTGATCGCCTGCATGTCCTCGCGATTGGCGCGCAGCGTTTCCTCGGCATAGGAGCCGCGGTCGCAATAGTCGAAGAACGCCTTCGGCACGCGGCGCTGATGCAGCGTGCGAAGATCGTCGATACAGGTGATGTGCTTCATGTCGTTTCCCCGGCCCGTCTGACGTGGAAGTTCTTGCATCGGAACATTTCGGGGTCATCTAGCATGGTTGGATGCACAGCCAAATCGTTTGCAGCACGTTTTCAAGGAGGGCGCCATGAAGCGGCCGCACGCTGGACCGTCGCCGGAAGAGATCAAGGAGAAGCATGATCTCGAGGAGGCGCTGGAAGAGGGACTGGAAGAGACCTTTCCGGGCTCCGACCCGGTCAATGTCACCCAGCCGGCGCCGAGCCGCGAGGATGGCCATGTGAAGCGCGCCGGGTAGCGCGGGTTCCCGCTGGCGCGGCGTTCCGGTATGAAATATAATGTTAACAAGGCGTTATTGAGCCGTTGCCGCGCCCGGTTCCGTAACGATTGATCATATTTTTTGAAGCCAAGTTAGCTACCATGGCATTATAAGACCCCCAGCACATCAGGGGATGCGGGGCCCGGTCGGGCACCCCGTGGTTGTAAAGGGGATTCCCTGGTTGTTGCCTTGGGGGACGATATGAGCCGCAAATATTTCGGGACCGACGGGATCCGGGGCCGCGCCAACGGACTGATCACGCCGGAGCTCGCGCTCAAGGTCGGCCAGGCCGCAGGCCTTGCGTTTCAGCGCGGCGACCACCGCCACCGGGTCGTGATCGGCAAGGACACCCGTCTGTCCGGCTACATGATCGAATACGCGATGGTCGCAGGCTTCACCTCGGTCGGCATGGACGTGCTGCTGGTCGGCCCGATGCCGACGCCGGCGGTCGCGATGCTGACCAAGTCGATGCGCGCCGATCTCGGCGTGATGATTTCGGCCTCGCACAATCTGTTCGAGGATAACGGCATCAAGCTGTTCGGGCCGCAGGGCTTCAAGCTCTCCGACGATGTCGAGCGGCAGATCGAGCAGTTGCTCGACGAATCCCTCGACAAGCGGCTGGCGCAGAGCGCGAGCCTCGGCCGCGCGCGCCGTATCGACGGCGTGCACGATCGCTACATCGAATTCGCCAAGCGCACGCTGCCGCGCGATCTGTCGCTGGACGGCTTGCGCGTCGTGATCGATTGCGCCAATGGCGCGGCCTACAAGGTGGTGCCCGAAGCGCTGTGGGAGCTGGGTGCCGACGTGGTGCCGATCGGCGTCGAGCCCGACGGCTTCAACATCAACAAGGAATGCGGCTCGACCTCGCCGGAGGCGCTGTCGAAGAAGGTGCGCGAGATGCGCGCCGACATCGGCATCGCGCTCGACGGCGACGCCGATCGCGTCATCCTGGTCGACGAGCGCGGCCACATCGTCGACGGTGACCAGCTGCTCGCGGTGATCGCGCAGAGCTGGAAGGAAGACGGCCGGCTGTCGCGGCCGGGCATCGTCGCCACCGTAATGTCCAATCTCGGCCTCGAGCGCTTCCTGAACGGGCAGGGGCTCGAGCTCGTGCGCACGCCGGTCGGCGACCGCTACGTGCTCGAGCAGATGCTGAGCGGCGGCTACAATCTCGGCGGCGAGCAGTCCGGCCACATCATCCTGTCCGACTACGCCACCACCGGCGACGGTTTCGTTGCGGCCCTGCAGGTGCTGGCCGTGGTGCAGAAGCTGCGCCGGCCCGTGTCCGAGGTCTGTCACCGCTTCGATCCGCTGCCGCAGATTCTCAAGAACGTTCGTCACAAGGGCGGCAAGCCGCTCGACGATTCCGACGTCAAGTCGGCGATCTCCGACGGCGAGAAGCGCCTCAACGGCCACGGCCGTCTCTTGATCCGCTCCTCCGGCACCGAGCCCGTGATCCGCGTCATGGGCGAGGGCGAGGACCGCATTCTGGTCGAGGACGTCGTCGACACCATCGTCCTGGCGCTGGGACAGGCTGCGGCCTGATTGCTCAACCTCTCCCCGCTCTTCCGCGGGGGAGAGGTCGGATCGCATCGCGATGCCATCCGGGTGAGGGGCGTGGCAGGCTGTCGCCGCACTGAATCTCTATCCGGCGCGCAAGCGACGCGCGCGGTCTCCCCGTCTCGTTCGGACCGGACGTGCGGAGACAGCCCCTCACCCCACCCTCTCCCCGTGAAGGACGGGGCGAGGGAGCCAGAGAGTGGGGGACACCCGCGCATCCCAGCCATTTGCGATTGGCGCTGGTTCCCCCGCCGCCTGCATCGTAATCAGTTCCTCGCGGCAATCTGCCGCGCCGGGATGCTGCCTTGAACAAGCCTGTCGTCGTCTCAGAGAAAACGCTGACCGAGCCCATCGTCGTCAGCGACGTCGCGCCCGCCGCCAAGGCAGCCGCAGGGCCGGCCTACATCGTGCTCGCCGGCATCAGCGTCTCGCACTTCCTCAACGACACCATGCAGTCGCTGATCGCTTCGGTGTATCCGATCCTGAAGGACACCTACGCGCTCGACTTCGCGCAGATCGGCATGATCACGCTGGCCTTCCAGTTCACGGCCTCGCTGCTGCAGCCGGTAGTCGGGCACTACACCGACAAGAAGGCGCAGCCCTATTCGCTGGCGATCGGCATGGCCTCGACGTTCTTCGGCCTCTTGCTGCTCAGCACCGCGCACCACTATCTCGTCATTCTCCTCGCCGCTGCACTGGTCGGCCTCGGCTCGGCAGTGTTTCACCCCGAATCCGCACGCATTGCGCGGCTCGCTTCCGGCGGCCGCTACGGCTTTGCGCAATCGGTGTTCCAGCTCGGCGGCAGCTTCGGCACCTCGATGGGGCCGGTGCTGGCGGCACTGATCGTGGTGCCGTTCGGGCAGGGCAGCATCGCCTGGTTCTCCTCGATCGCGTTCCTCGCGATCCTCATCCTCTGGCGCATCGGCCGCTGGTACGCGCCGCAGATCACGACGAAGAAGGCCGCGCCCGTCCATACCCAGCCCGGCGGGCCGAGCTCACGCCGTGTCGCCGTGGCGCTGCTGGTGCTGGTCGCCCTGTTGTTCTCCAAGCAGCTCTACGTCTCGAGCCTGTCGAGCTATTACATCTTCTACCTGATCGACCGTTTCGGCGTGTCGACGCAGGCAGCCCAGATCTATCTCTTCGTTTTTCTTGCGGCGAACGCCGTCGGTGCGTTTCTCGGTGGTCCCTTGGGCGACCGCTTCGGCCGCAAGATCGTGATCTGGATCTCGATCCTCGGTGCGCTGCCTTTCACGCTGGCGCTGCCTTATGCCGGGCTCGGTGCCAGCGCCGTGCTCAGTGTCGCCATCGGCCTGATCATCTCCTCGACGACGTCCTCGATCATCGTGTTCGCGCAGGAGCTGGTGCCGCACCGCTTCGGCATGATCTCCGGCGTGTTCTTCGGTGTCGCCTTCGGCATCGGGGGCCTCGGCGCGGCCGTGCTCGGCAAGCTCGCCGACCACACCTCGATCGAGTTCGTCTACCAGGTCTGCGCCTATTTGCCGGCGATCGGGCTGCTCGCCGTGTTCCTGCCGAAACTGCCGCGGCCGCTACGTTAACGCATCCTCTCTTGCCGCTTTGCGGCTTCACACATCGTTAGGAAATGCGGCGAGAGCGTCGCATTTGGCGCGGCATTCTTGCAACGCTCGCGCGACGCGCGCGTGTGGGTAGAGAAAAAATCAACCTTAAAAATTAGGGTTAAGTGGCGCTTAAGCATTTGCTGCCATCGTCCGCGTCGTGAGTTTCCAGAACGTGGGGCGTCTGCATTTTGCCTCACCGGCCAATAAGGACGAAGCCAATGCGTAGCGTTAAGTCTCTCCTTGCCGCGGGTGCGGCAACCCTGATCTCGTCGATGGCGTTCGCCGCCGATATGCCGATCGCCGCGCCCCCTCCCATGTACGCGCCGCCGGCTCCGCCCGCCGATTTCGGCGGCTGGTATCTGCGCGGCGACATCGGCATGACCAACCAGAGCATGAAGAGCCTGCACAGCGCGAGCATCGACAGAGTGAACACCAACTTCCCCGGCTCGCTGCAGAACAACGGCTTCGGCTTCGACAGCTCTCCGCTCTACAAGCTCGGTGTTGGTTATCAGTTCAACAACTGGTTCCGTGCTGATCTCACTGGTGAATATCGCGGCAAGGCGAACCTTCACGGTTCGCAGAACGTCCCCGCGAACTCAGCCTATGCCGCTGCCAATAACCAGTTCTTTGTCGACAATTACTCCGGGAGCAAGTCGGAATGGGTCGTCATGGCCAACGCCTATGTCGATCTCGGTACCTGGTGGTGCGTCACGCCCTATGTCGGTGCCGGTCTCGGCGGCGCGTATAATCGTCTCAGCGGCTTCCGCGATGACGGCGTGATCTCGACGGGCGGCGTTCAGAGCAGCAGCGTCACCTATGCGGGCGATTCGGGCAAATGGAATCTAGCCTGGGCCGTGCACGCCGGCCTTGCCTACAAGGTTACGCCAAACGTGACGCTTGATCTCGCCTATCGCTACATCAATCTGGGCGACGCAGTGACTGGGCCCACTCGCTCTTTCGACGGCGTCACCGTGGTGAACGGCAGCGCCTTTACAGTCAAGGACATCACTTCGCACGATCTGATGCTCGGCGTGCGCTGGAATCTCGATCAGCCGGCGCCGGTCTACCATGCGCCGCTGGTCACCAAGGGCTGAGCGGCAGCCTCATCGCTTAACGTCTCTTAACGGCGCGGGATCATCCCGCGCCGTTTTGCTTTGCGGATTTTTCATGGCTCGACCGCGGCGAAATCGCCGGACGCAACCATTGGTTAAGGTTAACGAGCCATGATCATCAGCGAAAGTTCGAGTCCGATTTGGAGCGTTGCGATGCGTAGGCTTTTGTTGGCAGCGGCGATGTTGGGGATGGTGTCTGCCGCGCACGCGGCCGACATGCCGGACCTGCCGATCCTGCGCGGCGGTTTCACCGACGGCCTGTCGAAGTCCTCCGTCAATTGGGATGGCTTTTACGTCGGTGGTCAGTTCGGCTTTGCCACGACCGAGATCGACTTCAGCCGGGCTCCGAAATCGATGACGGATTTCGTGTTGCGCGACAGCATCCTGCAGGCTCCCGTTGGCGGATGGTCGCTGCTACCGAAGAATCACGTCCAGACGACGGGATTCGGTGCCTTTGTCGGCCGGAATTGGCAATACTACGACGCCGTGATGGGCGTTGAAGCCAACTACAGTTACATGAACAATCTCGCGAGCACGGCGAGCGATTCCATGACGCGGTTGATCTCCGGCGAAGCCGCGCCACCGAATCACACCTATACTTACAACACGACGCTCGGCGGCGGCGCTGCGTTGCAGCTCAAGGACTATGTGACCTTCCGAGGTCGGGTTGGATGGTCCGGTGGAGACTTCATGCCTTATGCGTTCGGCGGCCTTGCGATCGGACGTGCTGATGTGTCGAGGTTTGCGACAGTGTCGTATCTGAAATACGACGACTTTACGGACCCGATCACCGGCGCCGCGAGCCGTACGACCGCTGGCCCCTTTTTGATGACGCAGACCGAGCGGCGCGTGAACAGTTTCATCTATGGCTGGACGGGGGGCATCGGCATCGAATACGCGCTGCTCGACTGTGTGATCCTGCGCGGCGAATGGGAACACGTCGGGTTCTCGAACGCCAAGAATATCTCGGTCAACTTGAACAATTTTCGTTTGGGCGCCGGCTACAAGTTCTAGACCGGCGGTCGTAGTCGTTGACACGGCCGCTTCGTCCTGATGCTCTGTCGCTCAATAGCGGGGCGGCAGCGATGAAGATCTACGGCGATAGCAATTCCGGCAATTGTCTGAAGGTGAAGTGGGTCTGCGACAAGCTCGCGCTGCCCTACCAGTGGATCGAGATCGACACGAGCAAGGGCGAGACGCGCACGCCGCAATTCCTGAAGATGAACGGCGCCGGCCAGGTGCCGACCGTCGCATTCGACGACGGCCGCACGCTGGCACAGTCCAACGCCATCATCCGCTATCTCGCCCGCGACAGCGTCCTCATTCCGCGTGATCCCTTCGCTGCGGCGAAGATGGACGAATGGCTGTTCTGGGAACAGTACAGCCACGAGCCCTATATCGCGGTGTGCCGTTTCCTCATCGTCTATCTCGGCAAGGACGTCTCCGAGCTCGATCCTGAAAAGGTCAAGCGCGGCTATGCGGCGCTGGACCGCATGGAGCAGCATCTCTCCACCAGCCGCTTGTTCGCCGGCAATGAGGTTTCGCTCGCCGACGTGTCGCTGCTCGCCTATACCCGCCTAGCGCATGAAGGCGGCTTCGATCTTGGCCGTCATGCGTCCGTCCGCCGCTGGATCGGCGAAGTCGAAGCGTTTCTCGGCCTTTCGCCGGTGCGCTGAATCCGGAGTTGCCTGACATGAACGACGAAGCCGTCTGCATCCGTTCCGCGCGCCGCGAGGACGTCGCCGCGATCGTGGCGATGCTCGCCGACGATCATCTCGGCCGCGCGCGCGAGCGCGTGGAGAATCCGTTGCCCGCCGCCTATTACGACGCATTCGCGCGCATCGAGCGCGATCCGAATCTGACGCTCGTGGTTGCCGAGAGCGGGGGCAGGGTGGTCGGCTGCCTGCAACTCGCGATCCTGCCGGGCATCAGCTCGCAAGGCGGCGTGCGCGGCCTGCTCGAGGACGTTCGCGTTGCCTCCGATTGTCGCAGCCGCGGCATCGGCGAGCAGCTGGTGCAATGGGCGGTGACGGAAGCAAAGGCGCGCGGCTGCAATCTGGTCGAACTGCTCACGCATCAGACGCGAATCGATGCGCAGCGCTTCTACAAACGGCTGGGATTCACCGCCAGTCACGTCGGCATGACTGTCCGCTTTTGAGGCAGCGCGACGCGAGCGCTGTGCGATCAGCGAAATCGAGCCTCGCATTCGTTCATCTTAAGAGCTGATAAACTACCCGGCGGTCGTTCACGTTCCCATGGGAACGAACGGTGCTACGGCAGCCTCTGACACCGAACTCGGTCGGTTCGCGGATTTCGATGACAAGCTATTCAATGATCAAGGTCGGCAACGACTACGTCGTGCAGGCCAATGACAAATGCATTTTGAAGGTCGGCAGCCGTCGCAGGGCCGCGCAATTGATCAGCGATGCCACGGACATGCTGAATGCGTTGGCCGTGGTGGAATCCCCAAATACCGTGCCCGAGACGCCATCACCGGCGCGTGAGGCCCCGGAACTTCCTTGACTGCCCTTCACGTTTCCCGTATCAGCCGCGGCGGGACACCTCCCCCCAACGGGAGGCTTACTATCTGGAAGGGTAGATCATGACTGTAGCGAAGCCCGCTTCGCGGCCGACTGTGCCGCATTTCTCCTCCGGCCCCTGCGCCAAGCGCCCCGGCTGGAATGCCCAAAATCTCAAGGACGCAGCGCTCGGTCGCTCGCATCGCGCGAAGATCGGCAAGACCAAGCTCAAGCTAGCCATCGACCTGACGCGCGAGGTGCTCGAGGTTCCCGCCGATTACCGCATCGGCATCGTGCCGGCCTCTGATACCGGCGCGGTCGAGATGGCGCTGTGGTCGCTGCTGGGTGCGCGGCCCGTCACCACGCTCGCCTGGGAATCCTTCGGCGAGGGCTGGGTCAGCGACATCGTCAAGGAATTGAAGCTGAAGGACGTCACCAAGCTCAACGCGGGCTATGGCGAGATCCCTGATCTCTCCAAGGTCGATCCCAAGAGCGACGTCGTCTTCACCTGGAACGGCACCACCTCGGGCGTGCGCGTGCCGAACGCCGACTGGATCAGCGCGAGCCGCGAAGGCCTGACCATCTGCGACGCGACCTCGGCTGCGTTTGCGCAAGCTCTCGACTGGTCCAAGCTCGACGTCGTTACCTTCTCCTGGCAGAAGGCGCTCGGCGGCGAAGCCGCGCACGGCATGCTGATCCTCTCGCCGCGTGCCGTTGAGAGGCTGGAGACCTACAAGCCGGCCTGGCCGCTGCCAAAAATCTTCCGCCTGACCAAGAGCGGCAAGCTCAACGAAGGCATCTTCGTCGGCGAGACCATCAACACGCCGTCGATGCTCTGCGTCGAGGATTATCTCGACGCGCTGAACTGGGCCAAGTCGATCGGCGGCCTCAAGGCGCTGATCGCGCGTGCCGACGCCAACACCAAGGTGCTCGCCGACTGGAAGGCGAAGACGCCGTGGATCGACTTCCTGGCCAAGGACGCTGCGATCCGCTCCAACACCTCGGTGTGCCTGAAGTTCACCGATCCCGCGATCACCTCGCTTCCGGCGGACGCGCAGGCCGACTTCTGCAAGAAGCTGGTGGCGCTGGTCGAGAAGGAAGGCGCCGGCTACGACTTCGCCTATTACCGCGATGCGCCGGCGGGCCTGCGCATCTGGTGCGGCGCCACGGTGGAGGCGAAGGACGTCGAGCTGCTGACGCAGTGGATCGACTGGGCCTTTGCCGAGACCAAGGCACAGCTCGCAAAGGCGGCTTGACCAAACCATCTTCGTCATGGCCGGGCTTGACCCGGCCATCCATCAATCGATGATGGATCCGCGGGTCGAGCCCGCGGATGACATTCCGTAAATGCAGCACGCACCACGGATCATCCCCATGACCATACCCAAAGTTCTCATTTCCGACGCGCTCTCGCCCGCTGCCGTGCAGATCTTCAAGGACCGCGGCGTCGAGGTCGACTTCCAGCCCAATCTCGGCAAGGACAAGGACAAGCTCGCCGAGATCATCGGCAATTACGACGGGCTTGCGATCCGCTCCGCGACCAAGGCGACCGCCAAGATCATCGAGAAGGCGACCAGGCTGAAGGTGATCGGCCGCGCCGGCATCGGCGTCGACAACGTCGAGATCCCCGCCGCCACGGCCAAGGGCATCATCGTGATGAACACGCCGTTCGGCAATTCGATCACGACCGCCGAGCACGCCATCACCCTGATGCTGGCGCTGGCTCGCGAGATCCCGCAGGCGGACGCCTCGACCCAGGCCGGCAAGTGGGAGAAGAACCGCTTCATGGGCGTCGAAATCACCGGCAAGGTGCTCGGCGTCGTCGGTTGCGGCAACATCGGTTCGATCGTCGCCGACCGCGCGCTCGGCCTGCGCATGAAGGTGATCGCGTTCGATCCGTTCCTGTCGCCGGAGCGCGCCAAGGACATCGGCGTCGAGAAGGTCGAGCTCGACGACCTCTTGAAGCGCGCCGATTTCATCACGCTGCACACGCCGCTGACCGAGAAGACCAAGAACATCATCGATGCGGCCGCGATCGCCAAGATGAAGAAGGGCGTCCGCCTGATCAACTGCGCCCGTGGCGGTCTCGTCGACGAGCAGGCGGTGGTCGATGCGCTCAACTCCAAGCATATCGCCGGCGCCGCCTTCGACGTCTTCGTCGAGGAGCCCGCGACCAGGAACGTGCTGTTCGGCCATCCCAACGTGATCTGCACGCCGCATCTCGGCGCGTCCACCACCGAAGCCCAGGAGAACGTCGCGCTCCAGGTTGCCGAGCAGATGTCGGATTATCTCCTGACCGGCGCGATCTCGAATGCCGTCAACTTTCCCTCGATCACGGCCGAAGAAGCTCCGAAGCTGAAGCCGTTCATCGCGCTTGCCGAGAAGCTCGGCTCCTTCGCCGGCCAGCTCACCGAGACCGGCATCCTCAAGGTCGAGATCACCTATGAGGGCCATGTCGCCGAGATGAAGATCAAGGCGATCACCTCCGCGGTGCTGTCGGGCCTGTTGCGGCCGATGCTGGGCGAGGTCAACGTCGTCTCGGCGCCGGTCGTCGCCAAGGAGCGCGGCATGGTGGTGGACGAGATCGTGCGCGCCGCCCAGAGCGACTATGAGAGCCTGATCACCGTGACCGTCGCGACCGAACGCCAGGAGCGCTCGGTCTCCGGCACCGTCTATCACGACGGCAAGCCACGCCTCGTCGACGTCAAGGGCATCCGCGTCGATGCCGAGTTCGGCAAGTCGATGATCTACATCACCAACGAGGACAAGCCGGGCTTCATCGGCAAGTTCGCAAGCCTGCTCGGCGATGCCAAGATCAACATCGCCACCTTCCATCTCGGCCGCGTCGCGCCCGGCAGCGATGCCATTGCGCTGGTCGAGGTCGACGGCGCCGTGCCGGCCGACGTGCTCGCCAAGGTGCAGGCCCTGCCGCAGGTCAAGCAGGTCAAGGCGCTGTCGTTCTGATTTTCACCTCTCCCGTAGGGAGAGGTGACAGGGCAAGTCGACAGAGCCAGATTCATCGCGCCCGTCACCATATATTCCGACCCACGGAACAACGCCGCCTCCCTCACTGGAGGCGGCGTTTTTATTTTCCCCGCGCCTGCCGAACTGTGTACCAATGGCGCCCAGAACGCCTCGTAGCTATGCTCCGTTCCAAATCGTTCGAAAAGGGAGAAAACAATGCGTGAAGCCGTCATCGTTTCCTATGCGCGCACGGGTCTCGCCAAATCCGGCCGCGGCGGGTTCAACATCACACCGCCGATGTCGCTCGCGGCCCACGCCATCAAGCATGCTGTGAGCCGCGCCGGCGTCGAGAAGGACTATGTCGAGGACTGCTATCTCGGCAATTGCGCCCATGGCGCGCCGAACATCGGCCGCCAGGCGGCGCTGCTTGCGGGCTTGCCGAAGACCACCGCCGGCGTCTCGGTGAACCGCTTCTGCTCCTCGGGTCTGCAGACCATCGCGATGGCGGCCAACTCGATCCGCTCCGACGGGGCCGACTGCATCGTCGCCGGCGGCGTCGAAAGCATCTCGATCCCGGGCGGCGGCTCGCCGAAGGAATCGATCGATCCTGAGCTGCTCAAGGTCGCTCCCGACATCTTCATGGCGATGATCGACACCGCCGACATCGTCGCCGAGCGCTACAAGCTCAGCCGCGAATACCAGGACGAGTACTCGCTGGAATCGCAGCGCCGCATGGCCGCGGCGCAGCAGGCCGGCAAGTTCAAGGACGAGATCGTCCCGATGAAGACCAAGATGAAGGTCGTCGACAAGCAGACCAAGGCCGAGAGCATCGTCGACTACGTCGTCGATCGCGACGAGTGCAACCGGCCCGACACCACGATGGAAGGGTTGGCAAAACTCGAGCCGGTGAAGGGCCCGGGCAAGTACGTTACCGCCGGCAATGCCAGCCAGCTCTCGGACGGCGCCGCCGCCGTGGTGCTGATGGAAGCCAAGGATGCCGAGAAGCGCGGCCTCAAGCCGCTCGGCCGCTTCGTCGCCTGGGCGACCGCCGGCTGCGAGCCCGACGAGATGGGCATCGGCCCGGTGTTCGCGATTCCGAAGCTCTTGAAGCGTACCGGCCTCAAGATCGACGACATCGATCTGTGGGAGCTCAACGAGGCCTTCGCCAGCCAGTGCCTGTATTGCCGCGACAAGCTCGAGATCGATCCCGCCAAGTACAACGTCAACGGCGGCTCGATCGCGATCGGCCATCCCTTCGGCATGACCGGCGCCCGTCTCACCGGCCATCTGCTGCAGGAAGGCGCGCGCCGCAAGGCCAAGTGGGGCGTGGTGACGATGTGCATCGGCGGCGGCCAGGGCGGCGCCGGCCTGTTCGAGATCTATCACTGAGATCGTCGCAAGGAACACGAAAAGGGCACGGCACGGCAAGTGCCGTGCCCTTTTGTTTGAACCACCGTGCCGCAAAGCTGGTCTGCAACCGAAGCCTTATTCGTCGAGCGCAGGAAATCTTTGGCTGGCCGCGCGTTATGCGCGACGGGGCAGATGGAGGAGAACGCTCATGCGCTCAACAATGGCAGCAATCCTGACGACGATCCCGCTCCTGGCGGCGCCGGCGATCGCGCAGCAGACAACGCCGAACCCGAACATGCAGAGTGAGGCGGACAAGGGCATCAAAACGGAAAACTCCGGCGCTTCGGGATATGTCGGAGAGCAGGATAAGCCGGGCACGGCCGCAACCATGCCGGGCGATCGCAACCGTGCCGACAGTGGTGTTGCCACGTCCCCGAGCGCGCAGAATTCAGGCGCGGGCATCGCCGGAGCACCCGGCAACAAGAGCGGTCCGCCCGCCCAGAAGGGAACAGTCGGATCGGCCTCCCCAAATCTTTCGGTCCAGGAGCAGGACCCTTCGAACGTCAAGGGCATGCCGGGCAACAAGAGTGGTCCGCCCGCGAAGCGATAGGTGATCGCAGCAGAGCCCGGTTCTGGAACCAGCTCCCGCGCAGGAGCTTTGCTTCACCTCTCCTGAAGCGAGAGGCCGGGGGCCGCGACACGCTCTAAGTCTTCGCCAGCGCCGGTGCGAACACCACCTCGATCAGCGTGCCATGACCGGCGCTCTTGATGTTGAAGCGGGCGCGGTTGGCTTCGACCAGCGCTTTCGTCAGCGACAGGCTGAGCGCGGAATTGTCGGCGGCATCGCCGGGCGGCGGGGTGCGGAACGGCTCCATTGCGGCGGCGACCTCGCGCTCGGTGAGGCCGTGGCCGGTGTCGCGGATGCGCAGCGCGATCTCGCCGCGGTCGGTCAGCGCCGTCGAGACGATGACCTGGCCGCCGGCGGTCGCAAGCCGGATCGAGTTCGAGATCAGGTTCATGGTGATCTGCCGCATCGCGCGCGCGTCCGCGTTCACCTGCGGCAGCGCATGCCCGAGCGAGGTGCGGATGATGATGCGCTCGCGATTGGCCTGCGGCTGCATCACCGTGACGCAGGCCTCGACCAGGTCGTTGAGATTGAGGTTGGCGAAATTGAGATCGAGCTTGCCGGTCTCGATCCGCGACAGCTCCAGCAAATCGTCGATGATGGTGATGACGCGCTCGCCGGAAGCGCGGATGTCCTTCATGTATTCACCATAGCGCTCGTTGCCGAGCGCGCCGAAGCGTTCGGAGATCATCACCTCGGCAAAGCCGATGATGGCGTTGAGCGGCGTGCGGATCTCGTGGCTGATCCGCGCTAGCATGTCGGCCTTGGCATTGGCTGCGCCGTCGACGAGGCGGCGGGCCTGGATCAATTCGCTCTCGCCCTTCTTGCTCTGCGAGAGGTCGCGGAACACGGCGAAGAAGTTCGGCCCGTCCGGCCGCGTGCGGCCCATGATCATGGCGAGCGGAATCACGCCGCCCTTCTTCTCGCGTCCCAGCACCTCGCGGCCGTGGTCGAGCAGGCTGGAGATGTCCTGGCTCTTCAGGCTTCCCAGATAGTCGGCGACGATCTGCTGGCTCTCGGGCGCGAACAGCGTCAGCAAATTCTGCTCGAGCAGCGCTTGCCCGTCATAGCCGAACAACGCTTCCGCGCTGCGGTTGCAGGCGTGGATGTTGCCTTCGGCATCGAACATGACGATGCCCTCGGCGGTGGTGTCGAGGATGGCGGCGAGATCCTCGGCATCGGCATCGCCGGCCGCGGGCTCCACGTCCGCCGCGTAGGAGTCCGCGACAACGGAGTCGGCCACCAGGGTCTCTGTGACGGCAGCCGCCGCGGTGATGGGGGCCGCCTGCGGCCCTGCGCAGATCAGCGCATGCGCGCTCTCGCCGTCCCAGTCGATCGTGTGCAGATGCGCATTTGTCGTCGCCAGCGGCGCTTGCCCGTTCGCGACCGTCGCGCTGATCGCAACCGGCGTGCCGCCTTGCGAGGTGCTGCTCGCCGATGACACGCCAGGCTCGACATAGAGCGCGTCAAGTCCGCCTGCATCCTCCAGCGCGTTCAGGCTGGCATAGCCCATGCGCGCGAGGAAGGCGGGATTGGCGTAGAGCAGGCGGTCGAGCCGATAGATCAGGATGCCCGTCGGCAGGAGGTCGAGCAGCGTGCGGTCGCGCGCGCTGGCGCCGCGCGCCGGCGGTGCCGGCTCGGCCAGCCATTCGGCTGCAGCCTGCAGCGGCTCCGGCGGTTCGGCTGAGATCTCCGCCGCCGGCTCGGCCGTATCCGCCGCGATGGTCTCGCGCTCGCGTTCGAGCCGCTCGGACAATTGCCGAGCGAGCTCGTTGAACGCGCTGTTCTCGACCGGCGTCAGCGTCGGGGCGCGCGTATCTCCGGGCGGGCGGAACGGCACGACATTGGGAGGCGTTTCCACGGGCGGGTCCAGATCGGTTGGGTGTGAAGTCGCGTCGCTTGTGGGCTCTGGCAGGTCGGGCTCGGCTGTCGGCTCGGGTGGCTCGACTGGCGGCGCCGCCGCCGCTGCTTCGGGCTCTGTTTCGGATTTGGGCTCAGGTTCGACGACGTCAGCGGAGCGGCCCTGCTGCGCCGGCGGCGCGCCGAGCGGCTCGAAGCGCCTGAGCGCCTCGAGCCGGTTGAGGCCGTCGAGATCGCGGCAGACGCCGAATCCTTTGAAGCCCGCAAAGTTGTGCTCGCGATCGTAGACCGGCAGGCCCGCAAGCTCGACCGGAATGTGCTCGCCGCCATCGGCCGGCCAGCTCACGGTGATGCCGGCCCAGGTGTCGTGGCTCTCGAGCGCCTTTGCCACGCGTCCGTCCGGATCGAGCGAGAATTGCTCGGCGATCTCGCGCCAGGGGCGGCCGAAGCCGGCGGCCGTGCGCGCGCCGATCAGGCGGATGAATTCATCGGAGAGAAGCACAAAGCGGCCCTCTGCATCCGACTGCCAGAGGAAGCGCAGCGGATGCTGACGCGGTGCGGGCGGCTCTTGCTGGCCCGAGGCCCCTTGGCCCGACGGCGGCTCGACCATGCCGACAGTGATCGGCGTAGCCTGCGGCGACACAAGGGCCGAGCAGTGGTTTTCAACCGGAGTTTTGGCCGCGGCCTCACTCCTCTGGTCGGGCACCGGCGCCTCCACGGCCGCTTCGGCCGGTTCGGACGCGGGCGTCATCGGCTCGGCTGTTTCGTTTGCGTCGACCGGCTCCGCGAAGGCGTCGAACAATGCGATCCCGGCCGGCTCATCCAGCGATGACGGCTCGCCCGTCACCGCGGCCTCCCGCGGCGCGGATTCAACCGACGCTTCGGCGACGGCATTCGTCGTGTTCTCCGGCGCGACCGCTGCGGGCGCCTTGTGCGCGGCACCGGGCTCGATCAGCGCGACCAGCCCGACATCGGCCCCGGTGCCGACCCGCTGCAGCACCATCTGGCCGATCCCGATCGGCGTCGCGGCGCGGCCGGTTGTCAGCGCATCGCTGCGGGCCCGATCGAGGCCGGCCTCAAAGAGATCGCGAAAGCCGAGCAGGGAGCGGGCTGCCTCGCTCGCTCCGACGAACAATCCATCCGGCGCGAACGCCGCCATCGGCACATTGGCGCCCGCAACGAGGCGATGCAGCCGCTCCACCAGCGGCATCGGGCGCAGCGTCGGGTCCATCGCGGTGATGAGCACGGCATGGCCGCCATCGGCGAAGTCGAGCCGCGCGCAGGCACAGGTCATCAGTGTGCCGAGCCGGGCGCCGAAGCCGCGCAGCCGCTCGAGCCGCACCGCGCCGTTCGCCGGCAGCTGGTGCGCGAGCCTGATAACCTGACGGCGATGGCTATCCGCCGGGCCGAACACCTTGTCCGCAAGGCCTGCGCTATTCGCCGCGCCGAACAGTCTTGCGCCGACTGGATTGGCCCACAGCACGCGCGCGCCGTCGATCGACCACAGCCAGGCCGGCAAAGGAGAGGTCGCATGCACGGCCAGCCGCGGATCGCCTACCCCTCGCAACTGGAAATCCGAACGCGTCATAAGGCCGGCTGTCGCTCACGCATCGGCGGCCACCGGGAATGGCAGCCTTAAGAAAGGGTTAGTATCGCCCGGAAGGCGCGGGCAGGTCCACGGCCGCAAGCCCGCAAGAGCCCCCCAAGCGGCGATAACCTTAATGCGCCCAGACCCGCAAGCAGCAGCCAGCTTCATCCAAGGGATTCGCGTCTTCAGGCTGGCTTGCCAAGAGATGTGCCTTCACGCGGCATCGCAGCTGCCCATCCTCCTCTGGAGGGCCTGGAGGGGGAGGATCGGTTCGCATGCAGCGAAACGGAGAGCGAACCGAGGTGGGGTGACAGTCTCTCCCCGCAGGCGATCCTCATGTGGACAGATCAGCCCGCCGCGCCTCGCATGGCTGACCCGTAGCGAGCCGACCCTCCTCCCCAACGGTGGGCAAAAGGCGGCCAAGCAGGCACCGCACTACCTCAACCCGCGGTTCCCCCGCCTTGGAACTTCACCCTCTACGAGATTAATTTCGCAACGCATCCTCAGGACGATTGCGATGCACAATGTTGACATGATAGGCAGCCATAGTGCTGGGCGCTGGGCGAGCCATCTCGTTTGTTTCGCGTTTCCAGTCTTACGTTCCCGCTCAATGCCAGGGTCCACAATCGGGGCCGGCGGGCGCGCCAGAAGGCTCACTCCACTTTTTCAATTTGCGTGAGGGACCAACATGACAGGTGCGACTGATCCGTTTTCTGCCTCGATCATCCCGTTCGAGGTTCCTGAGCAGATGCGTGCGTTCGCCGAGAAGGGCGCGGCGCAGGCCCGCGAGAACTACGCCAAGTTCAAGGACGCCGCCGAAACCCACAACGGCACCGTCGAGGCCGTGTTCACCTGCGCCAGCAAAGGCGCGAGCGAGTACACCGCCAAGCTGGTCGAGTTCATGAAGGCCAACTCCAACGCCCAGCTCGACTTCGCCCAGCAGCTGTTCGGCGCCAAGTCGCCGTCGGAAGCCTTGGAGCTGTGGACCGGCCACGCCCGCAAGCAGCTCGAGACCTTCCAGTCCCAGGCCAAGGAGCTGGTCGAGCTCACCCAGCGCGTCGCCGCCGAGACCGCCGAGCCGATCAAGGCGAGCGCCTCGAAGTTCTACCAGCCCGCCGCCTGAGCGGTGAGGCCGGTTTGAGCTAAGAAACCCGGGCCAAAAGGCCCGGGTTTTTTTACCTCTCCTGCTTGCACATGTAGGAATCCAGGAAGGTCGTCATGCCGGGACAAGCCCGGCCATGACGATGTGGAAGCTTCAGCGCCCTAAGCGCTAGCGTCATATGCGCTGCCCTGCGGCAAGCGGGAGAGGGGCGCAACCCTCGACGCCCGCCACCGCGTCCGATTTCCTCGCACCGAAGGTGATTTCCGCCGGTTTTTCACCCCATTGCGGCCTTGCCAAAAACCCCCGTTGCACCTAGTTTCCGCCCCGTCCAGCCCCCTCGGTGACCGGCCCAATCAGGGCGTCCCAAGGCGCGGCTCGCCAGGATGCAGTTGTAGCTCAGTTGGTTAGAGCGCCTGTCTGTGGAACAGGAGGTCGGTGGTTCGAGCCCACCCAACTGTACCAATGTTCTCAGCCTAAATCGGGTTGGTTCAAAAGGTCGCGTAGCTACCAATTAGCTATCACGCGGGGACGATGAACGACGAAAGTGACGCTGTGCTTGTCGATATTTGCGACAACGACAACACCTATGCTCGCAGCATCATTCAAGCTGCGGGCCGCGATGAGGCCATAGCCAAGGCTGACGAGTGGGCGCGGGTGAAGTCCCAAGAGACCGGGAAGCCCTTGTTGATCGGCAAGCGCCCCGGCCATCCCGGTAGCAAAGTGTTCGATCCACCGACGCGACGCCATAGTTCTCGAGAGAGGCAAGGTCGAAGCGGCGCCGGACGACCTTTATGTCGATTGTACCGCGAAAGCATTCAGGAAACGCCCGTCGGTTTCGGTCTTTGATGCGGAAGAGATCACGCGCCAGCAGGTGCGCCCGGGACGTCTCAGTTTGAGTGCGGCCTTGATTGCGCATGTGGAAGCATCTTATGGCGATGACGCGATCAAGAATGACTTATGTGCGCCAATTCCGTCAGTAGAGCTCGCGGCAGATTATTTGAGCACGATGCTGGACACTTTGCGAAATGAACGGCGATGGGGGCCGATAAGGAGCTGCGTCGTTGGATCGACCAGCATAGGTTATCCGGCACTGGTTTTCCGGACACCGGCGTAAGGTCAAGTCCCGAAGGAGTACGTATCCTCGAGCGTCTGCGTGAGGCCCGTCCACGGGCTGTAGCAAACCTGACACGCCTTATCGCCGAGCTCGACTCGATGCACCAGGCTTCGTGACAGGTGCGCACGAAGATCTGCTTGTGGCCCATCGCTTCCGTTAGCGCGTCGCGGCGAGATGTCGATCGTGTCCCGTGGCGTGGTGTAGCTGAGTGCGGGTCACCACGTTCGCCGGCATGGGCCGGATCGGTCAGCTGGCGATTGCCGGGAAGCTGACGGCGGGATCATCGCCCAACGGGGCGATGGTTTC
>Ga0209489_102683_pt1 | contig 35799 bp, 9 predicted proteins | sample SiratrowhiteBW_FD_187527 | JGI IMG/M metagenome (GOLD analysis project Ga0209489, IMG submission 187527) | Root nodule microbial communities of legume samples collected from California, USA - Siratro white BW (SPAdes) (version 2) | ecosystem: Host-associated > Plants > Roots > Nodule | place: USA... | reverse complement strand
TATATATATATATATATATTTGTGTATATAAGAACCGGCATGCATAATCTTCATAAAGTTTCATAAACACTTGTTTTGGCGCCACATTCACAGGTTTGTCCTCTTCTTTTCCTCTCTCTGATTTTTGATGCAGACACAGCACATGTTTATTCATATTGGTTTAAACTTGTCTCACAAATGACATGAACTCGGTTTTCTGTGTTTCATTCTCTTCAATCAACCTTATTCTTTCAGTTATGTTTTCTGTTCTGGATGTTAGTTTTTGGTTTATCATTTGTGTTTTCACCTCCTCATAGCAGATGTACACAAATAAAAACAGATAACTCAAAGCAAATTATGTAAACTGAATTTCCGTTTCTGGTGAAATTTATGATACTTCTAATGGGGTTGGCTTAGGATGTTGAAAGATCTTTTCCTTTTCTTCTTAAACTGTGTAAACTCAGTTTTTGTTTTTAGTGGAATTTCTGTCTGTACAAGATTCATTCTTGTGGCCTTGAACCACAAATTAGTCACTTTGAATTTTTTCTCACTTCTATTTAGTCTCCTTGTTTCAGTGATAGGACATATAAACAATAATCCACAAATTAGTCAGATTAGTCCTAACTTTTTCTAAGAGAAACAAATACAAAGAAAACCAGTGATTTTGTTCTCAAATAATATCTGGATTCAAAACAAGCCATAGTTTCAGATAAAGATGTTCACCTTTTTTTTCCTTGGCTTTTTTTTTTTTTTCTTTCTGCTATTCATCTCTTGTTCAAGGGGCATTTGATCTAAAAGCAGTTGGTTCTTTACATCAGGTACTAAGTTCATTCGTGATGACCATGAAGGAGACAAACAAGGCAGTTGCAGGGCGTGATGACAGAAGTTATCTCCCAAAGAATGTAAGCAAACATGATATATATATATTCTGCAATCTTCTGTTTTTAAATTTTTGTTTCTGCAATCTTCTGAGACCCTGATATATGCATTCTCTTGTTTTAACCAAATTTTCTTTTTCTAACAGGAAATACCAAACCTTCCCAGACGCCAAATTCCTTGGTCTACTCCTCAGGTATCAGTGTTTTATTTTTTTGACATTTTATACTTATTCTTGTTGGAAACAAACGGCTGACACTATCATCATTTTTAACTAGGCTTCAACTTTTCGTAAATTTGGGTTTACTCCAACTTCCAGTTTAACTCCATCTAGTCCTCACTTTTATTCCCCATCCCCATGGTTCGGAAATCAGGTAGTAATATACGTATTCATGCATATTATAGCCGATTCTGTGCTTTGATTATGGTGAAGGCACTACTCACATGTCTTGTTTTCTTCTTATATCTTGTTTGATCCAGATGTGGAATAGGCCAATTCAATATGGCTCTCTATATCAAAATAGGTCGTTCTCCAATTATCCTGTGATGGCATCAAGGGTAACTCTAATTCCTCAGTCATTTGATAAGTTTATTTAGTTTCTTACTTCATTTTTTCTTATTAAATTGAATTGGCCAGTTGCTTCAGATTTTATGGAATGTACATATTCTTTTATGGAGAGTGAGGTTGGGGTGCAGTTAATGCATGATTCTTCCTCCTAGGGAAACTTCCATGATGAATGTGTTTGTATATTCACAAAGCCATATGACACAACCTCCTTTTGCAGGTTGGCCAGAGTTCTCTATTAGCTTCTGCTAATACAATCCAAAGGACTTATGCTGGAAACAACATGCATTTCAAGAACCATTCTAGCAAGATCTTACAACCTACAAGTAACGTAACTCCCAGAGCCAGAGAAAATGAAAGAAGGCCTTCAATCCAAGGAACCAGGCCTTCAATTCAAGGAATCAACTTGAAAGGACCAACAAGGAGGTACGTTTGTTCTGCTGGTGAATATCACCATTGCATTTTTCCAAACGTAATTTTCAAATTGTTTGTGCACAGTGTGCCTAGTGAAAGCAAGGAAACAACTGTTTTAGTCAATGATAGAAGGAGTGATGGTGGATCAACAAAGGTTCATATACATCTTCGCAATGTAAGAAGAATAAGAAAAAATGAATTTCTTTGATAGCACTTTTCAGAAAGTAAATGCTTATTAAGGTTGCTCCATTTAATTGTTAGTGATGTCTACTATTTCCAGCTAAACTGCATTTACGTTGACAGGAAAGTAACTATACAAAAGAACAAAGAAAAAGAAAGGCAGAGCAAACATCATCCAAGATCTCAAGCATGAAAAGCATGAAGGTATACAATGCATATTTATCATATACTAAATATATACTGGCATGTTTAGCGGGTGTCTTGAACTTCCAAATTTTATATAGATAATATAAAGATATCAAGAATTACAAAGATTACATGAGGTGACAATATGATTAAGTTGTTTCATCTATTACTAGTTTAAAATTTTTACATTGAACACTATTTTATTTTTCTGCATGATATATGTTAAAGTCATTTTCTTTTTTTGCATATTACAATTCGGTATAAAATATGATTCAACATTCAAAAATTAGCTTGGCGACTCATGATTTACTTCCTGACTCAAGATAACCTTGTTTTTTCAATGTAATATCCTTTTTGTCACCATTTATATTTAGAACTCATAAACACCAGTAATTTAATAAGACATTAGAGACATGTAAATGTTCTAGAAATATAGTTCAAAATGCTTATAAGATTTGGTCCTTTCAGCTGCAGGATATTCTTTCAAGGCCACAGCAATCCAGGATGATGCCTGGAACTGGTATGTTTGATGTTAATCAATTTGTGATGTAATATAAAAGAAAATTCAAGTTTGATGAACTTAGATTTGATCAGTGGGAGGTGCCAAGAGTGTGACTCATACTGAAAATAGCAATGCTGATGATGAAAATACAAATATTGAAACAGATAAGTTTGAAGCAAATCCAACTGGCCTGAATCAGAATTTGCATATACACCCCAATCCATCTGCCGCTAATCCTCTACTTGAAAAAGAGGTACTAAACTTTTCTGAGTTTTATGTCAAATGTTAGCTTTAGGGTTAACCTTTAGGAAAGGGAGCTAATGTTCTGAATAAATGTAAAATTTCCCATTGGATTAATATGTTACTTATTTGTATATCTAAAATTGATCTGCTTGTGCTTATGACTAAGTGCTAGTTGCAAAGGTCTAAGGTTCATGTTGAAACAGAAAGCAACCAAAAGGAAAACATAATGACATTGACTAGCTCCTTATCCAACCATAGATATATATTATAAATTCGTTAAAATCTAAGAAGTTTTTTTTTTTTAATGTTCTCCCAAAAAGAAAAAACTTTCGCACACAACATTTATAATATTACAGGAAATATGTACTTACCAATTTAACTGTACTGAATAAAAAAGGAGAATCTAGTTATGGTATTAAACTACCATTAGTTTACAATTGCATGCTATGATGGTCCGAAGTTACATTGCTAAGATTCACCTCATTGTTTTCTTCCATATTTAAATTTGTTAAATTCCTTTATAGCTTCACCATTTATATGGTCTGGTTTATTCAAGTATCATCAAATTTACATGCCACCCTGTGTGGCTTGTTGTGTAAGGGAATATCATTGTTTTCTGATTGCAAGTTTATACTTTGTAAACTTGTGTTCAATTTTGCATTGGATTTGCTTTGCCTGCACCTCATTCCTTGTCACTTAAGGCCATTCTGATGAAAATCTACCACTATCATAGTTATTGTATTATCTATAGACTATGGAAATGTGTACTACTGTGAACATGAATTTCTTTGATAAATACTTGCCATGGTATGGTTTCTCCTTTTAATTCTTAGGGATGCCTACTGCTGAGCTCTTTTTTACTTTGACAGGAAAGTGATGATACAAAAGAACAAAGGAAAAGGAAGGCGATGAATAAATCATCTAAGAGACCAAAGTTGAAGATCATGAAGGTATACATGCACATTTATCGTACAGTAGATATACACTGGCCCGTTAAGCATGTGTCTCAAACTTCTAAATTGATTATGAATAAAATAAAGATATTAAGAATTACAAAGAGTGCATGAGGCAACAATGATAAATGTGACTGAATTTTCTGGCATGAATTTGCACATTACACCTTTTCATCATGTCACATTGAGTTTGAAGTTTAAGTTATCTACAAGAAAATATACATATGCAGTTGCTCTAATTAATATACTTTGTATGGTCATGGATTGTCAATTCTAATTTCTAAGAAGCAGAGGGAGTTCAGGTAAGATATTTGATGATTGTAGACATGTTTGAGGAAGAACTACTTAAGTTTATTATCGATTTGAATCAGACAATTTAACAATTCATTGTTTTTTCCTTTTATTTTTCTTTCACCAATTCACATGAAAAAACTCAACAAGTCATATAAGCTTAAATTGTTAAATGAAAAAGTATCGAAGAAACACTTACGAAATTATCTTATCTGACCATCTTATTTAACAATGTTTTCACCTTCATAGTTCATAATGGTTATAATCTTGGTTTCTTTCAGCTGAAGGATATCCCATCAACTACTCAAAAACAATCCAGTATGACAACCGGAAATGGTATTTTCTAACTTCATCAATTTGAGATTTGATATATAAAGATGAAAAATCACTGTCTTATGATCTGAGACATTTGATCAGGGGGAGGTGCAAACAATGTGACTAGTATTGAAAATTATAATTCTATTCAAGACAAAACAAGTATTGAAGCAAATCCAACTGAGCGGAACCGGAAATTTACTACAAAACTATCTGCCACTAATCCCCAACTTGCAAAGGAGGTACGGAATTTTTCTGAGTGCTATATCACATATTAGCTTTCCGGTTACCTTTCTATGTTAGAAAAGGGAACTGGATCTGAATGAATTCCATAGATAAAGGGAAAGTGAAATTAACAGATAAGCTAACTGAACCTTAAAATTTTTATTGGATTAATATGCTGAACGTATACTAATATCTAAAGTTGATATTTTCAAGCTGATCATGATTATAAATTCCTTAAAATCTAAAAAGTCTTTTTTTTATTCTCCCAACAAGAGAAATCTTTTGCATAGGCCGTTTATAGTATTACCTTGGAAGGAAATTTATGCGAAACAATTTAACTGTATCATAAAGGAGAATCTAATTATGATATCAAACTATCACTGGTTTACAAATGGTGCTATAATGGTCCAAAGATACATTGCCTGAATTCACCTCATTGATTTCTTCCATCTTTAAATTTGTTAAATACCCTTATAGCTACATTATCTCTGTGATCTGGTTTATTTAAGTATAAGTATCATCAAATCTACACAACCCTGTGTGGCTTGTTGGAGGGGCTTCTGCAGTATTAATGCTCTTATTACGATTTCCTGATTGTAAGTGATATCGGACATTGGCTTTCTAATTTTTTGTTCAATTTTTGAATTGTTTTGTTCTTCCTGCACCTCATTCCTAGTCACTTATGGCCATTGTTATGAAAGGCTACTACAATTGTAGTTATTGTTCTATATATAGCCTATATGTAGATGTAAATGAATTTCTTTGTTAAATACTTGTCCTAGTTATAGTTTTGCATTTAATTGTCAGTGATGCCCACTATTTCCTGCTGACCTGCATTTACTTTGACAGGAAAGTGATGAGGCAAAAGAACAAAGAAGAAGGCATTCAAAGAAGAAATCAGCTAAGAGATCAAGGATTAAGATGAAGGTACACAACATATTTATCATATACTAATTATATACTGGAACTTAAGCAGGTGTGTCGAACTTCTAAATTGATTATACAAAAATAAAGATATCACAAATTATAGAGTACTATGAGATGACAGGATAATGATGAATGCACTTCAATTTTCTGGCATGCATTTGCACATTACACCTTTCCATCATGTTGCATTGAGTTTTGAGTCAAAGAAAGTATACACATGTAGTTATTGTAGTCTAGAAATTTAATTTTTAGCATGAACACTAACAAGGAAAAACACAAAATAGAAATACATTGAAATTGATTTTTGAGAAATTCGGTATACCCTTCCACTCTTATCTAGTCATTGCGCATGCTCATGCAACGACTGCAGCTACAGAATAGGTGTGTTAAAACGACCATTATTAAAAGACACTAAAAAGATAGCTTCGTTCTAAGAAGATGAAAGGGTACCAATTGTATGAAAAGATCTAAGATAATTAATATGGTGGCATGATAGGAAAAAATATGCATGCTTTCAGGTCACCTCTACAACTCACTTTAAGTTTTGTATGATATCATAGATTCCTAAAAGTGTAGCTATTTTATTAATTTTTTCACAGAAGAACAAAATATTCCTATTACTGCTGTTTTGATACATTATAGGTCATATGTTAATCAAAAGAACATGTTTATTCTTAAGTTGGCCTCAATGATCATTGTAATTGTGCATGCTAGGACTTTTTAACTACTGCAATGAAAATTTCTCAATATCATATAAAGAAAGTAGGGCTAATTTCACATACATTAAATTCATCAAGAGTGATGTTATGGCAGATGCTTAAAGCTAAATCATATGTTTCACATACCATTAGGGAAGTGCTAATTTTTCTTTTGCTTCACTCTCACTTTTATCACACCATTCACCATCCTTCTTGACACCTCTGTCATTTCCTTGAAGTCACAATGGTTTCCATAACTTGTGTGTTTCACCTTGGCAGAAGGAACGTGAAAGGCTAAATGCTTCCATTAGAAGTCTAGATGTCGAAAATGCTGCCCTCAGAAAAGAGCTTCATGACCTTACTGCTGAATATGACAAGCTCACAGAAAATAACGATTCCTTAATGGTATGCCATTTGAATCCTTATTTGTCAAGTTATTGACCTGTTACCATAGATTTTTAAGTTGAATGACTAAGTACTTGTATTCCTATAAAAGAAAAAAATGAATGGCCACATTTTACATTCTTGCTTTGAAGCAATCCGAAGAGATTTAACTATTTATACACTACAAACTAAAACATAAACATAATTTATCTAAACTAGTAAACGTGATATACAGCTTGATTCCTTTTCTTTTGTCCACTTCTTCCTTGCTTTGTTGTGTTTTAATTTTTTGCCACAAACTTTAGCATCTGATCTGTTGTGTTATGGGGACAGGATGAACTCGTTAAGATGTTTGGTCAAGAAACAGTAATGGAAGTTTTGAATATGCAGTCTGCTGAGTGAGATGCTGATGATATTCAAAACTCAAATGACACTTGAGGATTCAAATTTCAACTTATCTGAGATCTATCATTTTCACATTACAAGTCATATTTGGTTTTCCTTATAGAAATCACTAAATCCTAAATAAATGACAGGGACACTATAATGCTTTTATCTGGTAGCTTTCGAAACATTTACATAATAATTTATGGTCCTACTAACCAGCTTCTTAAGGCAATGGTTAGCATTTTCCTTACCAATTTTTTTGGTTGACATTGAGATCACTTTTTTAGGATGACATTGAGACTTTGTTATGAAGTTTTGTGATTGTGCCTCTCCTCCCCTATTCTACTTTGCTTTTATCCGCTGCATTTTTAACAAGTACTAGAGAATAAATAAGAGGATAAAACTTAGATTTAGTACTTAATACTGTCTGTCTTTTTTTCCAATCAAAGTAAAAGTTATTGTGTGATAAATATTTCTATTAGAATGTTATAAAACATATCAGGATAATTATAATATTACAGTATTGAAGATAATATTCTGAAGTTTTGCACCTATTTGTTGACATATTTCTCTTGACAAGCCTGTTACGTAGTTAAAATTTAATAAAAAATGCAAAAATTATAAGTAGACTCATCGAATAAGAAGAGTTGCACTTTTATATTTTATAATAGATTTTAATAAATAAATATTTTTAGAAAAGATATTAGAGACGGTGTTCCTAACATTTCAGTTTTTGAATAGACCGGAGGAAAATATCTTGGTTAATTTAAGTTTACTGTTAACGAGTATTTACATAAGTTCTTTTTGGCAACTAGAAATCTATTGTAAAAAAATAGTTGGGTTTCTAATAGGAGACGGAAAAGGATTTTTTTAATTTCTAATAAATGATTCATTTTAATGCAAATCTTCTCAATTTCTTAAGAGGTGTTTATGATAAATAAAATCTAAAGATTATTAGGAGAAAGGAATTATCTTAAAACATTATTTAATGTGACAGAAATACTACTAACCATAGTTAGTATACTAACATGAGGAGAGAAGAACCAAAATATATGGTAATTTAGGAATTCCCTTGAAAAGAGAGTTTCAGGTTATTCATTTTTATTGAGGGTGTAAATTAAGTGGATTAGTATGGCTTGAGTACTTGAAGTTAAGGCTTAGATTTGTAAAAATAAGATACTGTTCAAATTGAACTTAATTTGATTACAAATTTTAAAAAATAAAATTTAGTCGTTTACTTAATATTTAACCGTTCAACTTTATTAGTGATTGACTTAGTTAATTTTTCATTGAATTATGGTTAAAATTTCTTGAATGTAGTTTGATTTGGATTAAAGAATGAAAACAGATGGAGAATGGATGCGTAAAGAAACTAAAGATAGATTAGTGAGTAGACATGTAAAGAAAAGAAGAAAAAAAAAAAGAATAAGAATGAACTTTTACAAAGAGAATTTTCTGGGTTAAGACGCGACCAAAAATAATTATGAATGGATTAAATTGCATATATAATCGATTATATTACCTAAAATTTTTAGTTAAAATATATATCTTTTATGTCCCTAATAAATTACAAACACTATTGATTATGTGTCTTTTTTAATATTATAATAACAAAAATAAATAATATTACCAAAAATAGTAAAATTATTAATAGCAAATAAAAATATTTTTTTTTCAATTAAACAAATTTTTCACTCATTTCTTTTATCTTTTTCTTATATTATTTTGTCTCAACCTTTTGAAACATGTTTATTCCCACTCTAGTATCTTGCTCGGCAAAGATTGCTAAGGAAGAAAATTCATAGTTTTTGTTATTGTCATTGACTTGTAAATTGTTTATGGAGTTATGAGTGTGATGGACATTGTCATGGATATATTTTCCAATGTGTGTATGGGGCTGAGACAAAAACAACAAAAACTTCAAATTAGCATACAACAAATGTTACAGAAGAAATCTGAAGTAAGCCCCACCAAAAGCAAGCATTAAACCGAATAGAAGAAAAAGGAAAGAAGAAAAAAACGAACCATCTCAGAATGGGGCCTAAAAGCATAACTCAATGTGCTCATAAAATGATATCATTTGTTACCTACACATATGCTTTGCAGCTAATGAAATCTACTGTAAAAAACTGTTCTGAACAATTGACAAGAACAAACTATACTCTCAGCAACAGCAGCAGCAAGGTTACCAATCTGAGCCATCAGGGAAAGGTTTGAGAGCATCCTGCTTCCCATCAATGTAGTATTCAATAATGGCTTTCATTCGGGGAAGCTTATAGGGGTGATAATTCACGTGTACAATCACAGGCTTCAGTTTGCTGAGGTTAGCATCATTCCTCACTGTCTTGAACAGAACCTTGCTGTTCATGAACAGATACATATCCATAGTTCTTTTGGCAGCATGAAGGCCATCATAACCAGGATGTGAGGGGAAGAACAGTTCCTCATTGAAAACAGCCTGGTCCCATGCTTTCTCTTTCGAAAGCCGTGTTGCCACGCGATCCAAAAGCTCAATGGAAGGGATTGTTGGTCTGATATAGAAGAAACCAGAGTTGTAAACCCATATCCTCATAGTGTGAGCATATCTAGCCCACCCCATTGCAGGTTCATCAAACACATCGTTAAAGCCGTAAGCTGTCATGTTATTGTGACCATCGCTCATGGACTCCACGTCTGAATCCCGGTACAGATGATCAAATGGATTCTGCAAATATACAATGTCCACATCTGATAGAAGAACACTGTATCCCAGCTGCAAAAATTCTCTTAGAATACGAAATTTAAGAGCAGATACAGCATGGTTACTCCCAGTTCTTCCAATTATATCAACACCATCCTCTGGATCTCTTTTGTACACTGGCACTTGATTTGATTCACAAAACTTTTCAATCTCATCGTCCAAAGCAACAACTAGATAGTTGGTTATGCCAACTCTCTTGATGCTGCCGAACCAGACCTCCAGCATCTCCTTCACATTGGTGTTTGCCAGTGCAACTATAAGCTCTCGTTTAACTGCAACTTTCTCTAATATCTTTCCCAATCTCGGGTTCACAGACTCATCAGGAACAACAGTAGGGTTGGTTCTCATTCCCTTTACAGTGCCAAAAGGTCCAGCCTTGTGCTGTTTGCCTAGCGTAAGGACCTGCTTTTGAGCCTGGTCTTCCCGTTGCTCTGCAAGGCGAAGCCTTTCAGTCAATTCCCTCACCTGTTTTTTCAGCTCAGCATTCTTCTCTGATACCGCTACAAAGTCTGATTTCAACAAGTTCACCCGATCTGAGGATTCACATCCAGCTGAATTTTCCTGCCAAACAAAATCCATAATAAAAATGTTGCTGTCATGCCACAGGGTTCTTCTTTCACACAGGATCAGACACATCCTTTTGAACACACTTTAACTATTGGTCGAAGATCATTAGAAATTACAAAAATTACAATTCCTACTTACAATTTTCTTTTCAATAGATTTTAACCAATGATAAAGAGTGTGTTACAGAGTCTGCTACTAGCACATTTCATATAGAAAGATACTTATGCAAGATAAAATGACTTTGTGCATAGGCTAAAATTCAATCCTATAAATCACGTGTAAACCAATCAAAGAAACATCAGATTCTGCCTATTCAAACCAAGCCAAAAGAATAGTAGGTAGACTTGTGCATTATGCCTAGATTCCCTCTTAAGCTCGTGAGAAAAAACTTAACAATATCAGCTACATCTCGAAATTCCAATCATCATACAAACAGAATTCCAGTTTAGCATCTAAGCCAGGAGATTGCTTTATCCGAGGCAGAGAAACCAACCACACATGATCTTCAGGATATACTAATGTAGGCAAAAAAGACCATTTAGAAGCACACATTAATACAGACGTCACTATCATATCAAAGTTGACAACCAAAATTGACCACCGTATAAATCCACAAATCTTAAAAAGATGAAACAAGTGTGTATTGCTTAGCAATGAGGGCATATAGATCGAAAACTAGCAGGATCAGTAAGATCAAACACAATCCAACAACAACCCAAAAGCAGTTGGTCAGAACATTGGGAATTCCCAGTCAACGGCAATCACATAAGTAATGATCATTGCAACGAGACCCAAAAGCTGAAACAGTAGGAAAGAGCAAAAAGCTATAGTCTTTGACGAAAATGGAACCTGGGTCATGGATCCCGCGTTAGAGAGGCGGCGATTAGCAGCGACAGAGTCCGAAACGAAGAAGCCATTGGGGAACAAGAAAGCGAAGACGCATCCAATTAGGACCCCAATTGCAACCGCGGTTAGGACCCTTGATTTGCGTAGAGAGTTTGTGCTGCTGATCCTCATCAAGGGTCCCTCTCTGTCTCTGCGTCCAATCATTCTATCTCCGAAAGAAGATGCTTATTGGGCTTTATAATACCTATTTGGGGTTAAAGGGAAGGATCAAAGTTGGTGTTTTTGATCTTGTTCTGAGAAAAAGCATTCATTCCCTTTGAACTCTGCGAATGATCGTGAACAAGTTTCTCAGATTCTTCTTACACGCATCCCTAATATTTTACTTTTAATTTTTTCATGAAATTATTGAGAAGGTATCAAATCGCGAGTGAAGAACAAAAACGCAAAGTTGACTTGAATGGTTATTAAATTAAAATAAGTGCAAAAGCAAAACCCTACTTAATTTTAGTTTTAAAAAAACTACACCAATAATACCTTCACCATGTTTTTGTTTTTTGTTTCTAAAATTTTGGCCATGTCTCATATGTGTTAGTTGATTGAAACTAGATTTTGATTCCTTAAGGAAAAAATTGTTCAAGTTTTTTAAAAGATATAATTAAAAATATAACTATTTAAAATCATCAGTTAAGTTTTTCATAAAAATTAAACATTAACAAATATAAAGGACCAAAGTAATCCTACGAATTTTCTTTCACAAAAAAGCGCGAATTACTTTTAACAGAAAAAGCTACTAATGAGAATTAATATCAGAATAGACAGAAAGAATAGTTAGGTGAAATGTATTGTTAATATTTAATTCGGATTTTCTTTTCATACAAATTGTTTCCAATTTATCTTTACATTATTCACGTTATCCTATTACAATTATAACATCGTTTGTTATAATTATAACTCTGAAAAATATTAATAAAAATAAATGCCAAGTCTATAAAGGAACCAATTTTATATTTTGTTCTTATGCGTAAAAGTCCTTTCTAATTTTATCCTTTGACTTTAAAATAAATTCGTACAAATCTTGCATGCTAAAACAAAAAGAATTTTGGAAATAATTGTAGGATTTTAAAATTGAACTGATGATTCTTTTTGTAAAAAACAAATGAAAAATAGACATATGTAGGAAAATAAAATATTTTTAAATACTTTCGAAAAAATATATTCAAATACAATTTGATACTGCCTTTAGTATTTCTTTCATGAAGTAATAGATTAACTATATTATGTTTGGTAAGCTTCTGAATAAACTTAAAGGGAGAAAAGTCTATTATATGCTTTAAAAGTTAATTAAGAACATCTTCAACCATTGTTTGGTCATTTAATAGGTCATAAAATTAATATCTAAATTTTATAAAATCTCCCCATTAAAATATGCTAACATGATATAAAAAACAAGACCTATACAAAAATAAATTCTCGTTATTTTACCTTAAAAATATATATTTTACCAATAACCAAATAAAATATTAATGAATTTGATAAAATAGTAATAGATAAAATATTTTACCTTAAAATATTAATACAGTTACACTAATTTTGATAAAATTAATCTTTTAACTATGATTGAGATAGATGCGTAAATTAATCTATAACATGTACTATTATATAATACACTGTAGGTGATGGCAAGAGGAACTGATTCTGCATATCTGTCAAAGGGACACAGATGTTCAAACCTTCATAGTCAAGCACACAATAATAGATGAATGATGAATCCTCAAACATTCACAATTAATTTTGTCAAAACTCAAAGCACAAAATGCATAAATTATAAATATGGTTGGTGGATGCTTACATGTGAGCAAGCATAAACGTGGGCCTAACTCCCAAGACAAAAAATGCTGTGAAAATCAGTATTTACATCAAATATGCCTATTTTCTATGAACAGAGAGTGGAAATCAAAAAAATAAATATAACTAAACAATTTTCACATGCAAATCATAAAGCCAACGTATTTCAATCCAATATATGTAACAAAAAATGCATTAATCTTCTGACTCTGAATCCTGAACCTGCCTCTTTTGGGGTTCAATGCGATTAGACTTTCTCCAAATTGGATGAATGAGATCCCTAATCATCTGAGTTCCTGATACAGAAAATAACCAAATGACTATACAGACTTCTTAGCTGAAAAATTGATAACATACTGCTGAAGTATTTCGTAATTGAGAAAAAACAATCCATGAGACGATATAAGAAAACCATAAGCTCGTATACTACGGCCGCAGTAAATAAAAGCTAATTGGTATAGAATTAAAAAAGCAGGTGAAATTACATACTTTAAATAAGTACATACATACGTCTGATAGCCATATAGCATTAAATTCCCAAGATTCTAATGACAACATATTATATACCTACTACATATAATGTATCCATAACAAAGAATAGGGAAACTAAACGGTCTAAACTAGCACTGATAATCCGTTGACTTATCTTTCCTTTAGAACAGATTGGAACTGAAATGGAGAGTTTAATGGCGGCAGATATAGATATACGGAGTTCACATGCGTACCTCTCATTAAAAACTTCACTGCTAGAGCTCTTGCAAGTTGCAATTCAATTTGGTGATCACTAATAAATTTATTCTGCAAGATCAGAAGTCAATTATAAGATTACCTTTTTAAGAATTTATAATTTTAAGAGCAAGGACAGTGAAGAGCTCAGAGAATCATACGTGGAACAGTAACATAGATGGTAGATTCTTTAATATATATATATATATATATATATATATATATATATATATATATATATATATATATACATATATGTGTGTGTGTGTGTATATAATATATTTTTTAAGAAATTATTTGTCAAGAAAATAAAATAAATGAGAGATGTGCATTAAAAGTACCTTAATTTTGTTTTAACAAGAATTGAAACTGATTCAATCAAGGAGTTTGATGGTGTAGCATAGAAGCCTCTTAGATTTAAATTGAATTTGGAATTTGTTTTGAACGTTAATTACATTAATTATAATTGGGTGGTGTTAAAGATAAAATTTTAATTACATTGCATTAATTTTTAATTAAAATTATATTTGAACTCAATACATTTCTCCAAGAATGATAAAAAAAAAAAAAAAAAACTATCTAGATAGTATGTAAGATCCTACATCTAACCGTTACGATCTTAACTATCTTGACTAATAGTACATGTTGGAATTGCTCCCTTAATTGACGAAGCATTTCTCATGAAAAGTACCTTTTCATAAAGAATCAAGTCTCTTCATGAAGAATCATGTCTCTTCATGAATGAAGGATTTTTTCATCTCTTATAAATAGGGAGAGTATTTCATTTCATTGTATTCCATTAAGAATCCTTTCTCAAAGAAAGAGAAAAGAAAAAGTGATGTAGTTTTTGAAATTTTCTTTGAGAGAATAAGAGTTGTATTTCCGCCACACTTGGTAAGAGTTATTAAGAGATAGTCATCCGATGGGGCTAAGATTCTTTGATTCCCTAGAGAAAGAGATACTAATTGTATATCTACTTTCATAGTGAAACTGCACTACTAGGAGCTCGAGGTTTTTCCTAGCTCACAATGACAATGTTTTTCACCTTAAATTTGTTGGTGTTATTCTTCTCTACTCTTATTTTTGCTTCCACATAATGCCTATTTTATTTACAGAAGAGGGAATTTGTTATGTTAATCCCACCTGTGCATAATAAATTTATGTGCGATATAACATATGCTATATATGCAACGTGAACAATGGGGAAGAATTCCAAATGCCGTGGACAAATTTGGTAGAAGCACCTTTATAACTCTCAAACAAGATAAAAAATGCATTTTCAGCAATAATGAAATCTATGTACAACTTCTTACCAATAAACCATACGCAAATTCGACAATCAGATCCATTTTAGCTTGATGCTTCAACAGGAATGGACGCAAGTGACTACAATACAATTGTCTTGCACCCTGTTCAACAAGTTTTATATGGTTTTGATTATTTACTTATGTTTGATAGAGAACAAATTTATTATAACACTAGTGAAAAAGGAGTAAAAGAACAGAATAAAAGAAATTTCCCTTAAGAATTTAAAATAACAATAGAAGAACAAAGCAACCAAGATAAGGTTATTAACACAGAAAATTCAGAAGGCATAGCAGGAAGAGAATAAGTTGAGCAGTTTGGTTAAGCTTACATTGAGAGTGGGAAGTTGTAGCCAAAGAAGAAATCCAAACTTTACATGATAATAGAAAGGAATCCTAAATAAATATGGCAAAAACAAACCTTGTTAGATCATAATACCTCAAGTAAAACGCCAAAGCAAACAAACAAATCATAACTGAAATCTATGGCTATTGATTCAGTCCTTCAGAACATCATAAATAGCAGGCAACTGGGATCACAAGATAAATGAATAGAACATAGACATAACTTTGTTATCAATGAAAATCAGATATAGACACTGAGGTAAGTATCCATGAAAATAAAAATGAAAAACCATAACAATAAATTAAAAACAATAAAACCCATGGAGAACTTGTTCATACCAGGAAAATAACTTTTCAGTAAACATTTCCGCGGCACTAAAAGATCCATAAGCTGAAAAAAACACAAGAGAGATCAGTATCAATACATGCAGACAAGTCCATCAAAGTAAATATCTATAATAGCACATCAAAATTAACAAACCCAGATTGTAAAAGAGCAAAAGTAATAGCCTGGAGTTACTCTTATCCCACTAAGTTGAGAATTCTTCAAACATGTTCATCCAAATTCATCAGCAATCACCCAAAAATATCAACGATATAACATCATACTATGGTAACAAAATTTTCATAAGTTTAACATACAGATCGTTAAGGCTACAATGTAGCATGCATCACCAGTAGTCTAATGCCAATCAAATCAATAGAAAAATAATACTAACAAAAAAAAATTCAAAACTGATAAATTTAATTATCTTTAACAAGGAAATGCAGGTTGAAGAATAATTAGAACCTGCCCAATACAACAGCCATCTCTGTTGCTGACACGGATCATTGTTCTCAATAGCTTTAAACGTGGAATACACGGGAAGTGCAAGCCCTATAGAACAGCTGTAACGAGTGACCCAATATCAATAAGTTGGTGTTGAGTACGAAAAATATCTTTTTTAGTAAGTTTAGAAGAATTAAGAAAATATGATTGAAGGGAAACACGCATACCATGCTGTGCGGAGAGAAAGGTTGGAAGCAAAAGGGGAAAGGAACGGTGTCAAGCAAACCTGCATTGATCTCTGAACAGAAACAGCAAAAGCTTGAAGTGGAGTGATAGCGAAGAAACAGAGAATGAAGGGTAACAAATCAGTGGTAAAGGTAAAGGTAAAGAAGATAAAGGTAAAGCCAAAAATACAAAAGAGGGAAACTTTAGGTTAGGGATTTCAAATCTGTGAACACTAACTGCAATTTATTTTTTCTCTTCTTTTTTTATTAGGGGTTTTTTTTTTTGTAATTGATATTAAAAATCGAGATAGATAGTTTCATCTTTTATTTTAGAATTTTCAGTAGTTTTTTTATATGCCAAATTATTCAAATCATCTTTTTATATTTTATTAATTTTATGTGACGAATCAAATTTGACTTTTAAATTTATTATTGATTAAATCACGTTGATTTTTTTCATTCAATAATTGATTAAGTAATACTTTTTTTAATAAGGTACAACCCCCATTATAGTGTTTTGCACAACCTCATCCTATTTTAACATAATGTTGAATAAGTCATTAATACCAAGAGTTTATTAAAATTAATTTAATTTATTTTTTTTATTGGCGTCTTGTTCAAGTCTTGCAGAGGCTGAGGTTGCATGGTAAGTAATTAGGGATTATTTTCACGGCATTATGCTTTTTTAAACGTTATTATTCATCAATTATTAATTAAAAAGATCCACATAGATTTATTGATAGTAATATGTAACGTATTTTTTAAATTAATAATTAATCAGTGATAAAGCATGTAAAACAGTGGAAACAAATATATTATAAGGTGATATTCAACATCATTAATTATAAAAGATTGTTTCAAATTGAGTAAATGTTGTTTAACAAAATTTATCTTTAAAAAGAATAATGCGATATTGTTTATACAAAAATTACTTATTTTAATTTGGAAGATAAATTTGAACACTATAAAAAAAACTCAAATTTAATATTAAGATCGCTAAAGTGAGTACTTGACTTAATTTTTAAAATTTACAACTGGTTTCATATTAATATTTTATATTTTTAATTATTTTTTCCATTCAACACATAACCTTTTTAAGTAATGTTTCTTTTATAACCAATATCACATTATTTGCTCCAGTTGTAAATTTTGTTAAGCAACGCTAATTTAATTTTAAACATTTATAAACAATTATATTAGAGGTAATATGATTCACAAAATTAATATAAAAAAAAGTCATTTATTTAACTATGTGTTTGAACATTGACTTCAACCTTCCTAGTTAAAATATTATTGGTTACAATTTACCTATTTTTTGGTTTCTTTTTAGAAAAAAAAAAAAAGAGTATGTAAATTTTAAAAAACGGACACACACTGTCAACTTCGCGTCTTTTATAAAATTTATATAAAGTGTTTTCTATAAAAGCTAACATGATCATAAGCATTTTTTATAATTCAACCTTGGTTCTATATGTCTTGATACTTTTCTTATAACATACTTCATTCTATGCAAAAACTTTATTCGAATTCTCATTACTTTTTTAATATTTTAAATATTATATAATTTAATCTATTAGTAAACTTGGAATAGTTGTTTGAGAACGAAAAATAGGAGGTGGGGAAGGCAAAAACAGTTGAGGATGTACGAGAGATCATTAATGTCGTAAACCCTGAAACAGTAAAGTGCCCTAAGAGATCATTAATGTTCAAAATTAGAAAAGAATAAAGAGATTGACAGCTCTCAAGTTCTAAATAAGTAGTTTAACAGTGAGTTTGATTCAACTGGTTGGAATTCATGTGAGATTACACATGTGAGAATTCATGTGAGATTTCACCATCAATCATCTCACATCTTTGACTAAAAGCTTTAAATTTTTCATAATTTAGGTCCTTGTTATCTAAAAGAAGAATATTAGTTTAACACTATATTTCATTCATCACTCCTATTTGACACTATTTTTATTAATAAAATATTATAAATTAATAAAATAATAATATAATTGACTGTTAAATAGGTGAACAGTGGTATCAAAATATCACCATCCTATCTAAAATGGGTGTTTCAATTATCTTCCATGACACATTAGTTAGTTTTCAAGTTTGTAATTAAGTTTAACTGTATTTGTTTGAGGAATTTGTTTTTTATATTGTGTAGGTAAGTTATGTTTTATATGTTTTTAAATGAATCTCAAGTCTCTAGAAAAAAAATTGTTAAAAATTATATTATACAAATTATCAAAATATAACTAAATTGTAATTATAACGAGATATTTTATAACTGATTCTGATATAAAATCATAACATAATATATCAGAATGGATCCAAATTCATTAAGTTCATTGTATAATCTATAAATACAGACTTAATTATCATTAATAATAAGGTGTTTTTAAACTTTATCTAAATTATTTGCATTCTCTACTCAATACTAACTTGAACATCATAGTGTCTACAAAATTCTTCTTCTAAGAAGATGAAATTAAAAATCTTTGAAGCAACAAGGAAAGAACAATACTAAAAATGAACCATAGAATATATTATTATTATTGGAAGCAACTGATCTATTACGAGAATATGTATTATTTAAAGATAGATTTATGTGTGACAAAACAAATGACAGAGTTAAGTATTAGAGTTGACGATAGTTTTTTTATATAAAATTTTTTATTGAATAAACTAGGGAGCTTATTGTGATAAAAATAACAGAGAAAAGAGTTTACAAGATATAGATTAGAAGATCCAAACCGAGTTCCAAAGAAATATCAAACTTTTTCGGTATGGACCATTCAGAAATGGGCTTGTGAGAGTCAGATAATAATTGGAGTTTGGAGAGGAGACATGGATCGTAACATCTATTCGGACGTTTCTTCTAGCACCTTCATGGTTTCTCCTGCACCCTCATAGAGAAAACGAAATTATCGTTTTACCCTTCTCTTCATCTTCTTATTGTTTTCAGCACTCCTCTTGCTCTTCATTGCCGTAGCCCCACTTCCGACAAACAAGACAGCATCACTGTTGTGATTGTTGAACCATTTCTCCCACATTAATCTATTTATTTTATATTTTAGATCTTAGATAATAGAATTTAAGATATATTTTAGATTTCATAATTTAGAATATAATTTATATTTTAAATTATATAAACTGATATGCAAAAATTATATTTTAAATTATATAATCCCTAATACAAAATATTATAAATTTAAATTTTAAATTCTATAATTCGTAAAGTCTTTAAATCACATAATTAAACATTTTAAAAATGTATTTTTAATACTTTTAGAAGTATGGATGCAAGAGAAAACATAGAGGTGCAGGAAGAAGCGGCCCATCTACTCCCTGCCCAAATCAATAATCTTGAAAGTTAGTAACTTAAGTTGAAAGTTAGTAACTTAAGTTATTATACGAAATAACTATAATAATAATAAGTAAAAAATATAACTGTGACTATTCTTTATTCTTAGTTTTATAAAATATTTAAATTTAATTTAAAAAAAATGCAAATATGATACATATAATCATAAAAGGAATTCCATGTAAGATTATACTATAACTATAAAAGCATCATCACTGTCATAAAAATATTCTATAAAATTTAATAAATTAATTAATATATAATAAAAAATAAAAACTTAAACAATATTTATAATTTAATTGTGACATATATTAGTTGTAATAACTTAATAACCATATAATGTATTTTTATGAATTAAAAATAAATTAAGTCATTAATATTTTAAAAAATCAGTGGGACGCTGTCATATTTTTTTTCCAATTACAGTAATACTTACTAAACGAATATTTAAATTATAAAATAACAAAAAGCACATAAGTAAAAATATTATTTACAATTTTTCAAAGTTTTATAATAAAAAAATATTTCTAAGATAGTTGTAATTAGTACGTACATATACACATTTTTACACTAATAAAACGTATTTCTATCGAAAGAGAGAAGAAACTATGTTTGATGAAAATATACTTACTATTAGTATAAATATTGTTCATTTGTATTGACTATTTGCCATATTAACTGTTATATGAATAAAAAAATTTACTATGTATTGTAGTTGCGTCCGGATTTGTAAAAGTAAAAGGCATAAAACGCTTTACTTTTTACGAGCAGAAAAGTTGGACATACTAAAGAATCACTCAATTTTCTTACACTTTTAAACATAATTTTTACTGTGAAAAAAATATTGAAAATTAATATTATTTGAATAAAACCCATATACGATTTTTAGCAATAAATATATTAAAATATTTGCTATTATGATTTTATCAAATCAAATAAATAACAGAACCACATATATATCGCATATAGTACATGTTTATTTCAATTCAATTATTATTTTAAATTTAAACTTTTAAACATAGAGCTGCATTAAATACTTCAATAAAAATGGTAGTGGTTATTATTACATGAATATGATTTTTCTTTGGAGGATACACATAACCTAAAAAATAAAACAAACTTTTGAAATCAATCTCCCACTAATCGAAATTTTTTTCTACGATGTTGAAAGCTTTGTTTGCTTTCTTCATTAGTGGGCGATTTATCAAACATCAGTATGACAGATAGTGATTTTATTACTTCCATCAATTATGACAGGAAGAAGAAGCAAAATCAATTGATATCCACAGCTTTGAAATTACTAACAGTGCAAAGCCACAACTTTCTTCATTTATCTTAATATAATGAAAAATCTTGTTACTACAACTTAATTTAGTTATATTACTCTGTATAAGTTCTTTTATACACCTACAAGTTACATATTATTTAGAAGTCGTCGAGGTAAGATTTGTTTAAGTATATATTTATTTCTTAATCTTTCGAAACGTCTTTCTAATAAAAATTATAATAAAATTTTGAATTTTAAAACAGATAATATCTGAAATACAATGATTATTTTATCAATGTCATTCTAATAAATTTAAGATCAAAACATAAGTGTTACTTTAAATTTTTATAAGCTAAGAAGTGAAAATAAGGATAACATCTAAAAATGATTTAGTTGTAGTATAATACCACTGAAACTTAAATCAATTTATGATAAACCCAGTTAAATCCAATTTAAGTTCATACTCTAGAGTAACGAAGACCACTCATTCCTTCTTTTCCAAAACCTTCTTTTCTGCCACATTTTTTTCAGAGGGAAAAAGCAAACATGATCATAGTTTAATCGTACCAAAGAAAGCCACACCACAAGATGAATAGAAGTTGGAGTCATATTGATTACTCACATGCACTGTTACGTGTATTGAACTATTGGGCCTTTGGTCCCCAAAACAAAGAGAGGATCCAAGTGTTTGATTTATATCTTTTTCTTCTTTCTAATAAGAATAATAACAACAAACCACAATAGATTCTCCAAAACTATTCCTTATAGTTGTGAAAATTATCAAACTATTTTTTATATCTCAAAAATGTATTTTATTTAAACGCTGTTGTTTTAAGTACCCATATCTGTTAGAGTTTATGTTTTTTATGATATATTTTTCCATTAACAAAGACCAAAATTAAATTTCTCATTACATTAAAAGAAAAAATTATTTGCTAATGATGTCACATCAATGTTATTGAGAATAGTAAACAGAAAAAGTATCAGTATGTCCCTACCAAAGTTTTGGAACTTGGGTAGGATTTCAAATGGTGATAACACATATATAATTGATGGTGATATATTGTTAAACCTAATCCAGAAAAGAGTTAATCACCACATGCGCATGCGTTAGCATGAGTTCTTAAGGTATTGAAGATTGACAAGTGTGTTGTGGAACAACCATTCAGATTTTAGAGGAACTTGTTCATTTTCGATCCTTCTTCTTATTTATAATCACTTTTTTGACTCTAATTAATAAAGTAAAGTAAATTATGTGAAGCCTCTTCCAATTTTGTGGCGCCACTCTTGTTGGAATCTTCAATTTTGCCATAACTTTTACTCATTGTGTTGACTTTAGTATTTGAAAGATTGAGATGGATGATTAAAAATGCATAAACCAAACTTGAATTTGAGTGAAATGGATAAAATAAACTTCTTTTAAATCGTTTGAAGTAAGGGAATTGCTTAAATTACTATATTATTATTACTTAACGTTTTATCTCAACAAATATTTTAATATGATAACTTAGAGTTTCAATTTAAACAATTATTATAAGTTAAACTAAAATAACTTCAAGTATCTAAAATAATTAAGTAGACGTGACTCTGTTTTAAGGTTGTTTTTTAAGGTTGCTTGTCCCTCTCTTGGGCTTGACGTTTGAAGCTTCCATGCCATTGTTTCGCCGGAATGGCTAGAAGAAGAATACAATGAAAGATATATATAGTTCTGATCTTGAATCTTGTGACAAAATTTACACTATTTATTAGTATATGCTGATGTTAATTGATGACTAGCTTAAGCTAAAATAATGAAGTATAAGTGACTCTTTGTAGACTAGCTGTGAAATAGCCGTTGTCAATTTCAATTTAGTTTATTCAATTATTCCTCGTTTTATTAATCATTGTTGTTAATTTATACTATAGTACAGTTGTTACTGAAGAAATTATTAACATGAATATGGTCAAAGGTTGGTCAGGGATGAGCTATTATTTTATGTACGAGTACGTAAACGTTACATAGAAAACTTACACTAAATAGTAAAAACAAATTAACTAGATTCTAGAGTAAAACGCGTGGCTTTGTTAATATTCTTTACCATGTGATGATGTGATGTAAATTAAATGAAAGCGATCACAAATGTCTAAGAAGATTATATTATATGGTTTGTAATTTTGATTTGAATACTTTGATCCAAAAGATAACCTTGATTCTAATAATATATGTGTTTTTATTTGTGCATGACATTAGTTATATAAGGTTACTTTAAACCTACAATAATCCATGTGAGTGTGTAGATTTATCTCTTTAGAATTGTCAAAAATATCTACAATGATACATATCTACTCATTGCTCATTGGTGGGGTCGGTTTCAATGAACAATCAATGAGGGTGAATCGTATTCTGCTTAAAGGTCACCTTCTATAAATTTCAAAACATGTGCAGCTCATGTTGACTAACTATCCACCTTTTCATGAATTAAATATTTTTTTTACAACAATTTAACTCATCATTTTCTTTTCTTTTTTCTGAATAATGTTTTTTTTTTCTAAATATAGTTTTCAAACAAGTCAGTCAAACTAGGGTATTTAACGTAAATTCCTAACTTGTTGAATGTGTGTCACATACAATCTGCAAATATCATTAATGCTTTCAATTTATTAGAAGAAACAAAAGTTATTTGTGCTCAACTTGGTGTTTGTCGCGATTTGCTCATGTTACAGTGATGGCTCCCTTGAGTCACTGACATCGAAGACAGTACCATGATATGTGTTTTAGGATTTGCAATTTTTTATGACAAAAAAATATTTTATGAAATAGAAGCAAAATGTTTCCATTCAAATATCTTTATTCATGATTTTGTCCTCTGTAAAGTAGTACAACCCATCACTCAGAAGATAAAATAGAAAAATTTCTGAAAAGGCATGGTAACACTATATCATTACGATTCGATTCATGCATCAAATTGTTCACTCCATATAAGGTTCTGAAAACAATACAATTCGTAACTAAATGCATTATGAGATGCTTATTGCTAGCCACTGGGGGAACCTTCCAACCCATATATATAATTTCTACCCTACACATTTCTGGGAAAAGCTTTCCGTTTTCACCCCACACTTCATTTTCATCTCAAATTATTCACTAACCAATGCGTCATGCTATTCTCTTTTAAATCATTTGAGAATCTGAAATCTTTCCCTACTGACAGAAATGAAAGAAGATTGTGCATTATATATGGAGCAGCCATCATAAAAAGTTTTTTAATTTCATGATGGTAAAGTATTTCTGTACATACGTGCGTGTCTATTTTGTCAGCATAACTAGCACAACACAGCAAAAATAGAAAATTATCAATCAACACCAATGATAAGGTTGCTCCACCCTGTACCAGAAAAACCTGGTTAATGCAGCCTCTCCAGGTTTGCAACACCAACCTAGTTAATCATTTTTCTTTCTGTCGTGTCTGATGAACAAGTTGCACGTCCTTGCTACCAGCTGGACATCATAAAAATTTAAGCAATTTTAATTCAAAGAAAGAAGAGAAAAGTAACCACTTGTTATTGAATTTGGTGGCTATTAATATAATAGATTGATCTGTTTAATAGATTTATATTATGTGCTATGATATGATAATATTTTAAAAAAATATGAATTTAGATTTAATTAACTTTACAAAATCGTTTATTTTTGGTCTTAACCGTGTTTGATCCTCTTGTAGGCAACCCAGTAGCATAGAACATTTGAATTTGCAGAAACGAGGTCCTACTTTATAACCATTCATGTAAAATTATTGCAGTGCTGTTCATCAATTACAATTGTCATAAAAAAAATTCTCCAATAATGTGGTTTTTGAGGTATGCGCATTTGATAGCGACTTCAATGGCTGTTCAAAACTTTGAAAAGACTACACCAGAAAATATATGCGTATCACTTCATGCTGGATTCTTCAAGTTCAGTGTTTTTTCTTACAAAAATTATACTTTTTGACACTTTTTAAAACAAAAAAAATGAGGATACATTTTAATAATATAATCAAATATTACTATTTTAAGTTTTTAAGTTAAAATATAATTGAAATATTAATATATTGAGTTTGATCTTTATACTTTGTATATGAACAAAATCTCAATTATTTTATTCTAAATAATTAAAGTTATTGACCTAAAGAACTATTGCAACACGGGTACATGTTCATTTATCTACATAATCTGATGGAGAAATAAAACTAACACATTTTTAACTAATATAATTGCGAAGTATAGTCGCATCCTGACGAGTCCCCTGGGAAGGAAATGAGAAAGCGGTATTTTAATAATTAAACTGTCATTATCGTTAATTATTCTATTTCTTACATTCTTCGTTCTTTTTCGTTTTTTAATAAAAGTTATACACATAGTTATTTTATTTATATATCTTTTTCACACCTATATGAAAAGTACATCATTTGGACATTGTATGTGTGTTCGCTATTAGACAATTTTGACTATATGAATAGCACATATTTAGACGAAAGAGATATTTGAGACGTGCAATAGACTACAAGTACACGAGAAAATAAACTAAACAATGGGAAAAATCAAAATGAAAATATATTAACTATTTATGAAACACATACTAAGATGAATCATAGAATCAATCGTCATTTTTTAATACGTACAAAATTTATATTAGTTCGGCTTTGAATATTTGAGTTGTCGATGTGTCTCAAGTATTCGGAATCATAACAGTATGATATCAGTTCGTGAAAACGTATGAATGTTGACAAAAACAAATAAAAACCTTTATTGTCTTTTGTGTATGCAACATACACATATGTACACACGGTTCGAGCTTCAAGGATTGCATCATACATCTAATAATTCATGAACATAAAGCCAAAACATTGGAAAGATCATCTCGATTTTTAGTTCCGCAAACTTTAAGATTGTCTAGCTTTCATTTTAAGATTGTCGAGTTTTTCTTCTATGAAATATTTAATATTTTGATATATTTAATAGTCTCACTTAGTTTAGAAATCAATATTAAAGTTGTTTAATCATATATTTTTTTCTAATCTTCTGAAACATCTTTTAAAATTTTAAAATAAACAATATTTCAGATAGTGTGGTTAACTTCAACAATGTCATTCTAAGATTTTATCAAATTGAATTAGTTAATTGTTTATGTAAGCAAAATTTTGTTGTGAATTTTGAAAAAAAAAACATTTAAATTGTAATTTCTGTAATTATTTAAAGTACAGAAACTTATTTTTGAACGTAAATTAGAATTCAATCAACACCTTATGAAACTATATTAATTTTTGTGTGTTATACTCTTTCCTTACTTTTATCCTTATTATTATTCCTCTCAATTAATTATTTGTAACATTTATTGTCTGAATTATCCAACAACAGCTAACTTCAGGAAAGGGGTCTACATTCCTTCATTATTCAACAACATATTTATTGAGTGGTTTTCGTTCCAACTTTGTTGGCATTGATACGTGTCTGGTTCGTGGGAAATGATAAGCAATTAATGCTCGACATTTTTGCCTATAAACATTAACCAGTGCACACATGCTCTAACTAATACTCACAGAAGTCATATAAAATAGTCTAAAGTTTGTTAGATAATTTTGTTTTACTTGAATAATTATTGTTTAGCAGAAAATATTTTCAGTATAAATATGGTAAATCTACATTGATAACAGTGTAATTAAAAATACCAGCAGATAATTTATTATTAAGAAATATAAAACACATGAAATAATCTTATGTTTAATTTTTGTTCTAAATAAGAAATTTCACATAGCCTAAAGAATGTTAAAGATAATTTATATATATATATATATATATATATATATATATATATATATATATATATATATATATATATATAAATGCAATTATTACCAGTACTGCTTTACCAAGACTGAGTTAAGAACACATTCGATATTTGTAAGTGAAGGTAATATTTACACAAACAAAAGTTTGTTTTTATTTAATGTTGACACTGCTAACAGTAAATTACCTCTGTTACACACTTCAAAATGATATTATTTTATGAAAAATAGTGTTAAATAAATGTTATTTTCAAACAGTAGTGTCAAAATAAATTTATTCATAAAATAAGAGCGGTGATATGTTTACACTGTAAACCATAAATTACATCTATTATACACTTAAAAATAATAATATTTTATAAAAAATATAATATTTTATTATAAGAAATAGTCTCAAATGAATGTTATTGTAAAGAATATATAAATGTGGAGATTAATAATTGTAAAATGATATGCATGGTTAAAGATCAAGGAGTACTCAGACTCTACGAACCAGTTGTTCAACTTCTACAAATCCGAGGTCAGTTTGGTCTTTCTTTCAAGTCGTTGCTTTGACTTGGGTGACTTCCCATGTGATCAATCACATAAAATTGTTCCATATCATCTTACAAATTTCAATCATCCTTTCAGGATAATATTAAGAAATTATAACAAAATAATAATAAATCTAATTATAAATGTATTTTTATTGCGATTTTTCAATTTTTATTTATTTAATGTCATGATGATGTTTGAATGATGAGATGCTCATTAATGGACATAAAAGCAGTCAAATTTGGACAAATTCATAAAGTTCATATTTGTAATATGGATTGAAGATCTCGTGGATTAAGTTTCAAATACATATTTTAACTTTGATTTACTGATATAAAAACATAAAGGTCTTATCTTTATCAGGGGATTTTGAAAAATTGAATGCATATCCTCATAAAATTCACTTTTTCTAAAGCTGTTCACTTATTTTTGTTATACCATAAAAGACAAAACGCATGCAATGACTTTTTTCATGATAATTGTTATTTAACATTCATTTTCTTTCAAAATATTATGTCAATCTTTCTCAAAGTTCATACTGGTTAGTGCATTTTATGGTGTGTTAAAATAACTTAAACATAAAGTTAATCAGAATTAAACATAAAGTTTTGAAACTTCTATTATGCTTGGGACATACCACAATATTGCCCTTGAAATGTATGTTGAAAAAGAACAAAAATTATTGTTTCCTTTATAATTTCCATATCAAGATTTTATTAGACAGAATTGGAAGTTATCTTCGTGTCTTAACAGCCATAAAAAAAAATATAATTAATAGTCTTGCCCCAGATGGATTTAAAAAAATAACAAAATGACTATTTTAATTAAATAAAATTAATTTTTATCTTTTATATACAAAGATAAAACAGGAAATGGAAAGATGAATAATCAAACAAAATGCGTGTGGAAGAACAACAATAATTGAATTGAAGCAAATGCAAGTTGCAATTGTTTTTTGTTTGATGCTTCACAACTAGATTTTCGAAGTCTTTAGTGGGCCCATCTTATATGGGAATCTCTTCCGTCATTGTTGACCCATATGAAAGTCATAATACTAATACATTAACGTATTTATAATTTATTTTCTTACCTTTCTACTCAAATATTATTCTAAAATATTTCTATATTTTTAATAACTAATTTCTCAACAAATTTAGTCAGTTTAAAAAATCTGTCGGGAAAAATTATTTAAAATGCTAAATTTCCAAAAAAACATAAAATAATTTTATCATCTTGTATATCTCCTTTTAAGTACAATATTTTGAAACTAATCTCCTTTAAGTACACTTGAAACTAACTCTTAAATATATATTATTACTAATTTTTAAGAACATCGTATTTTTTTATTTTAAATTAAATTTAATTAAAAAAATTTATTTTATTAAGTATTTAAAATTTCTTTTTTATATAATTTTTTTATCGTTATTCTAATAGGTATAACTAATATTTATATTTTCACATTTTTAATTAGGTAATCAAGTTGTTTCTTATTTCCCATCCTTTAATTTAGTGATGAACTCACTTTTAAAATAAAAAAAAGTTGATCAATAAATTAAAAAAAATAATAAATGAATTAGAAATAAAAAAGTCGACCAAGAAAATTAAAAACCAAAAATACTTAAACAAGAAGTTATACATATTTTAAATATTTAATAAAATAATATTTTTAATAAAAATTCAATTAAAAATATCTGAGTCTTTAGAAGTTAATTAAAAATTAAAAGGAATAATATAATTGAATATCAAATCTTTTTAAGTATATTAAACTTCGTATATTCGTATACCTCTTAAAAGTAAAAATTTAATTGCATTTAAACCTATTAGTGAATAATTCCTTAATCAGATTTCAACATAACAGAGGTAAAATATGTACTTTGCCTGCCCAACTCATTTGGTGTATTTAAATATCAATTAATGAATTAAGTTGAATTGAAGACAATAGAAGTTGACAAAAAAATAGTTTATTGTAATTATTAGTCGAAAAAATCTCAGATGAATTTTGCTTTCAATATCTTTAGAAAAAAATGTTAAACTTGCCGACATCTTATTCAATAAAAATTGAGAATTAGTTTGAGTATTTCAAACGGACCTTTAATAATTTATTTTAATCTTCCCCAGGAATTTTCTCACATAAAAAAATTTAAGCACATTACACGAATTTTCTATGCATAAATAATTCTCATGTCATCTTATCTTTATCTTATCATTTACATTATTAGCAACTAGAGAGACATAATAATAGCTTATAAATAAAATAATAAATAGAATAGAAACAAAATTAATGATAAATAACAATCAAATTTTACTGAAAAATTTACAATATTTCCCTTTCAAAATTCAAGGAAAAATAGTAATAACACGTATCTAAACAACTTTAAAAGGAAAACTATTTTTTTCTAATAATTATCCTCTCCTACACTAAAATAATATATAAAAAAGTTGAAATAATTTTAGTGGGTTAAAAAAAAATTTATAATAAGAAAAATAAACATTAGAGTAAAGTTTTTTTAGTTTAATAATTATTTCTTCACATTCGTTTACTCAAACATTTTGATTAAATTAATTAAACTTTTATGTTATGTTTTATTTTTTATAATCCATGTTGTTTAATTTTACAATAAATTATAATAACATCAATTATACATAAAATTGTTAGTAATGACTAACTTTATCATAACATTCATTTGATTTTTACTGATATTTTTATATTTTTGTTTCAATTTTTTTCAAAAGTAGTACAGTGTATATTTGTGTATTTTTTTTTATTCCGTATAACTTCCTTCCCTGCTTTGGATGACTTAGATGTACTTAGGTTCACTAAAAAATAAAGTTAAAACAATTTGTAATTTAGATAATCAACTTATTATCCTTCTTGTATTTGTAATTGTAAAGATAGCACAAATGGTGACAAGGCGAGGCCACGACAATTTGTGGGTGACTTGAAGTTCCAGTTACAAGAAAGAAAAAGAGAATGAAAACAGAGAAAAAATAGCCAGTGCAAACAAATTTTTATTTTGGGAGAAATTATGAGAAGAACGACTTTTCTATGAAAAATCATCATTATTTCTTAATTTTTATTTTAATGACAGTTTTATAATAAATCATCTTTGTTTATCAATTTTTGACTTTTAATGATGATGATTCTAGGTTCAACAACTATCGCTTATCATATCATTTGATTTTTAACGATCTTGAGTCAACCATCATTAGAAAGTTGATTTTTTTTTACAAAACTACGATAATGTATTTTTCTACAACGATAATTCTAAAACCATTGTTAAAATAAGTCATATAATCCAAATTTTAAACTAATGTAGCTTACAACTAATATAAAGTAGGATATAATTTTTCTTACAATTTTACATGTCGAAATAGTGCGAGACTTTCATTGAAAATCAAATATTTTTATCTTTTATATCTAGATGAACTTATACTCCTAAAATCTTGATTGTTACTCTCAAATCTTTTCCATCACACTCTATTATTAAAAGATTAAAAATAATTAAAATACAGATGAACACAACAACTTTAATTATGATCAATCTAATAGTTTATAAAAGAAATACTCTTTTAAACTTATCCATTTATCAATAATATAGCATTATATATTACATTTTATTATTGTCATCTCAATTTAATTTTATAGGTCCATTTGTGACTAATACTTTTTTAAACTTTTAAATAGTCAATATTAATTTATCATTCTTGAACTTATTATAACAAAATAAACATAAAAAAAGTGATTATTAGTGATGTTTCACTGGCCAAAATTAGTGTTACAGTAATTAAAAGTTTCTAACTTAACAATAGATAAAAGTGAGGTTTTAAGTTCATTCAATTTGTATAAGAAGTAAAAGAAAATAAGCACAGAACCACAAGATACACACGTTACCTTGTGTTACTTTTATTAATTTTTCATTTTCAAAATACTGGCAACACGCTACGCACACATGCATTAATAAAGAGCAAATTGACAATGACACTCACGCTCACTATCAAAGACGAAGCACATTAAACACAGAGCACCAGAAAAAAAAAAAATGGTGACAAGAACAACATTCAAACAATAACGAAAATGTCAGTGTTACAGTTGATACAGTGTATGGATATGGAAGACAGAATAAGAGACTTCCTATTTTTTAAAAGTAATATTGGAATGTGGAACTATATCAATGATAAAACAATTGCTTATTATATTAATTCAAAACAAAATTCCATTTAGAAAGCATGGTTACAGTATAAAATATTGAAAAAATATTATATTTTAATTAAACTAAGTATTTACTGTAATTTTAAAATATAAAGCTTTATATTTAATTTTAAAATAAATATTTATTTCTCATGTAATTTTAATAAATAACAATCACATATTTTATATTCTAAAAAAATAACACTCCTTTATTTTATTCTAAAAATATAAAAATTACACTATCATCTCATAACTTCATAGTAAATAACTCTCATAGTTAGTCTAATTTCAAACTCAAATTCATATTAACACTCCATTATCTTTTTATGTTTTTCTATAAAACAACATCTATATCCTCTCTATTTTAAAAATTAATATTCATGTTCTTTATATTTTTAACACATGCTATTGATTTTTTATAATTTTTAATAAAGTACACTCATTTTTTATTTAAAAACATCATATCAATTAAAACATGACAAAAATTATGAAAATAAAAACTTTATTATTTAATGTCCAATCCTTTTATTTAAATGCATGCCAATTGCTATCAAAATTCTTTATAAATAGGAAAGAAAATTGTTCAAATGAAAAGGGTTGGCATAAAACATTTAATTTGTCCTTCTTTATAGTTATGCTATCTCTTTAGGATTTCTATAAGCCTAGTTTTGATAACAATTCATATTCTCTAATTTTTCTCATCTTTATTTAGAGTCTAATTTTTCTCATCTTTATTTAAAGTGTATTTGGATGAGAAGATTAGAGTGGTTCAAAGGAGTAGCAAAGATAGATGAAGAATAATTTATCGGAGATGATAAAAAATTCTTTAAAGAGATTTGCAAAGACGTCAATCCAACATCTTTAAAATTACAAAATAACTCTTAAATATATACATATAACTATAATAGATTATATATTATAAATTTAATATATAATAAATTATAAAAATAGATAATTAATTATATATTATAATATAATAAAAAAATATTAAAATAATTTTTTTATATATTACATTAATTGATATAATTAAAATATTTAATGATATAATTAATAATAATAATATAAATGTGATATAATAAAATTAAGTATAATTATTTATAATACTAAATTCAATATACTAATAATATTGTGTAAATTTAGTATAAAAAATTAATAAATTTAATTTATTAATTATATTTAACAATTTAATAATACTTTATTAAATTGAATTTAAATAAAGTTAATTGTATTATTAATATTTTAAAAAAATATAACTATTAAAATTAAATAAATTAAAAAAATATTATTTTTAATTATTTTTAATTATTTTTTAAAGTTAAGGGTAAAAATATAATTACAAAGTTTTATTCATTAAAACTAATTTATATCTATCACATCATTCACAAACTTTCATAAATACATATTCAAATTCTCCAAATCTAACTATCTATCCATTAATCTAAACAACCTTATCATCTATACATAATTCACTCAAATTCATTCAAATCTATTTTCTCAAATCAACTTCCTCAACTAAACAAAACTTTAATTTCTTGATTTTTGACATTATATTTGATTTTTTCCTTTTTTTATACGATTTTAGTCTATATTTATTAGTGAATCTCGATCCCTTTGACTTTTGGATGCAAAATTAGGTAATGCAACTTCAGTGTTTGAAAACTCTTTTTTTTATTTTTTTGTCCTTAATTATTTAAAACCCACGAGATGCAAAAATGGAAGGTTTGTCCTCTACCAGTAAGTAATGAAATACAGGGAAACATCCTCTGTATTGAATTATCCTTTTGTTTCCACCTACATTAATATCTCTAAAGATTCATGAATCATGAATATTTACTTCATGAATCAGATTCTCCTTATAAGCGCCCAAAAAGATACAAATAAAATAAGCAACGTATCCAAGTGGCAAAAGAAAAAGAAATTGAGTGTTTAAAAGAGAGAAAAAATATTCCAAAAATATCTAATGTAAACTGGAAGTTGTCTCACTCATGAGGAATATTATATCCAAAATCCATGAAATTCTCCAAGCATGTGAACAGAAAACGTAAAAAAGGGTCATCCATTAAATGGCTTCACTTTAATGATGTTAAAATTGTTTAGAAGCATATTCAAAGTATATTATCCAAATGATAATGTGTAAGAGACAATGGAGTCCGTGTATCAGAATCATGTGCCACAGTATGTATTTTGGATCAACTTATTTTAAAGACTAATTACAAATAACAAAACATAAACATCAATAAATAAACTAAAGTATATTGGTTTTATATAAGTACAAATCAATTTTATGAGAGTAAAAGTAAAATAAATATATAATTAGGGTATATATTTTTTACATATTTACAAAAACTAGATATTTTTTATTTAAAAAAATAAATAATTCATAATTACGTGACACGATTTTGTCTAAATAAATCTTATAATATCGAGCCGATTTCAAAATAATATCAAAATAATTAAAATCTTAAATACTTAACACTATTTCAGTAGGAAAAAAATATCAACATAGTACTGATTTTAAAGTAATATCAAAATAATTAAAATCTTAAATACTTAATACTATTTCAGTAGAAAAAAAATATCATGAGACTATCAGTGTGGTATTCTAATCCAAATAAATAAATAAATAATTTTATAAAATAAATAAATTATAACCTAATACACCTGAATAGTATTTTAATTACACCAATAATAATTTAATCCAAACTAATAGAACAAAAAATTCTATCCTAAAGTCATTTTTCCTTTTTATTCTGATGACTATTCAATTTATGTCATCATTCTATTTTTTTCATTAAAATCTATTACCATATACACACACTTTTAATTAAAATTAAAAATTTTGAAATCGTTTCGTCCTCGTAAGATTTCTTTAACTGCAATTATCCATTCAGATAAGATTTACTCATCTTGTTAAATAGAAAAAAAAATCATTTTCATTAATATGTTAACATATTACACTACTTTAATGCTTTAAATGAATTTTAAATAAAAAAAATCCATTTTTTCTCACTACAATCTTATCATATTAACACAATTTTATTAAAATTAAAAACTTTTAAATTTTTCCATCCGCATTAGATTTTTTTAGATAAAATCATGCAGCTAGACAAGACAACATTTATCTATTTTGATAAATAAAAATAAAATTTATTTTCATAAATATTTTTAACAAAATTAAACCATTTTAATGATTTAACCGAATTTTAATAAAAAAAATATTAGTAAATAATTGATAAATTAATTGATAAATTAAGTTAATAATCAACATATGTACAGCAGCAGTCCATGTTCCTCCTCGTCCTCGTTTCTTACGTAAAAAATGGCACATGATACATGAAAACAACTTCTTTTACTGTTTGACCAGTTGTGCACATAATTCAATATATAATATATAAACCAAATTAACGTAAACTTGTGGTGACCGGGGCTTACCGACCTTATCCCTGTACACTTACGGACCTTACTAAAAATCATTTCAGAACGGAAATAAAATATATGGCACACACAGTTGGGATTCAACTTGCTACCATGTGAGACTCTTAGTCTACGCTCACCACTGCATCTCCATGCTTTCCTCTATTTAAGCACCCTCCCACAACCTTATTCCATCCACATTCCAACTCCTCTCTCTCATACTTCATATATATCACCCAAAAATTAAATACATGTTTCCAATTTAGCACGTTCTTCTCTATATAATCTCTCTCTTTTCCTCTCATATTTCTCCTTCTCCGAATATTCACTTCAACTAAGTCAACAACATGACTGAGGGAAAGGGAGTTGAAGTTCCGAGAACAGTTCAGGATTTCGATCCTCTCAAGAAGCCCAAAAGAAACAAGTATGCTTTTGGGTGCGCCATGTTGGCCTCCATGACATCCATTTTACTTGGCTATGGTGAGTCTTACTATGCATAATTTACCGGTGCTGCTTTGGAAAATCCACGATATAATGAAAGTTTTTTAATTGTTTTTGTAGCTTTTGAAAAATCACATCTGAAACGAACAACCAAACATGTAATTGATGAACTGTATCGGAGAAATTAATATAGTTTGTTCCGAGGGAAACTGGTGTAACATGTGCCGACACTAGTGTTGTACAGTAGAACTTATCCAGTTGAGTAGGAAAAGGAAAAAAAAAAAAAAAAAAAAAGAAAAAAAAA
>Ga0209489_102682_pt1 | contig 35809 bp, 26 predicted proteins | sample SiratrowhiteBW_FD_187527 | JGI IMG/M metagenome (GOLD analysis project Ga0209489, IMG submission 187527) | Root nodule microbial communities of legume samples collected from California, USA - Siratro white BW (SPAdes) (version 2) | ecosystem: Host-associated > Plants > Roots > Nodule | place... | reverse complement strand
TATGCCAACATGTTTTTGAAACTCATCAGCATCGTCCGAGTCCATTCCCTCAGCATTTGTGTTTAAAAATAAAAGTATCATGGTGGAAGCGTTTCGACATAAAATTCCTTGAGGAGAAATTCCGCAACTGGAAGAATGAAACCATGGCTTTACCACCAACCCCTCAAAAGCAAGTCCAACCACAGAGGAACAACTTGAAATTAAAAGGAAAATCCAAAGCAGAAATACGAGTAACTCTACTAGAAGCTCTTTCCTCCTTAGATTCAGATGAAGAAGAAGAAGAAATCAGTGACCCCTTCCATGAACATGAGGACGACTGTTTTGGAATCCTCCCTAAAATTGGACCCCACTAAAGCAAGACGGCCCTGTTGGGAATCTTGCCAGCTAAGTAAAAAGACAGGAACCCTCTGTTGAGAATCCGGTCAGACTCCTGCTAAAAGACTCCACTCAATGAAGAATCTTGACAAAGCATGCCAAAAGATGACAGGCCACCCCACGTTAAAAGCTTCTGTGGATAAAACACGTCAGACAAAGAAAAGCAGGAAAAGACATGTCTACAGTAAAAGTTTATTCCTGCACCAAAAATGTAAAATTTAAAATCCGAATTTAGCGAGACTTTGATGTCCGCATACATGTATAAATAGAGAGACTGATAGAAGGAAAGGGCACGCTTGATAACCTTCCATCTCTCTCTCTTGTAAACATTGCTTTCCATCTCTCTCTTGTAAACATTGCTGCCTTGTATGCTTTCCTAAAGTTCAAACAGGCTCATAATAAAAGAATCGTGTTTGAACGTATTCAGAATATCTTAAAATCTTTGTAAGTATTTTCATATATCTTGATACTCTTTGTAAGTATTTTCATATATCTTGATACTTTCGATAAAATGTCTATCATAACTACCTTCCGCCCAGACTCTGGTATCAAGTGGTATCAGAGCCATCAGTGCGGCCCTTCCGTCGGTGGTTTCTGAAATCAGAAGATATATCAAGGGAAGATTGGCCTGGCTTTGTTGACTTTGTTTTATATGATTGTTAAATTCTGCACTATATTCTACTACGTTTATTATTAAGTTTTTTCTTCTCTTTCACATATTGAAAGTGGATTCCCGTATTTTTAATTTGCAAATTAACGGGTATTTTTGAAACTATTAAGTTATCTTTAATTACGTCAAACTAGTTCGTAGAATGAATTTTTAAACTCTTTTCTTATTATTTCTTCTTTTTATTTATTTGTTGTCTGCACAGTTTTTAATATAATATCTGCAGAATTTGAATATATGATAATACATTTTTGTTAAGAACTTTTTTGAAAGTAAATAATGTTTAACAAAACTTAATAATATTATTTTTTACAAATTAAGAAAAAAAGAATTTTCTATCTTGTTAGAATGGGTATATAGTCAAAGCATATTATAAATAATGAATTCAAACATAATATCATATTTCATAAGATAAAATAATATATATAAGGAGCTTAGTATGCTTAGACATTAATAACAATATTTAACATTTTTTTACATGCTAATAAATACTTTGAACTGATATATTATATCTTGTGTGCCTTTTGTTTGCCTGGGGAGTATGCACTTTTAATATATATCTTACATGCGTTGTGTTTGGCTGTTGTATAAGTTAATTGAAATAGTTTATTATTTTCTTAGAATTAGTCAAATCAAATGACTTGTTTATTTTTTATAAAATAACTTAACATTATGATAATATATAGTTAATTATGACACAAATATTTGACCATCTGAATATGTGAAGCATGCTGCCATCAGTTTTGCATACTGCAGAAGAGATGACATAATATTATCAATACAAAGAGTGTTTCACCCACAGCACCATTAACTAAATACATAAGTGCACAAAGAGAAAACATGAGACAGTACACAATAGTTCGTCAAAGAGTAGGGACATGTTATGACGATAAAGACAATCACGTGATAAAGACAATCACGAATGCACCAGCAAAATTCTTTTGTGGCAAGATAGATTCGTAGAAATCACCTTTACAACTGTGTATTCACTTCACATCCTATATTGTATTCCTTTTCTTAAGTACTTCACAAAATACTAATATAAACAGTAAAGTATAAGATAGTAAAATAACTAAAAAAACAATATTCATCTGGATTCCTGGTATTGTTCAAAAAAATATTAAAATTGTTGAAAATAGTTTATCAATATGTTTAGAAGTTGTTTCAGACATTCACGCACATGCACAACACTTCTCATTACCAAAAATATAATATTTGTATTAGAAATGAAAGCAGTGCTGTGTAAGTTGTTTCTATAATGTCAAAGTTTGTTCATTTAAAATGTAAATTAGTTTCATAAGGTACAATTAGACAACTATTAGGTTAGGCCTATAGACCTTTCATCATTATTTTCATTATTTGGATTGAGAAAGACAACCATCATCGTGTGAACTCTTAATCTAGGCAGAGTTAATCTAAACCCTAAGCTTAAATAAGAGTAAATTACTTCTTCCAAACTCATCCCAGAGTTCGGTGTGTTCCATTTTATCAGAGGAAGACAGATCTGATTTCCAATAGAAAAAGAAAATATCATTGAAACCAAACTGAACTAATTGCAAACTAATTGCGAACTAATGTCATATATATATATATATATATATATATATATATATATATATATATATATATATATATAAATATAGTATTATGAGAAGAGTATATATAATATATTATATATAATTTAAATATAAAATAAATTCTTCATTTATATTATAAATCTTATTAAAACCTTTTATTATTAGTAATATTATTAATTTCAGATCAACATACTGTGTTTTTTATTTATTTATTAATTTTTATAAATAAAAATTATTAAGTTGAGATTTTTATATTTAAATTATATTTTAATATAAAGTTGCTTATTTTATATTTTTTTAATGATGAAAGATCTTATCTTTAATTATTTTACACAAAGTTTAAGGTATTTATTAATCTTTTGAAAATTATTAAAACTAAGTATGTTTATTCAGTGTTTCTCACATCAATTCAAGATAAGTTTTCTATATAATGAAAACCTAACAGTACTCGCACTCGGCCATCTCTCTATTGCCTCTTTGCGCTATCACCATTATCTTCTTTCTTTTCTTACTTTACCTTTTATTTGTCACCATTGACTACCACTATCTCCTTCTTCTCCTCCACCAACTTCTATCTCCTACCCCTCTACTTACCAACTTTTATTTTCTTCTCCTCTGCCAACATCTATGCTTCATAGTAGTTATTAAATTTGGAATAGTAAAATCAGTAATTACTGCATTGTCACTGTTGTACTTATCTTTTTTTAAAGCTCCAAAGCAGGTATGTAAGACCATAAGAACAATACAATCCAATTTCTTTTGGGGGTGGAATTTTGAAGGGAAGAAAATACACTGGGTTGCGTGGAATAGAGTATGTAGGCCAGTGGAAAAAGGTGGTTTGGGAGTTAAGGATTTACAAAAATTCAATTATGCTTTATTGGCAAAATGGAAATAGAGGTTGGGGACGGGAGAAGAGGGTGCTTGGAGAGATGTCATTGAGTCTAAATATGGGAGTTGGCGGAAAATAAAAGATTCTATGGTAGAAAGGAAAAGTTCTCACTGGTGGAAAGATTTATGCTCAATATGTGAAGTTAACAATGATTCTAATTGGTTTGACAGGAGGATAAGATGGAAACATGGAAATGGAGGGACTATAAAATTTTGGGAAGACTGTTGGGTGGGTGATAGGCCACTTAAGGAATCATTTCCTTGATTGTACTCAGTCTTAGATAACAAAGAGATGGTAGTGAGTGAGATGGGTGATTGGATTAGTAATGAGAATAGGAAAGATTTCATATGGATGTTATCATGGAGAAGAGAACTGTTTGTGTGGGAACAAGAATTGAAACAATAGCTAGTGAGTGAGATATCCACAGTGCAATGGAATAAAGCCGCGTTGGATGGGGAAGGATATGAAAGTATACACAACCCAATCTGGTTATATGGCTCTGCTAGAAGAAGATGTAAACATACATTTTGAAGGGTGTGGGGAAGTGTGGGACCTCAATATACATGGCTCAGGAAAGGTATTTGGTTGGCAAGTATTGATGGATAGAATACCATCTAGGGTGAATCTCGCAAGAAGAGGGATTAATATACAATGCAACCTCTGCCCACTGTGTATGAAGGAGGAGGAAACAATACAATATCTCCTCATGTATTGCGAGGTCTCCCAAAGAGTGTGGGATAAGTGTGATAGGTGGGTAGGATTAACCTCTCTTAGGAATAATGACATTGTTAATCATTTCTGAAACCTTTTTATGCAATTGGTCTGAGTAAGAAAGCTAACATAGTTTGAAAAGGGATGTGGTTGGCAATAGTGTGGGAAATATGGAAACATAGGAATAAAATTGTCTTTAGTAATGGAGTAGTCGACGATGTTGAGATTTTTGCAATGGCACAAGTGAATGCTTGGCAATGGACTAAGACTGGCAGGCAGAAAGTACATTTCTCTTTTTCGGATTAGTGCCTTAACCCACGAGAATGTCTAGTACAACTTAGGTAGTGTTTGAGGAAGAGTACTCGATGAGTGATTATTCTTGGGTTGGTGTTGCGGTAGGTAGAAAGGGTACAAGGTCTGTTTTGTATTCTTTTGTAGGTATAACATGGTAGCTCTAACAAAAAAAGAAGGAGCGAGGAAGCGCAATACACTTTCCAATGATAGTTGTAACAACCGTGATAGGTGGACATAGAAATGTGGTCTACAAGATATCCAATTGTATGTATAGAAGAGTGTAATGCAACAATGGAAAGGATTTATAGTCAACACATTTGGAATTGTAGGTGTTTAGGGTGTAGCTCATTGTATTTTATAATCTGATCTTGTCTTTGATGTTCTTTCGTGCATATGTGTACGTTCTGAACAATTTCTCTTCTTGTAATAGGGTTGGAGTATCCCTGAAGTACTCCCATTTATATCATTCTTTTGCTGTTAAAATTAAATTAAATTCGAAATAGTAGTTATTAAATTCAGAGACAAAGAGATTTTGATGGTTTTACTGTCGAGGTGAATGTAAGTTGAGAATGATCTCATTTTATTAATTTTTATGATTTTTAGTTTTGAGTTTTTTTCTGGATTATGATGTGAAAACTTAAATAACATTAGCAAAAAAGTTAGAAAAGAGTGTTCCAGATAATTTTTTGATGACACTATGGTTTACTTTTATTTAACATTTTTATATTTATTTATTAATTTTTTTCTTCTCTTTTACATATTGAAAGTGGATCCCTGCATTTTTAAATTTGTAGGTTAACGGGTATTTTTGAAGTTATTAAGTTGTCTTTTAAGTTTGTACGTCAAAGTAGTTCGTATGATAAATTTTTAAACTCTTTTCTCATTGTTTCTTTTCTTTATTTATTTGTTGTGACCATAGCTTTTAATATAGTATTTGCTGGATTTGAATATACGATGATACATTTTTGTGAAGAACTTTTTTGAAGGTGAATAATGTTTAGAAAAACTTAATAATATTATTTTTTACAAATTAAGAAAAAAGATTTTGTATCTTGTTTGAACGAGTGTATAGTCAAAACATACTATAAATAACGGGTTCAAACATAATGTCATATTTCATCAACAATAACATAATTTGTTTTCTATACCATAATCATAATTTGCATGAACATTCATAAGACAAAATATATATAAGGAGCTTAGTGTGCTCAGAAATTAATAACAATATTTAACATTTACTAGTAAACATAATGTCTGTATTTCCTACATGCTAATAAATACTTTGAGCTTATATATTATATCTTGTATGTCATTTGTTTGGTTGTGAAACAAAAAAAGGATAAGAAGAGTGATAGAGCAAAGAAAGAAGATAGAATTAGTAAGTTACCAGATGAGATTATCCATCGCATACTTTCTACTCTGGATGTAAAAGTTGTTGTTCAAACAAGTATTCTAAGCAAACGATGGAGGTATTTTTGGATTTTTGTACAGTTCCTAACTTCCATGACTCATCATTCACTGATTCTTCACTTTTTGAGTATTTCGTACATCATTTCCTGTCTCATAGAGATCTTTCCACCAATGTTTTCAACCTTAGCTTGGAAACTCATAGAAAAATCGATGATGTACATTTAGTAGATTCCATCATTGACCATTACTGATACACCATCCATATTCACAACCATTAAGGCTCTTACAATTCATGTTGAGTGTGTCGTGATGAAACTTCCTCAATTTTCCTTTTTATAATTCTCTCACTATCTATTTTTCACTTCTTGCTACATCAAGACCAAGAAAATATCTTAAATCACCAAGATCCTTGATCTTGAATGTCTTATTCAAAGCTTATTTGACTCGGTCAATCTCTTCTTTATTATTATCTTCCAAAATTATATCACCCACAAACACCAATAATGTTGTAAAAGATCCCTAAAAAGAATTAATGTATAAGGCATGATCATTCATAGATTGAGTATATCATGCAGAAATCAGAAAGGATGAAAATTTAGCAAGCCACTCCCTGTTGGCTTTCTTAAGACCATATAAAGCCTTTTTTAATTTACAAACTTATCTTGGTTTAATAGAAGTCAATCCAAGAGGAGCAACCATGCATTCATCTTTTTGCAACTATCCATGTAAAAAGGAATTATTTATGTCTAACTGTTTCAATTCCTAGTTATATATAGAAGCTAAGAAAGAAGTAACCTTATAGTGGTCATCTTTACTACTAGAGAAAAAGTTTTAAGGTAATCAATGCCCTCTGTTTGTGTGTATCGATCCCTTCGTCACTAATATTGATTTATACCTTTCAACAGTCTCATCAACCTTATACTTTATTTTGGATGCCCATTTGAAACCTATGGCAGTTTTGCTCTTGGGCAGAAGAGTAGCCTCCTATGTTTGATCTGACTCCGAAGCAGATATCTCACACTGTATAGCCTTTCTCCAACAATCTTGATTCATAGCTTTAAAATAAGTGTTTGACTTAACATGTGAAGAAGGACACATAACAAAATATTTATAAGAAGATGATAATTTATTATAAGACAAAATAAAAGTCAAAGGATATTTAACTCTAGAAGATGTATTGGAAACATTGACATTACAATGATAATCCCTTAGATACTTAGGTGGTTCTTTTTGTTCTGGTACTCATTTGAATTGACTGTGTTGTTTTGTGATTTTCATTGAAGTTTTGGTCTCTATAGGAACAAACTTCTTCTGGAACTTAGGGGTTCAATTGCATTGGAAATGAAGAAAAAGTGTTAGATCAATTAGCTCAGCTAGAAGAAGCGAGAGAGGGAGAAGGGAAAGTTAATAACATTATATGTAGATCATGAGTCTCAATGTTAGAGGGTTGGGGGGTTTTGTTAAATGGAAATATATTAAAGAGATTGCGATGCAGTGTGATGTAGACATTGTTTGTATTTAGGAGACCAAATGCGAACTTATTAATGCTAAAAAATGTTTTAATGTATGGGGTAACTATCATGTGGAGTGGAATCATACCATTCAGGATAATAGAGGAGGGAGCATTCTTACTCTTTGGAACTCTAGTGTTTTCTCATTAGACAATTGTGTCATAGGTAAAGGTTTTATTTGTATTCAGGGTAAGTGGAGTAGACATGAACAAGAAGTGATTATTCTTAATGTTTATAGGCCTAATACTTTTTCACAAAAGAAAGAACCGTGAGATAACATCCTTAATTGTTTGAGGAATGTCAATTGTAGAGTGCAGGGTATGGTGGGAGATTTTAATGCAATTAGGAAATTATAAGAAATGAGAGAGACTAACACAACTAGGAGTAGTCAAAGGGAAATCCTGGCTTTTAATCAGTTCATTCAGGAACTAGAGTTGGTAGAAATACCTATGATAGGGAGAAGCTTTACTTGGTATAGCAGTCAGGGTAATGTGACAAGTAGATTAGATAGAATGTTGGTGTCTTTGGATTGGTCGGACTTATAGCCAGATAGTAAACAATTTGTCATGGATAGAACTGTATATGACCATTGTCATGTGGTGCTAAAGCATGATTCCCTTAATTGGGGTCCTAAACCTTTTAGAAATTTAGATGTGTGGGAGAGTCACCCTGGGTTTTTGGAGAAAGTGAAAGAATTGAGGTTAAGTTACAAGGTTAATGATAATGATATTTGGGTTTTGAAAGAAAAGTTAAAAAGCTTAAAAAGAGACTTAAAATAGTAGAATAATGATTTGTTTGGGGATATAAATAGGATCAAAAGTCATATTATTTCTAGCATCAAGAATCTGGATCTAGTTGATGAGGACATAGGTCTAGATGATGAGGATAGATATGATAGGAGGGGACTGCTGAGTAAGCTTAACCAGATCAACTTTAAGCAGAAATTCTTGCTTAAACAAAAAGCTAGGGTCAAATGGTTAGAGGCAGGGGACTTGAACACTAGGTATTTCCACACTATGTTAAAATGGCGCAGATTAAAAAATATAGTGCATGGTATTCATATTCAGGAGCAATGGTGTGAGGAGTCATCTAGGGTTAAGATGAGCTTAGAAATCATTTTGTGCTTAGGTTTTCTGCCAATTAGTAGACCAGGGTTAGACTAAACAACATACCTTTCCAGGGGATACATGAGGAGGATAATAAGGCTATTACTAGTTGTTTTATTGAGGGTGAAATTAAATAGGCAATGTGGGAGTGTAAGGATACTAAAAGTCCTGATCCGGGTTTAATTTTATCAAGAAAGCTTGGGGAATTGTTAAGGAGGACATTTGAGAGCAGTTAATAGTTTTTACTGTTATGGTAGCTGGCCTAGAGGTTGAAACACATCCTTCATGTCACTTATTCCTAAAGTTGATAACCCTTAAGGTCTTAACGAGTATAGACCAATTTCCTTAGTTGGTTCTATGTAAAAAATTATATCAAAATTACTTGCTAAAAGGTTGAAATCGGTTCCACATAAAGTTACATATGGAAAATAGTCTACCTTTTTTTGTACAGAGAGGGCTTTTAGATTCTATTCTGGTGGCAAAGGAAATAATAGATGAAATGAAAAAAAAAAGAAAGAGTGTGTGATAGTTAAAGTAGACTTCGAAAAGATATATGATGCGGTGAGTTGGGATTATCTGATGTATATGATGAAGAGACTAGGTTTCTCTCGAAAGTGAATTTATTGGATTAAGAGGTGTTTGAGTTCTGTTTCGATGTCAATGCTAGTGAACCAGAGTCCAACAACAAAATTTAATCCTCAAAAAGAGCTTAGGGATAGCATCATTCTCAAAATATATAAAATATATAGATATGTTTTCAGATATAGAAAGAGTATTGATTATTCCTCCAAAAATACCGAGATTGATTATTGTTGATAATTATGGTTAGGATATCTCAAATATCTCATTTATATATGTTTTCTTTTTTCTAATAAATAATATAAATTTTAAAAAATTAAAATATAATTAATTATATCCTTTTCAGATTCGGACCTTATAGCAAAAATAATATCTGTCGTTTAACTTAAACATTGTAGTTTCTATGAAACCAATCTGGATTTTATTTTTATCAACTACGTGAATGATATATTAAAAATATTACTTTTATTTTCAAATTCTAAATAATTTATTTTCTCTATGATTAAATAAAATATATAGTAAGTTTCTTTAAATTTGATATTTGAATTTTTTCCATTTAACACTTATGATAATTTTGTATGCTTGTAAAGCATTGTCACTCTTTATGCATCTTCAGATAAATATAAAAATCTAAGCAGGATTTAAACAAATATGAAAATCAAAACTATATTTAAAGTATATAATGAGTTAAGTATATAAGGAAACCCAATTAAGGAATCCACCAATGTCTCTGATCTGACATTTTTGCTGCCACCAACCCTCTCTATGCAGACTGACAAGAGGAGCATCACCTTAAAAAGAGTGCAACAATTCATGGACAATTGTGTGAGTTTATATAAAGACGTGAAGACAAATTCAGTAGGATAGAACTTACGTAATGGATGATTTCATACAACGGTTAGCGTCACGAGATGTGAAAGGTCAAATTACTCTTCCATTACATTTTCTGTCGATTAATGCACACCAATACTATAAAGTTTCTAAATTTATTTATACTATTAACTTACTAAATTTTGTATACAAATGGTCTCAAATAACTACTCATGCATCTATAAATTGTACAATTGACTTAATAAAGCACCAATATATTATAAATGCAGTCTAATATTTTGCTGTAATTTATTTATATCTTATTAAACTTTCCATTAAAATGATAATAAGTAAATGATTTTAAGAAAAATAACTCTCTTTAAATATGTTGTCAAAATAAAAATTAAATTCATGCGTTATCATGTAGTTGCAAAGTTGAGGGAAAAATATAGAACTTATTAATTTGATACTTTTAAATATTATTTAATTATACATATATTATGAGAAAAATTGTCAAAAACATAATAAATTATCATTATGAGTAATTCACTGCATATATTATGCGTAATTGATTGGACTGTGAATATACATATATTATGAACATTGCTAAACCATGAATATACATATATAGTAACTCATTTGATGGTGGAACATGCAATATCACTATGGGCACTTTAGGGCACATGGAGTTATAGAAAAGGTCTGCATGCTTACCTTAGGATGTTCCTAAGCCGTACCTTGGCTGTACTGTGAACCTTCCTTTACACTCCTTCAACAAAGTTGCACTTTTGAAAAGAAAGTTATGACACCCTGTTTAGAAAATATGTATAGCAAGCATCAACTGAAATTGCATGTAAAGTGCTTGGTGGTGTTACCTTTAAATTCAAATTGAGGATCACTGTGGCCTGAACTAAACTTTGTCACCACCTTCTGTATAGAATCTCTGGTTTGCATAAGACACCCATTTGAATGAGTCTTAAATGAACAAGAAAACGTGATGTACCCGTACATGGAATAAGAAATCGTGCTTAGCTTTCTGAAAAAATGAAATTATGAAATTATGTCATTTATGCACGAGTTCTTAAGGATGACATGATTGCTTAAGAAATCAGCGTTGAAAAATGGTACTCAATTGACATGATTTCATTTGTTCAGAAATTGCTTAAGTTAGGCACGATTTCTTGCTCCTTGATTCAATACGTTGTTTTGCAATTTCAAAACACTCCAATGGATTTGTAATATGTTATGAAGATGGAAACTCAAACATATTTTCTCTTGCATTTGCCATTGTTGAAGGGAAAATACAAAAAACTATGATATGGTTGTTCCAATTATTGATATAGTATATCACACCTTATCCAAATATTTGTCTAATCACTGATTGAGGAACAACTATTTTGTTATTATTGTAATCTCCGGACATTGTCTGGGAAGGAGATGGGTTTTTCTTAGTCTTTTTCATAAAACATATTAGTTTGAACTTCAAAAAAAAGTTAAATTCCTAAACCCTAAACTTTAAATTCTAAACACTAATCAACATATTAGTATATTTTTTCTTTTTTTTTTATTAATTTGTATGCATCAAAATTTACGTTTAGTTAAGTCCTTTAACTTGTTTATTTTTTTAACATTGTCACAACTTATGAGATGTAATAACCAACTGTTATGACAAAATTATCTGCAAGGCAATCAGAATTTTAGCAAGCAATGTCTTAGATCGATCCAACATTTGATGAGGGTAAGAGGTTAGGCCATATGACAACAAACCTGGTTGAATGCATAAACTTCATTTTGAGGGATGCACTTCCTATATGTGCTCTTGTGTAGACATCATTCAAAAGAACGAAAAATAGTGTTGTTAAACGAGGCACAAAGGCTGAGTGCATCTTATGAGTAGCCCATACATATCTACAATGTATTACTGCCTTCCTACATAAAAATTAACAACAATTTGTTATGTGTCATGTGTAAAGATATGACTGTCAAAACACTGAGTTTGATGTGACGAGAGAGTTAACCCCAACTTCGATGTTAACTAATGTCTTTAACATACAAATTAAATGAATATTGGTGTGACTATGACGAGTTTCAAGCTCCAAGGCTACCTTGTGCGCATATCATGACTAGTTGTTCATATTGCCATTTAGACTTAACCACATTTGTTTCCCCTATCTACACCCCTTCACAAAATTTACAAGGCCTATGAGGTACAATTTCATCCGGTTTTAAATCAAGATTATTGGAAATCAAGGCCTATGATGAAAATATGTAGGTAACCAAACATTAACCAGGAACTACTTCCATTTCTTGTTTTCCATGAAATTTTATTAATAGCTATAATTTTACATTATCCACGTACAATTTCATCCAGTTTGAAATCAAGATTATTGGTAATTAAGGCCAATGACAAAAATATTTAGGTAATAAGACATTAACCACAAATTACTTTCATTTCTTATTTTCCAAGAAATTTTATTGGCGGATATGATTTTACATTATCCACTAATACTGATCCGGTTGAACTCAGCACCCAAAGAAAAAAAAAACCTTTAATCATTACATCACACAAACTATATGACCATATTATGATTATTATTCTTAATATGATTATATTTATAATTATGATTATTAAAATTATTATCCTTAATAATAATAATAATATTTTTATTTATATTAAAAATAAAAAATAATAATATTAAAAATAATATAAATAATATAAAAAATAATATTAATAATATCGATAAAAACCATATTAATGAGATTTGTAATAATAAGAATAATAATAATAAAATTTAAAATGTTAATATTATTAACAATATTAACAGTAATAATAATAATATTAATACCAATAATAGTAATTTCAATAACAATATTATTATTAATAATAATATTACAAATATTTTAATATAAATATAAATAATTTTAATAAATATATTACTAATATTAAAAATACAAATTAAATAATTAATAATATTAAAAACAACTTTAATAATATGAAAAAATATAGTATTAATAATAATACTAATATCAATGATAAAGCTATTATTATTCATAATAATATTAATACCAAATATTATTTTTATTTTTATTAACGATAATAACTATAATATCGATAATAATATCAACAATATTAATAATATTAATAATAATAATTATAATATTGGTCAAAACAATATTTATAATATTTATAATATTTATAACTATAGTATTAATATAATTTATAACATTAATATTATAATATTATTAACATTAATAGTAATAATAATACTGATAATATTATTAAATATAATAAATATTAATTCTTAATAATAATATCATAAATATTTTTAATACAACTGAAAAGAATAGAAATAAAAATATTAGTAATTTTAAAAATACTTTTCATATAAATATCAATGATATTAATAGAAGTAGTAACAATATTCAAAATATTAAGAAAATATATAATAATAATAATAATAATAATAATATAAATAGTAATAATAATGTTACTAAAATTAATAACAATAAAAGAAAACATCATTAATATCATTAATATTATTTTGTAATATAAACATTAACAATATTAATAATTTTAAAATATTAAAAACAACATTAATAATTTGAAAAGTATATAATAATATTGATAATAATAATAATTTTAGTAAGATTACAACTAACAATAATAAAATAATAATAATAAAAATAATATTAATAATAATAATAATAATAATAAATATAATATCAACGATAATAGTATTAATAATACCAATGATGATAATAATATTAATAAAAGTAATAATAATAGCATTAAAATTTTAGAAATATTATTAATATTAATTATATATTAGTGATATCAATAATAAAATTAATATTGTTAATAATATTAATATTTAATAATGTAACTATTGATAAATTGATACGAATATCATTAATAAGACATAATATTATTATTAATAATATATTCACAAATATAAGTTTGTAGGTATTATTTATGGATATAGATATGTAAGTATTATCTATAAAAATAGGTCGTGGTTAATACTTATAAACCTATATTCATGAATAATATCAACTAACCTATATACGTGACTAATACCTATATATAGGTGTTCATGTTGCGCACTAACTAAGGTTGTCTATATTTCACATGGTCTCTGAATTATTTCATGCATAAATTTAAAAATTAATTTAAAACATTTAAAATCTTTTGTGAAAAGACTTCAAATCTTTATAATAATGAATTTATATTTTTTTCTAATATTTTAAAAATTGATGAAAACAGTATATATAAAATGTTATATATAATTTTATTATGTATTTAATAATTCTTTAAACATATTTCAACCTTTCTCTCAACATGTTCTTTTTCTTTATTAATATTGGGTTATGACAATCAGTTTTATTTTTTACAAAATCTTAGTAACTTCCATTATCAAGGTGAATGATCTGGATTCATTAATTTTTGTGGTTTTTCAACTTTAAAGCTGATTGTCTAATTGTCTTTGTAATTGCAATACACATAATAATAACTATGAAAGAAAATTATTGAAACAGCAGAAAAAAATATAAAGGTTAGAGATAGGAAGAGGTTTCCTTAAAGCCAAAAGGAGATCAGAGTAAGAGGTGACTCTCTATTTTTCTATCCACTTCACTAGTTGTTTTATTTGATTTAATATGATGACATAATCTCCACGAGTAAGAGTAAGAACATGTCCGAACAAATTCTTTTGTGCCAAGACAGATTTGAAGAAATCACCTTTAAAATGCATTCACTTCATATTATATATTATCAATAGTTCATATTCCTTTTCTTAAGTACTTCACAAAATACTAATACAAAGAGTAAAGTACAAGATAGTAAAATCCAAAATTTTGTCGTAAACTATGTACCATTACATATGTACTAAAAACAATATTCATCTGGATTCTCTGGTATTGTTAAAAATAATGTTATCAAAAATATTTGTATCAGAAATGAAAGCGCTGCTGTATAAGTTGTTTCTTTAAAATGTAAATTAGTTTCCTAAGTTGCAATTAAGCTACAACTTACAACTTTTATAAACTATTCTTTGGATTGAGAAAGACAACCATCATCTTGTGAACCCTTATCTTGGCAGAGTTAATCTAAAACCCAACATAGTAAATTAGTTATTCCAAACTCATCCTATAGTTTGGTGTGTTCCATTTCATATATTGATAAAAGAGAAAGACAGATCTGATTTCCTTAACCACATCGTCATATGTCTCTGTCCCAAGCCTACTTTCTGCTTGAATAATGGGACAAACCTGCTTGAATCAGTAATATTTTATCTTAAAACAAACATAAAGTTGCTCTACAGATATAACTTGCACATCAAGATTTGATGCATGCAATGTGCGAGTTCTTCCACAGATGAGGAGAAAAAATACCATTCACTGAAACCAGTTGCCATGGCAGAAGACACTAGCTCCACTATACACTAGCTCGGCAGAAGACACTAGTTCCACTAAACATTAACGTCTCAGGTTCCTTCTTTCTTCCTTTTTTTATTTTTTACATGTTTCCGAGATTTGGGTGAATGTACTCTAATAAATTAACATTGAAAACTGCGTCAATATATTTATTTTTTTAATAATAAAAGTTTTATTTACTCTCTCTAAGAGTACTCTAATAATTATTTAAAATTATAACATAATAATATTTAAAATTAATTTAAAATAGAAATATAAATTTAATAATAATAAAATTATAAATAATAATTATAATAATAATATTATTAAAAATAACAATAATAAACTATAAATTTATCAAATAAAAATATACAATAAATAGATGTATTAAATATATTAAATTTTAATATAAATATACTATCTTTAAAGAATAATTTTCTTATTTGCTCACTTTGAAATGTATATTTTTTAGCGTTCTTTAACATTTAAAAAATTTTAAAAATAAAATCTTAAAATATAGCTTATATTTCATAATTAATTTATATTTTAATATTAATTTTAAATCAATTAGTTTAAGTGTATGAAATGTATTATTTTTAAGTTTTAATTAAGTATTTTATTATTTTTAATTTTAGTTAATTTATTTTTAAAATTTATATGTTTTAATCAATTTCAAGTATCGTTAATAAATATTTTTTTTTAATTTTTTAATGATTACTATCTCTATAATTAATTATATTTTTATTTAATGAGAGATAAGACTAGTCAACAATAGATATTTATAAATAATTGATTCATTTTAAATCTAAAAATAACTCAAGTTATCTTCATGATTTATGAGAGAGATGAACGGTCAAATACATAAAGAGGTGAGGTGACATGGGACTTTCCAATATTTTACTACAACTTCTAATACCTTATAAACATTTTAGGTTAAACCAATTTAGCATTTTCAAATTTGTTAAATAGACATAATTATATTTCAAAACTCGGTCACAGGAACTTCTGAATATTTCTCCAGTAATTTTGCCATTAACTTCTATAGCAATCTTCTCGTCTCATTTAATTATTTATTTGTAATACGATTTATTTGAGCTATATGTATAACGTAAACATTCATATATGAGTTATTTTCGTTATAAAAGTAAAATAAGATTAAAATATTACATTTTTAAGTATAAATTTAATCACTCTTATTCAAAATGTCTAAATTAATCATTCAGTCAAAATAAGTTAAATGCAATGCGACGATGATGACTCTTTGCAAGAAGTCTGGAGGGTGAAACGGATGTAGTGCTTAAGTGGTCTTATAGTTTATAGTTATGTCTGAAAGAGAGAATGCAATGTTAAAATAAAAATCTAGGATTGAGTGGATTGAGAACGGGGACATGAACTCTAAGTTCTTTCACTCTAAGTTCTTTCACTCTAGGTTAAGATAGAGGAGGATGAATAATGAAATCAAAGGTCTACATATCAATGGGGAGTAGTGTGAGGAATAGATCGGATGAAAAGTGAGGAGGCGAATATTTTCAAACTAGGTTTGAGGCCCAATCAAAGTTGGGGGTGAATCTAGACGATGTCTCTTTTAGTAGGATATCGTAGTGGATAATGAAATGTTATATAAAAATTTTAATGAGTCTAAAATACTAGTAGCACTTAGCCAATGTGGAAGTACAAAAAGCTCGGGACCAGATGGTATCATTTTCATTTTATAAAAAGTAACCGGGATATCATTGGGGCAGATGTGGTCAATGCCATAAATAGTTTCCACGATTCTGGCTACATCCCAAGAGGGTGTAATGACTCATTTATCAAGTTGGTTTTACTGAAAGTGATTCAAAAATTCCAAAATGAATTCCAATGGTAGGGGTTTGTTGGATAGTGTTTTAGTTGCCAAAGAAACCGTGAATTTTTTAAAAAAAGAGAAACAAAAGGGGGTTATAGTGAAAGTGGAAGGTTCAACCCAAGTGTGTGTTTGGAGGGCTATGTTAGAAAAGCTTTCAACTAGACTTAATCTGGAAAAGAGAGGAGTTGTAGTCATTAACAACTTATGCCCTTTGTGTATGAAGGCTGAGAAAACTACACAACATATTCTCATCAGTTGTGATATTGTACAAAAAGTATGAGACAATTGTGATAGGTGGTTAAGTATCTCTTCTGCTAGGCCCCTTAATATTATGGATCATTTCTAGAGCTTTTACTTTTCAGGTCTCAGCAAGAAAAAAAATTCAGTATGGAAGGGTATGTGGGTGGCTATAGTGTTCGAAATATGGAGGCATAGGAATAAAATAGTGTTTAATAAGGGAGTGGTGGATGATGTGGAGATATTTACTTTGGCACAACTTAAGGCTTGGTCTTGAAATAAATTTTGATAGCAGAGGTTCAACTATTCTGGATCAGATTGGTTTCTATGTCCTATTCTATGTCTGGAAAATACTACTTAATTAATACAACAATGGTTTGAACGTTGGTTTTGTAGGGAGAAACTTTTGCTTCCAAGTGTTTAGGGCTAGGCCTTATAGTCTAATATATTCTCTCGAGAGGAGTAGGTGTGGGTGTGTATGTAGATACGTTTATCTAGAATAAGAACAGGCAAAGGTAGCTGGATGCGAGGAATCAAAAGATTGTAGATTTGAAGTACATAATACCATTAAAACCAGTTGCTACCACGGTACATCAAAAAAATGTATCCCAGATGTGACCAAAATGAGTGAAGCTAAGTTGAATGAAAAAGAATGAAGAACTGGTCACGGCAGAAGACACTAGCTCCAACAGACATTAACGCCTCAACTTCCCTTCTTTCTTCCTCTTTAAAACTTAGTTTACCGTTTTTCAAAGAGATATGGGTGAAAGTATTAGAATAAATAGAGATTAAGAATTGTGTCACATATATTTATTTTTTTAATAATAAAAATTCTATTTAATCTCTCTTCCTTTATCAATAAAAAATATACTCTAATAATTACTTAAATATATAAAATTATAAATAATAATTATAATAATAATATTGAAAATAATAATAATAACTTATAAATATATAATATAATAATATATAATAAAAAATATGTATTAAATATATTAAATTTTAATACAAAATATACTATCTTTAAAGGATAATTTTCTTATTTGCTCACTCTCTATTGTGTATTTAGTAGTGTTCTTTAACATTTAAAAAGTTTTAAAAATGAAATCTTAAAATATGGATTATATTTCATAGTTAAATTATGTTTCAAAAGTGATTTTAAATCTATTAATTAAGGTTTTTGTTTTGCAGGGTTGGTTGTATTTGTTAACAACATTATTTGGAGGGTATCAAGATCCTAAAGGTAGCCAAATGTACTCCCACACATATTGTCATAACTTTAGGAGGGGATAGGCCTATTTCGATCAACAGAGCTCCAATTATTGTATATCAGTTAACTTCATTGTTGTGGAGGTGCATGTAGTTGCTTGTCTTCTTGGTCTATGTTTGTTGATTGCAAGATTCTTAGCACATATTATCATGTCTATTGGAAGGCTGACATATTTGTTTGCTCTGTATTTGTTTGTCAGTGTTTGTCAGATAGTACTGGCTTTTATATTGTATGGTTGGTGCTGTTGTATTTGCTTTAGGCATTTATTTTGTTCTAAGGGTGAATTAGAAGAAATTCGTAGAGGTTTTGTAATATTTTTAAACTCCTTTGTAATAGGGTTGAAACTCCCATTAAGTGATCCTGTTTGTCCTATTCTTTGCTTTTAAAAAAAAAGTTCAAATGTATTCTTATTTACAATGAAATGTGTTTTTTTTATAAAGTTTAGTTAATTGTTGTATTATTTTTAATTTTAATGAATATTATCTTATTTTAAAATTTATATTTTTTAATTAATTTCAAATATAATAAGTAAATATTTTTTTTTAAGATTTTATTTCGGACTATAATCTCTATAATCGATTATATTTTCTTTTAATAAGAAATTAGACTAACTAACAATACATATTTTACAAATGATTGGTTATTTTAAATCCAAAATAACATTCAAGATGAATAAAATCTAATTTATATTAATTTTATAATATTAAAAATGTCATTAATTGTGATCAATATAGTAAATTTCAAATGATACACATGTGTTAACAATACCTTTAAACATTCATAAATAAGGTATTTCTATTATTGAAAAAGCATTTATTTTTTTTTATTTGTCAAAATAAATAAATGAGAGTATTTAAGGGGTACTCCAACTCTTTACAAAATAAAAGATCCAAACATATAAACTATAGTCCATCTTAAGCACATAAAACATGAATGACATTTCTCATCTACCTCATACTTTAAATTCTAATACAGCCAAGACCAAAAAAACAAACCTCAAAACTCAACTAAAGACTCCTATGCCTTAATACACTCCAACTATTTCAGATTTACATAATGTATCATGAATACATTTAAAAGCTTCTCCAAATAGTATTTAGAAACCAAACCCATAAACAACTCTACTGACAAGTATTAAACAAACCAGAGAAATGCATACAACTTGAATCAAATTCAACCGCATTTGGTGCTTCACAAGTTACTATTCAAAATAAACCACTTCTTAGCTTCCACAAATTCATCCTCCACACAGTTTGTCCGCTTCCTTGCATCCAGTATGCAAAATCATAATAATAAAAGCTATCTAGATATTAAATCTGATATATATTAGAACACACATATAAGATTTGACCTGAATACCAACATTAAGACCTAGGGCTCAAGCACTAGTCTGATTATGAAAACTCTATCATCCCATACTTCCTTTGGATCCAATTCCTCGTGTTAATCTTGGAAACAAAAAAAACCTTCTCTATGTCAAAAATTGTATTCCTAAATACAACATTATTTCTAGCCTTCCAAATATTCCACATTAATTTGATTCATACCACTTTCCATATTGAATTGCTTTTAGCTTTACATAAAGGAATTTCAAAACTAAAGAAATGTTATTTTTGACAAACTGCTACAAGCATTAACAGTTGATGTGAGACTTTTCAATATTTTACTATAAGCTCTGATATCATATAAATATTTAGACATGGAAATCAATTTTTTCATATGAAATCAAGTTTTCATATAAATATTTCAGATGAAATCAATTTTTCATATAAATATTTAAGTTGAAATCAATTTTTCATTTACAAATTTGTCAAATAGACATTATACTTCAAAACACAATCAGGTGATATAGGACTTCTCGACATTTATCCAATAAATTTTGCCATGAACTTCTATAACAATTTTCTTATCTTCAAAAAGTTCAATTCATTTAATTTTTTCTTATAAAATTAAATCACATTCCATGATGCATTCGGATTTTTATTTCTCTCTCTGCAAATCACTATACCTCAAAATATAAAATTGAGCTTCACAAATTTTAAAAGAACAAGAAAGTATCTCATGCCAGAAAAGCTTTACATATGCTTGAATCTTCTAAATGTAGACAGATGATGTGGGACTTTCCAACACACATCCGTCACATGTCTCTGGCAAATCACACATATATAAGTGGCACTTCACCAAGAATGAACTTCGCAACCATTAACTTTCATACAAGTGTTTTTATTTAATATTTTTATATTTTTATTATTATTAATTCTCTTCTTCTCTTTCACATATTGAAAGTGGATTTCCAATATTTTTATTTTGCAGATTGACGAATATTCTTAGAAGTAGTAAGTTAGTTGTCTTTAACTGCGTCAAACTAGCTCGTACGTTGAATTTTTAAACTCTTTTCTCATTGTTTCCTTTTTTTGTTGTCTGTTTCTAATATTGCACTTGCTGAATTTGAATATACGATGATGCATTATTGTGAAGAACTTTTTTGAAGGTCAATAATGTTTAACAAAACTTAATAATATTATTTTTTACAAATTTAAAATAAAAAGGATTTTGTATCTTCTTGGAATAGAGTGCATTAGGGACACTTCTATCCTACCTGATCACCTTATTAGACGAGGTCCATATGAGGGACCTTGGTTTGCGTCATACCCAACTTCCATTTGAAGCACCCGTAATTGTATAATAATCTTGAAGCTGTTATTTTTATTATGGTTTCATGTTATCAACTAACTTTCTCTATACCACTCCTCTTGTGTCACGTTTTATGTTACAACTTACTCTAATTTAGTTTTTATCTCTTATCATTACTTTTCCAATTCAGTTTTGGAAATTTATTTAGATTTAATTCTATTTCTATTTTATTTTTAATGGTGTTGATTGACCCATACATATAAGCCATGCATTAGTGATTGTGGTTGTCAGCTAAAGTAGACAAAACTATAACCACCATAATCGGTAAAAACAGTTTTGCCACCATAATTGCAACAACAAGCACGACAAAACAATGGTTTAGAACCAACATCACACAGCATGGCTTGTGAATAATTATCCACTTCTTCTAACACGACTTGGGCACCCTTCATTATGTGCTTTATGACATACCAGAAAGTCCCTGTAGTTGAAGTCACATGCTTCATGTTTTATCTCTCAAATAGGTATGGCAGCAATAGGGATGGGATTTCCAAAAGCTAATTAAGCGGGAAACCTTCAGGAGAAAGAAGATAAAAAGACTTCATGATCGATGCCAGGAAAATATGTATTGATATAGCTTTCAACAACGGACTTGTTGGCGAAGATGTGTTGCTTGCAGAACATTTTTGAACCTGACCCTGACATTGGTATCTCCTTATCTTCCTTCAACAACCAGAATAGTCGATCTAGCAGATACAAATACCAGTCCTGAAAGTGCTTACTATTAGGGACAACTCTCTGTCCAGTTCTTCATCCCCAAACATCACCTTATTGCAGCCAATTTTTGGGTGCGTATGGTAATCCCGTACCATTCCTTCTCAAAAAGTTTTCTTCTTCATCAATCTTACTTCTTATCTTTGTAAGAAGTGCATCATGCTCCTCCATTGGAAAGGGAGACGCAATTGAAGGAATAACTTTGGCTTTCTCAATAAAGTAAGGTATTTTGGAAATTAAAAAGTTACAATGGTGGATATGTTATTATGTTACAAGGTAACTTTCCAATCCATTCACATAAGAGAATGTGGAAACTATGTGAAAGTAAAAACTCTGGTTAATGGTATTAGTGGTAATGATGTGTTTTTGTGTTTACTCTTTCTTTTTCAGTTTCTGCCTTTGTTTCTTGATGTTACGATGCATTTGGATGATAAAATCAAGAAACAAAGACAAACACACACTAACCAAGAGTAAACACATTATCGTCATCGTCATCATCGTACCATCAACCAAATTCTCAACTTCACATAATTCCCACATTCCTTCACGGATCCAATTTACCAAAATGCAAAATCAAAAATTATATATCACACAATCCAAAACATAGAAAAATAACTTGTACTAAGATTTCCCATTTCATCTAACAAGGTGTGGGATGACATTGTGATGGACTTTATGCATGGCTTACCTTCATCTCGCGATCGCTTCTCGAAGTATCATTTTGCATCGTTGCATGCTTCCTTTTTTACTATGCACGTTGCTGAAGTGTTTATAGCTATTGTGGTTAAGTTGCATGAGTTTTTGAATTCTATTGTTTTTTATGAGGACAAGGTGCTTATTAGTTCCTTTTGGCTACACATTTTTAAGCTTTAAGGTGCTTCATTGAAATGAGTTTTTGTTGTTTTAGCTATAATCATTCTCACAATTGGGTTCAGTTCTTGCTTTGAGTGGAATTTGATATAATTCTTCTTTTCACACCTTTATCGATATGAACGTTTTAAGGTGTATTATGGTCAGGATCATCCTTCCATCATTTCACCTCTGTAAATGACGAAAACCCTTGGGATCTTCGACAACAATTGCGACAATGTGATTTGCTTCTAGTTACACTTAAAGAAAATCTCTCTAAGGTTCAAAACCGTAAGATAGACATCATATTGAGTTACAATTTTCTTTGGATGATTATGTTTTTATTAGGCTTCAATTTTATCGCCAACATTCAGTTTGAGTGCTCTGTGGCATATTGTTAACGGATTTTCAGCAAGTGTACTGAGTTCACAAGTAATATAGTAAGTAAGAAAAGTATCGTATCCACAGGGAATGGAATTTGATCATGAATTGAATTACAACTAATTGTATTATGAACGGATAAACAATAATTAATGATTGAATGAATTGAGAATTGTTTTAACAAAGCAAAGAATAATAAAATGCAAATTTAATAGTAATAAAGGACTTGGGATTGAATCGTAATATTCTCCTTCGCATACACTCTTAACCTAATTCAATATCATCTTTTCCAATAATTTATCTGTGCAAATAAAAGTCTTTTCAACATGATTCCTCTAGCATTGAATTTCATAAACTAAATTACCTAGCTTCTATCCCTAGTTTCTAGAATAACCTAATCAGCATTAAGATCAGTTGCTATAAGCAGTCATTACACTATAATCCATCCTTGAACTTATACACGTAATGCATTTACCTTTAGTTCCAATTTCAAAGAGTGTTTTCCAGTCACAATGAGAAATCTAAAATAAATCAAGATATAGTAAAACATAAAACAAAGGTTTTTGGATTCAATGATATAAAAATAGAATTAAGAGTGCATTTGAAGTGAGAATTTACACTCAATCCCAAGAGAAAGGAAGTTAGCTATGCATGGTAGCCATGAAAATACAAAAGAAAAAGAAAATAATGGAGCTTGATGACGGCGGCCTCCAAGGGATCTCCACGAATGAGAGGTGATGAATGAGAAGTGAATCCAATGTTTGACCTAGCCTTCCTTTTATAGCTTTCGGCCCTTGAATTAGTTCAAAGTGCGGTCGTTATTTCGTAAGTCACGCCTTCAGTAGCGTTGATGTCTGTAATTTAGGGCTTCACTTATGATGGACTTTAAGTGAGTTTTAGCCCAGGCTGTGTCTTTAGCTTAAGCGAAAAGTCACTTATGCTCTTTTTCTGCTCCTTTCCTCACTTTTTTTGTACAATGCAGCGGCCACCTTCCTATTATTGAACCCTTTCCTTCTTGCACACAGCCTCTGATAGTTGCATTTCTCCTCTTGCTTGGGGAAAGGATTCCCCAAGAAGTCATCAATAGCCTGGGGGCTATAAGAAATCCATTTGCCTCGGACCATGGTCTTCCTTCGGTCCCTAACTTGTCGCTCTGCCCATGCGTTGACATAAAATTCCATCACTATTTCCTCATCGAACTTTCTCATCGACTCAGCGAGCTTCTTCCAGTTTCTTCGCAAGATCCCTATCAGAAAGGGATCACACTCTCCTGGTTTCAGTTCTACTCTTCGCTCTGGAAGGAAACTCCAATGCCTCAATTCCTCATACCTCCTTAATTTGTTGTCATTGAGGAACCTCCTAGGCATCCTTTACTTTTTCTGGGTAGAGGATTGTTCCTCTTCCGGCATGTCTGAAGGTATGCCTTTATCGTAGAAGGGCTCGCCAACCTTCCCCTTCAACGAACGTGGTGGACGTCTTGGTGTAGTATGCTTCACTCTCGGCATTGTCTCCTGAAAAGTAGTGTTAGTACCCTAAAATTGCTCCTAAATCCCCAAAAATCTCTCTACAAAACAAACCCTAACCCCTTTTAACCCACTAACTGCTTCTTTTTGAACCCCCGCAAACCATAATTTCTTACTTCTAATGCAATGCGAGAATGATCGAGTGCAAAAATTTTGCAGAATGAGAACGGGAACAAAACCCTTACCTCAGTTCCAAGGGTCTAAAGGTAGGGGAAGAGACGAAAGCAAAAAGTAAGACAAGACTGAATGAAGGCGGTACTGAAAAGTCACTGGGTGAAGTGACCTTGTGTCACAAGGTACTGCCCTGTTATATTGCACTAGTCTGCGCTAAGTGACTTTTAGCTCAAGTGCCAGGCCTAGCTCAGACTATAGGCCTAGTGAAAATTATTTTAATAAATATTTTTTTTCATTTTTTTTCAAAAAAAATTAAACTACCCAAAAATTTAAACCTAATCTACCCAAAATTAAAATCTCTATCCAAAAGAAAACAAAATAACCCAAAATTCTCCCATTCAAATATTGGATTGTCTTCCAGCAAGCGCTCGTTTAACGTCATATAGCTTGATGCCTGAATTTCAATCCTTCAACTTGATCACAGAGATGAGTTTCTCAACTTCACCTCCTTTATAATGTTTCAGCCTCTGACCATTTACCATCCAACTCCTCTGAGTTTTGGCATCTTCAATTTCAATTGCACCATAAGGCTTAACCTGTTTGACCACAGAAGGTCCTGACCATCTTGACTTTAGCTTGCCTGGGAACAACTTCAATCTAGAATTGAATAAAAGAACTAGTTGTCCCGACTCAAAACTCCTCTTCAACAACTTTTTGTCATGATAAGCCTTGATGCGCTCCTTATACAACCTTGAAGATTGATACGCATTCAATCTCATTTCTTCAAGCTCAAGTAACTGGATTTTTCACTGTTCGGCAAAAGCTTTGGAGTCAAAATTCAACCACTTCAATGCCCAAAAAGCTCGGTGTTCCATTTCCACAGGGAGATGACAAGCTTTCCCATAGATCAACTGAAATGGAGACAACGTAGTTGGGGTTTTAAAGGCTATTCTGTAAGCCCGCAACGCTTCATCTAACTTTATAGCCCAGTTTCTTCGTGATGATAACACTATTTTCTCCAGAATTCTCTTCACCTCCCTATTAGAAACTTCTGCTTACCCATTGGTTTAGGGATGATAGGCTATAGCTATCCTATGCTTCACCCCAAAATGTGCAAAAGCCTTCCTCAATTCTGCATTGCAGAAGTGAGATCCTCTATCACTGATCACCACTCTTGGTGTTCCAAACCTGCAAAAAATGTGTTTCTTTAGAAACTTGATCATTGTTTTTGCATCTGCCTTTTGAGTTGGAATTGCTTCCACCCATCGCAAGACATACTCCACAGCCAACAGAATATATTCATTCAAAAATGAACTAGGCAGTGGGCCTATGAAGTCAATTCCCCAACAGTCAAACACTTCAATTTCTTGAATGTTCCTCAGAGGCATCTCATGTCTTCTTGAGATGGTTCATGTCCTTTGGCAGCTGTCACAATGCTGCACATGCATGCGAGCATCTTTGAACAAAGTTGGCCAGAAAAATCCTGATTGCAGTACCTTAGCAGTTGTCCTCTCCCATTAAAGTATCCTCCATAAGGAGAATTATGATAGTGCCAAAGTATATTCTGAGCTTCCTTACTAGTAACACACCTCCTCAATAGATTGTCAGCACCCATCTTGAACAGATAAGGATCGTCCCAAATATACTGGGTCGAATCCTTCAATAACTTCCTCCTTTGCTGCCAATCCATAGTATATGGTATAATTGCAGCAGCTTTGAAGTTGGCCATATCAGTAAACCATGGCCTCTCCTGTACCACTAACAACTTCTCATTAGGGAATTCATCTACAACATTAGATTCCCTAGCAGAAACCTCTTCATTAGTCAATCTGGACAGATGATCAACTATATGATTCTCGCTTCCCTTCTTATCTTTAATTTCCAGGTCAAATTCCTGGAGTAACAGCATCCAGCGAATTAGCCTGGGCTTTGAATCTGGCTTGGTCAGCAAATACCTGATAACAGCATGATTATTATAAACTATGACTTTAGAGCCTATAAGATAAGCTCTAAACTTTTCCAAAGCATACACAATTGGCAACAACTCCTTCTCAGTAGTAGTGTAATTACTTTGAGCATCATTAAGCACCTTGCTAGCGTAGTGTATGATATAAAACAACTTTTCCTTCTTTTGCCCCAACATAGCCCCTACTGCATAGTTACTAGCATCACACATCAGCTCAAAACCAATACTCCAATCTAGTGCAATAGTCAACTTCTCTTTTAATCTTTAAACAACATATTTTAATCTTCTCAATGGATCCCAATAGTGAGTTATGTTAATATGTGACTTTCCTTTTGCAGTTATTGGAATGTCACTCAAGGTTCAAAGTAAATAAATTTATTTAATAGACAATCATTTTAACAAAATTGTGCAAATCATGATTAGGTCTATCATGTTATTGAAAAGTAGGTCAACTCTAGAAGGAAAGGGTTGATAGTCAACATTAATGTTTATTATTTTAAAAGATTCTAAATATAATGACTTTTACAAAACTAAATTTTAAAGATTTATTTGTATATACAGTCTCAAGTATAATAGAAAAGCAGAGAAAACCCATTTTATTAGTATTAACTAAGTAGACAATGTCACTTTTGATAAAAATCATAATCTCTTTAAAATTAAAAAGACTAAGTATTCTTTGACACTAACATGCTTTTGCTTTCTTTGACACTAAGTATTAGTTACAAGAATTGTATATTTGTTGTGTTGACGTTGTTTATATTATTTAGGCTTAAAGAATGTATTCATGGTAAGACATTTGATTATGAATACTGAAACAAATCTTTGATTGTTAGAGAGACATGTAAAAAAAGGAAACTAAATGTAAAATGTGTCTTGGAGATAATATGTAATATATTTCTTTTTGTGTGTTATATTATTGCAGTATACGTATCAATTTTAAATTAAAGCAAGTAAATACAGCAAGTTGGACACACGATAATACATGTTGACGAAAAAGTATATATTGGAATTTAATTATATCTTGTACTTTATTGTTTATATTAGCATTTTGATATCTATTTTAGAAAAGAAATATTGAACTATGAATGTTATATGCTGTGAAGTAAATATTTTTTTTTATGTTTTTAAGAAAAAAATATTGGATAATTCTTGTTGATGTAAAATTATAGATGTATGCTAGATGGCATGTTGTGTCTTTAGTTCATTCAGCAAGTTCCAAAACAGTTGTTTAAACAAGAGGATATGTTGTTTAACTCTATTATTACTTCAAACTTAATCTCGAATGTTTTATCAAAATATAGAGTAAATGTTACCTAGTATGCTTAAACTAGACTGTTTGAATGTTAACAGTTGTTTCATGTTCCTTTCTTTTTGTGCATTCATGTTTTGATTGAATGGTCCTGTGGATTAAATACTTGTTGTATTGTTAATATTGGGCCATTGAGCCATCCTTCTTACAGTATGAGATTAGATTATAAGAAATCCTTTAAGATACTTTTAAGACTTACAATGTAATGATAGTGTGATATTTTCTTAGAATCTTGATATACAATTTTTAACGTCCTATTTGGACGTTACATTTTAGTATGTTACATTTGTGTAGTAAGCCACAATTACTCAATTGGATGTGTAGCTATGCACAAATTCTCCCAATAGTGTTATTTAAGTACTATAACTAGGATTGAGTACAATTGGAAAGAGAGGAATATGACACCCTTTTTTTCCCATTTCATTTTTTAATAAATACTATCCTTAGTCCTTTCATCCTTTGGGAGGAGTGACAATCCTCTTACCGTGTCTAACAAACTTTGGTGGCACCTACTTTCATCATTGTGGACCACTTGTTGTCCATTAGGTTCACTATGTGTCTCCCTTAACATTACCTTCCACATCAAAGAGACCTTGTCTACAAGGTCAAGTTGTTGCAAAGGTAAAAGAAGTATTGGAGCGAAAAGATCACCATGACATGGTTTGAGCAATGAAATGTGAAATATCGGATGAATTTTAGCATGTCATGGTAGCTCTATAAGATAAGCCACCATAAGATATGTCACAGAGCACTCAAACTGAATGTTGGCGATAAAATTGAAGCCTAACAAAAACATAATCACCTAAAGAAAATTGTAACTCAATATGATGTATATCTTACGGTTTTGAACCTTAGGGAGATTTTCTTTAGGTGGGACTAGAAGCAAATCACATTGTCGCAATTGTTGTTGAAGATCCCAAGGTTTTTCTTCATTTGCAGAGGTGGAATGATGGAAGGATGATCCTGACCATAATACACCTTAAAACGTTCATATCGATAAAGGTGTGAAAAGAAGAATTATATCAAATTCCACTCAAAGCAAGAAATGAACCCAGTTGTGAGAATAATTATAGCTAAAGCAACAAAAATACATTTTAAGCCATTTGTTAGATGCCTCTGATTTCCATCCTTGTGAGGATGGTAGGCGAAGCTCATTTCAATGAAGCACCTTAAAGCTTAAAAATGTGTAGCCAAAAGGAACTAATGAGAACCTTGTCCTTATAAAAAACAATAGAATTCAAAAAATCATGAAACTTAACCACAGTAGTTATAAACACTTCAGCAACGTGCATAGTAAAAAAGGAAGCATTCAACAATGCAAAATGATACTTCGAGAAGCGATCGCGAGATGAAAGTAACCCATGCATAAAGTCCATCGCAATGTCATCCACACCTTGTTAGATGAAATGGGAAATCTTAGTACAAGTTATTTTTCTATGTTTTAGATTATGTGATATATAATTTTTTATTTTTTATTTTGGTAAATTAGATCCATGAAGGAATGTAGGAATTATGTGAAGTTGAGAAATTTGGTTGATGGTACGATGATGACGATGACGATAATGTGTTTACTCTTGGTTACTTTGTGTTTGTCTTTGTTTCTTGATTTTATCATCCAAATGCACCGTAACATCAAGAAACAAAGGCAGAAACTGAAAAAGAAAGAGTAAACACAAAAACACATCATTACCACTAATACCATTAACCAGAGTTTTTACTTTCACATAGTTTCCACATTCTCTTATGTGAATGGATTTGAAAGTTACCTTGTAACATAATAACACATCTACCGTTGTAACTTTTTAATTTCCAAAATACCTTACCTTACTAAGAAAACCAAAGTTATTCCTTCAATTGCGTCTCCCTTTCCAATGGAGAAGTGAGGTTGATAAAGAAGAAAACTTTTGAGAAGGTATGGTACGGGATTACCATACGCACCAGAAAATTGGCCTTAATAGGGTTATGTTTGGGGATGAAAAACTGGATGGAGAGTTATCCCTAACCGTAAGCACTTTCAGGACTGGTATCTGTATCTGCTAGATCTACTATTCTAGTTGTTGAAGGAATAGAAGGAGATAGCAAGGTCAGGGTCAGATTCAAAAAAGTTTCGCAAGCAACACATCTTCGCGAGCAAGTCCGTTGTTAAAAGGTATATCAATAAATATTTTCCTGGCATCAATCATGAAGTCTTTTTATCTTCTTTCTCCTGAAGGTTTCCCGCTTAATTAACTTACGACAATCCTGTCCCTATTGCTGCCATACCTATTCGACAAATAAAACATGAAGCATGTGACTCCAATTACAAGGACTTTTTGGTGTGTCATAAAGCACATAATGAAGGATGCCCAAGTCTTGTGTTAGAAGAAGTGGATAATTATTCATAAGCATGTCGTGTGATGTCTGTTCTGAACCATTGTTTTGTCGTGCTTGTTGTAGCAATTATGGTGGCAAAACTGTTTCTACAGATTACAGTGACAAATAAAAGGTAAAGCAAGAAAAGAAAGAAGATAATGGTGATAGCACAAAGAGTCACTAAAGAGGGGGGCAATGTTGTTAGAGTTTCATTATATAGAACACTTAGAAAAAAAACTTATCTTGAGTTAACGTGAGAAACACTAAATAAACTTACTTAGTTTTAATAATTTTCAAAAGATTAATAAATACCTTAAACTTTATATAAAATAGTTAAAAATAAGATCTTTCATCATTAAAAAATATAAAATAAACAACTTTATCTTAAAATATAATCTAAATACAAAAATCTCAACATAATAATTTTTATCTATATAAAAAATTAATAAATAAATAGAAAACACATGCTCATCTGAAATTAATAATATTACTAATATTAAAAGGTTTTAATCAGATTTATAATATAAATGAACAATTTATTTTATATTTAAATGATATATAATATATTATATATACTCTTCTTGATATACTTTTTGAAACATAAGAAAAAAAGCGTTCTAAGATTTTAAATTTTTCTAAACTAATTTTTAAATTTTATATCTCTAACACTAATTTGCAAACGATTACCAAATTAATTATTTTCAAAATCTGAAAAATGCAATCATTTTTTCACTTTCTATTCTCTTTTATTATTTTAATACCAACAAAACTATTATAATTACAAAACCATCTTTAATCTTTGAAATTTGTGTTACTTTTTTATATTTTCCTTATCAATAAACTATGTAATAATATTTAACTTAAAAAGTAATTACTTAATTCCATAATAATCAACTAATAATATTAATTTTTATAATATATTTCAGTAAATGCATAGAATAAATTATGTTATCATGTTAAATCAAGTAAAACAACTAGAGAGGTGGATAGAAAAATAAAGAGTCATGTCTTACTCTGATCTCCATTTGGCTTTAAGGAAAGCTCTTCCTATTTCTAACAGTTATATATATTTTTTTTTTCCTGCTGCTTCAATAATTTTCTTTCATAGTCATTGTTATGTGTATTCCAATTACCAAGATATAATCATAGTTTAGTGCTTTCATCGGAGATATAGTCATATTAGGCTAATCTTTGAAACTTACAAATATAATATGACAAAATGATAAGTTGCTCTACAATATAAATTCACTACATCTCCAATTACACCTCTAATTTTCAGATCAGACAGGATGCATAGCATTGTAAGTTATAACACTTTGATGCTTTTATTCAAGGTTATATTTCTGTTCCTCCAACCAATAAGATTTGCGTATGTGAGGTCCTCAGTTTTAGTTAGTGCGCAGCATTAACATCTATATATAGATATTACTCACGTGTATATATAGGTTTAGTTGATATTATCCACAAATATAAATTTATAAGTATTAACTACAATCTATTTATGTGGATAATACTTACATATCTATATCCACCTACAAACTTATATTTGTGAATAAGACTATTATTACTAATAATAATATATATCTATATCCACCTACAAACTTATATTTGTGAATAAAACTATTACTACTAATAATAATATTATGTCTCATTAGTGATATTCGTATCAATTTATTAATAATAACATTATTAAAGGTTAATATTATTAACAATAGTAATATTTTTATTGACATTACTAATATTATAATTAATATACATAATATTTCTAACATTTTTAATTTTATTATTATTAATATTATTTTTATTTTTATTCATATTATTATCATCATTGGGATTATTAATATTATTATCATTAATATTATATTTATTATCATTATTATTTTTAATATTATTATTTTATTATTTTTAGTTATAATCTTATTAAAATTATTATTATTATCAATATTATTATATACTTTTCAAATTATTAATGTTGTTTTTAATATTTTTAAATTTTTAATATTATTAATGTTTATATTAAAAAATAATATTAATGTTATTATTTTTTCTTTTATTGTTATTAATATTAATAACATTATTATTACTATTTATATTAATATTATTATTATTATTATTATTATATATTTTCTTAATATTTTGAATATTATTACTACTTCTATTAATATCATTTATAGTTATATGAAAATTATTTTTAACATTATTAATATTTTATTTCTATTATTTTAAGTTGTATTAAAAATATTTATGATATTATTATTACGAATTAATATTTATTATAGTTAATAATGTTAATAATATTATAATATTAATGTTATAAATTATATTAATACTATAGTTATAAATATTACAAATATTATTAATATTGATTTTACCAATATTATAACTATAATTATTAATATTATTATTGATATTATAGTTATTATTGTTAACAAAAATAAAAATGATATTTAGTATTAATATTATTATGAATAATAATAGCTTTATCACTGATATTAGTATTATTATTAATACTATATTTTTTCATAATATTAAAGTTGTTTTTAATATTATTAATTATTTAATTTTTATTTTTAATATTAATAATATATTTATTAAAATTATTTATATTTATATTAAAATATTTGTAATATTATTATTAATAATAATATTGTTATTGAAATTACTATTATTGGTATTAATAATATTATTATTATTAGTGTTAATATTATTAATAATATTAACATTTTAAATTTTATTATTATTATTCTAATTATTAAAAATCCTATTAATATGGTTTTTGTCGATATTATTAATATTATTTTTTATATTATTTATATTGTTGTTAATATTATTATTTTTTGTTTTTAATATAAATAAAAATAATATTAATAATAATATTATTATTATTATTAACGATAATAATATTAATAATGATAATTATAAATATAATAATAATAATAATAATAATAATATGGTCATATAGTTTGTGTGATGTAGTGGTTAACGGTTTTTTTTTTTTCTTTGGGTGTTGAGTTCAACCGGATCAGTATGAGTGAATAATGTAAAATTATACCTGCGAATAAAATTTCTTGGAAAACAAGAAATGAAAGTAATTCATGGTTAATGTCTGATTACCTACATATTTTTGTTATAGGTCTTGATTTCCAATAATCTTGATTTCAAACTGGATGAAATTGTACGTGGATAATGTAGAATTATAGCCACTAATAAAATTTCGTGGAAAACAATAAATGGAAGAAGTTTGTGATTAATGTCTGATTACCTACATATTTTTGTCATAAGTCTTGATTTCTAATAATCTTGATTTAAAATTGGATGAAATTGTACCTCATAAGCCTTGTAAAGTTTGTGAAGAGGTGTAGAGAGGAGAAATACAAAAGAAAATGTGTTTCAGTTTCCATCTTGATAACATACTACAAATCCATTGGAGTGTTTTCAAATTGCAAGACAACGTGTTCAATCAAGGAGCAAGAAATCGTGCCTAACTTAAGTAATTTCTGAACAAATGAAATCATGTCAATTGAGGACCATTTTTCAATGCCGATTTCTTAAGCAATCATGTCATCCTTAAGAAATCGTGCATAAGTAACATAATTTCATTTCTTGAGAAAGCCAAGCACAATTTCTTATTCCATGTACGGATACATTTCGTTTTCTCGTTCATTTAAGGCTCATTCAAATGGGTGTCTTACGCAAACCAGAGATTCTATACAGAAGGGTGGTGATAAAGTTTAGTTCAGGCCACACTCATCCTCAATTTGAATTTAAAGGTAACACCACCAAGCATTTTACATGCAATTTCAATTGGTGCTTCCCATACATATTTTCTAAACAGGGTGCAGTCAAGAACTTTCTTTTCAAAAGTGCAACTTTGTTGAAGGATTGTAAAGGAAGTTTCACAGTACAGCCAAGGTACTGCTTCGTTGTAGGGTTTAAGAGCATCCTAAGGTAAGCATGTAGACCATCCTTAGGCTTTGTTATTTAGTTTTTGTATTTTTCATTCACCGTCTTCGATAACTCCATGTGCCCTAAAGTGCCCATAGTGATATTGTATCTTCCACCATTAACTTTTTTTTAACAACCAAAAATAAATAAAATAGAATGAAACACTTCAGGAGTGTTCTAACCTTATATAAAAAGTAGGTCTGGTAAGAAGATTCACAAAGGTCAAACCACCTAACTCAGAAAAAGTAAGACTAGACTAAACCTGAAAAGAATGACATACTAATGACACCACCCAAACAAAAAAAGAAAACCTGACTGACAACCAGGCCCATCTAGGTGATACAGAACAGAAAAGACTCAAACAAAGTAATTGCACAAAGGATCACAACAACAATACACAAACAGCAAAGAACCTACAAATATGGCAAGCTAGAAAGGAACTCCAAAATCTCTCTGAACCCTTGGCTACTCTCAGCTTCCGAGATTAAGCCTCCCTCCCACAGCTGAATATACCTGCAAAACAAACAAATTCGTATTGTGGAATATGATAAACTCAGGAGCTCAAACCTGACACTCTCCCACCAGACCTCCTCACACTCTCACCTACAAATATATTTTTGACAATTTTTCTCATAATATATGTATAATTAAATAATATTTAAAAGTATCAAATTAATAAGTTCTATATTTTTCCCTCAACTTTGCAACTACATGATAACGCATGAATTTAATTTTTATTTTGACAACATATTTAAAGAGAGTTATTTTTCTTAAAATCATTTACTTATTATCATTTTAATGGAAAGTTTAATAAGATATAAATAAATTACAGCAAAATATTAGACTGCATTTATAATATATTGGTGCTTTATTAAGTCAATTGTACAATTTAGAGATCCATGAGTAGTTATTTGAGACCATTTGTATACAAAATTTAGTAAGTTTATAGTATTGGCAAAAAAAAAAATATTAATGTTTTCAATTGGTTAAACATCAATAATTAATGGAACTTGTTTTACTGTATTCATTTTGATTTTTCACTTTTTAATCACACGTTTATTTTGTTGTTTTAATCACAAAAGTTACAATTTTTTTTTAATTTTTTTTAATGATTGTAATTAAATCACGTGGAAGAAGAAACTTCTGTTTTGTATGTATATACATACAAAAATAATGTATATAATGAAAGTGTATTTATTGATATATATATATATATATATATATATATATATATATATATATATATATATATATATATATATATATTT
>Ga0209489_102680_pt1 | contig 35829 bp, 16 predicted proteins | sample SiratrowhiteBW_FD_187527 | JGI IMG/M metagenome (GOLD analysis project Ga0209489, IMG submission 187527) | Root nodule microbial communities of legume samples collected from California, USA - Siratro white BW (SPAdes) (version 2) | ecosystem: Host-associated > Plants > Roots > Nodule | place... | reverse complement strand
TACTATATTATTATCAACATTATTTATATTTATATGAAAAATAGTTTTAATATTATTAATATTTTTTTATATTATTTTCAGTTATATTAAAAATATTTGTGATATTATTATTATTATTATTATAATAGTTAATAATAATATTATCAATAAGGTTATTATTATTAATGTTAACATTAATATTCTTCATTCTAATATTATTATTATTAATGTTATTTTTATTACCCGTATTAATATTATTAATAATATTATTAATGATAACAATAATAATAATATTATTATTATTATTAATATTAACAATCATAACCATAAATATAAAAATAATAATAATCATAATATTATCATATTGCTTGTCTGACGCAGTGATAAAAGACTTTCTTGAACATTCAAAGGTCTTGGGTTCAACTTCTCCTTGTTGCAGTTATGATGCTCGCTCACTTCTAAATTCGTCACCTTCTTCTACGACCATGAAATTTTATTGTAAGTATTTTTACCACAATAAGAAAAATGATAGAACTAATTTGATAAAATTAATACAACTTTTATATATTGCATTTAAATTCTATATTTTTATATTTAAATTATACCATTATAAAAGTATAATGGAAAACAAAAATGATTGTGTTTTGGGTCTTTTAAATATGACAAAAAGAAAGTACAAGCGTTAGTTTTAAAAGTCTTAAACTTTTCTTCCAATTTTACATTTTATTTGTATGATTTGTTGGAGCTTATACTAGTCTCAAATGCATTTTTCACAACTAATATAGTGAGAGTATATTATTTGTTCTTTATCTTTTTGCTAGTTTCTCATCTTCATTTGTGTTTGTTATATAATTGCTATGAAAGTGGAAAACGACTAAGAACAAAAAGTAAAGGTGTCATTTTATCATTTTGTCTACCCATTACAGCAATTAACGATTTCAGACTTGTCGGGTTTTAAACAAGACCCATAAAAACCCTTAACCTTAGCTATTGCAAAACAGTGAAGTTATTTTTCATGTACATGTATTGCATCTTGACATTAACATATTCTTTTTCTTAATTTATATTTTCCATTCTAGGACATATTGGTCACTATGCGTAAAAAAGTGTTACGAGTGAGGCTTCTAGGAAATTGAGTTGGATTTTCAAATATATATACCAAACTATTAATGAAGACTGAATAAAAGTTATAAAAAAATATCAAATATATTAATATTTAGTGAACTCCTTGTGCTTTTTGATCAATCTTGGTCCTCGAAGTTTCATTTATTTTTTACCTGAGAATCATTGGTAACATTAAATTCTTAATATACGCATAAAAGTAGAAGTATACCTTTCCGGAATTTGCGAAATTAGAGAATTGGTCTTCATGTACATTTTTCCCTGACTTTCTCTCTACTACTATACGTGTTTATGCATCTGAATACAAGAAGCACCAGTGGTCTAGTGGTAGAATAGTACCCTGCCACGGTACAGACCCGGGTTCGATTCCCGGCTGGTGCATTTGACGAAGGGTGCTGTGATGAACCGAGCACCCTTTAGTCTTTTCTTTTTCTTTTCCTCATAGTGTGCTCAATTTTCTAAAATAAACAAATGCTAAATTGAATGATTGAACAACTTTTGAATTTTTCTTTTCCTCATAGTGTGCTCAATTTTCTAAAAGAAAATAATTCTTCTGAGCACCCTTTCTTTTTTTTTTTTCTTTTTCTTTTCCTCATAGTGTGCTCAATTTCCACAATAAACAAATGCTAAATTGAATGATTGAACTTTTGAAGTAGTTTGATCCTTTTTATTAAAAAAGTTTAGTTTTTTCTTTTTCTTTTCCTCATAGTGTGCTCAATTTTCTAAAATAAACAAATGCTAAATTGAATGATTGAACTTTTGAAGTAGTTTGATCCTTTTTATTAAAAAAGTTTAGTTATGTTCTTTTATACTATAAAAGTATTTACATAATTAATTTTATTAACAATTTAAAATTAATTCCATAAATAATTTAAATGTATTAACGTCTAAAAATCACAAAAAAAAAAAGAAATATATATATAAAATATATATATATATATATATATATATATATATATATATATATATTTGAAGATTTTAACTATAGTTATAAAAAGCCTCCTTTTTGGAATTCTTTAACCCTTCTTTCTCCCATCATAAAATTGTTGTATTCCATATTGATAATATAATTGTAAAAATAGTTTTTTTTTCTCTCTCCTTTACTGTATTTTAAATACCTTTAAATATTAAATCTCTTGAAAACGTTGGTGTGAAACAGCTGATTTATCAGTCATGTTTCTTTAAAAATGAAATAAAATTTATGATTCTATTTTACATTAAATATAAAAATTAGAATTTAACTGTTTACTTTTTATTATTTTTTTAGTTTTTTGGAATTGATTTTTCACCCTTTTCAAATCAAAGACACTGAAATGGTGATAAAGTGATGTGAGTAATAAAAATTGAGTCAAATTAAGTTGTTGTTTTTTCCTTAAATATTTCGTTAAATATCAAATCTCCTTTTTCTTGTTTTGTATTTGAGGGTTATTTTATTATATGCGATATCAAAACGTATTAAATGAATTTTCCTTGTACTAAGCATGTAATAATTTGGTTGGTTTGTGAACAAGGCATTTTGTTGAGAGCATGTTAGAACTTTTTTATCTTTTCTTTTTAATTTCATACAGAAATTTCTTAAAAAACCATAATAATTAAGGTAAGAGGAGTTAATTTAGTTGATTTAATTTAAGTTCATTTAGAAGTTCATTTAGAATTGTAAGTATAAGTAGGGAATACGAGAATTTTAAAGATATTAAAAGTTGTTTAAAATGAAAAGTATTTTTTACTAATTATATAGTTAATTGAATTATATTTGAGTGAACTCTTCTTATTTGTAAAGTGGTTATATTAAATATGAATTTAAGGTAATCAATAATTGTACCAATAAGGTTTGAATTAGAGATTGATAGAGTTTAAAAATGGTACAACTTTGAATTACTTAATACGATATTGTAGTTTTAAACATAAAATATGAATAATTCATTTGAGCTAGAAACCAGTTATTATTTTTTTAAACTAGAAACCAGTTATTATGTAATGATATGTAAAACAAATATATAATAGTATTTGTTTCTTGTTTCAAAATAAGTGAATTGATTTTATTTGACTTTGTAGTATTACGGGAAGTTTTAAACTTGTTAAACATGCTTGAATTTGAAATAATTTTTTTATGAGCCTTTTTAATGTTTCTGAGTTGTTATACAATTTCATTTCTTTATAGTTTTTAGTTAAGTGAGATATTTTATACTCAAACGCAAATAAAGTTAAGATAATTATCTTTTCACTAAAAGATGTTTACTTAAGTGAAAACTTTCTGGCTCAGGCAAGAAAGAGACAAAGAATAATTCTTTGTTCGTGGCATGATTTTTGCTTAAGAAAAATTATTTGTTGAGAAAGAATTCTATGATAAACTTTTATGCTTATTGAAGATTTTATATATTTTTAAATTGCAATATGGGTACATGTGTATATAGATAAATGCATAAATTTTGTCTATTGGTGATAAATAGATTGTATGTATAAATTTAAATGATGAATTTGATTGAATTAGTATAAGTATAATGTTATTGAATTATATTGGTTTAATTACATACCAAAATGTGATGTCTTGACTTCATTTACATATGTAAATATTAAGTAAATAACATAATATTAAAATAAGAGGCTGAGTTCAAGAAGGTGTGGACGAATTCAACTATCATAATTTTTTTAAAAGAATAATTAGAATAAATTTTTATTAGAGTGATTTTAGAATTAAATTGTTTTGACAAAATTTATCAAAACCACAAATATACCAAAACAATGTTAATTCACAAAAATAACAATAAAGAGAGAGAAAAATGTATAATAATTTATATCGATTCACTCTTTTTTAAAACTACTTCTATAAATATATAAAAAAAAAATTAATATTCAAACTAACTTTTCTTATCTTAAACTTTTTACATTCTAAAATAACTAAAATTAAGATGCTGAAATATATGAATTTTCAGTTTAACTTAAAGAGATGAACTTCTATCATAAATTAAAACTCACAAAATCATTTTGTTAACACTTATAAAAATGCATGTGTTTCTATTGAAAAGTATAAAGAATTTGGAATGGAAGAAAGAAGAAAATCTTACCTTATAACACCTAATAATAAGGTTTTACACTTTCATATTTATAAGTTTGTCACGAAAGTATATTAAATACAAAAATATATTAAATATGAAAAAGGGAGAATAAGTTTTTGAAAGGAGAGAAACTATAAAAGGAGTTTTTGAAGAATAAAAGTATCTATTTCAATTTTTAATGCTGAACTTGTATTTACTAAGTTCACCCGTTAGTTATTAATTATCTCATTCTTCTAACTTTAAAATGTTATCAACCCACTTAATCTAAAGCAAACGTAAATCTTAAGGTCATTTTTTCTTTAGTATATATAACTCTCATATAAATATATAATATATAATCAAATAAATTAAAACTTCAAATTTACTTATAGATTATTTCACGGATTTATATTAACAAAAAAATTCTTACAAAATTTACTCTCTTCTAATAATTTATCAATAAAAAATCATATTTATAATATTTAATAGGTCAAATAAAAAATTAATACTTCATAAATACTGTAAAATATCTTATAAAAAATTATTACCAATTTCTTCACACCAACAACTTGTATTAAGGACAATAAACAAATGTTATTTATTAATGTTATTATAATTTCAGGTTTCTTTGATACTGTTACATGTTTAGAAATAAATTTACAAAATCCAAACGATCTAATCCAATTCAAATCACTGGTAGAACCGATTTGCTAAGTTTTTAAGAAATTAGTTTTGAAGATTCTAAAAAGTTATTTAAATTTAATGACTTCATAAAAAAGTATTGGTTAATTTGTAGTTTCTTGCTGTTGCAAAAAAATATTTTAAAAAGTACTTACAATTACAATTTTGGGAAGCTATTTAAAATAATTTTTAAAAATTATATAATTTCAGCAAATGAAAGAGTTTTTTTAATACTTCTTATATAAAAAGCCTTAGTTGAGACTATGTCGGTTAAGTTTCACAATTAACAAAAAATCAATAATAATAATTACATAATAATAATTAATAAAAAATTAAGACATACAAATTTATTTAAAATTAAAACAAAATAATATAATAATAATAATAATAACTTTAATTAACTTCATATGAATTTAATTTAAATAATAATAATAATTTTAATTAAATTAATACAAATTTAATTTAAATGATAATAATAATTATGAAACAATAATTAAAATTAAATTCATACAAATTAAATTAAAATAATAACAATAATATTTAAGGATAATTATGATAATAATAACAATAATATAATGATTATTTTATAAGAAATAATAATAATAATAATAATAATAATAATAGTATTCTAACAAATCTAATTAAAATAATAACAATAATAAAGATTATTCTAATAATAATAATATAATAACCTTTATAAATAAAAAATAATAATATTTAACAATATAATATTAACTATTCAGTGACAATAAGTGGATCAAGTTGGAGTTGCATGTCACTATCATTAACAGACACTCTAATTATTAAAATATCATCTATTTATCATATCATAATAAATCAACATAATCAAATTAAGATAAAAATATATTTTAAATTAAAATAAAATAATATATTGATAATAATAATAATAATAATAAAAATTAACTCTACTTTTAATCTGAGCATTTTTTAACCCTATTGATGGGGAAACAACAATAAAATGACCCAAAATGATGTGCAGATGGTTTAATGCAAAAACAAGTCATTAAGTGTTGGTTTGTAACATTTGCGATTTTTCCTATCATATGACCTAAACTTTTGACCATTACATTTTTGAGCCGTATTGATTGAAAACAACAACAAAATGACCGAAAATTATGTGTAAAAGATTTGGGTGAAAAATGTAGTTATCTTGGGTTGGTTTCCATTTTTGGTAGGTTTTCGTGTTTAGGGTCATGTACCTTTGTTCTGAGCATTTTTTAACCATATTAATGGAAAACAACAATGAAATGACCGAAAATGATGTACGGATGGTTTGGGTGCAAAAACAAGTCATCATGTGTTGGTTTGTAACTTTTGCGAATTTTCATGCCAAATGACTTCAACTTTTAACTATTATATTTTTTAGTCGTAATGATGGGAAACAACAACAACAAAACGACCGAAAATTATGTGCAAAAGATATGGGTGAAAAATGTAATTATCTTGGGATGATTTCCATTTTTGGCAAGTTTTCGTGTTTAGGGTCTTGTACTTTTCTTTTGAGTATTTTTTAACCATATTGATGGGAAACAACAATAAAATGACCAAAAATGATGTGCCAATGGTTTGGGTGCAAAAACCACTCATCAAGTGTTAGTTTGTAACTTTTACGAGTTTTCGTGCCAAATGACCTAAACTTTTGACCGTTATATTTTTAAGCCGTATTGAAGGGAAGGAACAACAAAATGATAAAAAATTATGTGCAAAAGATTTGGGTGAAAAATGTAGTTATCTTGTGTTGGTTTCCATTTTCGGCAGGTTTTCGTGTTTAGGGTCCTGTACTTTTGTTCTGAGCATTTTTTAACCATATTGTTGGGAAACAACTATAAAATGACCGAATAGGATGTGCGGATGGTTTGGGTGCACAAACAAGTCATCAAGTGTTGGTTTGTAACTTTTGCGAGTTTTCGTGTCAAATGACCTAAACTTTTGACCATTATATTTTTGAGCAATATAAATGGGAAACAACAACAGAATGACCGAAAATTATGTGCAAAAGATTTGGGTGAAAAATGTAGTTATCTTGGGTTGGTTTCCATTTTTGGCAGGTTTTCATGTTTAGGGTCCTGTACTTTTCTTCTAAGCATTTTTTAACCATATTGATAGGAAACAACAGTAAAATGACCGAAAATGATGTGCCGATAGTTTGGGTGCAAAAAGAAGTTATCATGTGTTGGTTTGTAACTTTTGCGAGTTTTCATGCCAAATGACTTAAACTCTTAACTGTTATATTTTTGAGCCGTATTGTTGGGAAACAAAAACAAAATGACCAAAAATTATATGCAAAAGATTTGGGTAAATAATGTAGTTATCTTGGGTTTGATTCCTTTTTGGCAGGTTTTAGTGTTGAGGGTGCTGTAATTTTTTTCTAAGCATTTTTTAACCATATTGATGGGAAACAACAATAAAATAAATGAAAATGATGTGTAGATGGTTTGGGTGCCAAAACTAGTCATCATGTGTTGGTCTGTAACTTTTCGTAGTTTTCGTGCCAAATGATTTAAACTTTTGACTGTTATATTTTTGAGTCGTATTGATGGGAAACAACAACAAAATGACCGAAAATTATGTGCAAAAGATTTGTTGAAAAATGTAGTTATCTTTGGTTGGTTTCCATTTTCGGTAGGTTTTCGTGTTTAGGGTCCTGTACGTTTGTTCTGAGCATTTTTTAACAATATTGACGGGAAACAACAATAAAATAACCGAAAATGATGTATCGATGGTTTGGGTGCAAAAAGAAGTCATGTGTTGGTTTGTAACTTTTGCGTGTTTTCGTGCCAAATGACTTAAACCCTTAACTGTTATATTTTTGAGCCGTATTGATGGGAAATAGCAACAAAATGACCGAAAACTATGTGCAAAAGATTTGGGTGAAAAATGTAGTTATCTTGGCTTGGTTTCTATTTTCGGTAGGTTTTCGTGTTTAGGGTCTTGTACTTTTGTTCTGAGCATTTTTTTAACTATATTGATGGGAAACAATAATAAAATGACCGAAAATGATGTGCCGATAGTTTGGATGCAAAAAGAAGTCATGATGTGTTGGTTTGTAACTTTTACGAGTTGTCATGCCAAATGACACAAACTCTGAACTGTTATATTTTTGAGCAGTATTGATTGGAACAACAATAAAATGATCGAAAATTATGTGCAAAAGATTTGGGTGAATAATGTAGTTATTGTGGGTTTGATTCCATTTTTGGCAGGTATTCGTGTTTAGGGTCCTGTACTTTTGTTCTGAGCATTTTTTAACTATATTGATGGGAAACAACAATAAAATGACCGAAAATGATGTGCCGATGGTTTGGGTGCTAAAACTAGTCATCATGTGTTGGTTTGTAACTTTTCGGTGTTTTCATGCCAAATGATTTAAACTTTTGGGTGTTATATTCTTGAGTCGTATTGATGGGAAACAACAACTTAATGACCAAAAATTATGTATAAAAGATTTGGGTGAAAAAGGTAGTTTATCCTGGGTTGGTTTCCATTTTTGGCAGGATTTCGTGTTTAGGGTCTTGTACTTTTGTTTTGAGCATTTTTTAACCATATTGATGGGAAACAACAATAAAATGACCAAAAATGATGTGCGCATAGTTTGGGTGCAAAAACAAGTTATCAAGTGTTGGTTTGTAACTTTTGCGAGTTTTTGTGCCAAATGACCTAAACTTTTGACCGTTATATTTTTGAGTCGTATTGAAGGGAAGGAACAACAAAATGATCAAAAATTATGTGGAAAAGATTTCAGTGAAAAATGTACCTATCTTATGTTGGTTTCCATTTTCGGCAGGTTTTCGTGTTTACAGTCATGTACTTTTGTTCTGAACATTTTTTAACCATATTGTTGGAGAACAACAATAAAATGACCGAATAGGATGTGCGGATGGTTTGGGTGCAAAAACAAGTCATCAAGTGTTGGGTTGTAACTTTTGCGAGTTTTCGTGCCAAATGACATAAACTTTTGACCGTTATATTTTTGAGCCGTATTGAAGGCAAAAAACAACAAAATAACCAAAAATTATGTGCAAAAAATTTGGGTGAAAAATGTAGTTATCTTGGGTTAATTTCCATTTTTGGCAGGTTTTCGTGATTAGGGTCATGTACTTTTGTTTTGAGCATTTTTTAACCATATTGATGGGAAAATGAAAGAAACTGTTTTGGCTGAAATATAAGAAGGGGGTTGAATTGGATTTCAAAATCTTTTTCAAAAACTAGTTGACCTTTTAAGAAATTCAAAGTTGTTTAATAAACTGGATCTTAATGACTTTACTGAGTAAGACAGTAGAATGAACCAGTAAACAAAATATAATCCAGTCACAGTAGAATGCAGTAAGTCAAACAATTTTATCAGAATTTAAATGTAAGTGCGGAAGCAATTTAGTTAACTGCACAGAAACAAAATAGAACTTAACCATACAGGAAGAACAAATTAACTCCACGTTTATCAAGCTTGACTTATTAAGAACCTTTTTGTTAACCAATATGAACTTTGTTAGATGTATGAAAACAGTCTTTAATCAACAACTGTAACAGAATTTAGTTTTGTGGAAAAGTTAACTGATAAACAGTGAACTCAGCAAATTGCGAAACTGTAGTTTTTCAGGAAACTGATATTCTGGTTCTTAACAGATTAAAAACAATTTGGATTAAACTGTGTTAAAATGAAATAAAAGATTTTAGGTTGTTTCTAAAAAGATTTTCTGAAAATTATGAAGCTATTCAATTAGTAAGATTCGCTTAATTCTGAAAAACTCAAGAAATTCAGCAAGAACAATAAAGAGAGAGAGCAAGAGAGAATAAGGACACAACAGATTTTTATACTGGTTCACCCAACAGTAGGGCTACGTCCAGTCCCTTACACATAGTAAGGATTTCACTAAACTGATCAACCTGATCCAGTTTACAACGCTTGCCTATAGCAAGACAACACTGCACTCTGCAGCTAACCCCTGCTGACCCTACAGCAGACCAAGAAACACCACAGAATCCACTATGTGCTTCAAGAACTCCCTTGCTAAAATCCACATCAAGTAACGTTATACAAAAATGTCTCACTGCAACTCGCAGTAGACCACTGCTGATCCCACAGCAGAAAAGGAAACCACACAGAACCCCACTGTGTGTTTCACGAAGACCCTTGCTAAAACCCACAGCAAGTCGCACCTTGTACAGAGCCCACTGTACAGAACAGAATTACCAACCCAGGTAATTCAAGAACGCAGTAGAAATGTCAATACAAATGAAGGATGAACATAGTTACTGCAATACAAGCACATCTATACAAAGAATGACAAAAGTAATAAGAAAGGGTATAAAAGGCTTAGTCTTGATGATCAAATCAGCGAAGAACAGTCTCAGTCAGATGATAGCTCTAGCAGTAGTTCAAGAAAACTGTTCTTGATGAAAAATTTGAATGTTCTTTGATCACTAGACTCAAGGGCGCTTTTGCTCTCTTTGAAAACTCAGAAATTCTCGCTCAGAAAATGTTTAAAATGTTTTTCGTTAACTTCCAAAAATTTCGCGCCAGCTATTTATACATAATTGTCATTTAAAAATTCAGTCGATTGAATCTTCAAATAGTCAACTATTTTTCTCCAGTTAGTTAAAACAGTTATTTAAAACTCAAGTTTTGATTTTAATGATTTTTCAAAACTTCTGTTAATTCAAAAAATATATTTGGAGCTTATCATTGATTGAGATTGCATGCATCACTGATTAAACCTCAAACATACCCCACAACACACACTCCTAAGTTCTAGACCAAGTCTTCAATCTTCATGAAATCTTCATGCATTCCTCATATGATCATAAGGTCTTGAGCATCTTCACTTGGTTGGCTTTATAAAATCATCATAGTAGCCCACTGGTGCTAATAGAAACAACAATAAAATGACTGAGAATGATGTGCGGATGGTTTGGATGCAAAAAAAATTCATCATGTGTTGGTTGTAACTTTTGCGAGTTTTCGTGCCAAATGACTTAAACTTATGACTATTATATTTTAGAGTCGTATTGATGGGAAACAACAAAATGTCCGAAAATTATGTGCAACAGATTTGGGTGAAATATGTAGTTATCTTGGGTTGGTTTCTATTTTTGGGAGGTTTTCGTGTTTAAGGTCGTGTAATTTTTTTATGAGCATTTTTTAACCATATTAATGGAAAACAATAATAAAAGTACCGAAAATGATGTGTTGATGGTTTGAATGCAAAAACAAGTCATCATGTATTGGTTTGTAACCTTTACGAGTTTTCGTGCCAAATGACTTAAACTTTAAACTGTTATCTTTTTGAGTCATATCGATGGGAAACAACAACAAAATGACCGAAAATTATGAGCAAAAGATTTGGGTGAAAACTGTAGTTATCTTGGGTTAGTTTCAGTATTTGGCATGTTTTCGTGTTTAGGGTCGTGTATATTTGTTCTGAGCATTTTTTAACCATATTGATGGGAAACAACGATAAAATGACCGAAAATGATGTGTAGATGGTTTGGGTGCCAAAACAAGTCATCAAGTGTTGGTTTGTAACTTTTGCAAGTTTTCGTGTCAAATGACCTAAAGTTTTGACTGCAATATTGTTGAGCTGTATTGATGAGAAACAACAACAAAATGACTGAAAATTATGTGCAAAAGATTTGGTTGAAAAATGTAGTTATCTTCGGTGAGTTTCCATTTTTGGCAGGTTTTCGTGTTTAAGGTCATGCACTTTTGTTCTGATCATTTTTTAACCAAATTGATGGGAGACAACAATAAAATGACCGAAAATGATGTACAAATGGTTTGGGTTCAATAACAAGTCATCAAGTGTTGGTTTGTAACTTTTGCTAGTTTTCATGCCAAATGACTTAAACTTATAACCATTATATTGTAGAGTTGTATTGGTAGGAAACACCAACAAAATGACTCAAAATTATGTGCAAAAGATTTAGGTGAACTATGTACTTATCTTGGGTTGGTTTCTATTTTTGTCAAGTTTTCGTGTTTCGGGTCATATACTTTTGTTATGAGCATTGTTTTAACCATATTGATGGGAAACAACCATAAATGACCGAAAATGATATGCTGATCGTTTGAGTGCAAAAACAAGTCATCAAGTATTGGTTTGTAACTTCAGCAAGTTTTCGTGTCAAATGACCTAAAGTTTTGACCGTTATATTTTTGAGCCGTATTGATGGGAAACAACAACAAACTGATCGAAAATTATGTGCAATAGACTTGGGCGAAAAACGTAGTCGTCTTGGGTTGGTTTCCATTTTTGGCAGATTTTCGTGTTTAGGATCCTGTACTTTTGTTATAAGCATTTTTTTAACAATATTGATGGGAGACAACAACAAAATGACCGAGTGATGGTTTGGGTGCAAAAACAAGTCATCATGTGTTGGTTTGTAACTTGTGCGAGTCTTCATGCTAAATTAGTTAAACATTAAACTGTTATATTTTCTAGCTGTTTTGATGGGAAACAACAACAAAATGACCGAAAATTATGTGCAAAAGATTTGGGTGAAAAATGTAGTCATCTTGGGTTGATGTCCATTTTTGGCAGGTTATCGTGCAGAGGGGATATTGTTGTTCTAAGCATTTTTTAACCATATTGACGGGAACCAACAATGAAATGATCGAAAATAATGTACGGATGATTTGGGTACAAAAACAAGTCATCAAGTGTTGGTTTGTAACTTTTGGGAGTTTCCGTGTCAAATCACCTAAACTTATGACCGTTATATTTATGAGCCGTATTATTGGGAAACAAAAACAAAATGACCGAAAATTATGTGCAAATGTTTTAAATGAAAAATGTAGTTCTTTTGGGTTGCTTTCATTTTTGGCAGGTTTTCGTATTTAGGGTGCTACACTTTTATTCTAAACATTTTTTAACCATTTTATTGGGAAACAACAATAAAATGACCGAAAATGATGTGCAGATGGTTTGGGGCAAAAGCAAGTCATCAAGTGTTGGTTTGTTACTTTTGCGAGTTTTCGTGTCAAATGACGTAAACTTTTGACCGTTATATTTTTGAGTCGTAATGGTGGAAAAAAACAATAAAATGACGAAATATTATGTGCAAAAGATTTGGGTGAAAAATGTAGTTATCTTGGGTTAGTTTCCATTTTTGGCAGGTTTTCGTGTTTAGGGTCATGTACTTTTATTATGAGAATTTTTTAACCAAATTGATATGAAACAACAATAAAAAGACCAAAAATGATGTGCAGATGGTTTGGGTGCAAACAAAAGTCATCAAGTGTTGGTTTTGTAACTTTTGCGAGTTTTCGTGCCAAATGACTTAAACATATGACCATTATATTTTATAGTCGAACTAATGGGAAACAACAACAACATGACCGAAAATTATGTACAAAGGATTTGGGTGAAATATGTAGTTATCTTGGGCTGGTTTTCATTTTTGGCAGGTTTTCGTGCTTAGGGTCGTGTACTTTTGTTATGAGCATTTTTTTAACCATATTGATGGGAAATAATAATAAAATGACCGAAAATGATATGTTGATGGTTTGAATGCAAAAACAAGTCATCATGTGTTGGTTTGTAACTTTTGCGAGTTTTCGTGCCAAATGCTGTAAACTTTAAATTGTTATCTTTTTGAGCCGTCTTGATGGAAAATAACAACAAAATGATCGAAAATTATGTGCAACAGATTTCGGTGAAAAATTGTAGTTATCTTGGGTTTGTTTCAGTATTTGGCAGGTTTTCGTGTTTAGGGTCGTATACTTTTGTTCTGAGCATTTTTTAACCATATTGATGGGAAACAACAATAAAATGACCGCAAATGATGTGCAGATGGTTTGGGTGCAAAAACAAGTCATCAAGTGTTGGGTTGTAACTTTTGCGAGTTTTCGTGCCAAATGACTTAAACTTTTGACCCGTATTGATGGCAAAAAACAACAAAATGACCGAAAATGATGTGCAAAAGATTTGGGTGAAAAATGTAGTTATCTTGGATTGGTTTCCATTTTTGGAAGGTTTCGTGTTTAGGGTCTTGTACCTTTGTCCTGAGCATTTTTTTAACCATATTGATGTGAAATATAATAAAATGACTAGAAATGATGTGCGGATGGTTTGGGTGCAAAAACAAGTCATCATGTGTTGGTTTGTAAGTTTTGCGAGTTTCTGTGCCCAATGACCTAAATTTTTGACCGTTATATTTTTTAGACGTATTGATGGGAAACAACAACAAAATGAATGAAATTATGTGCAAAAGATTTGGGTGAAAAATGTAGTTATCTTGGGTTGGTTTCCATTTTTGGCAGGTTTTTGTGTTTAGGGTCCTATACCTTTGTTCTGAGCATTTTTTAACCTTATTGATGAGAAACAACAATAAAATGATAGAAAATGACGTGCAGATGGTTTGGGTGTAAAAACAAGTGATGATGTGTTGGTTTGTAACTTTTGCGAGTTTTTGTGCGGCATGACTTCAACTTTTAACTAATATATTTTATAGCCGTATTGACCGAAAACAACAAAAAAATAACCAAATTTAGCCTTTGTAATAAAATTAAGTAATAAAAAATATTTAACTATAAGTAAATACTTAGAATATCAATTTTCAATTCCTAATTCAATCTTTAATCGTTTGAGATAATAAATAAGCAACAACATTATTTAGTTTTGATATTAGTAGTTGACGTAATTGTTAATCAAAATTTCTAGGAAGTATGTATGTTAACTATATGCGTAAAAGCTTGGATTAATTAAGGTTCCATTTAGTTAGTTATTCATAAAGCCAATCGAATCCAAAATATAGGAAAACTTACCAACCTTAGTCATTGTTAAGTCACCTTTGCCTCACTTACTTTTCCTACACATTATTGTTTCATCATAAGTTTATATATAATTCTCCATCCACCAAACATACCCTCAATCAATATCACCAAAAACAAAATCCCTAAATTAAACCCTAAGGCATCTTCAAAATGAATGATAGGATGGTTAAATTTTATATATACATTTATCAAAAAACTTATATACTCTTGCATTTACTTTATCATTAATTTGTAATGTTTGATTTTTTTTATTATATCTTACCTTCACTTGTTATTCTTAATGTAATCTTCGTCGTCGAACTACTTCATTAAAAAAATTTATTAACAACTAGAGATGACAACAAAGCTAAAATAGATGTGGGTTTAATTATATTTATCCTCGTTTTTAAAATAAAAATCCATACTCATCTATACTTCCATTTCTATCCAGTTTAAAGTTTATATTATGTTCCATCAGATTTTGGAATACCTGTAGAAGCACTATATCTGCTTTTCACTAGTAGAAAAATAGGCTTTTACATCATCAACACAACGTCCGTTAAACCAAAACCCGACGTTGCCAAAAAAGTGGTGGCAATTTTGTAATTAAATGAACATCATAACATCGGTTTAGCCCTAAACCGACGTTGGTATACACACATGACGTCGGTTAACACTTACAACCGTCTTCAAAAACACTGTAAAAATTTAAATTTTAAATTTTAACTTTTTTTTGGCGCTGACTGCACAACGTCGGTTGGAAGAGGCCAATCGACGTTGTATGAGGGTTGCATGACGTCGGTTATAACCCAGTAACCGATGTTGTGCGTGCAGTAATAAAAATTTGGGTGAATTGGGGTTGAAAGGGGGTAATTTTAGGGTTTGGATGACGTCGGTTGGCTATTTTTAAACGAAGTCATGGAGCACAACGTCAGTTAAGAGGTGGGAACCGACGTTGTGCTCCTTCTTTATTTTTCCACGCGCCTTTTCTCCTTCACTTCTTCTTTCTTTCTACTGCGCGTCGTCCTCCGTCACTGTTCCGAGACTTCCTTCGCATTTTCGACCTCCATTCTTGCTTCCTTCACCTTCATTTATGGTTTCCTCCTTCGTTAGAGTCTATTGGTTGCTTTGAACGGTTCCATTTCGTTGAAGCTTCATTTGAGGTAGGCATTGCTCTATATACTTTGTTTCTCCATTCTTTATGTGTCATTTCACTCGTTTACATGTTTTATGAACTATTTCTTTGGTTTTCATTGTTTTGCAAGTGTTTGTTTCGCTGCATTTGCCTTTTGGAGATAATCTCTTTGTAAAAGCTACCGCCGCTGCACCACTACTCTACAAGAGGTATGTATTGAACCATTATTTTGTATTTTTTTTTTATCATTGTTGAATATTGAAGTGCTTAATTGATTGGAATGCTTGTGTTTATTAAAATACTATTTTTTTGTAGTTTGATATATAACAAACGTGTTTGGGTTGAGTCTGGGAATGTTCGATCCCCAACAATTTTGTATTTTTTTTTAGCATTCTTGAATATTAGAATGTATATTAGAATGCATATTAGAATGCTTGTATAGTTTGATAAATAAGAAAGGCGTTTGGGTTGAGTCCGGGGATGTTCGGTCCCTGGCAATGTTTTAGTTTATTTTGACATAAAGTAATCTTTGACTAAATGTAGTGATGGATCGAAGTTGGATAAATGCTAATCAGATCAGTGATGTGTATGAGAAAGGTGTTGAGGATTTTTTAGAATTTGCTAAATGGAATAATGCAGCAATAAATGGCAGATATTATTGTCCATGTGTGAAGTGTGTGAATTTAAAAAGACTAGATATTGAGTTGATACTAGAACATGTTCTTTGTGATGTTTTCTTGAAGAACTATACAACATGGACTTGGCATGGTGAAGTTCTAGACTTACCATATGCATCTGAGCAAAATCAATGTGAACATTCTAATCTATATTCTGAAGATTGCATGTATGACATGATTCGTGATATTGGAGGAGAGAGTGTCCACCAAGCCCATATGTTTGATTCTTTGAAAGATGATTCACTAACACAGTTGTATCCCGATTGTTCAAGTTTCACACGTTTATCAGTAGTATTACGTTTATTTAATATGAAGGCAAGAAATGGATGGACTGATAGAAGTTTTACAAAATTACTTGAATTTTTGCATGAAATACTTCCTCAAGATAATACATTGTCGACCAGTCACTACGAGGCCAAGAAGATATTGTGTCCAATGGGCTTGGAGTACCGAAAAATACATGCTTGTCCAAATGATTGTATATTGTATAGAAAAGAATTCGAAGGATTGCATAAGTGTCCCAGATGCGGGGTATGAAGATACAAAGTAAAGGATGATGACGAGGATGAAAATGACATGAAAAAGGGTCCTCCTGCCAAGGTATTGTGGTATCTTCCAATTATACCAGATTTAAAATGTTTTTTGCCAATGTTAACGATGCAAAGAACTTGAGATGACATTCAAGTGGAAGAAAATGTGATAGGTTGTTACGACATGCTGCCGATTCACCACAATGGAAGAAAATCGACTCTTTATATCCTGAGTTTGGTAGTGATCCAAGAAATCTCAGACTTGGTCTTGCAACTAATGGAATGAATCCATACGGTAATTTAAGTAGCAAACATAGTTCATGGCCTGTTTTGCTAATTATTTATAATTTGTCGTATTGGTTGTGCATGAAGAAAAAATATATGATGTTGTCTATGATGATATCAGTACGAAGGCAACCCGGAAATGACATAGATGTTTATTTAAGTCCTTTGATAGATGACTTGAGATTGTTATGGGATGAAGGTATTGAGGTTTTTGATGCACATGAGAAGGCCAATTTCAATTTGCGAGCAATGTTATTTTGCACTGTTAATGATTTTCCAGCATACGGAAATCTGAGTGGTTATAGTGTCAAAGGACATCATGCTTGCCCGATATGTGAAGAGAAAACAAGTTACCATCATCAGCTTAAACATGGGAGAAAGACATGTTACATTGGTCATCGAAGGTTTTTGAAACATAATCACCCTTACCGTAGGTTGAAAAAAGCTTTTAATGGTTGTCAGGAAGACAGAACAACACCTCCACCTTTAACTGGTGAGGAAGTATATAACAGAGTGTGTCAGGTCGACATTACCTATGGGAAAACCCTCAAGCATAGTGGTGTGAAAAACATTTGGAAGAAGAAATCAATATTCTTTGAGCTTCCATATTGGTCAAAGTTAGATGTCAGACATTGCATAGATGTAATGCATGTGGAAAAAAATGTTTGTAATAGTATAATTGGGACATTGCTAAATATCAAAGGAAAAACAAAGGATGGAATAAATGCTCGTAAAGATCTGGTTGAGATAGGTGTTCGGTTGGAGTTACAACCACAACCTCATGGTAAACGAACATACTTGCCACCAGCTTGTCACACTTTGTCAAAATTTGAAAAGATCAGTTTTTGTGGGTGTTTGCGAGGATTTAAAGTACCACAAGGATACTCTTCGAATATCAAAAGTCTCGTGTCAATGGAAGATTTGAAACTTATGGGCTTAAAATCTCATGATTGTCATGTTCTGATGCAAGACCTTCTCCCAGTGCCTATTCGTGGAATTCTGCCAAAAAATGTTAGACAATATGTAAGTATAATATTCTACATGTTTGCTAATTATTTATTTCATCAACTTATCCTATTACTAACATTGATTTTCACAATGCAGGTATATAAATGATTTAGTTTATAACACAGGAAATCCTGATATTTATGGATTTCTTGAACCGCAAAGTCTACAAAGGTCTGGAAATAAATTCATTGACACTCAGACCTATATACAAAATTGGATTTCAGAATCGAGGAAGAGAATTTACTTTGCCCCAATTATCCATCAGTAAGTTTCAAATCTTTATATTTTGATCTTATGTCAATGTTGACTATATTACATTATTAATACATTTTCTTATTTTAGGTCTCATTGGCAGCTGATGCTTGTGTGTCTCGCGGACAACACAATTTTTTGGTTTTGTTCGTTGCATAAGAAGCAACAACACAATTTGAAACAAATTGTACAAAGGTACGTTTAATTAACTTTAAGTATTATATATCACTATTTTAAATAAAAATGAACAAATTACTAAAAAAACTTGGATTTTAGTGTAATGAATGTGTGTAAGGTTCTTTGCGAGAGATCTTCATCCGCAACCCAAAACCTCCAATGGATACAGACTAAGGTATTTAACTCTAAATGTAATTAACTTTATTATATTTAGCATTATTCAAAATTTTGATGATTGAAACTTTAATGAAAGTGCAATAAACAACGAGGAAGTTGGGAATGTGGATATTACATTATGCACTAGATGAGAACCATAGCAAGAGCTGCTCTCATGGATTCTTGGTTCCCCACAATCGACGTTGTGGTTCTCTGCACCACGTCTGTTTTGGCTCTAAACCAACATGGTGCTTCTTATGTTTACAGGTTCTAGATACACCACCACGTCAGTTATCTGGTATTAACCGACGTTGTGGAGAACTACGTGACGTCAGTTCTTTAATCGACGTCTGAATCAACGTCTCCTAGGTCAACGTCGGTTCGAGAATCGACGACAAAGGTTTCTCAGAACCGACGATGAAGGCCTTTTTTCTACTAGTGTTTGTTCTAAATATATTAATTAATTAATTTTCTTAAAAAAATTACAACAAAAAATATAATATTTTATAAAAATTATATATAAAAATACATCAAAGACTGAGTAAAGTTGGCGATTTCAAATGAGTTAAATGATGAACAAATGAATGAGACATTATCTAGCAATAAGACTTTCAAATGAAAAGAAATTAATAACCATTGATAAACTAAAGTTTATATGATTGAACACTTAAATCAGTAAGATATTTTCAAGTGAAAAAATAAAAAATAAAAAAATATTAAAATAAAATATAAATAATCAAATGTGTGTTCGAAAAGTGATTTAATTCAATAATCTTTAAATAATAATAAAATTTTTCAAGATCTTCTTAAAAAAATTGATTATAACTCATATTAAATTAACTAATATAAGAGTTTCTTACATTATCTATTAAACCTTTATATTGTTATCTATATTTATCCTTCATTAAGTTCTGCAAAGACATATTTGTGAACTATTTTTAAATCAGTGAAGAATATTTATTGTATTATCTACCTTTATTTGTTCTTTGTAAAGTTTTGTGAACTTATTTTATTCAATTCCCATTTATAACTTGTTATTTCAAACTTACACACAAAATTATTGGATGATAATTCAATCATATTTATTAAATATGATTAGATAACAACATCTACAACTATTTCTTTCGTTCTCAACAACCTTTTGATCTTGTTGGTGAGGATGGAGATTTCATCATCAGACTCTATATCATTTGATGTATTGTCTATATCTTCAGAAGCTCTGGGTGGTACCTTTTTCTTTACATTTTTCTATGATGATTTCAAAACCAAAACCTTCCCTTTTGTTGAACCTGCATCATTTTGTATTACCTGCTCATATATAGTAAGAATACTTACCAATTCTTCCAGGGCATGGCTTCAAGATCTTTAGAAGTTTTGAGAGCAGTTTCTTGAGCTCTCCATTTAGCAGGTAAAATTCTGAGAATTTTATCATTGATTTCATATTGACTAACAGTTGACCCAAGGATCTTAGGTTGTTTAGGATAACTTGCAAACGAGAAAAGATTGTATAGACTCATGATCTTCAATAGCAAACATTTCATATTGACGTTTAAGCATAGTCAATTTATTTCTTTTTACCTCTTTTGAACCTTTATATGTGAGAGCAAGTGTATTACCTTAGCGCTGACCATGACATGCACCTTTGACATTTCTTCCTCGGATAAAGCACACATTATAATATGCCTAGCTTTAGCATTATTTTGACAGACACGCTTTTCCTCCACAGTTATAGATTCAAAAGGAAGCAATTCTTCTGATTTATCAATCAATGTAGGTATGTCATTTTTAATAATATTAATTAACTCCATACCGTTATATTGGATGAAACCAATCATCCTCATCTTCCAAAGCTCATAATTTTGGCCCTTGAACAAGAGACCCGCGTGTAGTCCGTCTCCGTCCGTTGAGTTCCCATAGGATCGTACCTCAAGTTCTATGAAGAACTAACCCCTGAGGTTAGCTCTGATACCAACTGTAGGAACATTTGGCTCCAGAAATGGGGGGTTTGAATGTAGCCTAAACTCAATTCGCTATAAATAGAAACCGCCAACCAAGGAAAAGTATATAAGCACAGATAAAGCAGTTTTATTCTGGTTTACCCTAATCTCTTGGGCTATGTCCAGTTCTCCCTTAAACAAACTATGTTCAAGAGGTTTCACTATTTAGCAAATAGTTACAACGAGTACACAAACCTCTCCAAGTTATAACGAGTACACAAACCTCTGCAGGTTATCACGAGTACACAAATCTCTCCAAGTTATACCAGTCCCAATCTCCCCTTGAGATTAAGACTACTCAAGAATTAAAGAAATACTCTCAAAAGAGAGAACAATGAAAGCTCACAAGGGTTTACTTCACAATGGTGAAGAATTACACAATGGTTTCACACAACCCAAAAATAGCAAATTGACAATAAAAACTTAGTATATTTTCTTCAATATATTATATGATGTATTCCTCTTTTTGCTTCTTGTTCTTCAACTTGAAATTGCTCCTTTATATGTATCTTTTTAGAAACTAACTGTTGGGATACTTGAACAGAGCAATATTGACTTTATGATGTATGGAGCTCCAACTGAAAATATTTCTCTAATTTTCATATTGCATTAAACTTGATTAGTTATGTATCGAAAATAATTTAAAATAAAATAGAGAAATTATATTTGAGATACTCATCAATAATTTGAATATTTTTCATTATGAACAGATTTGAACATTAAAAAAATCATGATATAAAATCAATTAATCATATTTAAATACTCCATAATAATTTGAATAATTTTCATTATGAACAAATTTGAACGTTAAAGCACATCATGCTATAAAATCAATTTAAATCAAATCAATAATATAAAAGTAAATAATAGAAAACTTATCTCTTTATAAATCATGTGTTTGCTGCTTTAATAATAATAATGTCAACTGTCCAATATATATAAGTCATCAAATATAAATATATACTTGAGTTATCATCAAAACTTTATCAAATGATTTGATTCTCTAAATAGACTTTGGAACGTCTAATGTTGAACAAATACAGTTAAAAAAATGCAAATTACCATAATAAAACTTTAAATTGAGAACAACATTTACCATTATGTAAGTTTTATAGATTTAGAAATTTCAATTCTTTATTTTATGAATTCAACAATAACAGTAATATTTTTTATTAATTTAAAATGAACTAAATATTTTTTTTATAAAAACATTGTTATGTATAAATAACACAGTATATAAAAAATATTATAAAAATAACAAATATTAAGTTTTAAAATAGTTTTATATTAAATACATAATTTCTATAATATACTTCTTTTATCATTTTTAATCGTTCTAATGTAAAATTTGTAAATAATAATATTTCATAGAAAACAATGAGATTCTAATTACAGCATTATCACTTAACAATGAGATTCTAATTACATATGCTATCTAATCACATATATAGCAAAATTTTATTTACAAATGCGAAAATGACAAAAAGAAAATTTAGGAATCCTTCTGTAGATATTATATAAGAAAAAGAAGAATTATGAAACATTATACAAATAAGTATTTTTTTTTTTCAAAACACTTCTTTAGTAATTGAATTATCATATTTTCAAAAAGTTTGAAATGTCTTTGAGAGTACAGGTGTTGTTATTTATAAAATTTGTTCTACGACCTTAACACCTTCCTTGACCAGCACGAAGTTATAAAATGTCTCCACACTCTCTTTCTCTCTCTTCGGCAAGTTGTTCTAACTTGTATTCCTTCTGGCACCCTTACTTTTTACCTTGTTTTGCTATCAATGGCTGGTGAATCAGATGTGTCAGAAAACAACATCTCTTGTGCTAACTGTGCCAAACCCGCCAATCTTCGGTACTCTTTCTTCTCTCTGTGTTCTATAGATGTCACAAAAAGTCACAATAAAGTCAAACCCACTTTTTTTCTTTTTTAATTTATTTTGTTTTGGGGTTGTAAGTTTCTGTTTTTTAGTATTTGATATGTGGTAAGGACTAAGTTTTGCTTTGGTCAAATGGGGTTGTCGTGGTTTCAGCTCAAGTTGCTTTTGCTGCTGCCGGCAACTTGCTATTTTGACGTTTTTCAATTTTACGGTACCCAAATGTGTTGCATTTAAATGCTGGTGGTTTTTGTCAATTGGGTTCTGAAAGTTTGAATTTTTCAAGTTTGTTATGATTTTGCAATTGGGTGATTGTGATTTGGTATGATAATGCTGTAGAAACAATCTACAGGTGTCCAAAATGCATGGAATTGAAGCTTCCTCGTGCAGGTTCTGCCTTCTGGTTTGTGACTATTCCTATTTTGTCTGTTATTTGCATTGAGACATTTTTCTTTTCTAAGTTATATTGGTTTATAACTAAATATTGTGACATTTCTATAAGTTTATAACTAAACTTGAGCCAATTTTGATACCTTTTGACAGCTCTCAGGAATGTTTCAAATCTTCATGGAGCTCTCACAAATCAGTGCATCTGAAGGCAAAACTATCCTCACCTGACACACAAAATTCAGGCTCACTCAGTGAAGGTTGGTTATATTGTTTGAAGAGAGGGCAGACTCGAACACCAAAGCTTCCTTACTTTGACTGGACTGGGTAAGGCTTTGCATATCTTCATACTCTAACCTTTCGAATCCCCACAATGTAATTAATAAAAGATGTTGTGCTCATTATGAGTAATGCTATTTCACAATTTTTCATTTCAGAGGCCTTTTGTGATTGTTCATTGTTCCCCTTCATTTCATTGATTGTTCTTTTTCGAGCTTACTGCTAATTACTTGTTTATTTGTTGAAACCAAAATTTAATGTTTGCTCTTGCAAGATCATTGCGCCCATATCCCATTTCTGGTAAACGGATTGTCCCAGATCAAATTGATAAGCCTGATTGGGCTGATGATGTAAGTTATCTGAGTTCTTCCTGTTTATATGCTTTGTGTCTTCTCTGATTTAACGTATTTTGCTTAAATACCATTGGATGTTACCTTTTGATTACTCAGAGGAGGGTCCACTGGTTGCTGAATTGTTTTTATTCCTTCTGTGTTTAACTTCTAGGGAATTCCAAAAATTGAGCCCAATAGTAGTCTGCAGTATACTGTTGAGGTGGGTAATTTTAAAATACATGAGTAGGTCTAAAAATTGTCTTTATTCTACTTTATAACATATACTAATGTGTAGGTCAAAACTCCAGATCAAATCGAGAGAATGAGGGAAACTTGTAACGTAAGTTCTTTGCCACTCTTTGTCTCTGTAGCTTCTCTTATATACAACAAAAGGTTTTTACTCCTCTGCCATCTCAACCATGGTTATAAGTACAGGATAATGGTGCAGAGCTGCTGGCCCAAAAAATGGGATTGTGGATATATATACTTTAAATAACTAATACTATGCATACCGAAATGCTCAAAAATAGAAAAATTACTTAAAGTCATCAGTTTTGAATTGAATGACAAATTCAGAAACTGTTTAATGTGAACTTTTAGTGCTGAAAGGTCTTTTAAATAGTTGTTTATTTTCTATTTTGTGTTGGTGTAGACTTTAGCCTCCAATTATGGGTGAATTGATTTATACTTTATAGATTGCAAGGGAGGTGTTGGATGCAGCTGCTAGGATTATTCAGCCTGGTGTCATGACTGATGAGATTGATAGAGTTGTTCATGAGGCAACTATTGCTGCAGGTGCTGAATTTTTATTGTGTTTCCTTTTGAAACACTTTAAGTCTTACATATTTTATATTTATTTTTTGGTAAGTTTGTCAATCAATGAAGCTTGGATACTCCAACATAGTAGCCTTCTCTGTGGCATACAATTTTTGATATATATCTATGTCAAACCCTTCGCAATCAAATATTCCTATAGCTATTCTACAATTTCTTTTACATGTTATAATTGTGAAAATGATAAATTTACACCAATGGACAATATGTTCACCAGACTTTTAGAAAAAATCTAGATACCATGAAATCTATAGAAATCGGAATGAAACAGATTTTTAGAAAAAAATTACACCAATGAACAATAGGTTCACCAGGAAGGCACAAATCCAGTTTAAGCTCTAGATACCATGTTGAGATATATGGTGAATAGACAAAATATTTCTCTGTGTCTATTCCACTAGAGGAGCATATATATATATATATATAAATACAGAGAAGATACAAAGTGATGGCCGAAGGCCCATCAGTTTACATTTAACAATAATCACTTTTGTAGAACACCTGAAATGTTGTGTGTAATGTAAAACTTTGAAAGAATTACATTCTTTTTTTCCCACATTTTGTTGTACTAATCACAACAACCATTTTTCTATAGAGAAAAGAAATTTAATTTCATAGCAACTAGGTACTCAATCTCTGCTTACCAAAAGCGAGAAGTTCTAAAAAAGCCATGAACATTAGAGAGTAGGCTCCCAACCTTCTCATAACCCTGTTTCCAAATGGTTGCTTGAGTTTCTTGATGTGAGTGTCATTTGGTTGTTTAAGATAGGTGTCGGTGATGATATTTTTTTTTACTTTTTACCGTTGCAGGAGGGTATCCATCACCTCTCAATTACAATTTCTTCCCTAAATCTTGCTGCACGTAGGTATTTTTCTTCTGTAATGTCATATTTTTTTCATATTGTCTAGGTGTATTTTAAGAATGAATTTTGCACTATCTAACAGGTCAGTTAATGAAGTAATCTGCCATGGAATTCCTGATGCGAGGTAGACTCTTGTGTGCCTTTTGTGCCATGGAATTCATACTATGGTTTTTCGTTGTTGCTTGTTCTCAATTTTATTGGTGGCTGTAATTGTTATAAACTACCTTGGCTGGGTACTTGACACTTGATCAGTGTAAGTTCCAGTGATTCACTGAGGCATGATAAGACTGTTGCAACTTGAGAACTCCTCTTTATAATATGGTCATTGTGCAGGAAGCTTGAGGATGGTGACATTGTAAATGTTGATATCTCTGTGTACTATAAAGGTGTTCATGGTAAGTTGATTAGCATGTATAACCATCAGAGTTTCTCTTGAAGTTCATAAATTAACAATTGGTTAATTTTGTGGGTTGTTGTGCAGCTGATCTCAATGAAACCTACTTTGTGGGAAACGTTGATGAAGAGTCTTACCAATTAGTAAAATGCACACATGAGTGCCTGGAGAAGGCAATATCCATTGGTATATATCCATTTGATTTCAATTCTGAAGTTTCTGTGTCTTCTTTAAGTATCAAATATAATTGAATTTTTTGAAACATTATGTGTTTTGTTTGATTGTGTACCTTAAAGGTTCGGTATGAATTCATAAATCAAACTACAAATTTGGTCTTTAAACTGTTGATTTGGTCCTATCTCCTAAATCCCATATTTTAAGGTAATAAATCGTTTAAACATTAAAAATATAAATTAATGACAGAAGGACATGCTGAATAACTAACCTGAATTATATCATATTAGCTACTTATTATGTTGTAAATTTGTATTGAAATTTTGATAATTGATGTTTACAGATTGCCATACTATACAATTATGCAATTGGCTTTTGGATTATATTATGTTTTCGGTGGTTAAACTACTTCATATAATTAAAATGTCTATAAAATTTTAAGAAACTTATATAGATCCTAACTCTTCTACAATCAAACTCAGTTAAACCTGGGGTAAGGTTCCGTGAAATTGGTGAAGTTATTAGTCGTCATGCTTCAATGTCTGGCTTCTCAGTGGTAATTTTTTACTCATTGGTTCTTTGGTTTTTGTAATCTGTTTATCATTATTCCTTCACTATGATTGATGCTTATCATCTGTTCCTTATTTTTTTCCCTTGGACCCCATAGGCAAGATCATATTGTGGTCATGGAATTGGAGAGCTCTTCCATTGTGCACCAAACATTCCTCATTATGCAAGTATCCTTACCTAGTTTTTAAGCACTGCAGGGAATTGTAAAAAATATTTGGAAATGATTATTTGCATCCTCTGATGTTTGATATTAACATTCAGCACAGTATACTTTTTCTTAAGGGAACAAAATTAACTCGTAGCATTGATAATGAAAGAAGCAATACTACTAGGAGTATACTAAAAAAATAGTGGGACTAGCATAAGAAAAGGAAGCTTTAGCAAGAGCATGAGCTACCCTATTGGCTTGTCTCCCTAAAAACTTGATAGAGAAGTTTCAATAAGTCTAAGAATTCTCTTGCATTGTTCCATGATGGAACCAACTTCTGAAACATCTTGAGTAGTAGACCACAATCTGTCAACAATGATTTTGCAGTGTATACTTTTCTTACATGAAGTGACCGATTGTTTTGTTAGGCATAAAATGGCTTGCAAAACTAGAAATCATTCTATGGATGTTAGTCAGTCGCTTTCTATGGACAATCCCTGATACAAATATCATTACTTACTAGTCTTAAGAAGTAAACTTTAAGCTAATTCAGTTTTACAAAATCAATTTATAAGGTGAAGTTTGTATCTATTAATATACTATGAATTGACTTTATTTTTAGTCGATGTGAGATATCCACCACCTAACAACAGTCAATGTGCATCTCTTGCTTTACTACCTCTGCCAACAAAAAACAAAAATTGCTAGAAAGTAGAAAGAAAATTGTGGAATGTATACTCCTTAATCACTGTTAGGAAACAAAGCAGTTGGGGTGATGAAGGCTGGACAGACCTTTACAATTGAACCAATGATCAATGCTGGTATACTTATAATTTATAAACTTTATTACATAGATAACTTTGATAAATAAATGTGACAGCTCCAATATTATTTTTTAATAGGTGTCTGGCGTGATCGAATGTGGCCTGATGGATGGACTGATGTCACAGCCGATGGTAAACGAAGTGCTCAATTTGAGCATACTCTACTGGTTAGTCCTTCTGTTTTCTCCATAATAAAGTCTGGTTATTTTCTGCATTATCTCCTGCCAAGTAAAACACGGTCTTCATGTGCTGAAAAGTATAAATAAATGAGAGAAAATGATCATAGTTGTAATTTTGGATGAGGTTTTCAAGAGAAAGATATGCTAACAATTAGCCATTTACTTCCTCACTCACCTCTATATAATTAATACTAATGTTTTTAGTGTGAAACAAATGTAACTTCAATAATATGCTTTGGACTAAGTCTTTGAAAACTATTAACATATCAGTGCAAAAGCACCAAAATGGTGCAATTTATTTTGCAAATTACCATTCTAGTGCATTTTTTTTTTTCTTTACGAAAATGGGTAAATCATGTTATGGAGATACGATTTCATGAGAAGTTGTATCATGACAGCAAGACTCCAGTGATAGGTCGACATGTAACAGAAATAGTCATATGAGTGAACGAATTTAATTAACTTTAATTGAAATCGTGCCGATGAGATTTTTGGCAGTGAAGAAGTCGTCACTTCGTGACACGATTTTTGTTCATTTTTTGTTTAGAAGTCGCCACAATATGTGGTATGACTTCGGCAAAACGCTGTAAAGAAGTTGCCACCAGGTGGCATGACTTGAGTACTTCTGATTTTTGCATCCAATTTTCAAGAAATCGTCTAGTCGTCTTACAATTTAGTCTTTGAAATTGTACTCTCACAATACGATTTATCCATTTTTGTAAAAAAAACAAAATTTGTACCAGATTGTAATTTGTGAAACAAATTGCACCATTTTAATGTTTTTCCCAACCTATCAAAGTATAAAATGTCTTGATACAATGTACGTTTAAATTTTTTTTTGGTACAATGTAAGTTTAAACCTGTAATCTCAGGCATACTACTGTCCAAATCCTTCACAAACCTAATCATATGTTTCTATTACATAGTGCTACAAAGCTGTTGCCACTTTATTTATATTTGTTTTGGTCAGTGATTTACTAATTTGAAATTTACTTCTACTTGGTCTCTGAAGTGTACATTAGTAGATCATGACTATTTTTAGATGATTGTACCTATCTAATATAGTTAATGGTTTTCATCATAATTAGGTGACAGATACTGGTGTTGAAGTTTTAACAGGGAGGTTGCAGACATCACCCAATGTTTTTCCTTGGCTAAATTCATAATTGGTTTGATATCATGTACTAATTTATTATTGCATTAAAGTTTGCATGTTACGGTCATATATATAAAAGAACAAGATTATAATTATATCCAATGGGTGAAATACTGAAAAAGATGCCAATATCTATTGCATTGCCTTTTTTATATGTGCATTCTCTAGAACTTTAATTTTTTTAAATGTAATATTAAGTTTTATTAAAAATGTGTTTGCAAGTATGGGTATTTTTAAGAATTTTGTTATTCATTGTTTTAGATTACAGAGATTAAGATTGCGTAAGTTTCGGGAAATAACGTTAACTTTTAGCATGGGAGTAAGATGCAATAATGATATTTTCGATAACGATAATATTCTTAAGAATTTTGACAAATATGTTAAATATATTAAATCTATAAGTCTCAAATAAATTTTTTAATTAAAGACTTTAATTAAGCTAAAGAAAGTTTGTTTATCAATGGGGTACGTGAAAATATACTATTTTACTTTAACAATTAAAAATAAATAAGTAGAAAAATAGAGAATAATAAAAATGAAATATAAGAATAAAGCTATAAAGGTAAAAGATAAAGAAATCAAACTTTTAAATTTAAAGTTTTATAAAACCATCTAATATAAATTAGTTGAAAATCAACTTATCTTCTTGAATACCAATCATTATCAAATTCATTGAATTATTAAAAGCTTAATTCCTTAAATAATTAAACTTGCGTTTTGTTTATTATAATCTCACTCCCTTACAAATTATAATCCATCTATCAACCAACAAGAGTTTCAAATATGTTTTTAATTAAAACCAATTTATTCTTATCATTAATTATAATTAGGAGTTTTTCACAGTATACTGTGTTTAAAACATTTTTCAGTGTCACTTAATAATGGCTTGCTTGATCGAGAGGAAATCCAATCCCTAAGGAATCACGGAAGTTTTGATGCTTTTGAGTGAATGATAGAATAAGAAGATTCGTGGAGAGTGTATTATTGGAGAAATATTCGTCCAAAATTAGAGTGAAAGTGTCTTGTGAGGAGTTTGAATTGGAAAAGATTCTTCGTGTGACTTAAATAAGTGAGATCAAATTTTAGCATAATAAGTTTTTTTCATACACAAGTGAATTGTATCATGTATAAAAGGTTTTGTTTATACGAGTGTATGACTATTTATGAAGAGGAAAAAGGGAGGCTCAAATTAAATTTTTATATGTAATTTCTTAGAAAGCGTTGTTTATTTAAAGTTGTAATATCTTAAAAAATAGTTAAAGAATAAACAACTAATTTAGAATTTAGTTTTAGAGATAAATAAGATAATATTTTTTTTTAACAGAACAATTGTTTAAGTAAATAAAAGATAGTTATTTAATTTTTATTTTTATAACAACTACCAAATCTTTCCAAGAAGATATTTTATCTCTAAAAAGATATTCTATTTTATTTTTATAAAAACTATCAATTCTCTCTAAGAAGATATTTTGTTTTGTTCTAATAATAAAAACCACCAATTATCGATATTCTGTTTATAAAAACTACCAAATCTCTCACTTTCTTTATGAAGATATATAATTTCATTCTTATGGAAACCACCATCTTTTAAAACAATTCCTCTTTAAAATTTTTTTACCTTCTCTCTAGATTTGTGATCTCATAGGTTATCAAATTGACAATCAGAGGACATCCTTAGATTTCTAGCGTTGAGTAGATCAAGAGTGTCCGATCAGATTCTCGAACAGAGTTAGATTGCCCGTGATTTTAGGTTTTTTGAGTATCTCTACTCTATAGATGTAAGGGAAGCTAGTTGTATGTTTTCTTAAAAATGTTTGTCTCCTCCTTTGAAATATAAAATTATTTAGAATTATGATATTTTGTGAGGGAAGCTAGTTGTGTGTTTTCTTATAAATGTTTGTCTCCTTTGAAATATAAATTTATTTAGAATTATGATATTATGTAAGGGAAACTAGTTTCAATGTTTTTAATAAATATTATAATTACTTATTTTGTGAATTTGGGTGAGGAAAGCTAGTTATATGTTTTCTTATAAATGTTTTGTCTCCTTTGAAATATAAATTTATTTAGAATTATGATATTTTGTGAGGAAAGCTAGTTGTATGTTTTCTTATAAATGTTTGTCTCCTTTGAAATATAAATTTATTTAGAATTATGATATTCTGTAAGGAAGTTAGTTTGACTGTTTTTTTATATATATTGTAATTATTTATTTTATTAAATATGAATTGGATGAATTTGAATTGAATGGAATGAATGTTTATGTATGGTATGATGTAGTATCAATGTTTGTTTGTGTTTGTGAATGATGTGGTGTGTGATTGAAACTACCTGTATCCTGACTCTAATAGTCATTGGAATCATAGATGAAGATGACTAGGTGGTGGGAGTCGAAGGAGGTTCATATGACTGCGTCACGGTGTGAAAAAGAACATGTTGAACCTGATCATATAGATTAATAGATTCACATGACTGCGCTATGGTGTGAAAAAGAACCGGTCAGACCGGATCATATGGATTGAGTTTATATGACCGCGTTACAGTGTGAAAAAGAACCGGTCAGACTGGATCATATGAATTAAGTTTATATGACTGCACTACGGTGTGAAAAAAGAACCGGACAGACCAGATCATATAGGTGTCTCATGAGTGTGATATGTGATGTGTTAGTGATGATCTGATGTATAAGATGAATTACGAAAACTTGATTTGTTTTTTTCTTGATTTAGAAATTTAATTTATGAAAATACAATTTTTAAAACTCTCTAGTTTATCCTTATTTTTGTGTATTGTTTGTTTTGTTTTTAAATCTACGATGATCGTGTATATTGCATGTGAGCAGAGAATTTGACAGGTGGTGTAAGTCCTAGTAAATTGTGATGGAGAAGCTCATTTTATTTTCTTTTTTATTTTATAAAGATATTTTATTAAATCTTATGCGGAGAAGTATGTTTTGAAATACATGATGAATGTATGAATTTTTATATTCAAGTTTATTATATAATTTTTTTATGCAATAAAGTTTCTATTATATGAAAAATGTAGGAGGTTAGAAAAGTAGATCAAATGTTATTTATATCACCATGCTTAACACATGAATACGTGAAAATATGAAAATTTTGTGTTCAAGAATTACTTTCTATTATTGGATTATGGTTTTTATTGATCTTAATGAATCTAATTTAAATCCTCTCAACACTCGTCTATGTACAATCCTTTATTGCCATAGTATATTATAAAGTCTAAATATAAATTCAAATACTTTAATTTATTTCACTCAGATATAAGGTTAAATATCTTAAAATTTGATCCAATTACAAGTCTTTTTTTTTTTTTTTCTATTCTATATAACTTATTACATATTAAGATGAACTATATTAAAAATAACTTGAATCTAGTATCTTTCTATTTATATCCATAGTTATTAATTTCTTACCTAAAAGTCTTCCATCAATTAATCATAGTTAAACAAATAAAATGTTATCTAACTAATATCTAATGCCAAAAGACATGTATTACTTTAAATAAATTGACGTAACTACCTTTTTAGGAAAATATAAAGTTCTACAGGATGGAAAGTCATTGATACTTTAAATAAGACAATTTATACTTGATAAACATTTTGTTGTTTAATCAAATATTCTTTTTAATCAAAATTTAACTTCTTTATCTCATATTTTCAATAAATAATCAAAATTGTTATTTATTAATAAAGACCAAAATTTATTTTAACAATAAAGTTTCAAAATTTGGTAAAAACATATATCTAAAACTGTGATGTTTGATTTTTTTTAAATGAATTGTAATAAATAAAATGTTTTGGAGAACAATTAAGATCAGAATGTGCTTACTAAACTTGAAATAAACATGTAGTTCAATTTTGGTATATCATTAGCATAAAAATTATAAATTCATTAAAATTTAATGTGGATATAATTTTGAAAGTAAGCAATATAACATTCAACAGTGTCAATATCCAAATTTATGATTGTTTACGTTTCCAGTGTATATATTTCAATATTCTTAGGAAATTAAATACAAATATTAAACAAATGCACTTTTTCAAGAATCCAGAGACTTTTATTATAAATTTCGAAATTTAAGCTGTATATACCAAATTCAACTTTCCATATCAAAATAAAATATATATGCATATATATATATATATATATATATATATATATATAATATGGTTTCTTTTTATTACAAGTGTAAAATATATATACATATATATATATATATATATATATATATATATAATATGGTTTCTTGTTATTACAAGTGTAAAATATATGATATGAAGAAGTGAATCATAAACATTTAATAACCAATATGTCAAAGAATATTTATATAACTAAAACTACAAACGATTAGGAAATTATATATCAGAAAATAATACTCTCATTTTTAATTTCTTCTAGTTACATTAAATTTCTTAACTATGCATTTCGCATTTCTAAAATTTATTTTAATATTTAAAAATATTTTTCTTCATTAGAACTTATATGATAAATAAAAATTACAAAAAAAAAAAAGTTGAAAGAACAATGTTTTAAAAATGATATAAATAAATAAAATGACACTAATTAGATTTATTTGTGCATAAATCCACTTTAGATGGGTTTTCTTATTTACATTTTAAGGTATTTCTTTGTGGACATCCATACATTTCTTCTGTACTTCATAAATATAAAAAATTCTTATTTTGTCTTTTCTGAGTTTTATATTTTAAAAATTATTTTTGACTTCTACATTATAAAATTTTAAATTGTATAATCAGGAATGATTTTTAGTCTGTCTAATTTAGAAGTCATTTAACTTCTTTGTAAAAAATGGATGAGTAGTGGTTGAGGTTATGCTTTTTGGGTGTTTACAACTCCTTCACTAGAAGTTACGATGGCAAGGGAAACATTAACGTAGTTGGCGAGGAACTCAATGTTGGTTAGAGATTTTTTTTACAACAATAAGTATTGTTGAAGAAAGACAACTAAGATAAAGAAAGTCATCCAGATTATATAATTCATAAGCCAAAAATGATTTTCATATTATAAATTCATAAACCTCTATCTAAGAAAATAGTAACTTTTGAAGTGTGTAGTTTTTGAAAGTTAAAAATATTATCAAATTATACAATTTGAAAGACATTCTTAACTTTTGCATTGTACAGATCGGAAATGATAAAATGAGAATTTTCATTACGGGTGTAAATGTAATGTATGGATGGGGAGGAAGAAAATGTAATGTATGGATGGGGAGGAAGAAATGTCCTTACATTTATAAATAGGCGTTGCATAAAGCAAAAGTCGAACAAGTGAAACAACCCACAAAATATGTTTAGTAGCGAGACGACTTCTTCCCGCACTTCAAAGGTTTCTTCAAGCACTTCTAATTTTTTCATATTTTAAATTTCAAAAGTATTTCTAAAGTTTTGTTGTGCATACCATTATATCTTTTGAAACCCCAAACCTTCATGTATTCTTTCACTTCCAATTCACTACTCACACTGTGTCTCCACTTCCAAGAAGCCATTCCGTTTGTTGTTGTCGTCGCTGTATTACCTTTGCCGTCCACCTACTTATGAACTATCTGAGATAAGTATCATTTATTAAAAGTTTTGGTGTTAATTTGGGATGATTTTGTGTGGTTCTGCGATTTGGGATGAGTTTGTTTTCATTCAAAAATAATTTTGAAACTGTTTTTCAGCAAACAGCAAAAACAAACAGTTTTGAAATAGGGTGTTTAAGAAGGTGATTTTGGATCCATAATTAGCTTTCAGACACCCCATTAAACAAGGAACAGTCTATATTAAACAAAGTCTATTCTGGAAGCTATTTTAGTTTTCTAAAAATGAGTTTGGAAATGAAATATTTTGGAAACAAATTATTTTTTAAAAATGATATCCAGAATAACCTTCGGAAGTATAAAATGAATTCCAGATTGATCTATTCCGGAAACATTAACTTAAATAAAAAATGCTTTAAAATATTGTATTTCAGATATCTTTTAGATTCAATATTTCACGATACAAGTATATCGATCTTTTAGATTCAATATTCCAGAATACAACTATAGCCGATCCCACCTAACACTACTGCCACCACTGCTCTGCCATGATCGATGGCATCGAGCCGCCGCTGTCACAAAACATCACCGTCACGACCTATCTTCACCTTCCTCACGCACTTCTATCTCCAACTGTTACATTGTTTTAGTGTATAGAAAAAGAAAAAGTGTAACGTCTTTACAAAAAGACACTTTAAAGATTCTTTAAAAGTTTAGTGGTGTTTTAAGAAAATTTGGAGGTGCAGAAGAAACTATCTAGTAGCAAAATGAGAATGGGCCCGGCCCAAATTAGAAGACAGACTTTTGCTTGACTAACACGAAGTTATAAAATGTTTCCTCTCTCTTCCTTAGATTGTTTCATTTCCATTCCTTCCTCAGCAACCCTAGCTTTAAGCTCTTTGCAATCAATGGCTGGTGAATCTGAAATGCCCGAAAACACCCTCTCTTGCGCTAACTGTGGAAAGCCCGCCAATCTTCAGTACTCTTTCTTCTCTCTCTCTTTCTGTGGTCTATAGCTGCTCACTAGTAGCATAACTACGGCCATTTTTTTTTTTCTTTTTTAATTTAATTTGTTTTGGATTGTATGTTTTTTGTAATTTATATGTGGCAAGGTCTTAGCTCTTGGCTTTGATCAAAAGAGGGTTTAGCATAAGTTATTGTTGTTCTTGCTGCTGCTGGCAGCTTGTAATTTTGATGTTTTCCTTTGCCCAAACGTGTTGCATTGATATGTTGGTGGTTTTGATCAATCGAGTGGTGAAAAAGAAGCAATCTTGGGGTTGTTTATGGTGATCTTGCAATTAGGTGATTATAGTTTGGTATGATGTTGACAAAGAAAATGTGAAAGGGGATGTTTTTAACTTTCTTTTTCTCTCTTTATGTGAAAGGGGATGTTTTTAACTTGCTTTTTCTCTCTCCCTTTTTTTTTTTTTTTTTT
>Ga0209489_102679_pt1 | contig 35836 bp, 20 predicted proteins | sample SiratrowhiteBW_FD_187527 | JGI IMG/M metagenome (GOLD analysis project Ga0209489, IMG submission 187527) | Root nodule microbial communities of legume samples collected from California, USA - Siratro white BW (SPAdes) (version 2) | ecosystem: Host-associated > Plants > Roots > Nodule | place... | reverse complement strand
AAAAAAAAAAAAAAAAAAAAAAAAAAAAAAAAAAAAAACTCATTACACATACCATTGTTGATAGAATAGCAACTATAAATATATTATATACAATTAAATTTTATGTTTTAGATGAAAAGATAATTATTTTTATATGTTATTAACAAAATTCAATGTAATAAATTTTCACTCTATTGTAACAACATTTTTTGAAATCATAATTGAAAAAATTATATATATTTTCATATTTGAAAGTTTCATCAAAATTTGGTTTTAGTCTTTATAGTAAATAACTCATTATTTTTAGATAATTGTGATAAGGATCCTTGTTGAAAAGGCCATTAATGTTTAGTCGATGATTAACTATTGTTTCAATTTTAGATTAACTTTTTGTTTATAGTTGAGTAAAAATTCTTATACGTATTTTTAACTTTTAAGTATATATATGTATAGATTTAAAGTGAAAGATCATTAATAATGTAGACTAAACATTAACGAAATACCATTATTACATTTATCTAACAATACATTGACCAAATAAATAAATGATTTTATATGCGGATTAAGATTAACTTTTGACACAGTTCAAGTTGAAAAGCATATACAATGCTATAAAAAAAAACTATTCTTTGAATAAGAGTTGGTGAGAAAGTAAAGAAGTTAAAGTTGTTTCCATAATTTTTTTATTTTGTTAATTTAAAATAAATACTTCCTCTTATGTTTAATATAAAATATTTAGAAGAAATTTATGGTACTTATTATAACACATTTTATATTTTTTACAAAATATTGATTTTTTTTTTTTTGCTTTCTCATATTAAATACTATGAATATATTTTTTCCATTAATAAATAATGAAAATAAAATTTCAAAATTCATTAATAATAAAGATAATTTTAGTATATTGATAATAATATTTATATATGATTATCTGTAAAATTCCTTATATTAAATTCGGGACACAGTTCACTTTCATGCCAGTTGCAATGACGGGGAAAATGTCTTAGGTAAAATAACAATTATTGATACAGAATATTTCAATAAAAATATCTGTTTTTATGAATATTCTTAAATTCAAATATATACAATGTTTAATAATATTTTTCTCAAATGATTAAATTGGTTTTTAATTGTATTTTCACTACAACGTATTTTGATTTTTTTTTCTACCACCGTAAATGTAATATTTTATATGTAATTACTCCATACATTCCATAAATACACTGGAACAGTATTTCATGTAACGAGATATTTAAGTTTTTATAAAATATTATTTCTCTAATATTTCTTGAGATGATAACTGATAAAATAATTACTTAAATTCTTCCTAATATTCTAAATTTGTTTAGTGTTAAAGATTCTTCTCGTTGAAGTCATTTGAGAATAATATAAATATAATTACGTGTAAAGTCATTTATCACATATATAGGAAATGTGCGAGTTGTTTTATTAGTACTATTTTTCTAACTGCAATATTTTACATTATTACTACCCACTATTTAATATTATTTAGAATGATTGCTTTCATTGTAAACTAAAATATGTCATTTTAGAGCATGTACTGTAGTGAAGTAGTACACATTTTTAGTTATATATGCATGAATAATTTTAAAATAAAAATAAGAATTAAATGTATTATAAGGTCTCAGCACCAGCTTTGTGAAGCAGTTTCTTGACATGTTCCTGCAGTATAGAGAGGCATGGATTATTGGTGGTGTAATGATACATCAAAGGTACCATTCTAGCAGCATTCAGGCAGAAATTGGTAAATGATGATGGCAATTGACTTTGGGTCAAAATCTGTTCATTGAGACGTTTCCATTCAGATGAAATCAAGTGGGAAACATGGTTCTCTGCGTCTTCAGCTGAAACGTGCTGGTGCTCATTCATGTAACAATCAAGGTACGACCCATCAACTCCCTTCTCATCTTTCTTCTGCATTATTTTCAGATATTTAGTTATGACATCACATGTTTAGAATATAGTAATAATATCTTGCGTTTGTACCTTGGCTCCTTCCAGATCATCAGATAAACGAAGAATTTTTGCCACTGAATGAACAACTTCGGGAAAGTTATCCATGACAGCCGCAGTCTCCATATTTATAGAGTGATCCAAGAGGAAGAATGCATGGAGAAGCACCACATGCACTCCTGTGCTCACGATTCCAATCTTCAAGTACTCCTCTGAACTTGGCAAATCACCACCCTTCAACCAATGTGCCTCTTCCATGAAAGCATTCAACAATCTCACCCACTGTTGCATATATATAAATACTTCATTTTCCATTTACTGTATCTTTCCGAAATTTCTGCTACTTATTCAAGCAAACTAGTTGATGTGACATGCATACGATGAAAACCACCAAATTAACATAGAATAAACTGACTTTTACCGATCTTTTTAGGGTATCTATAGGGTCTAATCCATGTTTTTTGTAGACCTTTTCGGCGAAATCATTGGTCATGTCGTAAAGAACACGTAGACCCATTTTCATGAAATCTGGAAGCTGTTCTGTACCAGCCAATTCCCATCTGAAATGACAGAAATCAATTCCTTGCGAGAAATATTTATAAAACAATTATATTTAATTCGGATTAGAAAGCAAACAAATGTAAAAAACCAATTTTTGAAGCAGTTGAAGCTTGAGGAGAAAAAAATCTTAATATAAAGAAAATTTCAAATTAAATAATTTGAGATTTTAAAAAAATATAAAATATGTTACAAACGATGATAAAATAATTATATGGAAAAAGAGAGAGATATCCTACATCGTTTCCATATTTTTAAATGTTTAATTAAGGTTAAGGTTAAGGTTAATATATATATATATATATATATATATATATATATATATATATATATAAATCTGTACAGTGGAAAGAAGATTTATTAAAAATCAATTATTATTAATATATTCGGATTAAAATGTACGTATTTAACTCCTACTTCATCAATATTGATATCACCAGTAGTAGAATATTAAATTAGGATATATTTGTGGAAAAACACAAATTAAGCTTTGAAATTCCAAAACATTAATTGTTTTCAGTAAAGAAAATAAAATACTGAAAGATCGAAAGATATAATAAAGAAGTAGAAGTAATAAAAAAATGCCATTGCAATTATATATATATATATATATATATATATATATAACTGTATATACTTCAATACCTAATAATAGCATCTGTAAATAAGGTAAGCTGGTCTAATGTCCCATAAACATCGAAAATGTCATCAACAATATAGATTAGAGAGATAAATTTAGTGAGCTCAATCCTTTGTTCTGAAAGGCATGGATTTGTGAAGCACGCCATGGGCCACATGTACCATTTAAGAGGTTGGTAACTACGGAATTTCTCCTCCTTCGCAATTTCAAGGGTTTTCCACCATCTGTTAACGTGAAAATTAGTGATTCACTACTGTTTTTAACCAACGAAAAGTAAACACGTTACTTCTAAAGGGATTAATAGCTATGAAACTTACTTATAAACTTCAACAATTTCTTTCTGGTTCATTAGCCTAACCAGGTAGGAATTGATCTCAGCAAGTTCCTCTAAGCAAGTGATCCATTCATTATTGGTGTTGAACTCAATTGGGAAAATGTTTCTTTCCCTGAATCTTGAAAACCCATGATGAAGAGGACAGTGAAGAGTGTTTGTAACATATATAGCTTCAGGATGTTCTGCGTGTCTTGTAAGCCATGCATGAAGAAGTTGAAAGCTGAGGTACCCTACGTCATCAAGACTATCTTCTTCAACTCCTAGTTGACTTGCTTCATACAGGGCACTGAGACCCTTCACATCTTCACCATATCTCTCTTTGAATTTTCTTTTCTCGCTCTTCACAATGTCAAATAAATCTGCATATTACATTTTACCTTAATAATTTACGTTTATTTATAAGAAAATTATTTTTCCATATTTATATGTTTTACAATAATGTATTCTCTGTTCATAAAATATATTTTTAACTTTTTTTATGGTGTAACGCCTAATAAGTTATCTGGATAAAAAGTTATTATCTTCTGTAATTGAATCATTCAAACCTGCATTAACATAATAACCTCCTTGTCTCAGCAAGCGAAATGCTAGTGCAACTTCATAGAGTTGATCGTGGCTATTGAAAAAATCACACGGATGGTTGCTCAATATCAGTTGTTGTTTCTGAAGAACCAATTCAATCTCCTCTTCAAAGTGGTGCTCAATGCCAAGCCTTTGGATAATGTCAATCATATGCAAACTCTCTATTGGATTTTCTCTGATAAGTTTATTGCATACATGCTTAGCTTCCTTCAATGTCGAAGCCTGTTTGACGTAGATAACATCCTGATAATCAATGTAGCTGAAGATTAAAACATATATATAATATACGTAGAGATTGGAGTACATTGTATTGTATTTGTGTAAAAGTAAAACGCACTCACCAAGCTGGAATATCCTTTGAGTGAAAGGGACTTGGCTTTAGGGCAAGGCTTTAAAAATGGATGGTTTGAACGTATTTCGAAGAAATGGGTTTTTTGGGTACGTTGAAGAAATGTAAAGAATGAGTATTTTGAACACACGGGGGATGTGGCATGTGAGCACAATGGTCCTGTATGCGAAACTGGTGCGAGATCAGAAATCATTTGACCAAAATCCAAAAGAAATAAACGCTCACTTCACCTCACTCCCTCTCGCTCTTTTATAGAATACTTAAAGAAAATACTTCCATAATGCTAAAGAATAATTAACCTTTGCTGGATTATGAGAAAAAAAAGACAGAATTTTCTACATAGAGAAACAAGGATCAAATTTTCATATTCTAATCATTCATTATATTTAATGAATTAAGAATTAGCTTAATTATCTTTAATAGTTATATCAGAAGAATGGCAAGTAACTCTTACATATATACTCAAGATTATAATTGATAATAAACCCAGCTAACACTATCATAACTGATTTTGTGGAACTAATTAGTTCATCAGCCAAATTGAGTTAAAGTTTCAACTAGTTATATGAACAAGCTGAACTTTTGTTATGATAATTATAATTGATTTGCGTTTTTTCATCCTATACGACGAACGCTAATTTAAGGTTCAAATTCAATAAATATGGTGGAAGATGGTATTTTTCAAGTGAACAAAATTCATTTAAAAAGTTTAAATTTATCAAAAAGTGAGATGAAAGAACTAAAAGAAAGAGATGTGAATTGGGAGAAACTGAAGTAGAAATGAAATTGAGAGGAGGACCTTGCATCTGTGACAAAATGAAAAGTCGAAGCAGAATGTGAAAGGTAGCACCTCCGTTTTTGCCGATATCCTCTCTCACTGTTTGTGTTCCCTTAATTTCTAATACAATACCTTCCGTTTGGGCTTCTTATATATTTCCTCCTAAGCACTCCCATCACCACCGACAATTGCTGGTAAAAAAAAATCAGCACCGACAATTAGAACATGAAGATTTAGCATCTTGTACTTACTTTTTGAATTTGAGATTAGGTATCAATTCATTTCATTACCCTTTATCTATCTTCTAAGTTTCGCTATAGTGTCATTGGCAATTTAGTCCTGTTTCCTTTGATGGAGTAAACAACTGAGACTTGCTATCAGATGTCAGGTAAAAACAATGCTATGCCATCAACCTTCACCCCAACTCTATACATTGGGACCAGTGGTGTTTGCCACCAAAATGGTACATTTTAGGATAAGTGCAAACCTCCATCAGTGCCAGGCTTTGTTGACTGAGATGTTTTCATGAGTTATAAATTTATTCTGTCTTTGCTACAACTTCCTACTCTTTCATCTAAAACCACCTTGTTTAATTTTATCATCCTGAGACTTTACGTAATAAAATAACTCACCATCCCTTTTTTCATATGCTACAAACTGAAAATGCTAAACGTAATGTTCTGTTCTCCTATTAACCGATCTTTTTATAACTCTTTGTTTCTAACCATTAAATAAAAAAAAAATAAAGCATTTAATTTTGGTGATTCTGTTCAAGAGGTCCATACTAATGTAAACCTAACCATGTGAAACTTTATTTTTTAGTTCTACGTGTTAGGAAACTTTTCAGGAAACCCCACTTATTTGATTCCAGATTTGGAAATTATCCACTGAGATGGTTTATGAAAAGGAAAACTCAATAATTCCGTTCAGAGTACCAAAGTGACCCTGTCGTGATACAACTTTTTTGTGAACATGTAGCTCTCAGTTTGAGGAAATAGGAGAAAAGATAATCTCAGATCTAATTGTAGGTTTGGAAGTTATACAGTGAAGTGGTTTATACAAACATAAACATTTATTTTGATCAGCAGTTTATAAACGGACAATCATACTTTGACGTTATTATAATCATTTGATACTATATGATAAAAAAATAATTTTTTTATTTGTTTACGTGTGCTATTTTCATAGAATTTCAAAAATATTTACTAATAAATCACATATTAAAATATTGGAAATCACTTTAACTTTCTTGCTTTTCATAACATTATAATTGTATTTTAACATTATAACTGTTATTTTTTAAAATGAAAGAAAACATGTTCTTATTTTTCATATTTGTTAGATAAGTTCAAAAGTATTTATCACAAAATCATATATCAAAACAAGAGAAACCACCTAAACTATATTTTTTCAAAACAAAAATAACATGAGGTTCTTACTTTTCATATTTGTAACAGTTCAAAATCTTTCTGAACAAACTACATACATATCAAAATATAAGAAATTACCTAAAATATTCTTTTCTTTACGGTGTCAAATGAGGGTACTTTTAAAAAATTGTGTCAAAATATCATTTTTCTTTATAAAAACATAAACTCGTCAATTTAGAGGGTCCAAAGCAGTGTTATAATTGAATACTTAACAATCTCCTCTTCAAGTACGAGTCCCTTTTGTTAGGAATCCAAGTACATCCAAATGCAAGTCTAAGTCGCACATTGAACAAAAATGAGAAAGTATCTTATTTTTTTTGTATTGTCTGTCTGTGTTTGTGATTTATTTTGTGTCGATTTTGAACCCAAGGACTTGTAGTGTTACCTTATTTTTTTCTTGTGGTGTCTATGTTTGTGATATTTTGTGTCGGTTTCGAACCCAAAGACTTGTAGTGTAGAACCGTAGAACCAAACCACCAAGTCACTCGAGGAACTGGCATAAGATAAAGATAAAAAATTAAGCAATATATAAGAAAGAAGACACATAAACCTACTGTCTAAAGGGTTTTGGATTAAAAGTGTTGTCATTCCTTTATGTATGTTTGACTCATTTCTTCTTCTTGTGAGATCTTCTTGGTTATGCCCCTTCGGATTCTCCCAACAACTAGGACACCTTTCACATACCACTTGCTGGGAAAATTCAAGCTGGAAAAATTCAAGCCGAGAAACACTAGGGAGATCAAACAATAATGAGAAATGAGTCAGATCCACAAAAGAATCAAATTCAACTCAAAACCTTTAACACATTGAGTTTATGGATTTTCTTTTTGAAGATCTTCTTTCTTACATGTTGCTTAACTTTCTTATTTTTACTCAATGTGAAACTAGACTCAAATTTAAATACTTAAAAAAAAATAATGACGTCAACTTATTTTTTGCGAGCAAGCACCCTCAGAGCCTCAAAACAACAAGAGATATATAGATAAAGATAAATTTGTCGATTCGATTCAAGGTAGCCTCATGAGCCGAGGACACATTTTGTACGTAAGAGATTTGTTTTTTCTCCTCCATAGTTGAGCAGCACCTTTGCTAGAAAATGATAATGGCGGTCAAGCTTCCATTATTGATATTTTATTCCTTTTGGGAAGAATTTTGATGAATTAATTGAAAATACATTTTAAGATTATAAAATAAAATGTTTAGAGGGTACAGTAAACAACCCTAATCTCCGTTTACGTCCATTTAATATCTATTTTTTCTATTAAAATATTATATAATAATATATATAGATGACAAATGAATGCATAATAGGAACAATGGTCTCAATCTATCTCTATTGGAAGAGCTTATCATTCTACAACTAATCACAATCAGATCAACCCCTTATATATGGCCTTAGAAACTACATATGGCCAGAATCCGCATTATTCACCATTTTTATTTGTTCCCTCAGTATGGAGAGGCATGGATTATTGTTGGTGTAATGGTACATCAAAGGTACCATTCTAGCAGCATTCAGGCAGAATTTGGTAAATGATGTTGGCAATTTACTTTGGGTCAGAATCTGTTCATTGAGACGTTTCCATTCAGATGAAATCAAGTGGGAAACATGGTTCTCTGCGTCTTCAGCTGAAACGTGCTGGTGCTCATTCATGTAGCAATCAAGGTACGACCCATCAACTCCCTTCTCATCTTTCTTCTGCATTATTTTCAAATATTTAGTTAGCACATCACATGTTTAGAATATAGTAATAATATCTTGCGTCTGTGCCTTGGCTCCTTCCAGATCATCAGATAAACGAAGAACTTTTGCCACTGAATGAACAACTTCGGGAAAATTATCCATGACAGCCACAGTGTCCATATTTATAGAGTGATCCAAGAGGAAGAATGCATGGAGTAGCACCACATGCACTCCTGTGCTCACAATTCCAATCTTCAAGTACTCCTCTGAACTTGGCAAATCACCACCCGTCAACCAATGTGCCTCTTCCATGAAAGCAGTCAACAATCGCACCCACTGCTTCATACATATAAATACTTCATTTTTCCATTTACTGTTGCTTTCCAAAATTTCTGCTACTTATTCAAGCAAACTAATTGATGTGACATGCATACGATGAAAACCACCAAATTAACGTAGAATAAATTGACTTTTACCGATCTTTTTAAGGTATCTACAGGGTTTAATCCATGTTTTTTGTAGACCTTTTCGGCAAAATCATTGGTAATGTCGTAAAGAACACTTAGACACATTTTCATGAACTCTGGAAGCTGCTCTGTACCACTCAATTCCCATCTGAAATGACAGAAGTCAATTGTTGTGATTAGAAACCAAACAAATGTAAAAAGCCAATTTTTGAAGCAGTAGAAATTAAAAAAGGAAAAGAAAGTAATTTAAAAATGATCATCATGATTTACTTTGTTTGTAATCACAATACCTCTATAAAGACCGAAAAATGAAAACAATATCAAAATCTAACAATCAAATACCCAAAAACCGAACAATAAACAGAATTATACGATTGTGCATGAATACTATAAAAAAAAAAGTTGTTAGCTATTTAATCACTGGTTTTCAACATTAAAAAATAAATACATAGCTTATTAATTCATTTTTCATCAATTTCATTTTTTATAACTTATATTATTTGAGGACTGATATTGTTTAATACAATGTAAAATGTTAATATAGTATTTTTTTTAATGCATTCTAATTTATTTTATTTAGACAATTATAGATCATTAAAAATTGTTAAGTAATTATGTTTAATAATCAATTTTTGAGAAATAACGAAAAGGATAATTTTTTTTCAGTTTTAAAACATAAAATAGTAAAATAAATATTTGATAAGACGAAGACTAAGATAAAGAAAAGATAAAAAGCAGTAATTTAACTAAGGAACACGATCTTTTGACACCATTATTTAAAAAATACTTCCACGTGATAACTATTTTTTAAAAAGTATTGCATTATAATAATAAAGTAGTAATTTATTTGATTGTAGGATAAAAAACTAAAACAGTGTCAAAGGGGGGGTCATTCTTTAACTAAACTAATAGAAAAGAGGACGAGATTTTGGTTTTTCATAACTGTAGTGTAAGATTTGAGAGTTATACTAGGGGAGTGGTCCCACACTGAGCCTAGTGGAGAACAACATCATGCTGTTTTGGCTTTTACATATTTTGCACATTACTACTGTACCAGGAGAAACAAACCACCCTCTAATTACTCTTACAAATACTTACCCTCTTTCAAACTTTAACAAAAAAAAAAAAAAAAAATAGTTAGGAAAAGGAAATGTATTTGAATTTTTTTACTAATTTTCAAGGGAGGAGCAACTTTTAAACATTAATATATTATTTATTAGTTGATTCAATAACCAAGCCCCCCCTATGACTGTACTGTCAGAATAAGTTTCGCAGCTGTGAGTTATGTATTTAAATTGAATTTGTATTTTAAAAGTAAAGGACTGATATTTTTTACAACTCAGAGCACTAATTACACCCATTTAGCATCTTAACAAATTAATACTTTGTCAGAGAATTAAAAGATTCATTTGAGAACCCATTATAATAAAAAATATAATTCAAATATTAATTTATTGAATTGTTAAATAGGTGTGATTACTTTTGAGTTGTCAAAAATCTGTATACTTTAAAAGTTATAATGCAGGCAATTTTTTACGTGTTGTCTTTAAATAATATTTTTTTAAAAGTGAATTATATTTTACCATTTTAACATTTAATAACACCATGAAAAGATAGTAAATGTTATCAGCCTAATTAACACGTGACCCGCCATCTTTGACTTTGTGTAAGAAGCCATTCCAGAGTATAGAGTACAAACCAAACCAAGACTATCCTCCGGGTATGACAAATACACTCTCCTCTCTTCTTTTCTTCACATCTTTAGTAAAACCCAAGCAAAAGACTCCAAGGCAAACACTATACCCATTTTAAGAATGGATTTTTCTGTGCGTAAAACTAAAATTCTAATTCCCTTCATCATCATCTCATCCCACCAATGTCTTCTGAAATTGATACTTTTATTCACATTTTTCAGGATGATATTTATATCAAACAAGCTCTGGCACTGAAGGAAGTTAAGCATGCAATCCACAAACTTGTTACCGAGGATTCCATGGAGAGTTTGTATGTCATTGACATTATCCAAAGGTTTGGCATCGAACACCATTTTGAGGACGAAATTGAAGCTGTTCTTCAGAAGCAGTGTTCCATATTTAGCAGTCATCTCAGTGATCTTGCAAATGACCACAATCTTTATGAACTTGCACTTCTGTTCCGTTTACTTAGACAAAGAGCTCATCATGTTTCCGCAGGTTCAAATTATCTTCACTCTGTCCATATAAATTATTTTGTTATCATATTTATATTACTCTTTAAGTATCTAGTAACTAACACAACATGAGTACCCATGCAATAGAGTGACTTAGAAAAGAAAAGGATATTTGATCCACGCTTTTCGGACCAAATAATGTAGATTAGAGAAATGGATTTGGTGAGTTCAATCCTTTGGTCCGTTTATAAAAGTAGTCACATATTCATTATTTATAAAAAGGATGGATTGGTAAAGTAGGTTTTAGTGTTATTTTATAATAGTTTATGAGTTATTTATCTTTTGAAGTTTGGTGTTGTTGGAGGATTTGAAAGATAGTATATGCTTGTTGATTGTAAAACAATTTAACAATTACAAAACATTTCATCGAATTGTCTTATCTCCTTTTTATGTCTATAAATTAGATGCTTCATAGATTCCACATCCTCATCATTTTCTAACCCTTTTATTTCAAATCAAATAAATTTTAATAATTTTTTATTTTAAAACAATTTGATTTGATCAATAGTTAAATATGATTTCACAATACATAAACATAGAAACTTTCCTTTCACACGAGATAGTAAAGTACTGAATTGTAAAAAATTAAATTTAATCTTATCATAACATGTGATAATCCATCTCCATAATTTATTATTTACGTTCTGACTTTTTTTGAGTGCCATCAACATCCTTCTCCAACCTAAATATTATAACAATGTCTTCTGTCTTCTCATCAATAACATGCCATTATGTTTCACCTTTATCTTTTCATGTAATAATTTATCTTTTCATGTAATAAGATAAGATCTATCCGGTCCGTTTTCATCTTCACTCCGAAACTATTCGTATATTTAGATTAGAAGAAGGCCTATTTATCCATAATGGAATAATACATCCACAACTAATAGGATAAACAAAGAAATTTTGCCACACTGAAAGTTGTTCATGTATTTTCCCAAAAGAATAAACCTACTTTTAGTCTGGGTTCCTAACAATAATAAGAAAAAATGAGAGATCGATTACAAAAAATGTTTTATTGAGCAATAAAATCAAACATAGTGAGACTAGGTCTGTTTAATCGGGACTAAGAGAAAGATTTGTCATAATACTATTATTCCACCACATGTCCTAACACTATTACACTTCAGATCTAGTAATCGGTTTTTCGTGTTCGATATGATTAAGAGTTAAATTTCATATAGTTTATGATTATAGCTTACTTTTTAGCTTGAGTAATTCCAGGAAAATGAATATATAAATATGCCACCCAGCTGCTGACACGTAGTAACCTTGTTGTCTTAATAAACGAAAACTAAAGTGCAATGTGACGGATCAAATCGCGTATTGCTTCTGTAAGAATGCATCAATTTCGTCTTGGAAGTGGTAATCAATATTTAAGCACATCATTGCATCAACCATGCAAATTCCTTGGGTTGAACTTCACTGACATTCCTTAAAGTTTTGAGAGAGTTTTGCTACAGTTGCTTGAGGTTTGAAGCAGTGAAGGCACGATTGTAAATGGAGCCCATGGAAAAAAAAAATGTGTCTAAATGATGGGAAGGACAGGAAAAAAGAGTAAAAATTATTATTCTATATCATCACTTTAAAATTTTAATATATTATTCACAATCAATAATTCTAAAATATAGAATATATCTAATAATTTTATTATTATTTTTATTTAGTGAAAAATATTGTGATTTAATATAATAGATTACGATATAATAATTTAAAATTGTAATATAAAAATAATATATTAAAATAAAATTATAATTATGCTAGTGAATAATGACCTTTTCTTAAAAGGGTACAATTTTAAAATTAATCTATTGACATAAAATAAAATATAAAATAACAAATGTAATTAATTTATTTATATCAAACGATAAAACTAAAATTATCTTAATAACACACAAAAATACTTTAATTATCTCAATTTAAAATATTTTTTAGCACTAAACTAGTAATAATTAATGATAAGGACTAAAAAAGCCAGAAATTAAATGGATCTAAACATAAAAAAAAAATTAAGGACTAAAATAAAATATAATTATATTTACGGATATTGAAAATATATTTAAATTTATATTTTTTCGTTAGTTTCTCTTTAGTCATAATTTATTGTGAAATTGTTAATAAGACATTCAATCATTGTACACACAAGTCGATTTATTAATTGGTCTATCATTTAAAAAGGAAATACAGAATCAAAGATTTCATGAATTGCTTATCACTTATAATAATATGCATTTATTTATTACTCGTGATTTATTTTTTGATAAAAAAAAGTGTAGGATATTGTTAATGACTTATTTAAGGAGGTTAAATAAAAACATTAAGTGTTTTTATTTATAAAAACATTGAATAGTTTTATTTCTAAAAACATTGGATATTTTGTAGTGCCTGTACGATATCGAATTTATTTTATTAGTATTTAAATTTCAAAAATAGTGTTTATATATATTAAATAAAAAAAACTAAAGTTAGGACAAAATGATTGTTCGTCGAAAGCCCATTAAGAATGGGCTTTTATTTGCTGCATCGAACTACCCATTAAAGAAGATAAGTCTTCGGCCCAAATAAACAAACAACTAAGTGTATAAACTAATCTAATTTAATTTTCTCAAATTTGAGTTTCCTCGAATTAAAAAAAAAAAAAAAAACTCAGGAAATATTTTATCGCCTAATCTTTTTTTCTTTTAAGGTTTATCAATAAATTACAATATTATTTATCTGAAAATTATTTACTAGCCCTGTCATTTTAATATATGTCTGTAAAAGCTACCTAATTCCATAATTAGAAGGGTTAAAGTGTCACTCTTGCCTTAATGTCTGTCTCTCCAAATCCTTCATTTATATTAAGACGTTGATCCGACCAACCCAGTTTTCCAAGGTTGCATAACATCTCAAATCCTATTATCATTATTATTATTATTAGTATTAATTTTCAATCTATTATATTGGTTAACCCCATTAGTCTTATTTTAATAATCTATTGTATTGGTTGCTGAATTTTTTACACAGCCATTTCAAATTCAAATGTAGCAAACAAGTGATGATGCTGAAGTGACAGTAGGAGTATTGTAGGTAGGTTGATACAATAATCATTCCTCTCAGCTGCACAAAGCAAACAAGTGACATATTCTCTTTGTATAAAATCATATGTGAAATCTGTTACATAGAATATGATATCTGTACATGATTTTCATAACTTTAGATGAACACAAAATTCAGGGTCAAATCTGAAACTAAACATCATGAACAGAGTTTTGGCAAGTACATAGCATTGCTCATAATATGAGTCCCTGACCTCTTTAGTTGGGTCCCACTCTGCATTCCTTCTGCATCTCCTCTAAGCTCTTCGCCATCATAGCTTCTCTTCTCAACATCCTCTCTCACCTCCATGTTCTTGAAGCTTTTACGAAATACGGATTCAAAAAAGTTTTTCAAATGATCATTTTCCTGAAGCAAGGTTTTCATTCGGCTTTGTTTAGTAACGTAAGCTCTAGGTTTTGCCTCTGCAGGAAACACCAAGCTTCGAGTAAGATGTCTCAAAAGTTCTGCTGACAGCTTCTCGTGGTTCAGTGTACCGCAGATACCCATCTTCTCTTTGTCACTTAACCCTGCATGGACCTATGAATCTATATCAATGACCGAAAGAGACTTCAAAAAACAATACACATTGATACAAAAAATAGTTGCAGCAATGATCAATTAGAAGCTGCAAGCTTTCTGAAGTGAAAAGTTGCATTCAAGTATTATAGTCTTGCAATCATAGAACAATGCAAAGTGGTAGTTTTACCTTTAGATACATGTCCATGGCTAGGTATAATTGATCATGAGATTCCCTTGCAGTATCTGGGAGCACGGTAATCAATGCTTCAAACTCACAAGCTTTGATATGGGGATCTGGAGCAACTTCCACAAGGAACAAATCCATCATTTTCGCAACCCTCTTAAGTCGATTTGAATTTAACTCAAAAGTGTCTCGAAACAAAAATATGTGTATCAGTCTAAGGACAAAACCAACATCATATGCTTGACCCCTCCCATGTGGAGATGGAGGAGATGGAAGAAGTAAATAATCAATTGTTGTTTGATCCAGAAGAGGACCTATGAGACTTTCTATCTTGTCTATGAAACTTGTGCTCATTTTCAAACCTACAGCCATTCGATTTAGATTGAACAAATCCTTGCAACAAATTGATCTCAAATCTAGCAGCAAAAGAAGATTGATAACAACCTCGGTAGCCTCAATCTTTTCATCCTGCACAGCACCTAGACAAGTTGAGTTGTGATAGTAGAACAGAAATCTAGAGACCACACCATGATCAAAATCATAAGATAGCATTGTCCTTATGAGCTTGTCCAACAAATCAACCCTCAAGAACACAAGATGTTCAAACCACCACGTGGCTCCAGAGCAGTTATTTCTTAGGCTGTTATTGCTGCTTGTATCACAAGAAAACTGGAAGCTGGATCTGTTGGAGGAACATGTATTTGGACTTGTAATGCCTGGTGATGCCAGCCTCTCTATCAAGTGATCCATAATTCTCTCCAGAATAGCCAAATAACCTTTGAAAGAAAACAACTCTTGACACTGTTTCAATGCTTCAACGAGCTCAGACCAAGTCCAGAAACGAATTCCTTCGAGAAATTTTTCGATGTGGGGTTTCAAGTTGGGTGTTTCAGGACCATTATCACATTCCATCTCCATGAAATGAGCAGCAGAACATAGCAGGGACATGTTTGATGGAGATGGAGTTACCTCCATACCACTACTGTAGCAAAGTCGTGCTATGAGCTAAAAAGCATGTGTACCCATGGAAAGTCGCAAAATATAACTTTCACTTCCACATTTATGACCAAGAGTTACCAAAAAAGTTGCTAAATTTACGGGACAAAAGTGACAGAATATTCTGCACAGCATTAACGAAGGTTAGACGGCCAGCAGAATTATTGAAAAACATTTGATTTCTTCACCAAAGAAAGTAAAATAGTGTTATAGTGTATGAAAGTCACAAATAAGGTATACAATTTTCAGGAAAACAAACAGAACAAGATTTTCTTTAGAGAACATGTGTATGTTCTTCTATATTAGATAGTGTGAAGAGAAAAAGATACAACATGTATCATGGAATTATATAATAAAGAGCAATGATGTTTTAACATCTATTTTTGAAATACTTAACTGATAATTTTTCTCTTCACGTGACATTGTGTCACTAATAAGATTTTTTTTCTCTCTATTTTATGATTCTCTCACAAGTGCCTACTAGCATATTAGGTGAGTAAATATCATTTTCCCGTACATGTGATGATGATAGAAGAAAGCCTGAACCAGAAGACCCTTTGAGAAAATAAAGTAAATTTGTAAGAAGGGAAAGACATAGGTGATGATGCAGTTCGTGCAGAGCATGATGAGAGGAACAGTGGTGCTAGCAGGTCCACATGCCTGCCACACTTTAAGGTGTAATTAAATGTTAAGTGTCTATTTCTCATGCTGTTGGGAGTAACGACCCTGCGCATGCTAATCACCAACTGTTTCACTCGAAGTTACTTCAAAAAATAGAATAGAAATAGAGAGTTTCACCTTTTTTATCATGAAAGTTTTATCTCCATTGTGGTATTCACTTCAAGATCACAGTGCTCCAACATTAATGGGAATGCATGCCAAGGTGCATTTGAGGATTAGGAAGCTTGGGTGGCATGTCTGTAAATGACAAAATAGAGAATAGGGAACAAAAGAATCATTAGTAACAAAAAAAACCACAGAAGAATGATGTGAATAGAAAAGTTTAAAAGGTTGTTTTTTTCTGCTTATTGTCAACAAAAGAAACGAGCATGTTGGTGTTTTCTGAAAAAGTAAATAAAGGGAAATATTGGTAACATTAGGCAAAGAAATTGATAATACTGGAGGAAAATAATGGAAGTCAACGCAATAAATAGTGCAAAGGTTTGATCGATTATTTCATTAAAACTAAAAGAATAGTGTAAACAGTGTAAAATTTAAAATAATAGTATAGTAGTAAAGGAGGAATATGTGCTAATAAGTTATTATAAACTTTTTTTGTTATCTAATTTCAACTTATGGATAATGAAAAAAAAAAAAGATTTTTCATAAGTTGTGTTTGGCTACCGAATTAAAAAATGGGGACATGTTTGGAAGCAACTTTAGAAACACAGAACACAATTCTGACCATGCGTGTTGATATATTGGTAACTAAAGTAAGCCATAATTCAAACTGAACAAGGTGTCGTTAACGTTGCACTTTCCTTTTTCCGTTACTCATGCCACCAATTTTTGGGGTTCTAACTTTTACTTTGACCAACTAATTCAGTGGACAATGGATCCCACTCTTTAGGTTCAACAATGCTAAAATCAACACAATTCACAAATCCAGTTTCTTGGTTCACTGTTTTGGAAAAGTAAAACTATAACTATAACTTAACTGTCATGCATGATTTGGCATACAATAACAAATACAAGGAGTAGTAGAACTCTGCATCTTGTTTTCAAATATGAATTGAAAAGACGAATTTATTCTATTTTATGACATGTTAGGTCATCTTCAATCTATTAACTCATTTAAAATTGTTAAATGGATCTTATATTATTTTGCACCACTTGTGTTTACTAATTAACAAGAATTACGAAGAAAGCAACGAACTCCATCAGCTGCTACACGGGCAATCATGTGTATGCCTCGTGTTTCTAGGATCAGAATCATGGTTGAAATTAATGGTCTTCGCTTTATGTTCATCAAGTTTCAAAAAAATAAGTTTTCTTCTCTTCTCTTGTTAACTTTGTTTTTGTTGAAATATTAATATTATTTTAATTGGAAGAACATATGAAGAGCGAAAAAAAATAAACAAAAGTAATTTAGTTTCAGAATAAAAATGGCTTGTGAAATTTCGAAGAGTGTTGTTTGTCTAATGGGTCGTTTCTATTTAAAAAATACTCAACAAGTTCTTCATATATTATGTTTAGATTGAAGTTAGAAAAACATTTTTATAAATTTGAATGCCCAAAATAAAATAAAATGTTTATGTTTGAATGTATTTATGTACAACAAGAATTATGTTTGAGAGGGAGAATAGAATGGAAGAATTGGATCTGAGAGACACTTTTCTAATAGAGTACAATATATAACAACACTTTTGTAGTGTTATTTCTTATTTTTTTGTTGATTAAAAAATTGCAAAAAAGTTACACTGATATATAATTCGGTGTAATATGACTGAACTTAATTTTTTGTTGGAACAGAATAACATGGGAATGAGTGATGATGATAAGGAGTGTTGTGGTATGTTTAATTTGATTAATTGGTGGCTATTATTATTCTCATTCTTTTCCACAACAACATCACTTCGCATTTAATGATCCATCAATGGCCTTCATGTTAATCACACCATCCACCATTCTTGTCGGCCTACACTTGCTAACCCTAGAATCATTAACAGGCCCCTCGATTTTACCCTTTCTTTTTATATCTTTTTATTTTTACCATAAATAGACTTCAATTGCAAATAAAGAAATTTCATAATTTGAATAAAACATTGCACCAGGTTTTCGTCACAAGATCTAAGCACATTTCAATCTGTCCATGGATACTTGTACTTTGACATCTTTTTATTATTATTATACCAGCGTTACAACTTTTATTATTATTATTATTATTATTATCTTAATAACTTTTTGTAATATTTAATCACAAACGTATCCTTCATTATACTTTTATTAATAAAATAATCAAATCAAGAATTGTATACAACTCTTCCTATGTCTTAACTTCGCCTCTAGTTTTAAATTTTCTTTCAGCCGCAAGACTATATTTATATCAAACCCACATACGTACTGTTCCAGATTTTTATTTTAGCTTTTATACTAGTCTTCATAGTGATGTATTGCGAATAATTTTCTGATAGAATAATGGATAACTTAAATTTCAAGATTTCACCTTTATTTTAAGAAAATAAAGAAGAAGTTATAACTAAATTTTAATTTGTTTTGATACATCAACTGAAATTTAGAGTAAAATCTTGATTTCTTTCTATGATAAAAACTGTTTTAACTGAAAATAATTTATAATTATTTCAACAATTTTTTTTTTCTTAACTTCAGAAAACCTTGTTCGAAAAACTGTTTTTTTTTTGTCACACATTAATATCTTAATCATTTTTCAGCAAATTAATCCAAACAAAACTAATTCATTATTGAAATATTTTCAGCAGCTGTTCAAACGCACCCTTATTATGTTAATAATATTCTGAACTATTACTTCTTTTGGCAATAGCGTAATGCAAAGTTAAAACAAATGCAGTTTCAGCGGTCATGATAATGCAGTAGTGATCAAACAGTATCACTCACTGCGAAAATTATTTAGATTAATGCCAGCATCAGCAATACAAGTAAAATATAAATTCAGTCAAATATAACAAATATGAGGCTTCGAGCGGGCCATAATTTATGCACACATAGTCTCAAACTTCATTTAGCAACTACAATGCCCTACAATTTACGTCAATATAGCAATTACTAAGATCAATATATAATATATCAAAGAAATTGCTTTCTACATGTATTCTACATTTTGGCACACAAATACCAAGATAAACAGTATGTATACATATCACAGTGCCGGAGAATGTAATTGGATTTCATGTCACCTATACTCGGGCAAAAGTCAAGAAAAAATATTCCAATATAATTATATTTTGAAATATCAAAGAATTTTCAGTTTACCCTTGGCCACAGAATCCTTAACAAGTTCCATATGGCAAGAAGCTTTCTGAGCTCCAGTCAACCCAGAACAGGTGCCACTGGCCCCTAAGGTGACAGCAAAGTAAAGATAAACAGTACAGAGAAGAGTTAGCAGAACAAGAGCAGATAAGAGGAAACGATGCCTCTGGACAAGTGTGGACCAACTACCCAGTTCATCCTTTCTCCTGAATGAGGGAGACTTCAGCCGAGGAGAAGACAGTATGGAGTCAAGAACCATGGCTTCAATATCAACCCTTTTGCAAACCCCTGAAGCTGTACATCATAAAACACCAGTCAATTTGTTAGTCTATGTATGTGCAATGTAATGTAAAAGGCTTAAATGATGACATCAGTATAGCCATACAAATCCCATGCTTCCCAGTTTTTATTTTCATGTTTCTACACAATCACATAGACATACTAACATATACTTTGGCTTCTAGAAAATATTCGTTGGGGTTTTAATGTCAATTAACAGCTAAAACGTGACTAGAAGAGTAAACTCGCTGTAATCATGGTCAAATATCAGTTCAGAATCTACTGAGAAAGTCTTCGAATAAATTTGTCTTTGGTCTTCCCTCAAACAAAATTTAGACTCTCACGCCTAATAATCCCGGAAAAGGAATAAGTGCCATAAGACAGTGTCATACACAGACAGTGCCTCACAAATCAAGCCATGAGTGCAAATTCAAAGAAATCTGCAAGCATGACTTTGGCTACAACATCTAAGGTTCTTCTACTCTCTTCAAAAGCATCGCGAATTGCGGCCACATTTGTCCCCAATTTTCAACAATATCCAAGATCGCAACAAAAAGTGACTGTACTCTCCATTGAAAACCCTAAACACTGAAAAACCTCACAAACAAAGGCACATTTATGATTTCACTCTGACTACAGATGAATCGAAAAGAGAACAACAACCCTCGACAAAAACACCAAAACTCCCAAAGACCAAAAAAAAAAAAAAAAAAAAAAAAAAAAACAAAATAAGCCCCTTCACTCCTATTTCACCATCCAACTCCACTTTACAACTAAAATAAACGTAGATCTTTCTCCTTTCCCAATTCTCGCAACATTATACTATTACACAAACATCCGTACGAGTCACATCCACTCAGCAGCAAAGAAATCACAGAGTATAATTGTCAATCAGAAGAAGGTATCATTCTTAGGGTTGCATGATTATTAAGTCACTCCCAAATCGATCCAATGGTAAGAAAACTGAACCAGATTGAAAAGGAATACGGCGAGAGAAGTTGTGAATCTGAGTTGTTAAGTTTCAATCAACAGCAGTAGCGATCGATAGACAGTTTAGTCGAATGGTGAAGTAATTAGAATTAATGATGTTACGCAATATGAGGAATAAATTGATGTAGCGAAAGATGAAAGAAAACTCAGATCTAACGATATAGTGATAGAAAAAGACACAATAATACATACCTTCCCCTTCACCTTAGAAGAGGTGCCTTGGATTTGCGATAAGAGAGGAGACGATATTAGACACTTGCCGCACAATTTGCAAAATAACGTGTGAATCTTACGCCAATTCCTCTTCTTATATACAACTCCGCAAGAACTATATAAAGGTGGCTCAATACGCGTATACAACTCACACTCTTCTTATTATCGGACTAATTTCTATTTTCTTTTCTAATAATTCTATTTTGTCCTTTCGATTTTCAAAAAGTCACCTAATCCAGAGTTTTTTTGTTTGTTAGGTTAAAATTGGCAGGGCCAGTTGGCCGATTTTTTTGTTGGAAGACATTGATACATGTATTAATTTGGGAACGCTTTTTGGTCCATAACTTGGGGCACCGCCCATACCAACGTAACTACTCACATGTCATGGTCAAGAAAACAAAGATACCCCAGGCTTCCTCTCATTAATTGAATCATTGGGCTTCACTACCTAACACCTCTTGAGCCCACTAACTCACTCCTCTCTAGCCCATTTTCATCCGTATACTGCCTCCAATACAACTCCCAGTGGGCCTTTCAATAACAATCAGCTCTATAATGGACCCATAAACCTGTAGACCATTTTTCTTAACGGGGTAACACCGACCACCTCGTATGTGAAGGGACCCGTTGGTACAGAATTTGGCACTCGTGCTTTGTGGGGATTGTCTCGTGAAAAAATAAGAGGAAAAAAATTAATTAAAGGGAAATTATTTGATTAGATAAAAAATAAGCGAGAACCAAAATAATTTTATTTATTATTTTTTAATTTGTTAATATTGTTATTATAAAATTATTATTTTAAAATATTTTCAATATAATTGATTATGGTGCAAATAGATTGAAAGTGGGTGTTTTTTCAGTAAAACCTTTTAACTGATCATGTTTTTTAAAATAAATATTTAAAAATAAAATAAAATGTTTAATTATGTTCTTTATTTTCAAAAAAATCCTTTTAAAATCTTAACAACATAATTGAATATGTTCCAATATAATTATCTTTATATAGCGAGCAATGAGCATATCACTTTTGACCCTTCTTCTTTTACTATTGAATAACATGTCTATTTTTTATTTTTTTTTCACGATATCTTTTACTAAATAACGTTATCCTTCATCTTCCCACACAAAAAGAAACCTCAATAATAATTGGTAAATAAATATTTTATTAATACTTATTATTTTTAAATCTATGCCAGCATTGGCTTAGGAAAAGGCGGATTTCGGTCTGGGTGGTTTATTCATCTCATATTATATAATATTATACTTAGATAATTAAAATAGTAAATAAAGACATTGTAAATATACGAGTTTTTTTTTTAATACATTTTTTTATGTAAAAGATAATATTTTGACAATTATCTTATAATAATATAATAATATGAATAAAGGAAGTTATTTATGTTTAAATACCATTACTCTTTTTCTACATAGAATAAATTTATGTTGATTTATATACAAAAAGGAGCAAAGAAATATGAAAGGTCTAAACTAAAATATGTAAGAATCACTTCTGAGACAGGTGAAGCTTGGTGTTGTTAAAAGCTACTTATCCTTAAGCTTGGGCTGACCCTTCTAAACTTGGGTGTTTGCTGTTTGCAGATTACCACAAAGCAAGGGAGAAGGGCTCTGGGATTTAAGACGTAAAGCTCCTCAACATCTGAATGCCCATTAATTGTTTCTGCCAATGAATCAAACTCTGAATCACCCCTTTCTTCAATTCCTTCAAGAGGGCTATAAATTCTCCCAGCTATTACTCTGCAAACTATGATGGACTTTCTTGAAAATGGTCTCTCATGGGATGTCAAAATGGAAATGGATTCAAAGGCTTTCCCACTTGTGGAAGTGGTGTAAACCCCCAATGCACCTTTGAACTCCCTGTTGCTCGAGAACCCATGTCTCAGAATTTGACATATACCACAATAGTCTAGAGTGCACAGCCTATAAGAACTGTTTATGCCCAGAGAGCATGCAATGGTTGTGCCATGGAATCTTAAAAGTTCGTTTCCATCAGCCACACAACGAGGGTGCTTCTTCTGTAATTTCTCAGCCTTTTCCTTCACCTTTTCTCTGTGCTCCTCAAAGCAAGCAAAGGTTTTTGGTATGTTCAGAACCTTTAAGATGCACTCAATCTCACCCAACATGCTTTCAGCATAAACCGAGCTTGTTCCACATATTGTTTCTATGATCTGTCTCGACGAATCTTCCTCAAGTTCAATCACTACAAAAACAGTACACGTTGATAAACTATGTTTTTTTACTGCAAGTATATTTCTTTCCATAAGTTTATGCCATACTGAACCATAAGATGAATAAAATAAAAACACAAGACTTGGAAAGATGAAGCCCCTTAAACTCTTGACCCTTCAATTCAAAATATTAGTCTGTTATTACCTGAATGGTGAGAGATATGGTGTGCTTCTACAGCAACAAGATTTTTTAATTTCTCGCCACATTTATGACAGGTTAACGATGAGCAACCATCAGAATCCATCTGAACCAAATTGGAGGAGACATTTGCTTCATTGTGATCTACAGGATATGCTATCCTTGAAGATGTAGCTGACCTTCGTGTTCTAAGAGAAGCTTTATTGCTGCTATTGCTTTGAGGACAAGAAAAACGTCGACTTGTTTCACGGTTTGAGCTATCAAGAGTAATCTCATCGATTATGGGACCAGTGATGTCAATCTCCCCTTTGAAACTAAGGGGATTTTTAGAGTGCCTCTTGCTTCCTTGGATGAAATCTTTGGTATTTGAACTCTCCAGATTGCCTAACTTGGTTTTCTGATTACCCTTTTGTTGCCTAATAATATTTGGATCATGAACATGATTTGGCTGTGGTTTGCACTGAAGGGTCTTCTTCAGAGAAAGCCAAGCCTCAAACATTCTCTCTTTTTTCCTTATGCTCTTAAAGGATCAACATTCAAAAGGCTTTGGCAGAAGAAATGTGTAGAATATTTCCACGAACCAGTAACCATTCCAATTCCAAGAGAAAGAAAACAATCAAGGAATCTTGTCCTTCAACTACAGAGTTCCTTCATATACAAGCTGTTTTTTCCTTTTCAGTAAACACACAGATATTCCATGGGCAACACAATATGCATTATAATGATTTCAGTAATTGAATTGCCATAAACATGTAGTTTGATCTTGAAGCCTTCTAATAACTTGAGAATCCCCATTTATTATTCATGATTCAAGCAATCTCCAACAAATTTATATCATTTAAAGTTTTCTGATCTTTGAACAATCAACCCCCCAGGAAACCATCCAATCATTTTTTATTTCAAATAAAATATTACTCTGTGATGTTGAAATTGAATTAATCAACAACGAAATATAAGCAGGTGACAAAATAAACAACTTTATATTGTGCTTTCAGAACTCTTCAGTACATGAGCTTCACGCAAACAGTTTGAATTCTTGAGAACATTTCCTTCTTTAATTAATTATTTGTGTCACAATGATTAAGACTCATTAATTTATTCTTTCAATAATTATAAATTTATAAAGCAACCACATGAGCTCTTGGCCATGTCCATATTCTAGATTGTCTTTGGTTTCATTGGTATTCAATGATTTTTAGTTGTGAATATATAATACTATAATGACTCCTAGAGCCAATACCCATCCAAACATGGCTACCTATTTTTGAATTTAGATTTATCATTTCACTTGAATATTGAACCTTTTACCTCCCATTTGAAAAACTAAACAAAAGGGAAAGATCCTACACAAAAAAGTGCAAGATTTAAGTTACGCCAATATTAACTAATAAGTTATAGGATTCTAAAGAAGAGTTTACTTATTTCTAAGCTAATTGATATAGTATCACAAAATAACTATAGGAAAGTTTTGACCAAAACAGATGAAAATGTGAAATTCAAAAAATGTTAAGAGAATAAAATGTTCTTTACTTGAAGTAGATGTTGATAAAACCACGAGCGGCACGTTCAATAATATGCGGAAAATTTTTCTTTTAGCAAAAGTGAAGAATCTTTTCAGATTTTAATACATTAAATAAATAATTAATACATAATTATATTTAAAATGACTTTTTCTTGTAAGTCTTGTCTAGAGCTTAATATAAGTGATATATATCTGAAATTATAAGAAAAACAAAATGTGTTTGTGGTTTGCTAATCATTGATGGATGATTGGAAATCAATTGTTTTTATCTTTTGAAGCAAAACGTGTTTCACTTACAAGCTTTTAAATCAGGCCTTTTCCCTATAAATCACATTGCTTTCATGTTTAAGTAGAACAACCTTTTCAAAGCTTAGTTTCATTATATTAATTTTTACCATAAGGAAGGAAATGAAAAGGCCTAATTTTGAAGTAAGAGTAGAAGTTCATTTGGAATACTTGTTCTCTACCTTTGCTAGTGATACTCTGCTTTCCTTGCCCCCAATGGAACGAATCTTAGAAAGGCAAAGACAACTAGAGTACGAATAAAGTAAATTGTAAGGACAAAATGCATGATACTATAATCACACTTAATCTGACATAATTTTTTGTTAGACATCATGCATGTATCATTTACTAATGACAATTGTGTTAATATCAGATAAACTCCCTACATATAACAAATTTCCTCCAAATATTCAATGCAATTGCATATCCATAACTTCTAACTTAAAATAACTGGTTAAACTAGTATAAATTTATGTATGATCTCAGATATTTGATAATATGCAGCAAAAGTGGTCCAAACTTTATTCTCATTCCTTAATTAGAGATTGTAGGGCATCACTGTTAAATATATATATAGTGTAGTGCCATAAAAAAATGCATTACCCCTACTACATCCTCTTCTCTTGAGCTTCTACTGTATCAGGGAATCATGGCCAAAAACTATGGCTTCCTTATATGCATACTTGTCATGGTCTTGGATATTGTTGCTGGCATACTTGGAATTGAGGCAGAAATAGCTCAAAACAAGGTACTCTGATTAGAAAGACCCTACTGCTTCATAAATGTTGAGAACACTTAAGGTTTTAACATTATTCTCTGATCCTTTTGGGATGAATTAACAGGAGAAGCACATGAAGGTGTGGATATTTGTGTGTAGGTACCCAAGCCATCATGCTTTCAAGCTAGGCTTAGCAGCTGCCACTCTCTTGGCACTGGCCCATATAATTGCTAATTTGCTTGGTGGCTGCATTTGTGTATGGTCCAAACAACAATATCAAACAGCTTCAGCAAATAGGAAATTAGCAGTTTCTTTTCTCATTTTCTCTTGGTAAGTCTTTTACTTTGCTTTAAAAATGCAACATGTTATCGTTTATTTGCTTTGAACTTTTCATTTAAAAGATTAAACTTTGGGAATCCCTCTTGAAATATTCTTTAAAATTCATATATTTGAAATTAACTTTGCAGGATTGTGTTAGCAGTTGGGTTTTCGATGCTGATCATAGGCACATTAGCAAACTCAAGATCGAGAAAATCTTGTGGGATGTTGGGTCATCGGTCTCTATCCAGAGGAGGCATTATGTGTTTCATCCATGGATTGTTCACTGTTCCCTATTACGTTTCTGCCACAGCCACCAGAAGGGAGGAAGAAAAGATGAAAGAAAACGCCAATCAAAGTGTAAGACGCACTTGATCATCTTTTGTCACCAAAATCAGGAGCTATTATACCAAAATCAATTCCTATACCAAGTGTACATTTATTTTATTTCATTTTTTTGTGTTTTACTGATTACAGAGATGGCTTGATTTTTTAAACTGATGTACAAACATTTATGAGTGAAATCATAAAATCAAATTTATTTTATAAAAGTTATACAAGGATGAATAAAAAATCTACTCCTGTCTTTCAGGCATGTAAATTGATTATGGGAAGATACAACTTTTTAAATATATTAAAAGCTTAAACATAAATATTTGTCAATCAATAAAACTTATTACATAAAATTTATTATACAAAGCTGATTATTCCTCCTCTGCAATATCTGTATTTTTTTTATCAGGGTTTGCCAAATTCACTTGAGATGAACAATTATTTTTCTCTAATTTGAAAGAAAAAATATAAAGGCTTTGAACTTATATAAGGGTATATTGCTTAGTTTATCCAAACTTATTTGTACATTTAACGCCTACTCTCTCCCTTTTTTTTTATTTATAATATAATTTGAAGAAAATCTTTTGTGCCTATTTTAAAATACTTTTGCAGTCTATGATGTATTATTTAACATCCTCATAAAATGGAAAAAAAAAAACAACTAAAGGTATGGACAGAAAAATAAGATATTACAAAATAATATATATATATATATATATATATATATAATTAAAAAAATTAAAATAAGTTTTTATTGTTCTTTAAATACTATTTTTATCTTTGTGATTTTATGTGCTAAATTATATAGTACGGTCATGATATAAAAATCTAAATTGTGAAAATATATATAAAAGAAATAACTTTATTAACATAGCAAACATTAAATATTATTTTTTTATAAGTAATCTAAGTTGACACATTTATACTAATTAATTAATTATCTATAAATATATATGTGTATCAAAGTCTTTGTTAACTTTAAATATAATAAAGACAATTTAAAATACTAATATAATTTACCGACCAATTTTGCTCTTTCTTTATTTTTATTTGTCAAATTTTGAAATAAAAAATTCTCTTTTTTATATTTTTAGAATTTGAAGAATATATTTATTATTTTTTTCCTATTATACCTTTGTGTCTCTTCTAATTTTTTACGCACTTATTCTGTGAGATGGAAAGATGAAAGGATGAAATAGAAAATGACCAAACTATTTTATTATAATGAAAAAAATAATATTTGTATATTCTAATTTCTACACTAACACTCCTAACATTTTCCGAATTACACCAAAATTTCTTAACTGAAAAGGTACAAGTTTTTATAGAACAAAGTAAATTGACGATGAATAAAAAAAATGAGAGGTGGTGGTGTCATGTAATGGGTGTGTTTGTGTGGTCTCATTTCGCAGAGGCTTCCCCGAAGCGCTAAAAGTCGTGGCTTTGAGTTTGTGTTTCGTTTAGTTTGTGGTACGAATCTTCCGCGCAAGTCATTCAACTCCTCAATGCTTCTTTCTCACCCTATTTATCATTCCTCACCTCTTCTTCACTTCACCAATTCATTCTTTTTCTCTCGGTAAGCTTCTCTTCCTCTCACAACCTCACTACCCTATTCTAATCTCACTTTAAAATTACGCTTCTTTGTTGCTTTCAACTGCAATTTTCTGCTATCCCTTTACCATATCATACCAATTCAATGTAAAAGTGTTTCCTTTTTTTTTCTTTTTTTTTTTTTTTTCTAAAACTCCCTTTGTTACTGTAAAATTCCAATTTATCCCTCTGAAGCCACGAGATCTTACAATCTACTACCTCAATGACAGCCCTAACATGTATGTCTTTCCCAATTTTTTACCTGTCAGCGTTTATCTGTTTATGAAATTGAATTTGTTGCATATGGGGTTAACATGTAGGTCTTTCAACATTTTTTTTTTAATTTAACCTTCCATATTTTTTGTTTGTCCTCATTTTTTGTAGTTATTACGTTTTGTTCCTGGTTTTGAAGTAAATTAATGTTAGTGAAAGGATGTTAGAATATCGCCTTTATTGTTGTAATGGTGTTCTACAAACATTCAAAGCAGTTAACTTTTCTACGCAGTTGGTGTATTTGGTCACGGAGAACTCCAAATTAAGCTGGATTGAATTCTATTTTTGTTGGAAAGGTGAAGGTCTACGTTGGTGCAGGAGGAGTTGGAAACATGGCTACTCTACCTACTGCTGAGCTAAGTGATGCAAATATAACACAGGTAGCAAATGGAGATTTGAGGGTGCTGCATCCAGTGTTCAAGGTTTACGGTCAGTTGACGTCGTTCTCGGGCCCCATTGTAACTGTGAAGGTGTTTGAAGACAACGTGTTGGTGAGGGAAGTTCTTGAGACCAAAGGGGAAGGAAGAGTATTGGTTGTTGATGGAGGGGGAAGCTTGAGGTGTGCGTTGGTGGGAGGGAATTTGGCACAGATAGCACATAGCATGGGGTGGGCTGGAATTGTGGTGAATGGATGCGTTAGAGATGTGGATGAGATCAATGCATGTGGCATTGGCGTCAGAGCCTTGGCTTCTAATCCACTCAAATCCAACAAAAAACGCACTGGGGAAAAGAATGTCCCTGTTTACGTTGGAGGAACATTCATTCGGGAAGGAGAATGGTTGTATGCAGATAATGACGGCATCCTCATATCAAAATTTGAGTTGTCAAACTAAAAAGTCAGTTAAATATTGTTGCAATTGGATGCTTTATCAGATTTGAAGTCAAGATCATTTTGGTTCAATGTGTGACTTACTACAATAAAACTCAATTACTTGCCTGAACATTGTCAAGTGTCTGTTTCTCTCCATTGTTTTGGAGTTAGGGGGCTTCATATAGAAAGTACGTCAATAGTTTTGGCAGAAATTCCTAGCCAAAATATACACAGGATCGGATAAGGGTAGCTGTGAAATCTCAATATATAAATCACCTAATCAAAATAAAAACAAATAAATTTATAAAGATTTCTGCGGATTGTGAACTTGCTCTGTCAAAATTACTGTCTGTTCGAATGGTGGAACAAATTATCCATGCACCAGATTTTGTGAGTGCATGAAAAAGGAATGGGCAAGTTAACCAAAATGTGGCCCCATAATGGACCAAAAGCCACTGTAGAAGAATAAGAATACATCGAGGAAATGACAGTTTTAATCTGTTGATGGTGATAACTTGGTTATAGCTGGAATGCTGTATAAAGTCAGCTAAAGATAGATTGGTGCATTAAATAAGATATTTGGAAATACACAAACAACATAAAATGAGGAAGTCCTCATTTCAGTCACAATTATATGGAAAGAAAAGAAAGACGTGAATAAAAGATGCAGAAAAAATGTAAGAAACGTAGCCTAGTCACTCACGTTACTTCCACCAAGACTCTCGATAGTATGGTCCAATTACCATACAAGATACGGTAGTGACAGATAGAACACTTAATCTAAACCTTATGAATTTTTCCTTAGTTTTTGGCAGGTGCTGCTGTCATGGGGCCATACCCTTCAAAGGCCTTTTGCGTTATAGCAATAATAAATTCTAACCGTTTTTGAGTCTCGTAAAGAGATCTTCATCCTTTACTGTTGATTCCAGAATTTGAACAGATAAACTCGGTCCAACACTAAAGGTACCAGTCGTTTTATACAGTAAAGGGCTCACAAAGGAAGAGAGAGATAAGACCTGTTGCCACAATCATAGAGGTCAACAACCACCATTTCAAAATCTGATAGAAGTCATCCCTTATAACCTTCAAGTTGTCTGTCCATCGCGACCTGCAACTCTACCCACAACCTTCTTGAACGAGGGAGGCAATGAAATTTAAATTTTCATGCAATCTATCCAAACCCCTCACCATTAGCCCAGTCTTATTCGACTTAAGGCAGCCCTCCTCCATACAGTCAAACCCAGAGTGCTAAATTTATATCGTGTAACTGAGGCTATTTAGACGTTGAATTCTAAAAAACATACTTAAGAATTGTTTCATTTAATGTATAAAGCCAATGCAAAAATTCTGACCGCAGCTCAGTTCTAGAAAGAAGATTTCTCCAAGGAAGGACCGAAGGGCCGATATTGAAATAAAAGGCTTGCCCACCCCTTTGAACAACCTATTGAAACACCTATTCAAAAAAGTTGTGCTTAAAGAGGTAAAAAAAGGGTTTCCATATTGGATTGTTGATTTCGTGTCCTCGATACTGAACAAGAAAGTTCCAAACAGAGAAATGCTAAGGGAAATAATACAGGAACCAAAGTCAGGCAGCGATATCAATTCTGAAGAAGTACTTCATGCAAATTTCTAAAATCATACTAAATATTTTCACATCAAAGAATATAATGTTAGGAAGAAACAATCATATATCTACACTCATAAGGAAACAGCTCTGCACTTTAGAGACAACTATTCAGCATCAGTAGCCATTAAAAATTACAAATTTACATGTTAAGACAAGTTTTCTGGGTTGATAGCTATTCAAGTGAACATTGTTATTATTAACGATAGAATTGTGCATGGTCAACTCAAAATAACAACGCTCAGCTGCTGTAATAAGATTTTCACTTTGGTAAAAGTACCATTACATAATGAGGATTGTCCTTGATCATCAAATGTAATTTAAAAATCAGACTTCATCATGATAGGGGAAATTAACACCATAATATCAGCCACCATACCAATTCCATTATCATATTCTCATCATATGATTTGTAACCACAAAAGATTACCAAAATCAGAATCCTTCAAACTAATAAATCCCTTCATGTACACTGAATTGATGATCCACATAGAAAATAAATAACAAGCACAGCAGCAAATCATTTCGCTAACGTCACAACAGGGATAACAGTTTCTTAACGCAAATTGAACATCATGTCTGGAGCCACATTGGCACGTCACCAACAGGAACAGAAAGATAATACCATAGTCAATCAACAATTACTTATGAATGAAGAGTAGACTAAAAACCCACAAAGATCGTACTACTATAAAAGCTCCGATTGCAAATAAACTCTGTTAAGATTGCCACAAAAACATGCAAAGAAATTTAGAAGAACATATATCCAATAACTGAACAACATACTATAATACTTAATAAAGACTATACCATAGTCACAAAATTATAATCCATAGCAGATAGATCCACAAAAACGTGACACAACCAAAAAAGGCCAGCAAACAACATTGAGAATCTAATGGTTGGACGACCGAAGTGCCTCAACTATCAACTTAGTTTGCTCCCCAATCAGTTCTGAGCGATTAGCAAACAGTTCCAACTCAGTACGTTGTAATTTCTTCCACTTTGCCCTCAACTCTGCCCTCTTCGATTCACCAATCAATTCCAACCCCCTCTTCACATCATCCTCGTCAAGCCCAAAAACACCCAGACCCTCTTTAAAGCGGGACAGTCCATGCAAAAACATACTCACTTCACAATTAACAGGCTTTTCATCAATCTGCATCTTTTCAGATTCCTTTAACTCCGAGCGAGCCCCTGACACCATCTCCTGTTTCGGTTCAGGTTTAGCTTTCTTGGCAGAAGCCACATTCCGGCTAACGGTTTCCTTCTTCTTCGGACTCTTAGCAGCATTCCCGTTAGCCTTGGGCTTTTCCACTGCCCCATTGGCCAATCCACCATCTAGCTCACTTCCCCAAACCTTTTTCGACAACTCAAATGTTTTCTGATCGTGCGGCTTTGAAAATGTATGGCCATCGGCGCCATTTCCTCTTACTGCAGCGGTCTCAAACTTCTTCTTCAGTCTCCGCGCCTTCTCCTTCAGCTGGTTGCTGGTAACTTCCACATGCAGCGACTTCTTCAGGAAATCATGGAAAGCATTGCCACCCGCATACTTAAGAGGGTCCTGCCCTGTTTTTGAGGTGAACTCAGCCAAGCCCTTCAGAATGACGATTTCGTCCTCCTCGCTCCACAGCCTCTGAAACTTCTTCATTTGATCGCCGGACTTCTTCCCGTCTTCCATCTCCTCGTCGGAAGCGGCAGCGGAAGAAGAAGAATCGCCGGATTTCTTCTTTTTCTTGGCGACGTTGGCGTTGTTATTCTCGGCGGGGCGTTTCTGGGTCGGTTTGGGAGGCGCCGGAGAAGGTAGGGCCTTGGGCTTCTGGGCCTGGTCCATGGGCTTGGACGCGAGGGGCTTCACCGCCTTAGCAGGAGTGGATTCATTTTCCGACTCCGTCTCGGATTCCGATTCTGTTTCGGAATCAGAGGATGAGGGTTGGGGGTGAGGGTTCGTGGGAGGTGGTGGAGGGTTGGTTTTGGTGATAGGTGGCGGAAGATCATCATCTTCTGCCTCTTCTCCGGAGGATTCTTCTTCTTCCTCTTCTCCCGACGAAGCTTCTTCCTCTTCCTCTCCATGCCTAAGAGAGGATGGCTGCTGCGTTTCTTCTTCCTCGGAATCTGAAGAAGAAGCCGTGGGTGGCTCGTCAAGAGGAGAAGGACGCTTCTGCTTCTGCGCCATGGAGAAGAAGAATTAGGGTTAGGGAATGTCTGATTAGGGTTTTGAAAACAAACTGAAAGAGATATAACTACTAAATAAAAAGGGACCATAGAATTTAATATATATATATATATATATATATATATATATATAAAAGGTATATAATAAAATAATTTATCTATATATTAAATGTTTTATATTGAAGAAAAAAATTATTTTTAATTGTTGACAATTTTAAAAATATATACATTTAAATGTGAAAAGTGATAGATGGAGAAGATATAAGTAGTTAATAAATTAAATATATGAACAAGAACCAAAAATAAGTTAATAAGAATCCAGATTTTTAATATAACACGTCTATTATGTAAGATAAATATTATTTTTGTTCTGGCTAAAAATCATACTTAATTAAGATATATTTTTAAAATATTCACATATTTCCTTTTTGTTTTTTTTTTCTCATCGTATATCTGTAATTTTATCCATTACTTATTATTTTTAATCTTTTTTCACTTTATCTCTATACCTGCATTCCTTCTGTGTTCATGGATAGTTTTCCTTTTTATTATATAGATTATATTGTAAATAAAACAAATATTAAAACATTTTGTAACATATAAATCACATTATATAATTATAATCAATATATGATGATATATCATTGATTTTAATTAGTATATTGCATTTTACAAACAAGGTTTTTTTTGTAATCAAAATATATAATTAAATTTAAATATAAATATAATTTGAGTAAACTTTATAATAAATAAATGTTATTATTTATCCCTGTTCATATTTGATGTAATAAAAAAATAAAAAGTAAACTTATCTTACGTGAAAATAATAAAATATTATTTTCTAAGAAAAAAAGATACATAAAGAAATATAATAAATTATTACCTTGTTTAATAAGGTTTGATAGGAGAATTTAATAAACCATTTGAGAATAATATATATATATATATATATATAAACAATTAAAAGATGTGCTTACCAAATACTCCTGTAAGTAAAAAATAAAAATAAAAAATTTGATGTAGTTAATTTAATTGATTATTTTTTTTTAATCATCGTACATAACGTTGTTGACATATTTGAGAGAATATATCAGTTTTCCAATAAACATGGTTTAACTTAAAATGATAAATATTATTCAATTGTAATTTTTAATATTTTTTAGACGAAAGAAAATAAAATATCAATTATGTCCCTCATAAACAAGAAAAAGATAAAATAGTGAAAATAGATTATAATATATAATATATTTTTATAAGTCATAAAGATATTTAGAATAATAAAATGCATATTTAAATTCGCTATTTAAATTATAATTTTAAAATAATCTTATTTGAAATATTTATTGCATAAAAAAAATAAAGATTTTTTTGACTGGTTTAAAGATGTCTGTTATATATACTTTTATAAAAATATATTTTGAAAAATCTAAAGGTGCTTATTTTCACAATAAATAAATAAATTGAAAGTTTGGAATTTTTACTTGTTTGAAAATATATGTTTAATAGACAAATTTGAACAAAGATTAGATTAGATAATTTAATGATTGTTTGAAATATTATTCAACACTATATGCTTGGAAATATAATTCTTAAATATATTGTCTAAACAAGTTATTCACTTGTACTGTGGTTGAGTTTTGAAGTTATATGACCTAGAAAATTGAATGTAATTGCATATTGTATAAGTGTAGTGAGATAGAATAGTGACTTGCACTACTATGTGAGTCTAATTAAATTGATATGTGAGTCTAGTTAAATTTATATTTGACAAAACGCAAATAGAAATATAATTTAAAGGAATTAGATGGATTCTACCAAATATTTGTTTGTTTACTTTGTTTAACATACTAGTAAACTAGTAACGTAGTGTGTATTCCTTAATTTTAAAGATAATCTAAAATCAACATGCATTATTGTGTATGTTTTTTTAGAGTAATCTGACTCAATGTTAATTCACTAGTTACTTTAAAATAAATTATTAAATTTATCAAATTAAACTAATTATGATATCAACAATGATCAAAAATTGATAAAGAAAACTAAAAATTTTGATTTAGGTAAAACTCATAATATTTATTAATTTAAAATAAATAAAAGTTATGTGTTAATTTATTTATTTGTTCTAAATTTTTTAGTTTTTTTAATATTTCTATGCATTTTATTCATTGATAACCAAATTCTAACAATCAAATATTTATTATGTTAAAGTTTTAAAAAGTTTGTAAAGTAAAAACTCTTTTGAATATATTAAAGTTTAGACGGAGAAATCTATATAAATTTTCATGTTTTTGTTGTTTTTATTACTTTTTGACATGTGCTTTGTTTAGTTGAGACTCAATTGATGTGTAATTATTTATTTTATTAAATTAAGACGTTTAAGTTACATGGTATATAATCCAAGCATTGGTTTATAATGAAACTGTCATCACTCGATTTCGTCCGAGTAAATAATAATAAATTCAAAAATAATAAATTTAAAAAATATTTTTTAGGAATTATTACAAAATAAATAATATTTGATTAGTTTAGATATTTATAAAAAGATATAAAAAAAAGAAGTTAAATTTAATCAATTAAGCATTTTTTTAAAATAAAAATAAAAAAAAGAAAA